>Ga0213872_10000475_pt1 | contig 32433 bp, 28 predicted proteins | sample VelepicomBERX_R2_FD_160071 | JGI IMG/M metagenome (GOLD analysis project Ga0213872, IMG submission 160071) | Rhizosphere microbial communities from Vellozia epidendroides in rupestrian grasslands, the National Park of Serra do Cipo, Brazil - RX_R2 | ecosystem: Host-associated > Plants > Roots >...
AGGACCCAGCTCGACTACGCCCATATCACTTCGCCGATCGACGGGCTGACCGGCGTGCGCCTGGTCGATCCCGGCAATAATCTGCATGGCGCCAACGCCACCCCGATCGTGGTGGTGACCCAGACTGAGCCAATCTCGGTGATGTTCACCCTGCCCGAGGAAAATCTCGGCCAGATTGCGCCCGCCTTGCGCTCCGGCAAGGTCGAGGTGGCGGCGCTGTCGCGCGACGGCAAAGGCGAGATCGACCGCGGCGAGATCGCCGTGCTCGACAATCAGATCGACCAGGCGACCGGCACGGTGCGGCTGAAGGCGACCTTCCCCAATGCGCAGAACCAGCTGTGGCCGGGCGAATATGTCAATACGCGGGTGCTGCTCAAGACCAGCAAGAATGCGCTGACCATCCCCGATTCGGCGGTGCAGCGCGGTCCCAACGGGCTTTATGTGTTCCTGGTCAAGCCGGATCAGACCGTCGAGATGCGGCCCGTCAGGATCGGGGCCTCGGTCAATGGCTCGACCATCGTCGAAGCCGGCCTGGAGGCCGGCGACACGGTGACCACCAGCAACGAATACCGCCTGCATGAGGGCGTGAAGATCAAGGCGCCCGCGGCATGAGTATTTCTTCGCCCTTCATCGAGCGCCCGATCGCCACGTCGCTGCTGATGGCGGCGATCTGCCTGTGCGGCATGGTGACATTTCCGCTGCTTCCCGTAGCGCCGCTGCCGCAGGTGGATTTTCCCACCATCCAGGTCAGCGCCAGCCTGCCGGGAGCCAGCCCCGAGACCATGGCCTCCTCGGTGGCGACGCCGCTGGAATATCAGATCGCCGAGATTCCCGGCGTCACCCAGCTGACCTCGACCAGCATCTTGGGCAATACCCAGATCGTCGTGCAGTTCGATCTCGGCCGGAATATCGACGGCGCGGCGCAGGACGTGCAGACCGCCATCGACGCCGCCGCCGGACAATTGCCGAAGAACCTGCCCAGCCCGCCCAATCAGCGCAAGGTCAATCCGGCCGACAGCCCGGTGCTGATCTATGGGGTGCATTCCGACAGCCTGCCGATCACCAAGGTCGACGACTATGCCGAGAATGTGATCTCCCAGCAGGTCTCGCAGATCCCCGGCGTCGCTCAGGTCTTTGTCGGCGGCCAGAGAAAGCCGGCGGTGCGGGTCCAGGTCGATCCGGTGAAGCTGGCGGCGATCGGCCTGCAGCTCGAAGACGTGGCGCAGGTCATCAACATCGCCACCACCGACGCACCCAAAGGCGCCATCACCGGCCATTCGCACAATTTCACCATCTATAACAACGACCAGCTTTTGAAGGCCGATCCCTGGAACGACGTGGTGGTCGCCTACCGAAACGGGGCGGCGGTCAGGATCCGCGACATCGGGCAGGCGGTGGACGGGCCGGAAAACAATCAGATCGACGCCTGGCAGAACGGCCAGACGGGCGTGGTGTTGCTGGTCTTCAAGCAGCCGGGCGCCAATGTCATCGACGTCGCCACCCAGGTCGAGAACAAGCTGCCGCAGATCCTGACCGCGGTACCGCCCTCGATCGCCGTCGACAAGGTGATCGACCGCACCACCACCATTCGCGCCTCGGTCGAGGATGTGGAGTTCACCCTCTTGATCACCATTGCCCTGGTGGTCGGGGTGATCTTCGTCTTCTTGCGCAATTTCTGGGCGACCGTGATCCCCGGCATCACCGTGCCGCTGGCGCTGTTCGGCACGCTGGGGCTGATGTATGTGGTCGGCTATTCGCTCGACAATCTGTCGCTGATGGGCCTCACCATCGCGGTCGGCTTCGTGGTCGACGACGCCATCGTCATGCTGGAAAATATCTACCGCCACATCGAGGCCGGCATGAGCCCCTATGAGGCGGCGCACAAGGGCGCGGGCGAGATCGGCTTCACCATCATGTCGATCTCGATCAGCCTGGTCGCGGTGTTCATTCCGCTCTTGCTGATGGGCGGCGTCATGGGGCGCCTGTTCCGCGAATTCGCCGTCACAGTCACCATGACCATCGCCGTGTCCGCCTTCGTGTCGCTGACCCTGTCGCCCATGATGTGTTCGCTGTTTCTCAGGAACGAGCACGCCGTCCGGCATGGCCGTTTCTACATGATCGTCGAGAACGCGTTCGACTCTTTGCTGAACGGCTACAAGCGCGGCCTCGATTTCGTGCTGCGCCACCAATTCCCCACGCTTCTGACCTTCATCGCCACCCTGGTGGCGACCGTCGTGCTCTATGTCTATGAGCCCAAAGGCTTCTTCCCGCAGCAGGATACGGGCGTGATCATGGGCCTGTCGGACGCCTCGCAGGGGGTTTCCTTCGAAGAGATGGTGCGGATCCAGCATCAGCTGACCGACGTGCTGGCCAAGGACCCCGATATCGAAGGCTGGGCGACCTCGATCGGCGGCAGCCGCCCGGTCAATACCGGCTGGGTGGGGATCGGGCTGAAACCCCGCAACGAACGCAAATCGAGCGCCGACGAGGTGATCAACCGGCTGCGGCCCCAATTGGCCCAGATCTCGGGCGGCACCATGTTCCTGCAGGCCAGCCAGGATCTCACCGTCGGCGGCCGCACCTCGCGCACCCAATATCAATATACCTTGCAGGATGCCGATCTAGCCGAGCTGAACGATTGGGCGCCGAAATTGCTGGCCAAGCTGCAGGGCCTGCCGCAGCTGCGCGACGTCGCCTCCGACCAGCAGACCAGCGGCAATACCCTGTCGATGACCATCGACCGCGACCAGGCGGCGCGCTTCGGCATCCAGCCGCAGCTGATCGATGCCACCCTCTATGATGCGTTCGGCCAGCGCCAGGTGACGCAATATTTCACCCAGACCAACAGCTACCATGTGGTGCTGGAAATCCTGCCCGACATGCAGGCCGACCCCGACACGCTGACCAAGATCTACATCACCTCGCCGGTGACCGGGAAACCGGTGCCGCTCTCGACCTTCGTGCATTTCGACACCGATCACACGGCGCTGCTGTCGGTCAGCCATCAGGGCCAGTTCCCCGCAGTCACCCTGTCCTTCAACCTGGCTCCTGGCGCGGCGCTGGGCGACGCGGTGGATGCCATCAATCAGGCGGCGGCCGAGATCAACATGCCGAGGACCATCGCCGGCACCTTCCAGGGCACGGCGCAAGCCTTCCAGAGCTCGCTGAGAAGCGAGCCCTATCTGATCCTCGCCGCCCTGGTCGCGGTCTATATCATCCTCGGCATGCTCTATGAGAGCTACATCCACCCGCTGACCATCCTCTCAACCCTGCCTTCGGCCGGCGTCGGCGCGCTCCTGATGCTGATGGCCTTCCATTACGATCTGTCGGTGGTGGCGCTGATCGGCATCATCCTCCTGATCGGCATCGTCAAGAAGAACGGCATCATGATGGTCGATTTCGCCATCCAGGCCGAACGCGAGCAAGGGATGAGCCCGGTCGAATCGATCCGGCAGGCTTGCCTGCTGCGCTTCCGCCCGATCATGATGACGACGATGGCGGCGCTTTTGGGCGCTCTGCCCCTGATGCTGGGGTCGGGCACCGGCTCCGAGCTGCGCCAGCCTCTGGGCTATACCATGGTGGGCGGACTGATCCTGTCGCAGATGCTGACCCTGTTCACGACGCCGGTCATCTATCTCTATCTCGACCGGCTGACCAGCGGGAACCGCCATGGCCATGATGAACGCAAGTTCGTTCTCGCCGAGGAGAAGCGTCCTTGAAGGTCCTGCTGGTCGAGGATAATGAGCGCGTCTCCCGCTTCGTCGTGAAGGGGCTGCGCGAAGCCGGCCACGCCGTCGATCATGTCGAGAATGGGCAGGACGGGCTGTTCCTGGCCACCACCGAGACCTATGACGCCATCATCATGGACCGCATGCTGCCCGGTGATCTGGACGGGCTCGGCATCATCGAAAATCTGCGCGGGACCGGCAACCGCACCCCGATCCTGATTCTCTCGGCCCTGTCTTCTGTCGATGAGCGCATCAAGGGCCTGCGCGCCGGAGGCGACGATTATCTGACCAAGCCCTTCGCTTTCGGCGAATTGTTGGCCCGCCTCGACGCGCTGGTGCGCCGGATCCACGGCGACGACGTCGGAGCTACCCATCTGGCGGTGGGCGATCTGCAGATGGATCTGCGCTCGCGCAAGGTCAGCCGTGGGGCGCGCGCCATCGCCCTGCAGCCGCGCGAATTCCAGCTCCTGGAATATCTGATGCGCCATGTCGGGCAGGTCGTGACCCGCACCATGCTCTTGGAGAATGTCTGGGATTATCATTTCGACCCGCAGACCAACATCGTCGACGTCCATATCAGCAATCTGCGCCAAAAGATCGAAAGCCAGGGGGAGACGCCCCTGGTGAAGACGGTGCGGGGTGCGGGCTATATGATGACGGCGGAGGGCTGAGCCTTGCTGACCCGCCTTACCCGCTCCTCGGCACTGACGCTCGCCATTTTCTATGTCTTGCTGGGCGTGGTGTCGCTCGCTCTGTTCGCCTTTCCGCTCTGGTATGCCTGGCAGGTCACCATCGAGGATGGGCGCATCGAGCTGATCAAGGAGGATGTGCAGCGCTTCAGCGAGGTGTTCGACCGGCGCGGCGACGAGGGGCTGGCCGACTTCATCAATCAGCGCGTCTCGTTGCAGATCGCGGGCGAGCGCATCCTGTTGATGGCCGATCCCCGGCAGAAGCCGATGGCCGGCAATCTCTCCGCCTTCCCGGCGGAGATACCGTCCGCTCCCGGCGTCTATACGCTGAACATGACCCTCTCGGGCCACCCCACCCGGGTCGTCCTCGAACGGGCGGCGCTGCCGGGCGGCTACACCCTGCTGGTCGGCCGCGACCTCACCCATCTCAGCCCGCTCGAGACCCGTTTCTGGGAAGGGCTGGCGGGCTCCATCACCATCGTCATCGGCGTCGGCCTGTTCGGCGGCTGGCTGGTGCGCCGCGCCGTGCTGTCGGGTATCGACAACGTCAATCGCGGCGTAGCCGCCATCGTCCATGGCGATCTCTCGCACCGCCTGCCGGTCGGCGGCCGCGGCGGCGAGTTCGACATGCTCTCGATCACCATCAACCGGCTGTTCGACCAGATCGAGCAGCTGGTGCATGGGGTGCGCGACGTCTCCAATTCGATCGCCCATGATCTCAGAACACCCTTGGCCGAGCTCCGCTCTCGCCTGGAAGAGATCGTCGTGACCCGCCCTTCGGGCGAAGAGGTCTATGACGAGGTGGCGGCAGCGGTCGAGGATGTCGACCGCGTCATCGGCATCTTCAACGCGCTTTTGCGTCTCGCCGAGATCGACACCGGCACAAGGCGCGCCGGCTTCGTCGAGATCGACCCCGCCGACCTGGCCGCCAAGGCCGCCGACTTCTACCGCCCCGCCGCCGAACTCAAATCCATCTCGCTCGATTTCCGCGCCGAGACGGGCTTGGGAAAAATCTCAGGCGACCCGCTCCTGCTGTCGCAGGCGGTGTTCAACCTTTTGGACAATGCGGTGAAATTCACCCCGGCCGGCGGCCATATCCTGGTCGAAGCGACGCAAGGCGAGATCGCCGTCGCCGATGACGGGCCGGGCATCCCCGGCGACGAAAAGCAACACGTCACCGAGCGCTTCTATCGCGGCGATTCCAGCCGCGGAACCACCCCCGGCGTCGGCCTCGGCCTGACCCTGGTCAGCGCCATAACGAGCCTGCATGGCGGGCGGCTGGATCTATCGGACAATCATCCGGGCTTGAAGGCCCGGATGATTTTAGGCGGGTCGGCTTCCTAAGTGACTTTCGAAATCCATGCGCGCATGGAGAATTCTGACGATATCGACCCCGTCCGGATCGGCCTTGTAACGGGCCGCCGGTTCGGCGCGCGACAGGCCGGACAGCGCCGCATCGACCATGTCCTCGGTGGTCATGACGATTTCCTGCGGCAGATGCGCGACCGGCATGCCGGCGACGCCCCAGAATTCGGTCGCGGTGGCGCCGGGCAGGACGGCCTGAATGCGCATGCCCTTATCCTTCAGCTCGTGATGCAGCGACTGCGAGAAGGCCAGCACGAAGGCCTTCGTCCCGCCATAGACGCCATTAAGCAGTTCGGGATAGATGCCGACGACCGAAGCGATATTGACGATGGTGCCGGTCCCGCGGTCTTCAGCACCGTCTCGATGCGGGCCAGATCAGCGGCGTTGGTGAGATCGGCGGCAATGGTTTCGACGGTGCGGCCGGTCTCGCGGGTGAGGCGGGTGGCGGCGTCGCGCAGGCGCTCCTCATTGCGCGCCACCAGGATCAGATCAAAGCCTTGCCTGGCCAGGCGGTCGGCATAGACGGCGCCGATGCCGGAGCTGGCGCCGGTGATCAGACCCGCCACCCGGTCGAGGCGGTCGCCGCCGAAACCGGCTTCGCCGGCCCCGAACGCATGCGCCGCGCCTTCCTGCGCGCCTTCGGCCAGCCGCCCCAGGCGATGCGGCGGAGCGCGCGCGAAGGTGTGGTCTGAATTCGGTTAGGCGCTGGCGGCGTGCTCGCGTAAGAAGAGTGTGAACAGGGTTTTCTCGCTTTTGGGGGACGGGATGACCAACACTCAGTGGAGAGCGTTATTTTTCGCCTATTGGCTGGTCGCCTTCGTCATCGCGCTGCCGATGATCCATCGTGGAATTCTGTCCGGGTTCGTCGTTCTGGCCCCGAGGCCGGACGGGAATCTCTACCGGCCCGACGAAATCGAACTGCTCGAGTTCGCGGTAACCCAGGTCGGGCTCGACCTTCATGCGCTGCAGGTCGATGAATTGCGCCGCGAGCTAGGGCGGCTGCAGAGCCTGACGCCCAGCTTCGGGAGTGCATAGCGCGTTTATTGGGAGGAACCGGCATGCTGATGATCAAGTCTCTGGTGACGGCGTGGGCTGTGGCTTTCGCCTGTGCCGCCGGTGCGGCGGACGACGCCGAAACCGTCCGTGCTTTGCGCACCGAGTCGAATAGCGGCCTGCTGACGCGCCAGATCGACAAGGTCATGGCCGACCTGTCCAACGATTTCGTCCTGGTCGGCGGGACCAGCGGCATCGCCCATGCCGGCAAGGCGCTCATGCGGGATTACTATCTGGAAAGTTTCAAAGAGCCGGCCTTCGTCACCTATATCCGCACGCCCAGCCAGATCGCCATCTCCGATGACGGTGTCCGCGCCGTCGAGCACGGCACCTGGCAAGGGGTGTGGCGCGATTCGGCGAGCGGGACCTTAATGGGGGGCGATTATCAGGCGCACTGGTCGAAGCGCGACGGGAAGTGGCTCGACCGGGCGGAAATCTATGTGACGCTGCATTGTCAGGGTCCGGTCTGCAAACCGTGATTCTTGTGACGAAGGTCATTTGGCCGCAGGTCGGGGAGGGGTAGTATATCTATCTTGGAATGACGGCACCGAGAGGGGCGATGACGACCGTCGACACTCCGGTGCCGAGCTACGGCACCTGGCAATATCAGATCTGGTATCCGGGTCTGTCCTACCGCGTGGAATTCGGCGCCGGCGACTTCAGCGATCCGCAGGGTCTGCCGCTGGCCTATTCGGCGACCCTTGCCGACGGCACCGCCCTTCCGTCCTGGCTGGCCTTCGATACGGCGACCGGCACTTTGTCGGGAACCGTGCCCTCCACCTACCAGCAGCAGAACAGCGCGACCTTCGATTTGACCGTGACGGCGACCAATAACGCTGGGCTTTCGGCCAGTGCGCCCGTCGATCTGCAGATCTACAAGGTCTATGCGCCGAGCCAGAGCGATTTCGCGCCGACGGTCCATGTGCTGCCAGGCCAATCCTTCACCTGCCGCATGCCCGCCGACATCCTCTCCGACCCGCAGGGCTTGCCGATGACCTATTCGGCCGTCGACGGCAATGGCACCAGCCCCCTGCCGTCCTGGATCACTTTCGATCCGGCCACCCTGACCTTTAGCGGTACCGCGCCGTCCAATGCGGTGGCCAATCATCCGGTGCAACTCCACGCGACCGACAGCGCCGGCCAGACCGGCAGTGTCTGGTTCACCATCTATTTCACCGCCGGTCCGCCCAATCTCAGCATCCCGACCGCCGATCAGAGCTGGACCGTCGGCCAGGCGGTCAATTTCACCCTGCCGGCCGGCACCTTCACCGATCCGCAAGGGCAGGCGCTGACCTACACGGTCACCGGCGCCAATGGCCAGCAGATCCCGAGCTGGCTGCAATTCAACCCCAAGACCCTGACCTTTTCCGGCACGCCGCCCAACAGCGAGGCCGGCCTGTCGCTCGGCATCGAGGTGACGGCCACCGACACCGGCAAGCAATCGACTTCGGAAAACTTCACCATCCAGTTCGTCACGGGTGCGGCGCCGAAATTGGTGACGCCGGTTCCGGCGCAGAGTTGGTCGTTGAACCAGACGATCGATTGGACGGCGCCGGTCGCCTTCACCGACTCCTCGGGAATCGCCTTGGCCTACAGCGCCAAGAGCGCGGACGGTTCGGCCTTGCCCTCCTGGCTGAAATTCGACCCGACGACCCTCACTTTCACGGGCACGGCGCCGGGAGTGTCGGGAATCTTGTCGCTCGAGATCGACGCCACCAATGTCTCCGGCGCCAGGACCGGCGACGTCTTCACGGTGACGATCGGGCAGCCCAACCCCAACGCCACACCGCCCAATCTCACCGATCCGACGGTCTCGCAATATTGGGCCATTGGACAGCATGTGTCCTTCACCTTGGCCGCCGACACCTTCACCGATCCGCAGGGCTTGCCGTTGACCTATTCGGCCCTCCTGTCGGCGGGCGAGGGCGCTTTGCCGAGCTGGCTCACTTTCGATCCGACCACGCGCACCTTCTCTGGCATCGTGCCCGCCAGCGGGGCGTCCCTCGGGATCGAGGTGATCGCCACCGACAGCGCCGGCGCTTCGGCGACAGAAAATTTCGTGGCGATGGCCACCCAGCAAACGGGCAGCGGATCGATCGGGGTGGTCAAAACCATCCCCGCCAGCACTTGGCAGGTCGGCCAGGCGATCAGCATCACCCCTCCTGCCGGCATCTTTTCCGACCCCGCCAATCTTCCGCTGACCTATTCCGGCAGCTTGACCGACGGAGATTCCCTGCCCTCCTGGCTGAAGGTCGATCCGGCCACCGGGACCATCACCGGCACCGCGCCCTTCACCGGTCAATCGATCTCGGTCCGGCTGACCGCGACCGATTCCGCCGGCAATAGCGGCCATGACGATTTTCTGCTCAATGTGCCGGCGCCCTACGCTCCGGAGCTCAAGGATTCCGTCCATGATCAGAGCTGGACCACCGGCCAGACGATCACCCTGGCCCTGCCCGTCGATTCCTTCTCGGACCCGCAGGGCGAAGCGCTGACCTACAGCGCCAAACTCGCCAATGGCGGCGCGCTGCCGAACTGGCTGACTTTCAACGCGGCCACTCAGACCTTCAGCGGGACCGTGCCGAGCAACGCCGCCTCCTTGACCGTCACCGTGACGGCCACCGATAGCAGCAATCTTTCCGATTCCGAGACTTTCGCCATCACCATCGGCGGCGCATCGCAAGGATCGGCGGCTTCCGAAAGCGCCGCCTATGTCTCCGCCAATTTCGACGCCTTGGAAGCCGCGGTCGTCGCCGGCAAGGTCTCTTCAGTCGCCCTCACCGATGGCGGTACCCCGACCTTGGCGCTGTCCAGCACGCAGGTGAGCGCCGACGCCCAGGCGCTGGGCGCCATTTCGGGCTCCTTCTCGGTCACTCAGACCGCCACCGGCAGCAATCTGACCATCGCCGGCGTCGCCAAGGCGATCAGTAATACGGTCGTTTTCAGCGGCAATGCCAGCTCATACACCATCACCCCGGCGGGCGATGGGGCGCATCTTTCGGTCTCGAGCGGCGGCAGCACCGACCAGGTCAGCGGGGTGCAGGCCCTGCAATTCGGCGATGTCACCGACATCGTCGCCAAGACGCCGAGCGGATCGGCGGTGACCTCGGGCAATGTCACCGAGCTTTACGGGGCGGTGCTGGGGCGCGAGCCGGATGTCGGCGGGCTCGGCTTCTATCAGTCCTATGCGACCGCCAATCCCGGCACGCCGCTCATTCAATTCGCCGAATGGTTCCTCTCCTCGGCGGAATATACCGCTTCGCACAATTACGCCCAGACCACCGCCGGCGACACCCAGTTCATCGAGGATTCCTATCAAAGCCTGCTGCACCGCGCCCCGACCCAGAGCGAGATCGATTTCTATCTGACCAAGGTGTTGAGCCAGCCGGGAAGCCAGCTGCAGAACCATGCGCAGATGCTGGTCTATTTCAGCGCCTCAAGCGAATTTGTCGGCAATGTCCAGGTCACCGCGCAGAATCCGTCGAGCGCCTCGCATTGGCTGGTGCTAATCTGACTCTCCATGGTCGATTTCGCTCCGCTCTAGCCCCAGTTCTCGGCCGATCCTAACTTCACCAGCTTGATTCGTCATTTTTCCTTGATCGAACTGATCGAGCAGCCGGTCTATAAACACGGTTTGTCCGTGCGCGGCCCGAAAAGCCTCAAGCTGGAGCTGAGACCATGAGCATCGTCGCCGCCTGCATCTACGGAGAGGGTTGCCGCCTCCACAAGACTGAGGTGGCCGATCTATCCGACATCAAGCTGAAGCGCGGCGAATTCGCCTGGATCGGCCTGCTTCAGCCGGACGAGGCGGAGCTGCGCCATCTGCAGGAACGGTTCGATCTGCATCCGCTGGCGGTCGAGGACGCGCTGATGGCGCATCAGATGCCCAAGCTTGACGTTTATGGCGACCAGCTTTTCATCGTCGCCCGCACCGCCAATCTGGTCGATGACAAGATCGCCTATGGCGAGACCGACATTTTCGTCGGCGCCAACCATATCATCACCGTCCGCCACGGCTCCGCCCGCGCCCATACCGAACTGCGCCAGAGGCTGGAGGCGGCGCCGGTCCTTCTGAAACATGGCGTCGATTACGTGCTGCATGGCGTGCTGGATTTCATCGTCGACGGCTATCTGCCGCTGGTGGAGTTCGTCGAGGATCGGGTCGAGGAGATGGAGCGCAACGCGATCGATAATTTTCTCGACCGCGAGGCGGCGGCCCGCATCTTCAATCTGCGCCGCGACCTGTCGCGCTTCCGCCGGCTGGTGGGGCCGATGGAGGAGGTGATGGCGCGCCTCGAACATCACGCCTTGCCCTGCATCGATCCCGAGATCCGTCCCTATTTCCGCGACGTGCGCGATCATCTGCGGCGTGTTTCCTCGATGGTCGATGGACTGCGCGACGCGCTGACCTCGACCTTCGAGTTGAGCAGTCTTCTGGAACAGCAGCGCCAGAGCGACATCACCCGCAAACTGGCGGCCTGGGCCGCGATCCTGGCGGTGCCGACCGCGATCGCCGGCATCTATGGGATGAATTTCGAGGTGATGCCGGAACTGCACTGGAAATATGGCTATTTCGCCGTGCTCTCGGTCGTCATCGTGCTGTGCTTCTGGCTCTATTGGCGCTTCCGCAAGGCCAAGTGGCTGTGACCGTGGCGCGGGAAATCATCCGCCTTCAAAAGCCTCCGAGTGAACGACGCCCAAGGCCAGCCCGGAAATTTTTTACCCGACCTATGAGGTTCCGCGCCTTTTCGCGGGTGGGGCGGGGCGGCTCACCAATACGGCACTTTGCCGAATTGCTGGCTGACTCAACGGCTGAGATCACCCAATGAAGTTCGCAGCGGATCCAACCACGCTTCGAATTTCCGCCACTGCTCAAGCCCGTCCCGAAATATGGGACGGCGGACTTGCTCTGAACTGGCGGTGCGGACGGCGCGGTCGTTCTGGTGGGACCTCAGGCAGGCGGCTTCGAAGGCAAGACCGCAATAGTCCAGCAGACGGCGGACTTCATGCTCGGTTTGCTCGACCATCCGCTCGTACTGGACGCGGTAGATCCGGCCGGGCAGCGTCTCGTCGAAATGTGCCATCAACCGCACATAGTCACGATAGTACCGAGCCAGCTCTTCCAGATCGTAGGAGAAGTTCTGGCCGCGGGCGAAATGCTGCTTGAAAGCGGAAAAGCAGGTCGCCATCGGGTGGCGGCGGGCATCGATGATCCGCGCATTCGGCAGGATCACATTGATCAGCCCGACATGCTGGAAATTGTTCGGCATCTTGTCGATGAAGAACGGCCGCTCGGTTTTGCGCTGGATGCGGGTGCGTCGCAGATAGTCTTCGCCGAGCTCGCGCGCCTCCTCCGCCGTTAGCGAGGCGAGGCGGGCGGGATAATCCGCGCGCCCGTGGCCCAGCTTCGTCGCGATGACATTGAGATCCGGCAATTCCATCGTGCCTTCGACGGCGGAGTGGCTGGCCAGGATCTGCTCGATCAGGGTGGAGCCCGAACGCGGCAGTCCGACGATGAAGATCGGGTCGGGTGCTGCGCAGCCGAAACCGGACCGCTCGGCGAAGAAGGCGGGCGAAAAGAACGCGCAGGACCGCTCGACCCGCTCCGTGTTTTCGTCCGCGTCATAAGGCGTCTGGCTTCGCCGCAGCGCCGCGCCTTCGACATAATTTTCGAATGCTTCCCGGTAGGCGCCCTGGTCCTCCAGCGCCTTGCCCAACGCGTAATGGAGGTGCAGGCGATGCTCGCCGGCCAGGTCCGGGCGCGCGATCAACCCGCGAATGGCCTCGATTTCTACCGGGCTGAAGCGGAACGTCTTGAGATTGGCCAGGCTGAAATAAGCCTCGCCCAGTTCCGGCATCTGCGCCAAAGCCCGCCTATAGGCGGCGATGGCGTCCTGTTGCCGCCCGGTGGTGCGCAGAGCGTGGCCATAACTCAGCCAGATCAAGGGCTGTTCGGGGGCTGCCTCCAGCACCTCCTCATAGATCGCGATCGCCTTCGCATATTCGCCGACCAGGCCGAGCGCCGCCGCCTGCAGGTTGCGATAGCTGATGTTGCGCGGTTCTTCGGCGAGCAGCCGCTCGATCTGCGACAGCGATTCGGCGGGCCGGTTCGAGGCGAAGCCTTGTTCGAAGTGGCAAAAGACCCCCAGCGTCCCTTCACCGTCAAGGCTAATGGGGCCTCGATTCGGGCTGTGGGCACCAGCTTCACGGTAAGCTTTCTGCCGGACCGGCCGGTCGAGGTGCTGGTCCGCGAAGGAGTGGTCGAAGTCGGCCGATCCAGCGATTCCGGTCCGCCCGTGAGAGCTGTGGCCAATACCAGGGCGGTGGTGGAACGACATGCGGCAGTGGTGCCGGCGGCGGTCGATTCCGCCACTGTGTCACGCGAAATCGCTTGGCGGATCGGCCGAATTGCCTTCGAAGGCGAGAGCCTCGACCGCGCTGCGGCGGAATTCGCCCGCTACAGCGAGATCCGCATTCTCATCGATGACCCCCAGATCGGCGCGAAGACGATTACCGGCTTGTTCGTCTCCAACGATCCGGTCGGTTTTGCCAAAGCCGCGGCTTTGTCGTTGGGGCTGCGGGCGGAAGTCGGCGAGAATATCGTGCGATTGTCCCATCCTTGAAATCGAGGTCGAGCGACAGGGCTCCTATGAAATCCCTCCGTTTCCTTTTGCTGCTGCTTTGCTTCGGAAGCGCCCAGGCCGAGCCGTTCCGTTATGAGGTGAAGGAGGGGCTGAACCTCAATGAGTTCCTGCGCGACGGTCCGGTGTCCGCCCATATGCTGCTGCGTTCAGGCCATGGACCGCGCTTCCTGGCCGCCTTTCCCGCCGGCAATAGCGGCGTGGGCCTCTGGTTCGAGCCGGTGGCCGGCAATCCCGAATGGTCGCTCGATGCCGCGCCGGTCCCCAAGACCGTCAAGGACGAGCTGGGGCGTCCGCTCTATGGCTTCTTCGCCAAGGCCAGCATCAAGGCCGCGGCGCTTACGCCGAAACAGGCGGTGCTTTCCTCGGTGCGCTTCTTGCGGGATTATCAGGGCAAGGCGCCGCTGCCCCCGGGAATCCTGGTTGCCCCTAATCAGGAGGGCAAGGCGCTGGTCTGGGCGCGCGACCGGCTGGACGGTGCGGCAGGATACCGCCTGACGGTCGAGGTGACCGACGGTTCGCTCGGCGCCGACGGCAAAATTACCGCTGGCACGGACGGGCGGATCGGGCTGACCTTCTCCGCTTTTTCCGGCGAGAAGCCGCTGACCCCGCTGGCGGGTTCCGCTCTTCTGAAAAATCCGGTTCCCTCCAATGCCCTGACCTTTCTGAGCTACAAGGAAAAATTCCTCGCCGGTTCCTGGCGCTTCGACACTTATTTCGGCCGCGACACGCTGATGTCGCTGCGGCTCCTGATGCCGGCGCTGACCCCCGAAGCGATCGAAGACGGGCTGAATTCCGTGCTGACGCGCCTGAATGAGGCGGGCGAGGTGGCGCATGAGGAAGGGATCGGCGAATTCGCCTTGATCCAGCATCCGGGCAGCGACGCGCCGGTGAATGATTACGGCATGGTCGACGGCAATTACATGCTTGCGCCGGTGGCCGTCGCCTATCTGCTCGACGACGCCGAGGGCCGCGGCCGCGCCGCCGCTTTCCTGGCGCGGGACGGCGCAGGTCCGGCGCTGGTGCGCAACCTCGCTAATGTGCTGGCCAACGCCCTGCCCTTCGCCGACGATCCCGACTGGCGTCGTCTGGTGCGGTTCAAGCCGGGCCGCAAGACCGGCCAGTGGCGCGACAGCGAGGATGGCAATGGCGGCGGGGTCTATCCTTACGACGTCAATGCGGTGTTCGTGCCGGCGGCGCTCGCCGCGGCCTCCCGCCTCTATCAGGCCGGCCTGCTCGATCCCTATCTCGACCAGGCGGCCAAGGTGCAATTGGCCAAGGCCGGCGCCGCCGCCGAGATCTGGCGCGAGCGGGCGCCCGAGCTCTATGACATGGCGATCCCGACCCGTACGGCGCGCGACGCGGTGCGGGACTATGCCACATCGCAGAAGATTTCGCCCAAGGCCGCGCTGAAGGCGCTGAAGGGCACCAAGGAAGTGGGTTTCCACGCCCTCTCGCTGGATGAGGGCGGCAACAAGGTGCCGCTGGTCAATTCCGACGAGAGCTTCGCCCTGCTGTTCGCCGACCCAAAGCCCGCCTTCGTCGATCACGCCGTGCGCACCATGATGCGGCCGTTCCCGTTGGGTCTTATGACCGATGCCGGTCTGGTCGTGGCCAATCCGGTCTTCGCCGACGAGGCCCTTCAGCAGCGATTCTCGCGCAACGCCTATCACGGCACGGTGGTCTGGTCCTGGCAGCAGGCCTTGCTGGCGGCCGGACTGAAGCGGCAATTGGCCCGCCCCGACCTGCCGCCGGCGGTGCGCGAGCATCTGAAAGCGGCGCGGGCCACACTGTGGCATGCCATCAATGCCACCAAGGCGCTGCGCAGCTCGGAGCTCTGGACCTGGCGGCCGGAAAATGAGCGGATCGTTCCCAGCCCCTTCGGCGCCAGCGAAGCGGACGCCGACGAGTCGAATGCGGCGCAGCTTTGGAGTACGGTCTATCTGGCGGTCAAGCCGGAGTGAGGAAATGGCGGAGCTGGAATTCTGGTTCGATTTCGCCAGCCCCTACAGCCACCTCTCCGCCCACCGCATCGAACCGCTTTGCGAGGCCGCCGGCCTCGCCCTGCGCTGGCGCCCCTTCCTCCTCGGCCCCATTTTCAAATCCTTCGGCTGGGACACTTCTCCCTTTCTCTTGCAGAAGGAGAAGGGCGCCCATATGTGGATCGACATGGAACGGCAATGCCGCAAATACGGCATCGGCTGGGTTCGCCCTTCCGCTTTCCCCCGCAACGGCGTTCTCGCTTCCCGCGTCGGGCTGCTGCTGGAGCGCGAAGGGCGTGCCGGCCCGTTCTGCCGCGAAGTGATGCGGCTGAATTTCGCCGAGGATCGCGATATCGGCGACAGGGCGGTCGTCGCCGAAGCCCTGGTTGTAGTCGGCGAACGGGCCGACGAAGTCATCGCGGCCGCGACCGGCGAGGAGCTCAAGTCGGCACTGCGCCGGCAGACGGAACTCGCCCAGCAAAGAGGCGTCTTCGGCGCTCCGACTTTTTTTGCCGGTCCCGAACTCTTCTGGGGCAATGACCGTATTGAGGATGCGATCGCCGAAGCATCTGGAAAAATGTCACGAAGATTTCCTTGAATTGAGCTTGCGCAATTCCAAAATCTTGCCGGGCGGGTGACACTCATTCGCTGATCGGGGGATTGTCACAGCCGTTCAGCTGGACGATCCGGGCTGACATCTCGCCGGCAGGGAGGCCGGCGCAGGAGAGTTGTTGCATGGGAAATGACGTCACGTCCAACGGTGTGGCGCGCGCGGATGCTATGTCGTTCTCGCGCCCGGCGGTCAAAAGCCGCTGCACCGCGCTGCGCGAGTTGATCTTCTCAAAAGATCTCGCCTTCCTGATGGAGGCCCACAACGGCATCTCGGCCAAGATCGCCGAGGAAACCGGCTTTCAGGGTCTGTGGGCCTCGGGCCTGACCATTTCGGCCAGTCTGGGCTTGCGCGACAGCAACGAGGCCTCCTGGACCCAGGTGCTGGACGTGCTGGACTATATGGCTGACGCCAGCAGCCTGCCGATCCTGGTCGATGGTGACACCGGCTACGGCAATTTCAACAATGTCCGCCGCCTGGTACGCAAATTGTGCGACACCCATATCGCCGGCGTCTGTATCGAAGACAAGCTGTTCCCCAAGACCAATTCCTTCATCGGCGAGCGCCAGCCCTTGGCCGATATCGACGAGTTCTGCGGCCGCATCAAGGCCGGCAAGGACAGCCAGACCGACGATGATTTCGTCATCGTCGCCCGCGTCGAGGCGCTGATCTCGGGCCACGGCATGGAAGAGGCCCTGTCGCGCGCCGAGGCCTATCATGGGGCAGGCGCCGATGCGATCCTGATCCATTCCAAGCGCTCGACGGCGCATGAGATCCTGGAATTCACCGAGAAATGGGCCGCACGCGCCCCTTTGGTGATCGTTCCCACCATGTACAGCCTGAACACACCGACCGAGGTTTTCCGGGAGGCCGGCATCTCCACCATCATCTGGGCCAACCACAATCTGCGCTCGGCCATTTCCGCCATGCGCGAGACCAGCCGCCAGATCTTCGAGGATCAGTCCCTGCGCGAGGTCGAGGGCCGCGTGGTGCCGGTCAAGGAGATCTTCCGCATGGTCGGCAATGCCGAGCTGGAAGCGGCCGAACGCCGCTATCTGCCCGGCAAGGCCAATCTCGGCGCGGTGATCCTGGCCGCCTCGGACGGCGATCTCGGCGAACTGACCGAGGCCCGTCCGAAATGCATGATCGACATACGCGGCCAGTCGCTGCTGCAGCGGCTGGTGACCAGCCTCACCAATGGCGGTGTGCGCGACATCACGGTGGTGCGCGGCGCCCATAAGGAGGCGGTGATGCTTCCCGGCATCGAGACGATCGACAATGACCGTTTCGCCGAGACCGGCGAAGCCTATTCGCTCGCTTGCGCCGAGGACAAGCTGGCGGGCGAGCTGGTCCTGTCCTATGGCGACGTGCTGTTCCGCGATTATATCCTCGACGGTCTGCTGCAGACCGGAGGCGATATCGTCATCACCGCCGACGCCCAGGGCCGCAAGGGGGATCTGATCGCCTCCGACCGGGCTTATACCGGTGACTATTTCGACGATAAGCCGGTATTGCTGAAAAACATGGCGGCTTCCTTGCCTTCCGCTTCGGCCACCGGCGAATGGATCGGTTTGGCCCGTTTTTCCGCCCAAGGAACCGAATGGCTGAAAAAGGAGATCGCGCTTCTAGAGGCCGAAGGCCTGCTGGAAAAAGCCGATCTTCCTTTGCTCTTCACCCGTTTGGCGGCCAAACATCCGGTATCGGTGCATTTCATCACCTCGCACTGGCTGGATGTGGACACGCTGACGGATCTGGCCGCAGCGAGAAACTTCACCTGAGATGATTACCGCCCAGGATTTCATCACTGAAGCCAAAAAGAACGGCTTCGATTTTTTCACCGGCGTTCCCTGCTCCTTCCTCACGCCGCTGATCAATGGCGTGCTGAACGACCGCAGCTTGCGTTATGTCGGCGCCGCCAGCGAGGGCGAAGCGGTGGCGATCGCCTCGGGCGCCTGGCTGGCCGGACGCAAGACCGTGGTGATCTGCCAGAATTCCGGGCTGGGCAATGCGGTCAATCCTTTGACTTCGCTCAATGCGCCCTTTCGCATTCCTACCCTATTCATCACCACTTGGCGGGGCCAGCCGGGCATTCCGGACGAGCCGCAGCATGAGGTGATGGGCGTGATCACGCCGGAATTGCTGAGCCTGATCGGGCTCGAACACAGTTTGTTTCCGAGGGATAAGGCGGCGCTGCCGCAAGCCCTCTCCCTGGCGGCCGAGAGCATGGCTTCGCGCCAGCTGCCCTTTGCCTTCATCATGGAAAAGGACAGCGTCGCGGAGGAGAAGCTGCTGCCGGCCGAACCTTTGGTCCGCCCGCAAAGCCATCGCGAGGATTTTCCTTGCACCGGGGAAATGCCGGCCCGCGCCGCGGTACTCGAGCGCTTCCTGGAGCTCACCGACGAGCAGACGGCGGTGGTCGCCACCACCGGCAAATGCGGCCGCGAGCTCTTCACCTTGGCCGACCGTCCCCAGCATATCTATCAGGTCGGGTCGATGGGCGGCGCCAGCGCCATGGCGCTCGGTGTGGCGCTCAACACCAAAAAGAAGGTGGTGGTGCTCGACGGCGACGGCGCCTTCCTGATGAAGATGGGCAATCTCGCCACCATCGGCGCCTATCAGCCGGCCAATCTGGTCCATGTGGTGCTGGATAATGGCGTTCATGATTCGACCGGCGGGCAGGCTACCGTGTCGCCGATGGTCGATATCGCCGGCGTCGCCATCGCCTGCGGCTATCGCTATGCCGCCTCCTGCTCGGACCTCGCCGGTTTCGAGAAGGCGCTCGCCGAAGCGGACAAGCATGGGCCGGCGCTGATCCATATGAAGATCGCCCCGGGATCGATGGCCAAGCTCGGCAGGCCGACCGTCAAGCCCGCCGACGTCGCGCGCCGCTTCCAGGCCTTCCTGGCCGAGGAGGCCCCGCAATGAAATTCGCCGCCTTGTTCGCCACCCTGGTCGGTCTGGCCATTCTGGTCTATCTGGTGCTGGCCAATGGCGGTGTCGCGATCGAGGCGGCCATCGCCTCGGCCGGCTTCGGCATTCTCTGGGTGGTCGCGGCGCATTTCCCCCAATCCTTCTTCTCGGCGCTGGGCTGGCGGGCGGTGGTTGCGGCCGCGCCCAAGCCCTCCTGGGCCAGTTTCTTCCTCTTCCGCCTGATCCGCGAATCGATCAATGGCCTGCTGCCGGTCGGGCAGGTCGGCGGGGAGTTCGTCAATGTCCGCCTGCTCGGCCAGCGCGGCCTGCCCTTGAGCGGCGCCGGCGCTTCGCTGGCGGTGGACAAGACGCTCGAGATCGTCAGCCAGATCGCCTTCACCCTGCTCGGCATGGCGCTCTTGATGCTCGATCCGGCGCAGGCCGGCATCATCCATTGGATCGGCGGCGGGCTATTGGGCGCCGTCGCCGTCATCGGCGCCTTCATCCTCGCCCAACGATTCGGCCTGTTCCGGCTGCTGGAAGATGGCGTCCTCAAGCTGGCCCGCAAGCAGCAATGGAAGGGCGCCGAAACTCTGGCCGGTCTGCATGACGAGATCGTCGCCCTTTACAAATCGCCGCGCCGGCTGGTGTGGGGCGCCCTCCTTCATCTGATTTCCTGGAGCCTGGGCGCGATCGAAATCTGGGTGGCGCTGAAGGTGCTGGGGGTCGAGGCCGATCTGCGAGCGGCTTTGATCGTCGAGGCTCTGGGGCAGGCCTTCAAATCCCTCGGTTTCGCCATTCCCGGCGCGCTCGGCGTGCAGGAAGGCGGACTGATGCTGGCTTGCAACCTGGTGGGCGTAAATGCCCAAGCCGCCATCGAATTGTCGCTGTTGAAGCGAATCCGCGAACTGACCATCGGCTTGCCGGGTCTGCTCGCCTGGCAATGGATCGAGGGCAAGCGTCTGTTCGGTCCGGCCAAGAGCCTGTCTGGGGAGACTTCATAATGCCTGTTGGAGGCTCATGGACTCACAAGATGGCCCGCCCGCTGGTGCGGCCATTGATCGGAACGGGCGTCACGCCCAATCATCTTACCACGCTGCGCCTGATCGTCGGACTGGCGTCCGCGGCGGCCTTGCTTCCGGGCCAGACCTATTGGAACTTCTGGGCCGGCTGGCTGTGGCTGATCTCGGCCTTTCTCGACCGCGCCGATGGGGAGCTGGCGCGGCTCGGCAATATGTCGACGCCGGGCGGCCATCTCTGGGACAGCTTCGTCGACATCACGGTGAATTCGGTCTTCTTCATGGCGATCGGCGTCGGCCAGCGTCATTCGGTGTTGGGCGGTTTCGCCATTCCGCTGGGGTTGGTGGCCGGCGGCTGCCTGTTTCTCTGCTCTTACTGGGCGATGTCGCTGGAGAAACGCCTGAATCACACCCAGAAAGCCTATTCCGGCAAATGGGGCTTCGATTTCGACGACATGCTCTATCTGATGGCGCCGCTCTGCTGGCTCGACTGGCTGATGCCGGTGCTGGTCGGCGCTGCGATCGGCACCTTCTCGATGGCGGTGTTGACCGGGGTGCGCCTCTACCGCCTGATCCTGGCCCAGCGGAGCGTCCTGCAATGACGCCGATCCTGCTCACCCCCGGCCCGCTGACCACGCGCGAAGAAACCCGCGCCGCGATGCTGAAGGATTGGGGCTCGCGCGACGAGGCTTTCATCGCGCTCACCGCCGAGATGCGCCGCCGCCTGCTGGCGCTGGCCAATGGGGCGGGCAGCCATGTCGCGGTGCCTCTGCAGGGTAGCGGCACTTTCATCGTCGAAGCGGCGATCGGCACTTTAGTGCGCGCTACCGACAAGCTGCTGGTGCTGGTCAATGGCGCTTATGGCGAGCGCATCGCCGCCATCGCCAAGCGCCTGCGCCGGCCCGCCGAGATCCTCGCTTTCGAGGAATGGCAGCCGGTCGATCCTTCCCGCGTCGAGCAGGCGCTGGCCGCCGATCCCGCCATCACCCATGTGGCGATGATCCATTGCGAGACCACAACCGGTCTTCTCAATCCGCTGGAAGAGGTGGCGGCGGTGGTGGCTAAGGCGGGCCGCAAATTGCTGCTCGACGCCATGAGCAGCTTCGGCGCGCTGCCGATCGATCTGGCCCGCACACCCGTGACGGCGGTGATGGCCTCCTCCAACAAATGCCTCGAAGGCACCCCCGGTCTTGGCTACGCCCTGATCGCCGAAGCCGATCTGGCGGCATCAAAGGGCAACAGCCCTTCCCTGGCCCTCGATCTCTTCGACCAGTGGCGCGGGCTCGAGAGCAACGGCCAATGGCGCTTCACCCCGCCGGTGCAGGTAGTGGCGGCCTTGGTCGAGGCATTGCGTCAGCTCGACGCCGAAGGCGGCCAGCCGGCCCGGCTGGCCCGCTATCAGCGCAATTGCGCCATCTTGGTCCAGGGCATGAAGCGCTTGGGTTTCCGCCTGTTCCTCGATGAGGCGGTGCAGGCGCCGATCATCGCCAGTTTCCATTACCCGACCGAGCGGCCCTTCCATTTCGAGTCTTTCCATGAGGCGTTGGCCGCGCGCGGTTTCGTCATCTATCCCGGCAAGCTGAGCCGCGCGCCGAGTTTCCGCATCGGCTGCATCGGCGCGGTCGAGCCGGCCGATTTCCACCGCCTGCTGGCGGCGGTCGGTGACATCATCAAGGAGAGCGGCCGTGCGGCCTGAGGACATTTCGGTAATCCTGCTGGTGGCCGGGGTCGGCCGCCGCCTCAATGGGGCGGCCGAGGGGCCTAAAGTGCTGCTGCAATTCGGCGGGCGCACTCTGCTCGACCGCCATCTGGAAGCGCTTCGCGCCCATGGTCTCGACGATGTCCATCTGACCGTCGGCTATGAAGCCGATCAGATCCGCGCCGAGCTCGCCCGTCTGGGCCGCACCGACGTCCATCTCACGGAAAACCCGGATTACAGGCTGGGCAGCCTGGTCTCCTTCCATGTGCAGAACCCACTTTTGCGCAGCGGCAAGACCATCATCCTGATGGATGGCGACGTGCTTTATCCGGCCGAGATGATTCGCCGCCTGCTGGAGTCCCCGCAGGAAAACGTCCTGCTGCTCGACCGCAATATCGAACCGGGCGACGAGCCGGTGAAGATCTGCATCCGGGACGGCCGAATCGTCGATTTCCGCAAGAAGCCGGTGCATGAGCATGAATGGCACGGCGAATCGGTCGGCTTCTTCCGCTTCTCGCCCGAAATGGCGTCCGAACTCGCCGACATCTGCGCGGCTTATGTCCGGGAAGGCCGGACGCGCGAGGAATATGAAGAGGCGATCCGCGACAAGATCCTGGTCGAGCCGCACCGCTTCGCCGCCACCGACGTTTCCGACATTCCCTGGACCGAGATCGACTTCATCGAGGATGTCGAGCGCGCCCGGAACCAGATCCTTCCCCGATTGGAGGCCTGAGATGCTCGACAAGCCTTCACCCCTCTCCGCGCAGGCGGTCCGCCAGTTCGACGAGGCCGGCTGGACCTTCGTGCCGGGTTTCTTCTCGGCCGCGGAAGTCGCCGAGCTCTCGGGCTGGACCGACGAGTTGGAACATCGTCCAGAATTGATCGGCGAACATTGGATGTATCGCCAGCCGAGTTTGTTGGACCCGTCGAAAAAGGTGATTCAGCGCATCGAGAATTTCTGCCCGCACCATCCGGGCTTCGACGATTTCGCGCGCCGCTCGCGTCTGAGCGCCGCCGTAGGGCAGCTTTTTGACGGCGAAGCGGTTCTCTTCAAGGAAAAGATCAATTTCAAGGAGCCGGGCGGCGAGGGCTTCAAGCTCCATCAGGACCAGCAGGCCGGATGGGGCCGCTATGCGCCGCTCTTCATCACGGTGATGGTCTGTATCGATCCTTCGACTCATGAAAATGGCTGCCTGGAACTGGCCACCGGCACCGGCCGCCTCGACCGGCTGATCGGCGAGGAATGGAAGCCGATCGACGAGAAGGAGGCCGGTCTTTCAATGATTTCGCTGCCGATGGCGCCCGGCGACGTGGCGTTGTTCGACTCTTTTGCTCCACATTCTTCGAAAGATAATTTATCGTCCGGCCGCCGCCGCGCGCTTTTCATCACCTATAACGACGCGCGCCATGGCGATGTGCGGCAGGCCTATCACGACGATAAGCGCGCGGCCTGCCCGCCCGACGTGGAGCGCGAACCAGGGACGGAATATAATTTCCGCGTATAGGATTTGATGAGATTTTCGGCCGGGTTGGGAGCGCTGCTCGTTCTCCTGGCCATCATGACAGCGCAACCCGCGGCCGCTTCGGCGGACCCGCTGATGAGCCTGGTGATCGCCGAGGATTGGCCGAAGCTGGAAAGCGAGGCCAAGCAGCGCCTTGACGCCGATCCGCTGGATGGCGCCGCCTTGCATGCGCTGGGGCGTCTTGCCATCGATGGCGACAAGGGCTCGGAGGAGATGCGCCAGAGCCTGCTGCCCAAGGCCGAGGCCTGCATCAAGGCCCGCCCCTATGACGGGCTCTGCCAGCTCGCTTATGGCCAGATTCTCGGCACCGTGCTGAACGGGCAAGGCGGGCTGGCGGCGCTGGGGTCGGTCGGCAAGGTCCAGCAGGCCTTGGAATCGGCGGTGGCTGATCTTCCCGATAATTTCGACGCCCGCGAATCGCTGGTGAATTTCTATCTGCAGGCCCCGGGTTTCGTTGGCGGCAGCACCCGCAAGGCCATCAAGAATGCCGAGGACTTCGTCAAATATGATTCCGACCGCGCCCGCCTGCTATACGCCCAGATCGATCTGCAGCAGAGTTCGCCCTCCAACGCCGAACAGGAAATGAGCGGGCTGAAGCAGCAATCGGGCGACGCCGACCTCGACCGGCAGGCGGCCAAGCGCTGGCTGGATATCGGCCTGTCCTACGCCAAAGCCCAGGATCACGACAGCGCGGTCGCCGCCCTGACCCGCGCCGCCGCGCGCGGCGCCCCGAGCGTGGTCCAGGAGGCGCGCGAGGCGCTCGAGCGCATCACCGCCAGCCGCCAGACCGCGCAAGCCTCCCAGGCCGCGCAAGCCGGCGGTGGCAGCCCTTCGACCTCCGTGCGTTAGGGTTTCTTAAAGACAAGCAGCATGTTATCGGCTTCGCCGATGGCGTCATATTTCGCATGGTCGAAATTGGGATCGGCCGGCTTGCCGTAAGGGGCCGAGAGGCGGGTCGGCGGCAGGGTCCAGACGCCGAAGGGGTAATCCTTGGTGTCCTTCGGATTGGCCAGCAATTCCGAGGATTTGACGAATTTGAAGCCGGCCTTCTCGGCCAGCGCCTTCACATACGCCTCCTGCACATAGCCATTCTCGGCCTTGGGATCCTGGGCGCCTTCGGCTTTGGCGCGATGTTCCTCGACGCCCAGGAGTCCGCCTGGCTTCAGGGCCTTGTAAAAATCGGCGAAGGCCTTGTCGGCGAAGCCGTCATTCATCCAATTATGGACATTGCGGAAGGTCACCACCAGGTCGGCGCTGTTGGCCGGCGCCAGCGGACCAGACTTGTCGTTAAGGAAGGTGTAGGTCAGCTTGCCGTAAGTCTCGGGGTGGTCGATGAACTTTTCCTTATATTTGGAATTGGCTTCCTCGGCGCCGCCGGCCACGGTCAGATGACCGCCATCCTGCTTCAGCACGGGACCCAGGATCGAGGTGAAATAGCCGCCGCCGGGATAGATCTCGATCACCGACATGCCGGGCTGCAGCCCCATGAATTTCAGCTCCTCGGCCGGATGGCGCACCGGGTCGCGCGCCACATCCTTGGCGTCACGCCAAGAACCCGCCAGCGCCCATTCGAGCGAGCCGGGCTGGCCGGCGGCCGGCCAATCGGCGGCCAGGACGGGGGCAGATGTCACCGCGACGGTCATGCAGAGCGTCATCATCATCTTCTTCATGGGAGTCTTCCTTGGAAGGGGAGGATTGCAAAGGGACTCATGCCGGCGGTGCGGGAGCAACCGCCCTTCGATCAACCGCCCGCTTGCGCCGACGAGCGGCGCACCGTGGCCAGTCCGGCCAGGCTGACGGCGGCGGCGCCCGACAGATAGACGCCGACATAGGCCAGATTGCCGCTGGCGGCCAGCGACTGGGCCAGCATCGGCGCCAGCGCGCCGCCCAGGATCCCCCCGGCATTGAAGGAGAGCGAGATGCCGCTATAGCGCACGCGGGTCGGGAACAGGCTGGGCAGATAAGCGCCGAGCGGCCCATAGACCAGACCCATCATCAAGAGCGAGAATGCGAGGAAAGCCCAGATGGTGGCGGCGTTTCCCGATCCCAGCATGGGGGAGAGCAGGCCGCCGGCCGCCACAACCCCGGCGCAGCCCCAGGCCAGCACGCGGCGCGGGCTGGAACGGTCGGCCCAGACGCCGGCCCACACCGTGCCGATCGCCATGAAGGGAATGGCCGCCAATTGCAGTTCGAGGAACAGTTTGCGCTCGAAATGCAGAGCCGTGGTGCCGTAGCCAAGCGCGAAAACCGTCGAGAGGTAGAAGATGGCGAAACAGGCGATCACGGCGAAGGTGCCGGCCATCACCTCGCGCGGATAATCGCGCAGCAGATCGGCCATCGGCACTTTGGGAGGCGGAGCCTCGGCGGTGGCGGCGGCGAAGGCCGGCGTCTCGACGATCCTGAGGCGGATCCAGAGGCCCAGGGCGATCAGCGGCAGGCTGCCGAGGAAAGGCAAACGCCAGCCCCATTGCAGAAACTGATCCGCGTCGAGCAGCATGCCGAGAATCAGAAACAGGCCGTTCGAGGCGATAAAGCCAGCCGGCGCTCCGAGCTGCGGAATCATGCCGTAACGCGCGCTATAGCCGGGTGGCGCATTCTCAACGGCGAGCAGGGCCGCGCCGCCCCATTCGCCGCCCAGGCCGAGACCCTGGCAGAAGCGCAACAGGCAGAGCAGCAGCGGCGCCCATTGGCCGAAGGCGGCGTAGGTCGGCAACAGCCCGATGGCGATGGTCGAGCCGCCCATCAGCAGCAACGAGGCGACCAGGGTCGATTTGCGCCCGACCCGATCGCCGAAATGGCCGAACAGCAAGGCTCCGATCGGGCGGGCGATGAAGGCGACGGCGAAGGTTGCGTAAGTGGCGAAGAGCTGGCTGGCGGGATCGCTCTTGGGAAAGAACAGCGCGCCGAACACCAGGGACGCCGCGGTGCCGTAGATATAGAAATCATAGAATTCGACCGCCGTGCCGACCATGCTGGCCAACAGGATCCGCGCGGTCGAGGCGCCTCTTTTTTCCGGTTCGCCGCTATCTCCCTTGGGCATTTTTGCCGTTCTCCCTCTCTTTGCCTCCAGTAAGGGTCAAACCGCCTCGGCCAGCAACCGGATTCCGGCCTCGATTCAGAGAGGCGGATCATGACTTATCGCGGCCGATCAGCGCCAGCCCTTCAGCGACCGACACGAACTCGCCGCCGCCCGAGACCTTTCCCGCCCCGAATCGCTGTTCGAACAGGCGCCTGACGGCCGGCACGAAGGAGGTGCCGCCGGTCAGGAAGACGCGGTCGATCGCGTCGGACCCCAGTCCGGCACGTTTCAGCGCCTCATCCACCGCGCCCTCGAAACGCTTCAAGTCGGGCGCGATCCACTTGTCGAAATCGGTGCGCGCGATCGGCTGTTCAATCACGAAATCCTCATGGGCGAAGCGGAGCGTCGCGGTCTCCGAGCGCGACAACTCGGCTTTCACGGTGCTGACCGCCTGATAGAGCTGATAGCCCACCTCATGCTCGATCAGGCGGATCAAAGTGCGCAACCGCTCGGGATGCGTGCTGGTGGCCGCGACGGCGGCGATGTCGCGCAGGATTCGGGGCATGCGCATCAGAGAGAGTTTGTGCCAGCGCGCGAAGCCGGCGAAATAATCGGGCGGCACCGGCAGCTTGTTGCCCATCGAAATATAGGTGTCGTGCTTGCCGAGCAGCGGCGAGACGACATGATCGATGATGCGGTAATCGAACATATCACCGGCGATGCCGACGCCGGCATAACCCAGCGGGGTCACGCGCTGGTCGAAGCGGATGACCGAGAAATCGCTGGTGCCGCCGCCGAAATCGCCGACCAGCACCGTGGCTGGACCGTCCAGAGTCTGGGCGAAACGATAGCCGGCGGCTTCCGGCTCCAGCGCCACCTCGATCTCGGGGAAGCCGGCCTGGGAGAAGGATTGGCGCAGGCGGGCCTCGCCCAGATCATCCTCGGCGAAATCGCCGGCGAAGCGGACCGGACGGCCTGCCACCACCTTGTAGCCGGCATAATCCTCGCCGAGTAGCGCGCGCAGAAACAAAGCGACCAGCGCCTCCAGCGTGAAGGCTTTCCCGAATATCTGCGTCTGCGTGAAGCTGCGCTGCGCCAGATAGCTCTTCATCGACATGATGAGACGGCTGCTCAGCGGATCTTCGAGATAGGACTCGATGGCCGAGGGGCCGGCAGCGTGATGCAGCGAGGCACCCTTGCGGTCTTCCTCCGACCAGAAGCAGAGCAGCGTGCGGAAGGGGTCCAGCGTGGTCAGGCTTCCATTGGGGCGGAGAATGGACACCACGCTGTTGGTGGTGCCGAAATCGATGCCGACGAGTCCGGTCATATTCATCCTTCAGCCGCAAAGCTGTGGACTATTTCCGGGATCGCCGGTTTGGGCAAGCCTACTGTTTCGACCAGCCGCCTCTTGAGATGGATCAATGCGCGGGCGTGCCATCGGGGCGATCAAGGGCGAGAATTCCCTTCTTGTCTGTGAGTCCGAGCCCATGCGTCCACCTCCCCCATCCGCAGCCCGTCTGTCCTGCGTCAGCCACGAGGCCGGATCTTGCGCCGCCATCGGTTTACTCAACCGGCTGAAGATCAGCCAGCAGGAATTCATACAGCTGCGGCGCTTGCCCTTTTTTGCCGGTGTGTCGCCTGACAATCTGGTCCGGCTGCTGCAGGATGCGAGCGTGGTGGAGGCGCCGCGCAACGGAACCCTGTTCCTGCAGGATGAGCCGGCTTCCGCCTTCTACGTAGTGCTCGACGGCTGGATCAAATTGAGCCGGCTGACGGCGGCCGGGCAGGAAACCATCGTCGGCGTCTTCACCAATGGCGAATCCTTCGCTGAGGCGGCGATTTTCGGGTCGGGTATCTACCCTGTGACCGCGATCGCGGTGACCGCCACGCGGCTGCTCCATATTCCGGCCAAACGCTTCATCGACGCCCTGTTCGAGGATTCCAGGCTCTGCCTAAGCATCATGGGGTCGATGTCGGCGCACTTGCGCGAGCTGGTCGCCCAGATCGAGCGCCTCACGTCGGGGCGCGCCGTCGAGCGCCTCGCCGAGTTTCTCTACAAGCTGAGCGACCGCAAGAGCGGCGCGGTCGAATTGCAGCTTCCCCACGACAAATCGCTGGTGGCGGCGCGCCTCGGCATGCAGCCCGAGACCTTGTCGCGCAGCCTCGCCAAGCTCAGGCAATCGGGCCTGATCGGGTGCGAGGGGGATCGGGTTCTGGTGCCGGACGTGGCGGCGCTGCTCGCCTCAGGCGGTTGACGGCGGTCAAGGATGGCGATTTCTCAGGACGCCTAGTCTCGCGGGATGATCAATCCATCCCGGCGAGGCGATAATGGCCCAAGCAGAACCCGTATCCTCCGATGATCCCGCCCAATTGGACAGCGACGCGCTGGTGGCGTTCATCCTCGAGCGCTATCACCAGGTCCACCGGGCCGAATTGCCGGCGCTGATCACCCTGGCCCGCAAGGTCGAACAGGTGCATGGCGATCACGCCGAATGTCCTGCCGGCCTTACCCGTTTCCTCGAAAAAATCGATGACGCGCTGGACGAGCATATGCGCAAGGAAGAGGAAATCCTGTTCCCGCTGATGCTGTCGAACCCCACCCATCCCATGATCCGTATGCCCATTTCGGTCATGCGGGCTGAGCATGAGGAACATCTCGCGACCCTGAGAGAGCTGTTCCGGATCACCGGCAGGCTGGCCCTGCCCGAGGATGCCTGTGGCACGTGGCGCAGGCTCTATCAGGGGCTCTGGAAATTCACCGACGATCTCGGCGCCCATATCGAAACCGAGAATGAGCAGCTGTTTCCCCGCTTTTCCCGGTGAATCGCCCGCGATTGACCGTGGTCAAGTATTTCTCCGGCCGGCCTTCGCTATGGTTCGGCCCTCATTCAGTCACTGAGAGGAAAAAGGGGGCGAGATGATCGGAACCCTGACCAAGGCGGCCGCCCGCAACATCTTCTATGGCGGAACAGTCTTCTTCTTCGTCGTTTTCGCGGCCCTCGTGGCGGACAGCGTCCACGAGGCCAATCGGGTCGCCGAGGCCCATCCAATCACGCCCACGGTCGCGGCCGGCAAGCGCCTCTGGGAAAAACACGCCTGTTTCGACTGCCATACGCTGATGGGTGAGGGCGCGCGGTTCGCGCCCGAGCTCAAGACCGTCTGGCTGCGCTATGGCGGCGACAAGGACCCGGAAGGCGCCCGCGACGGCTTGAAAGCCTGGTTCCAGGCCCAGCCGACCCGGGTGGAGGGGCGGCACCAGATGCCGCAATTCAACTTGACCGATGAAGAGCTGAACCAGCTGATCGATTTCCTCGAATGGAACAGCACCATCCCCACCCAGAACTGGCCGCCGCACATTTCCGGCTGATCGGCGAAAGGGAGATCAACATGAAATACGCATCGCAAAGCGTCGCCTCCTATTATTTCATCGGCGCGCTGGTCATCTTTGGCCTGCAGATCCTTTTCGGCCTGCTGGGCGCGACCCTCTATGTCTTTCCCACGGCGCTGCCCGACTTCCTGCCGTTCAGCGTGGTGCGGATGATCCATACCAACGCCTTGATCGTCTGGCTGCTGATGGGATTTTTCGGCGCCGCCTACTTCCTCATCCCCGAGGAGGCCGAAACCGACCTCTACAGCCCCGGCCTCGCCAAGCTGCAATTCTGGCTGTTCTTCGGCGCCGCCGTGGTGGCCGTGGTCGGCTATCTGTTCGGCAATTATGACGGGCGCTCCTATCTCGAACAGCCGATCTACATCAAAATCGGCATCGTGGTGGTGGCGCTGATGTTCCTGTTCAACCTCACCATGACGGTGCTGAAAGGCCGCAAGACGGTGATCAGCAACATCCTGCTGCTGGGGCTGTGGGGCATCGCCATCTTCTTCCTGTTCGCCTTCTACAACCCCGCCAATGTCATCATCGACAAGACATTCTGGTGGTGGGTGGTGCATCTGTGGGTCGAGGGCGTGTGGGAATTGGTGATGGCCGCCATTCTCGCCTTCCTGATGATCAAGATGACCGGCGTCGACCGCGAAATGGTCGAGAAGTGGCTCTATGTCATCGTCAGCCTGACCCTGTTCACCGGCATATTGGGCACCGCCCACCATTATTACTGGATCGGCCTGCCCGGCTATTGGCAGTGGATCGGCAATATCTTCTCGTCGCTCGAGCCATTGCCCTTCTTCGCCATCGTGCTGTTCACCTTCAGCATGGTGTGGAAGCGCGGTTTCGACCATCCCAACAAGGCGGCCCTGCTGTGGTCGCTGGGCTGCGCCGTGGTCTCCTTCTTCGGCGCCGGCGTGTGGGGCTTCATGCACACTTTGTCGCAGATCAACTATTACTCGCACGGCACCCAGATCACTGCGGCGCATGGCCATCTGGCCTTCTATGGCGCCTATGCGATGGTCAATCTGGCGATGATCACCTATTGCATGCCGCTGCTGCTGAAACGGGCCCCCTATAAGCAGGTCCTCAACATGATCTCCTTCTGGGTGATCACCGGCGGCGTCGCCTTCATGACCTTCACCTTGACCTTCGCCGGGGTAGTGCAGACCCATCTGCAGCGGGTCATGGGGATGAACTATATGGAGGTGCAGGATCAGCTCGGCCTGTTCTATTGGATGCGGCTCGGCGCGGGCTGCTCGGTGGCCGTCGGGCTGATCCTCTATCTGGTCTCGCTGGTTCCGGCGAGGAGGGCCGAATGACGGTCCGCCTTGCCGGGCAGGTCATGGAGTCCTCTGGGCCTGATACGCCCTATTACTTGCCGATCGCCAATGAGTGCCGGCTCTTCGAGTTCGCGTGGAAACATAATCTTCCGCTGCTGCTCAAAGGGCCGACCGGGTGCGGCAAGACGCGCTTTGTCGCCCATATGGCGGCACGTCTCGGCAGGGTGCTGCACACCGTGTCCTGCCATGACGATTTGACGGCGGCCGACCTGACCGGCCGCTATCTGCTGAAGGGCGGCGATACGGTCTGGACCGACGGGCCGTTGACCCGTGCGGTGCGTGAAGGGGGGATCTGCTATCTCGACGAGGTGGTCGAGGCCCGTAAGGATGTGGCAGTGGTGCTGCATCCCTTGACCGACGACCGCCGCATCCTGCCGCTCGACCGTACCGGCGAGACCCTGGCGGCTCCACCCGGCTTCATGCTGGTAGCCTCCTACAATCCCGGCTACCAGTCGATCCTGAAACAGCTCAAGCCTTCGACCCGCCAGCGTTTCGTCGCCATCGAGTTCGATTTCCCGCCGGCCGATTCCGAGCGGCGCATTGTCGCCGCCGAAAGCGGGCTGGACGAGGCTTCGGTCCATCCCCTGATCACGCTGGCGGCCCGCCTGCGCCAGCTCAAGGGGCAGGATCTGGAGGAGGGCGTCTCGACCCGCCTGCTGGTCTATTGCGCCACCCTGATCGCCTCGGGCCTCGACCGCCGCGAAGCCATCCAGGCCGCACTGATCGAACCGCTGACCGACGATTCCGACGTCAAAGCCGGACTGGAGGAGGTGGTGCGGGCGGTGTTCGGCTGATGAACATCATCGAAATGCTGGAGTTCGAGGAGCGGGTCGGCCATCTGTGGCACCGGCTGATCGAGGCTCCCCCCAGCTGGCCCGATCACCCGGAAGCCGCTGTCGAGCTGGAGGCGCTACGCTCGCCGCTCGCCGTGTTCTTCCGCGGGCTCGGCGGGCCGGGCGGATTGCAGATCGCGCCGGCTTCGGCCCGTCAATCCGATCACCGCCTGACCTTCCGCCAACGCCTCGGGCTGGAACGCGAAAGGCTGGCCACGGCGCGCCGCGACGGCGCGGCGATTTCCCTGCCGGCCCGCATCGCCTTGTTTCCCGAAGCGGCGCTCAACCGTGCGCTCTATTTCTGGCTCGCCGCCTGGTTTGCGCTCGATGACGAGGCGCCGATCCGGGCGACCGATCCGCTGCGCCGCGATCTGGCCAGGATCGAGCGGGCGGCCCGTGTCACCGAACGGATCTGCGCCGCGTTTCCCGGCTTGGCGAAGGAATATGCCCGTCTCGCGGCGGCGACCCTGGCCGCCCGGCCGCGCCGCCGCCTGCCCCCGCTCGAATCGCGGGTCGAAGCGCTGGTGGCTGGCGTTCTCCGGCGCGATCCCATCGACCCGCCGAACGAAGCCTGCCCGGCCGGCTACCGTCCCTTCCTGCCGGTGCCGCTGTGGGGCGAGGTCCTGTCCGATCGCGCTGCCTC
>Ga0213872_10000476_pt1 | contig 32395 bp, 31 predicted proteins | sample VelepicomBERX_R2_FD_160071 | JGI IMG/M metagenome (GOLD analysis project Ga0213872, IMG submission 160071) | Rhizosphere microbial communities from Vellozia epidendroides in rupestrian grasslands, the National Park of Serra do Cipo, Brazil - RX_R2 | ecosystem: Host-associated > Plants > Roots >...
TTCAGAACGATAGCCTGCTGAGCACTGCGCAAATAACCCAAAACGGCACCAACCAAGACGGCGCGATCAACCAGACCGGCGTTGCCAACAGCAGCGCTGTGATCAATCAAACCGGCTCGGCACAAACCGCAACCATCAACCAATCCGGTGGCAGTTGGCTGACTGCAAACATCGCCCAGACAGGCTCGGGTGACGTCGCCACCATCACACAGAGCGGCACCAGCAATGCTGCCTATATCACGCAAAACGGCCTGGGCGGCCCCAATAACGTCGCCACGATCAGCCAGGCCGCAAGCAACTACATCGCGACCGTAAACCAGAACGGCGCAGGCAATGTCGCCAATGTTTCTCAGCACTGATTAGTACAGCGGCCGCAGCGATGCGGTCAGAACCAAACCAAAAAGCAAGGAGCACTACCATGCATCTTATTCGCACTCCCATCGCTGCGGCTGTTGCCTTTGCATTCGCTGTATCGGCCTATGCGGGCAATACCACCACGGTCAACCAGAACGGTACCAACAACTACACGGCGACGTCGCAAGACACCAGCAACGCATCGTCGATCACCGTTAACCAAAACGGCGACAGCAATAATGTCGGCGTCCAATACCCAGGCTGGGGCGATGGCGGCGGCCCGCTCATCATCCCAGGCGCCATGCAAAGCGGCACGACTTCAGGTGTTGTGATCGTTAACCAGAACGGCTCGCACAACTGGGGTTGGGCGCAACAGAACGGCAGCACGCAAGTGACTGCCGACGTCGAACAAAATGGCAGCTTCAACGGCGGCCAGATTTATCAATACAACACCCAAACCACGAATTCCTACGTGCTGCAAAACGGCACGGGCAATAGCGGTTGGATTGGCCAATGGGGCGTAGCCAATTCTGGCGGTCTGCAGTTCAGCCTGAATTACAACGACAACAATACCGTCAATCAAAACGGTACAAGCAACTCCGGCTATATCGACCAGTTCAATACCTTGAACTCGGGGGCGTCGGTTCATCAGACGGGTACAGCGAATCAGGCCGGTATCAACCAGAATAACCAATTCGCCAGCAGCCAAGGCCAGGTGAATTCGGCGGAGGTGCTGCAGTCGGGTGCATTCAATAGCGGCAATGTCTTGCAATCGGGCAATACCGGTACAACCGCTGCGTTGCATCAGGGCGTTTATGGCTCCACCAATGCGTATTCAACGGGCGACGATGCCCAGATCACGCAGCTAGGCAATACCAACACCCTGGGTCACACGCATCAGAACGGCAACTACAGCTTTGCGTCGGTCAACCAAAGCGGCAATACCGGTGCAACGGGTCAGGTGCTCCAGCTGGGCAGCAACAGCAATGGCCAGGTTGAGCAGAGCGGCAGCTCGTACGTGAACGCCATAATCCAGCAAGGTGACCCATTCGGCTTGGCATTCAGCGCAACCAACAGCACGGCGAGCGTCGCGCAGGATAACGTCAGCTACTCGGGCGCGCAGATTGTGCAAGCAGGTGATTCGCAAGTTGCACACATCACGCAGAACCAGGGGGCGATCGGTACCCAGGCATGGGTGAACCAAGGCGGTGCAAACGATACGGCGAACGTTACCCAATCCAATACGGCTAGCAGCACGGCCAATATTGCGCAGGGTGATGCCTACGGTAGCTCGGTTGCAACCAATAGCCAAGCCACGATCAGCCAGCAAAACGGCAGCTTCCTGAGCGCGAACATTGTTCAAACCGGCGACCAACAGAACGGCACGATCAATCAGGAAGGCAATTTCCTGACTGCATCGATCAACCAGTCTGGCCTGATGAATATTGCGCTGGTCACCCAAGCGGGTAGCAGCAATGGCGCGACCGTGACCCAGATCGGAACCGGTGGTACGGCTAACAATGCACTCGTCAATCAGGCATCCAGCGGTTACATCGCTACGGTTGCGCAAAACGGTGCCGGCAACACCGCCAACGTGCAGCAGCACTGATGCGTTCAGCCCGGAAGCAGTTGATCTGGGCTATGTCCTTGCTCGTGGCCGTTCTGGCTACGGGCAAGGATGAGCTGCCCCCGCCGGAAATCGACGGCATGTTGCTCGACCGTACTTTCAGTGCGGCCGGCTCGGCCTTCTTCAAGGAATTTTCGGTCCGCTGGAATGAAGTCGCTTCTGTCACCGGTTACCTGACGCTGGCCGTCATCGAGCGCCCGGAACGTGAAGGCGGAACGCGGGCCTGGGTAGAGATCGAGGGCAAACCAATCGTCGTTGTGCCGCTCTCTCCTGGTCGGCCGGCACCCGCCCAAGCCGCGGTCGATGCAGCACTCACTCGTGCCATGGAGTATGTCGCGCATAGCCAGGAAGATGAATTCGCGCCCCAACCCATTGAGCCCATCAATGCCAGTCCGGAGCGTTTCTAGCAGCAGAGCTTCCCTAGTTTGTAAGACCCGATTCAAATGCGGAATAAAGGAGAACCAAGATGAACCGCATGCTTTATCTCATGCTCCTGAGCGGCCCTGCCCTCGCGAGCGGGCTGATCTACACGCCGGTCAATCCCACCTTTGGTGGCAGTCCACTGAACGGCAGTTATCTGCTGGGCATGGCCCAGGCAAACAACCATTTCCAGGCCACCACGCCACAACTTTCGCAGCTCGATCAATTCAACAAGACGCTGCAGCAGACAATCTTGAGCCGGATCGCGTCGTCCATCTCATCCGGCATCGTCGATAGCAAGGGCAACCTGATTCCCGGCGAGCTTGATACGCAGAATTTCTCAATTTCCATCGTCGATCTCGGCAACGGCACGCTGCAGATCACGACGACTGACAAGACGACGGGCCAAAGTACCTCGTTTGAAGTCAGTTCAAATCACTAACCGATGGAAGTGACCCAATCATGTTGAGAAAGATTGCGATATTGACGTGCCTGCTGGTACTGGCGGGTTGCGCTTCCGAACGGGTGACCCTACCCGACAATGCGGGCGGCCCTTTGCCCATCGCCGCCAAAGGACGGGATCTGCTCCAACTGCCGGCCCCCAAGGGCAAGGTATTGGTGTCTGTTTATGCCTTCCGCGATCAGACGGGGCAGTTCAAACCCTCGCCCGATAGTGCGTACTCAACCGCCATTACCCAAGGGGCGACCGCATGGCTGATCAAGGCACTCAATGATTCGCGCTGGTTCTCGCCAGTCGAGCGTGAGAACCTGCAAAACCTGCTGACCGAACGGAAGATTTGGCGGGCGGTTGAGACGGAGAAGGATAAATCTGCCCCCTCAGTCACGCTCCCACCACTCACTCCTGCACCGATCGTGATCGAAGGCGCCGTAACGAGCTATGAGAGCGATCTACGTACCGGCGGTCTGGGGATCAACTTCCTGGGTGAGGGCTTGTCGGGCCAGTATCGCGCCGACCAGGTGACCGTCGCACTCAGAGCGGTGAACGTACGCAATGGGCAGATTCTGGCCAATGTCGTGTCGTCCAAGACGATCTGGTCGCGCGAACTGTCGCTTGGCGTATACCGCTTCGTGGGTTTGAACCGCCTACTGCAAGTCGAGGGCGGCTACACCCATAACGAGCCGGTACAGCTCTGCGTCAAGCAGGCCATCGAGACGGCCGTCGCCATGCTGATCGCCAAAGGCGTGCGCGAGAATCTATGGATGCTCGCCGACCCCAATGACCCCGCCATTACCATATTGGATCGATATCGTGAGGACGAAATGGAATCGCCGGCCGCGCAGACCGTCGCGGCTGGGAACACAAAGGACTAAGGCTGCGGCCTATGAATTTTACCCTACCTGCTTGCGTTTCAAACCTGCACGTGTTCGCTACGAAGGTTGGCGGCTGCAGCTTCATCTAAGCCTGGCGAAACCGGTGATGCCGTGGCCATAGATCAACATCGTTCCCTTTGACTGGCAGTACCTAGCATCTGAGGAAGCTCCGGCGGCAAGGGTCAACGCCCTGCCGCCGGAATTCCGTCAATCAAGCTTTGTCGCTCGGTTCAGCCTTCTTCGCCGGCGCTCGCTTGGTCACAGACGCCTTGGCTTGGGCGGGCGTAGCGGCTTTTATCGGTGTGTCGGGTTTTGTAGCGACAGGCTTGGGTTTTGCGGCTGCAACTTTTGGCTGCACCTTGGTCTTGGCCGACGCCACAACAGGGGCTGTCTTTGTGGCGGCCTCGGTGGGCGCCGGTTTGACCGCGGCTGAAGCCTTGGGCGAGGCAGTCAGCGGCTTCGTCGCTGGCGCAGTAGCCGGCTTGGCTTTGGCGGCTACTTTGACGGGGGTTGCTGCCTTTGCTGTGGCAGTACGCTTGCCGGCAACCGCCGCCGCAGCTTGGATCGGCGCCTTTGCAGTAACCTTCGTTGGCGCAGTCGCAGGCTTCGCCGGTACACGCTTTGCGGGGGCCACAGCGACCGGCGCCTTGGCCTGTGATGGAGCGGACGCGGGCTTGGCTGCGCCGTTGCCGCGTTTTGCGGCGTAGCGATCGACTTTCGGCCAGGCGCCAAACAGCGCGCAGGTTTCCTCAAACCGTTCCAACACCCTTCCATGGAGCGGGTTGACCGCGGTGAGGATCTCGTAGACAAAGCCGATGACCATATCGCGTTGCGATTGCTCGGGCACCAGCTTGGGTAAGGCATTCAGTGCACGGCGCTCGTCGAGCATGAGTACGAAAGACTGCCGCTGCACCGAGTCGCGGTACTGCGCCAAGGTAATCGGCTCGACACGATTTTCATCGACGATTTTTCGCATCAGGTTGAATGGGCGCTCGTCCACCACATGGTCTTCGTGCACATAGGCCATGATGCGCACAAAGGCGTCCAGACGGCCACCGTTTTCGAAATCGTTCAGTGCGGCCTTGATGTTGAGCTTTTCAAGCTGCGCGCGCAGCGAAACCGGCTCGCGGCGGGTGCGTCGCGCACCCAGCAAGGTTGCAAGCCACGGCGAACCGTACATGTGCTTGAACGTCTCTTCCGTTGCTTGGTCGCGGTAGTCACGGTAGCGGTCCAGCGTGTGCTCGATCATGTCCGAAACCTTGCGCTCTGCGGCGAGGAAGATGTTGTCCTCCGCAATCGACGCACGCTTCTTGCGGACCATCTCTGCAAAGGCGCCAAGCGGCCACAGGAGCGGGTTCAGGTCCGAAATGGTGTAGCGCTCGACGCGCGAAGGATGCAGGGCCCGCAAGCCAGCCGCGGTGAATTCATTGCTGACCGCACGGACCACAGGCGACACGAACTGGTCATAGAGCGCTTGATTGATCTCCGCCACGCGGCGCACCAGCTCGAAACGGTTTTCGTGCTCGCGCCCGTCGCCAAGAGCCAGGATGTCCGACACTTCGCGCGGCTCAAAGCGGATCAGATAACGGCTGTTGATCAGCTCCAGCGCCGGCATGTCTGGCCGGCTGTCTTCGATCACAGCCTCATAGAGACCCGGTGGCAGCGTGTCGATCAGATCGATCGCGCTGACGAGTTCCGACGTTTCGCGGCGCGCGACGCCAGCCGAAACAAAGATACCCAAATGGCCAATATGCTCATGCAGGCAGTAGACGATGGTCTGGCCATGCGTGCGGATGTCTTCGACGTCCACATAGGCATCGGGAATCCAGTTCAGCGCCTGTTGGGGCGGCGTGATGTTGTCGCCCCACGATGCAAAGACGATGATGGGCGAGCGGATATTATGGATATCGACACGATGGCGCCCGTCGGATGACACGACATCGCCTGAGCTCAACCGGTTGCCGACAAAGAGGTTCTGGACGATCCAGTCGATCTCTTCGCGATTGAGCAGGTAGTGTCCGCCCCACCAACGCTCGAAGGTCAGGAAGCGCTCAGCCTCGCTGTCGACGTTGGCGTAGAGGTGATACTGCTTGCCCCAGTAGGTATTGGCCGGATTGAGCTGCTCGAAATTATGCACGAGCCACGCGCCATCAAACTTGCCCGCACCCAGGTCGCCCATGAACGACGCCGGCCACGTACCGCCTGCCAGACCACCGTTGTAGCGCATCGGGTTCTTGCCCTCGACCCCTGCCCAGTACGACAGGGGCGTACCTGCCAGCAGGATCGGGCCGACCAGATGAGGCGCAAGCGCCGCGAGGATGATCAGTGCCCAGCCTCCCTGGCAGTTGCCGATGACCAAGGGCATGCCTTCGCTATCCTTGTGTAGCTCGACCACTTTGCGCAGGAACTCAACCTCGGCGTATCCCACGCACTCGATGGTCTGGCCCGGCTCAGGTTCAGGAAAGAACATGATGAAATAACACGGATGCCCGCCCCGCAACGCGATGCCGATTTCGCTGTCGATCTTCGAGCCGCCGATGCCCGGCCCGTGGCCCGCGCGAGGGTCGATCACCACAAAGGGGCGGCGCTTCGGGTTCGTAGGGTGTTCCTTGGGCGGCAGGATGCGCACCAGGGCATAGTTTGTTGGCCGCTCAAGCTTGCGGCCATCCATCACCATTTCGTAGTCGAACACCAGCACCGGCGGGTTCCCTGCCCGGCCATGCTCCAGATAAATGTTCCCACGCTGCCGCAGCACGTCCGTTGTGAGGACCATGCGCTGAAAGGTGTCGACCATGTAGTCGGTGGCGTCTTTCACCAGATTGGTGAAGGGCGTATTCGGGAAGGGTGCATTCATGGTGGCTGCGCTCGTCTGGGTCACGCCAACCTGCAAATAGGCAGGCCGGCTGATTCTTGTGCGGTGCAATATAATAACCCTAGTTAGGGCAATTACTCACGTCAAGCGTTGCATATTGCACGACAGCCATGTTTCAACCGTTCGCGACGCCCGATCAGCCTAGTAGACGCGCAATCATCGGTGACAGCAGAACCAGCGCAACGCCAGCAAAAACCATGGTCAAACTGGCAACAGCGCCCTCTTCCAACCCCATCTGCCTTGCCTTGACGGTACCCACGCCATGGGCCGACGCACCCAGCGATACGCCACGCGCAATGCTGGAACGCACGCCCAGGCAGGCCAGGATGAACTCGCCCACCAGCATGCCGGTGATGCCAGTGATCATCACGAACAAGACAGTCAGATCACTCGTACCCTTGAACGCGACGGTGGCAGCAAGCGCAAAGGGTGTCGAGACAGAACGGGCCAGCATGCTGTGTGCGACGTCGGGCGAAAGCGATAGCCAATGTGCGAGGCAGGCTGAGCTCGCTACGCCCATGACGACACCGCAGACCACCCCAGCGACCAACGACAAGGGATAACGCTTGATCAAGCTGCGCTGCCGATAGATCGGCAGTGCGAATGCGATGGTTGCAGGGCCAAGTAGCCATACCAGCCAACGTGTGTCACGGAAATAAGTTGGGTAGGAGATACCCGCGATCAAAGCCAGCAGAGTCAAAACCAAGGGCGCGGTCAGGATCGGCGACAACCAGGCGCGCGGGCAGGCGCGGTGGATCTGCTTTGCGGCGTGGTAGCTGGCGATGGTTGCCAGCAAGCAGGCAAAACTGACCAGGCTGTCACTCATTATTTGCCCCCTTTAGTTGGTTACGGCTCTGTTCGTAGCGAAAAACCCGCTCGACCACCATGGCGGTACAAATCATGACCGACAGGCAGCCCGTAACCAGCGCGAGCGCCAATCTGCCACCTTGAGAAGAGAGCAAGGGCCAGAGCGAGATCACGGACAACAGCGGAGGGATGAAGAACAACACCATATCGCCCAACAGCAGCTCGGCGCCGGCCTCAAGATATCGTGTTGGTAGCACACGACCGAACAGCAAGGTCAGCACGCAGGCGAGCCCTAGAATGCTAGCGGGCACAGGGAGGTGCGCGTGGCTGACGAGGCCTTGCGCCAGCAGCCAGATCGCAATGAAGATCAGCGCTTGCGAGGTACGTTTGGCATAAGGGAGCAGCAGCGTCATGGTCGAATCTGGGTGTTGGGTATGCTGCAGATACTAGGCTGAATCAATCATGCATATTATGAATTTATATTATTATTTTGATTCCAATATGGAATGATTTGAGCGATATGGAGCTGCGTTTACTGAAAGCGTTTGCGGTGGTGGTAGAAATGGGCGGTTTCACTGCGGCAGCTGACCGGCTGCACGTCACTCAGCCCACCATCAGCAAGGCGATCAAACAGCTTGAAGATGAGATCGGGCAGCCGTTGCTGCACCGTCATACCCGGACCTTGCGTCTGACCGACGTCGGCGAGACGGTGCATCGCCACGCGCATGAGATTCTTCGGGCCAGCGCGCAGCTCGATACGGCCGTTGCCGATCTCGCTGCACTGTCGCATGGTGAGCTCCGTATCGGCATTCCGCCGCTCGGCCCACGCCTCTTTACGCCAATGATCGCGGCCTTTACCCGACGCTACCCGGGCGTTGAACTGAAGTTTTTGGAAGATGGCTCACGCACCATCGAGGCCGGTTTGCAAAATGGCGAGCTGGATATGGGCGGCCTGCTGGCGCCGATCGATACCACGCAATATGAACATCGCCCCCTGGTGAATGACCACTTGGGCCTATTGGCGCCCGCAAAGTCCCGTTGGGCGAAGCGGGCATCGGTCTCTTTGGCTGAGCTTGCCGACGAGCCTTTCATCATGTTCTCGTCTGCATTTATGCTGAATGAGCGAATAGTCGACGCGTGCAGGCAATGTGGGTTCGCCCCCCAGGTGGTGGGGCGCAGCGGGCAGATCAGCTTTATCATCGAGCTGGTCAGAAGCGGCGTAGGGATCGTATTGCTTCCAGAATCCGAGCTCGCCGCGCTCGATCTACGCGGTGTAGGCAGGACGGCGCTCGTCGACCCGATCATCCCCTGGCAAATCGAGCTGGCATGGCCCAAGGTGGGTTACCTTTCACATGCCGCGCGGGCGTGGCTCGCCTTGATGGGAGTGTGATACACCGATTCGTGCAGCGCAGCATGCGCAGTAGAGCGCAGGCGTGCCAGTTGGCGCTATCATGGCGCCCTGGCCACAAGCCGAAACCCTTGAGCCGAGACCTGATATGCAGTCCATGATCTGGGATATCTCCCCTGCCATCACGCCCGCCATTCCCGTATGGCCGGGTGATACGACGTTCGAAGGCACGCGCATTGCCACCATCGGGCCCGAGTGCCCAGTCAATATTGGCCGTTTGACCATGTCGACCCACACCGGCTCGCACGCAGATGGCCCCTGGCACTACCACGCCGATGGCAAGCCCATTGGCGAAGTCGATCTCACCACTTATCTTGGCCCCTGCCGCGTCATCCATTGCCAGTCGACTATGGGTGCCATTTCACCAGACCATATCCGGCATCGGCTTGCGGGTTGCCCGCCGCGCGTACTGATCCGCACGTATGACCGTGCACCGCAAACGGTCTGGGATAGCCAATTCCGCCCGGTGCAGGCCGAAACCATTGACCTGCTCGCGGCTTCTGGCGTCAAGCTGATCGGTGTCGACACCGCCTCGCTCGACCCTGAGACCTCGAAGACCATGGATGCGCATCACCGCATCTTTGCCCACAGCATGGCGATTCTCGAAGGCTTGATCCTCGACGAGGTGGCCGAAGGCGACTATGAGTTGATCGCCCTTCCGCTGAAACTCACGACGCTGGATGCCAGCCCGGTACGCGCCATCTTGCGTGCCTTGCCTTAACCGACTATTGAAGCAAAGGTTTGACGATGACGACTCGTGAAAGCTGCCTGGCCCTCGACCGAAAAGACCCCCTTGCCCGTCTGCGTGATGAGTTCATGCTGCCCGATGGTACGATTTACCTCGACGGCAACTCGCTGGGCGCGCTGCCCAAAGCGTCCCTGACACGGTCTTACCAGACGGTGGCCGGCGAATGGGGCGAAAACCTGATCGCCAGCTGGAATCAGGCGGGCTGGTGGGCAATGCCGCGTAGCGTGGGCAACCGGCTTGCCTCCTTGATCGGCGCGGGGCAAGACGAGGTTGTGGTGACCGACAGTATTTCGGTCAACCTCTTCAAATGGCTGGTCGCCGCGCTGCGTCAATTGGCAACCGAACACCCTGAACGCACGGTCATCGTCGCCGAGCGCGGCAATTTTCCGTCGGATCTCTATATCGCCGAGGGCGTGATTGACCTGCTGGGGCCGCGCTACAGCCTGCGGTTGATCGATCGCCCTTCTGAGCTCGATGCGGCGGTTGGTGACGACGTCGCCGTCGTCATGCTGACCCAGGTCGACTACCGTACCGGCTATTTGCACGATATGGCAGCAGTGACCGCCATGGTCAAAGCGCGTGGCGCCTTGATGCTGTGGGACCTTGCGCACAGCGCCGGCGCAGTGCCGATCGATCTGACGGCATCGGGCGCCGACGGGGCGGTCGGTTGTACCTATAAATATCTGAATGCGGGCCCGGGTGCGCCTGGCTTCATCTGGCTACCTAAGCGGCACCATGCGCATTACAACCAACCGCTCTCCGGCTGGTGGGGGCATCGCGAGCCATTCAAGATGTCGCCGCATTTCGAGCCGGAGATCGGCATTGGGCGCTTTCTGTGTAGCACGCCGCCCATCGTGTCGCTGTCTTTGGTCGACTCGGCGCTATCTGTGTTCGAAAAGACGGATATGAACGCCTTGCGCGCCAAGTCGCTGGCGCTGAGCGAGCTCTTCATTGCGCTGGTCGATGCACGTTGCGCAGGGCTTGGCGTGGGCCTTGCCTCGCCGCGCGATGCGACGCAACGCGGGAGTCAGGTTAGCTTGACGCACGAGCATGCCTACGCGGTGATGCAGGCGTTGATCCACCGTAAGGTGATTGGTGACTTCCGCGAGCCCAATATCCTGCGCTTTGGCTTCACCCCGCTGTATGTACGCTTTGTGGATGTCTGGGACGCGGTCGATGTGCTGGTTTCGACATTGCAGGAAGACCACTGGCGTGACCCTGCCTTCAGTAAGCGGAACGCAGTGACTTAAGACTTGTTTGAATCAATTTCGGATACTGTTTGATGAAACTTCGCCACTGCATGTTCGCCGCGCTGAGCGTGGCGTGTTTCGCCGATGCACCGCCATTTTTTTCAGAAGGCCCGAGGCCAGAGAAGCCGAATCTGACTTTTGACGGATTGATCCTGGTACAGCCGAAATACGAAGGCGCATCTGGCAACAAGGCAACGGTCTTTCCATCGATCACCTATGATGCACCCAACGGTTTCTTTATCGACGCCACGAGTGGAATTGGTTTCAATCTGAGCAGCAACCCTGCGTTTGAGATCGGCCCACGGCTGACATTGGATCTGGGGCGCGACGAGCCCGACGCTTTGCACGGCATGGGTAAGATACCCGTTACGGCCGACGCAGGCTTTTTTGCCGATGTTTATCTGAGCGAACAATTCGGCTTCCAGTCGTCTTTCCGTTACGGCACGGGCTATCACCACGACGGCACAGCGGTAGATGTTGGTGCCTCTTACGCTTTCATTGCCCATGAAGACACGCGGGTGTCGCTCGATGTGTCCTCCAGCTGGGGTAGTCGCCAGCATCTGCAATCGTATTTTGGGGTCGACGCCGGCCAAGCCTCGCGTACCCGATACAGCCAATACACGCCCAGCGCGGGCTGGTACCAATCGCGCATTGGTCTATCGGCCAATCTGCCGATCGACAAGGTCTGGAGCATCTATGGCACGGTGGGCCAGGCACATTTGACCAATCGCGCTACCGATAGCCCCTATGTGGTGAATCGCCACCCGGCTGACCTCTTGTTTGCGGTATCCTACAAGTACTGAAAAGGCAAAGCATGAAGCTGCGCAATGGCGGTGCGCTATGGGGGAAATGGCCGAACTGGCTGGTGGGGTATGCGCTGCTCACTGGCGTGGCGGTGACAGCCTATGCGGAAGAGGTTATCCCAGACACCATCGGCCAGCGCGTCAAAGCGTGTGTGGCCTGCCATGGCGACCAAGGGCGCGCTTCCAATAGCGGCTACTACCCCCGTATCGCCGGCAAGCCCGAAGGCTATCTGTACAACCAGCTGCTGAATTTTCGCGATGGTCGGCGCAATTACCCGGCCATGGTGTATATGGTTACCGGGCTGACGGACGACTATCTCCGTGAGATCGCTCACTTCTTTGCCCAACAGCACCCACCCTACCCTGCACCGCAAACACCTGCATCGGCCCAAGAAATGACGTTGGGTGCCGCTCTAGTGAACAAGGGTGACGCCGCAAGAGTCTTGCCTGCATGCGCCGCATGTCATGGCCCAGCGTTGGCGGGGGTAGAGCCCGGCATCCCCAGCTTGTTGGGTTTGCCGCGTGATTATCTGTTTGCCCAGTTGAATAACTGGAAGAACGGGGAACGGAAGGCCGCCACACCTGACTGCATGCATGGCATTGTCGGCAAGCTTTCCGCTGCAGACATGACCGCAGTCGCCGCCTGGCTGTCGAGCCAGCCTGTCGCGAATGAGAACCGACCCGCCGCGCAACCCGCTTCGCCCTTGCCCCTTCGCTGCGGGAGCATGCCCCAATGAAGCCAATCTACAAATATGGCGGGACGGTTGCGTTGCTGTTCATCGTCGCACTGGTGGGGCTGACCTGGCCGGTCTCTGACCCCACACCTGCTGGTCCGCGCACCCATGCTGCGCCTGCTGATCTCATCGAGCGCGGTCGTTATGTGGCAACGGCGGGTAATTGCATGGGCTGCCATACCGTGCGTGGTGGTACGCCCTACGCCGGCGGCCGGGTTTTGCGTACCCAGTATGGCAATTTCTACACGCCGAATATCACACCCGATACCGAAACAGGTCTCGGAAAGTGGACGGCCGACGAATTCTGGCAGGCACTGCACCTCGGGCGCTCACGCAACGGGCAGCTGCTCTACCCCGCCTTTCCCTACCCAAGCTACACCCGCGTGAGCCGGGACGATTCGGATGCATTGTTCGCCTATCTGCGATCGCTGCCAGCCGTCAAACAGCGCAACCCGTCGCATCAATTGCAGTTCCCCTATGACCAACGTGTCTTGCTGCGGGTCTGGCAGCGGCTTTATTTCGCGCCTGGCAGCTATGTGCCGGATACACGTGAGAGTGCGAGCTGGAATCGGGGTGCCTATTTGGTCGAGGGCCTAGGCCATTGCGCGGCCTGTCATACCAGCCGAAATGAACTCGGCGCGACCGATGCCCACGCCGGGCTGACGGGGGCCAACCTGATCGGCCTGGGCTGGTATGCACCGTCGTTGAGCGCCAGCATTGGCACGGGCTTAGGCACCATGCCGCAGCAAGAGGTTGCTACACTGCTCAAGGCCGGCGTTTCTTACCATAGCGCGGTATTTGGACCGATGGCCGAAGTGGTTTCAGGCAGTCTGCAGCATTTGAAGGATGATGATGTCGACGCCATCGCCCGGTATCTCAAATCTCTGCCAGCGCAGGAGCACGATGTCGACGCGGCGCCTACCCTCCCCGAGGATGAACGCATCGGCACGATGGCCTTGGGCAAACATCTCTACGAACAGAACTGCGCAAGCTGCCATCGAGCCGACGGCCAGGGTGTTGCAGGTAAATATCCGTCGCTCGCAGGGAATCCGGTTGTGGTGGGCGGTTCGGCGGTGAACGCCATCCGCATCGTATTGCATGGTGGCTTTCCGCCTGCCACGCGCTTAAACCCGCGCCCGTACGGCATGCCACCTTTTGAGCCGACATTCACCGATAAAGAAGTTGCAGCCGTGACGTCCTTTATCCGCAATGCTTGGCATAACCGGGCCAGCTATGTATCGCCCAATGAGGTCGACGCCTACCGCGCCGTGCCAGAATCCTGATCGTAGTGCTGTGATGCCCGTGGCGCTATTCGCGTAGCGGGCGTGCCGCCACGGCTGCTGCTTCACCCAAGCGTGCGGCGCTGAGATAGCGATCCAACGCCTCTTGCAGGCGTGCTTGGTTGGCCTTGTCATGCAATGCGCTCAGATTCTTGCTCAATAGTTCCAGCATCTTCGGCGTCATTGCATCCAGCGCAGGGCGGATATCTGCTTTCAAATCCGGTACGTCGGGTATCTCGCCCTGATCGGCATCGCGCCATTTGCTGGTCAAACCCTGTTGCACCAGTTTGGCTGCATCCATCTGCGCCGCGAAGAATTTCCGAGCTGTTTCTTCCGGCACGCCTGCCTGCGTCGCTTGCACCACGAGCTCGTCCAGAATCGCCTTCTCGCGAGGCAGGTCTTCAATGGCTAGGTGATTGTTCCACTTATAGCGCGCGACGTCGGGCATCAGCTTGAGCCGCTCACCCATGAGTGCCACCAGAGCTTCGAGGTCGTCACCCGGTGCTTGTCCATCCCAGGGCCAGTCCAACCAGTGCTGCTCAAGTCGACCGAGGCTACCGGTTGCCGATGCGATATGCAGCCACTGGTCGACCCAATTCTTCCAGCGCAGGTCGTTGGGCAGCAGATAGGCCTTTTCAGCAAAGTCAAACGGCGTATCAGGATGGATCGCGCAGAGCGCAGGGTGCAGGCGCTGCTGCAATCGCGTCTCGACGGCATCCGTGATCATCACGTCGGCTCGGCTCGATACCAACTCGTCCCAGATCGTGACGTTATCGGGGTGAATCTGGATACTGGCACCCGCCACATGGGCACGCGCAAAACGCTCATTGGTGCCCCCCGCGTTCTCAATCACCCGAACGCCGGGCTGGGCGATCTGTTTCAGTGTCTGGTACTTTGCCTTGTCGGCGCAGCGCGCTATTGGCGTCTTGCCGTCGCGCATATAGGGCGCCGAAAACAGCCCGAACTTCTGCCGTTCCAGGTTGACCGAAATGCCACCGACTGCGATATCGAAGCGATCGGCCTTGAGATCTTCCATCAGTGTCGGCCAGGATGTCGGCACCCATTGCAGCCGTACGCCAAGCGCACGGGCCATCTGCTGTGCCGCGTCGGCATCCATGCCCTGATATTGGTCGGTCACTGGGTTCTTCAACGCAAAGGGGGCGTAATCGCCCGGCGTAGCCACGCGCAACACGCCTTGTTTGATGATCGTCTCCAGCCGGTCATCCGCCTGCGCAAGCATTGAGCCGACGCCCAAGACCCCCATCAACAACCAGTGACCCAGCCGGGGTGAACGATTCATTTGTTTCATCCTATCGATTCAGTTCGCGGCAGGCGCTGTCGTCGGTGTCGTTGGCGCGCCGGTTGCATCCAGCCCAATACCGAGCGCGATGCCTTCCTTGCCCGCTTCCGCAGCCTTTGGCGCGCCCACCGTCACGCGGTTTGCTAGTTCTGGCGCTGTGCTAATCAGCTGGGCGCGTGCCGCATTGGCGCGGTCTGCGGCCAGCTTCTGCAGCTCGGCATCGCCGACTGTCTTCATCTCAGCGGCTATCAGTTCATCCCTGAAGCCGTCGTAGCGCGCTTTATCATCCTTGGTCGACAGCATCTTGCTCGCGAGGGCCAGTTTGCCGATGCGCGATCCGTAGAGGTTACGGGTTGCAGTGCGCGTGGCGGCATCGTCCATATCGGGCCGGCTGACTGGCAGGTCCGGGTCGGGTGGCAAGCCTGCCGCGGTCATGATGGCGGTATCGATGCGTGAGCGAGCCAACGAATGCAAATCGACCTTGGGGTCATAGGTCCCTGTCAGGTCCACCGTCAGGCGCGGTCGCTTGGCCATCTGGGTGGCGAGTTTGGCGAGCTTTTCACGCTCGGGCGGCGCGATGCCAGCGCGGCCAGCGGCGAAGTCGATCTCATCGAACCCTTCGTGCCCAAAGGCGGCTGCCAGCGCGCGGAATGGCGAGGAAACAACCTTGACGATCACCGTCTCGATGGCCTGCGCGACCAAATGCCCATAACTGAACTTTGGGTCGTCGAGTCGCCCACTTACCGGGAGGTCGAGGTCAATGCGGCCATCGCCATCCTCAAGGAGTGCAATTGCGAGCCGCAATGGCAAACGCTTGATCCCCGGCCGATCTACCTCTTCGCCGAGCTTGATCGACTGGATCACCATCTTGTTTTGGCCGTCGAGCGCCTTGTCTTTCAATGCGTAGCGCAGATCCACATTGAGCCGCCCGTCATCGATCCGCCAGCCGGCAAAGGTTTCGGAATATGGGTTCAGGCTACTGATGGGGATATTCTGGAATGATAACAGCACAACGCTGTCGTCGGTCACGGCCAGCGGTGCCAAGGTACCGCGCACTTTGGCGCTGCCAAAGCTATCCACTTGCCCATCGAGTGTGATGATGGTGTGGTGCGCGGGGTCACTTGAAATACCCGCAACCGTGCCGGCCAGGTCATGAATGCGTGTCGCGAAATTCGGCGTCATGCTGCGATCGGCGAAATCCAGCTCGCCTCCCCGGACCGCGACGGTACGCACATTGGCGACGAATGTAGATTGACTGGCTGGCTTGGAGGTCGCCGCCGGGGCAGCAGTAGGCGGTACAGCAGGGGCGCCATCTGCCGTTTTGGGGGCAAATGCCTTGGTCATGTTCAGGTTGCGCTTTTCATCAAGCGCCAAGCGGATGACAGGCGTATCGACGCGTACACGATCCACGTTCACGCTCAAGGGCTTGCTGTTGATCTGAAGGCCATCCAGTGCCAGGTTCTGCCAACCGAGCAGCGGTTCGGCTACGCCCGGCTCCAGGATTGCAAAATTAGCGACGGCGCTTGTGCCCGAGAGCTGCCATGGCTTGTTGGCTGACGACGTGAATGCGAGCTGCGTGGACAAGGTCCCGCCACGTAGGGTGAGCTTGGATTTACCCAGCATATACGGGGTGACGAGCGACAATGGCGCACGGTCCAAGCTCAACTTGGCCTGTATGGCGGTATTGGCGGGGTCAAACTCCCCTTCCACTGCAATCGGCGCGGTATTGCCCAACATGCCCTTCAGCGTTGCATTGAGCCGACCTTCCTTGCCGTGCACAACTTCGCCATGCAAGTCAGCCAAGGTAATCGAGGCGGGTGTCGGTGCGGCGGCGTCACGCCAGAGTACGCTGCTGTGAGCGAGATCGACCTCAGGCCATTCCACGTCCCAATGCGGCGACGGTGGCTTGGGTTTATCGTGCAGTGGGCTGAACATGGATAGCAGGTCAATGGTGCCAGACGCATCACGGCTCAATGCAATGGCAACGTCATCGACGCTCAGCTTACCCAGGGTGGCCTTGTGCGCATCAAGGGCGACATCGCTGGGTGACAGGGCCACCTTACCAACGCTGGCCACTTTGTTATTGCGGTCCTTCAGCGTGATCTCGCTTACGATGCCGTGTATCCGCTCCAGGGCCAAGCCGTTCTTACCCATGACCATGGCGAGATGAAAGTCTGGAATCTCGGCATCGATACGAGCCGGGCGATGCACGCCCTCATCTACAAACCCAAGCGCCCAATGTTTGACGGCAATGTCCTCTACCTTGACTTGCCAAGGGCTCTTTGACTTATCGGCGGGCACCATCTTCTCTGGCTCATCCACTGGCTTGGAATCAGGCGATACAGCCTTGGCCCAGTCAACGTCGTCAGCCGCATCGCGCCGTGCGCTGAATCGACCGCCGTCAAACAAGACTTCGTGTACCGCCACCTCATGCCGCGCAAGATCGAGCGCTCCGCCGCTGATGCGTAAGGTGGGTAGCGTCAGTTCGCTTGCGCTGCCGGCGACGGCAACCTTCAGATTCGACAACTCCGCCGTAAGCTGGCTCAGTTTCAGTGCAAAGGTCTGGTCATAGCGGGTGTCGTAGTCAACCGACGCCGAAAATACGCCTGCGTCGGGCTTCAGTTTGAACGTGGTGCCAAAGAGGGGCCAGACCCGCTTGAGGGTTAGCCCATCGAGTTTGAGCTGCCCTTTGGACGAAAACGGCAGCAACTCGATGTCGCCATGCCAGCTGAGCTTCGCACCGTCGTCCAGCATTGCGTTCAGTGCATAGCCGCCTTCTACAGGCTCGGTCGATAGGTCATCCAGAACAATATTGACCGGGTCGAGCCGCCAAGCCGGTGCGTTTTCCCCACCATCGTCGACTTCGATACGGCCACTATCGATGGCAATATGGTCGAGCAGCACGCGCGGTGGTTTGCTTGGCGTTGTTGGCGCGGGTTTGGGCTCACCCGAATGCAAGGCATCGACGAAGTTCTGCCAATTCCAAGGCTGGTCCTTGCCTGCGCGTGCCAACGTGATATGTGGGGCTTCCAGCTCAATGGTCGCCAGGCGGTAGCGCCCACGGATGAGCGACAAAGGGCTCGCCTTGACGGTCAGCGACTTGGCCGAAAACAGTGCACTCCCTTGTTGATTCGCCAAGGCCACGTTCTCAACCCGTACCCGCCAGCTAAACGGGTTGATTGCAATGCGCTCGATCGTCAGGTGTTGATGGTGCGCATCACCCCAATCCAGCGCCATCTGCCTTGCCTTGCCCGGCAGCCAGAGCCCGACCACCGCGCAAACCAGTAGCCAAAGGCCGATAAGCACACCAAGTATCCAGATTGCGCGTTTCAGACGGGGAGTGAGTGTGTGGGCCATGGTCTTGTTATGCGGTACCGTGGGTTCGAACATAGAGCGGCAACCGAGGCAAGTCAACCGCGGGTTTGCCGCGGCTGCCCTTGCCTACCGGGGTGATGACATGGGTTGTATGGCAAGCATGCCAGCCATGCCAAGCGGCTATTTGACGCCGGTACTAAAGCGATAACCCTTGTAGCTGAAGACCATGCCGTCTGGGGTAATGTGTTCCAACTTCAGTCCAGGCTGCAGGCTATCCCCCTCATGCATCGGCTTGTTGTTGATCTGGACCAGACGTTCCGATGGCGTCGATGAATACGCGTGGAACAGCACCGTCATCGCCGGAACTTCCTGCTTGATGTTGGCCGGTAGCTCGGCCAGGGGCTGCACCGTTTCACTTACTGTGGGTGTCGATACAGGTGGTGTCGGTAGTGCAGCGGCGACTACGGGGATTGGTGCGCTCTGGCTCGGTATGGCTGCGGGTTTTACCGGAATCGCAGGGGATGCTGGTTGTGCCACCGTAGGCGTGACGACCTGGGCGGTATGGACCGGCGCAGGGGCGGCGGCTGTCGTTGCAGCCGGCGGTGCTGCAGCCATTGGCGCTTGTGCCGCTACCGGTGCATTCGGCTGCGGCTCCGCCCCGTTCCGGAACGGCTGGAATACGCCAATCAGCACCCCAACTGAAAGAATCAGCAGGGCCAGCACCGCATACAGATACTTCAAAGAACCCTGCGTGGCCGGTTGCGCGGCGGATTCAGTCGGCAAAGTCGGTACATGGCCGCGCTGGCGCTCACGTTCGGCTTTTTGGAGGGCGTCGAGGATATAGGACATCGTCTCAGGCTCGATCAGGGCTGAGGTTTCAGGACGGGAGCGAGCTTGTCGCCCACGGCGCTCAGACGCACCAAGGTCTGGGTGCCGACTTGGCCATCAGGTACCAACCCGCCTGCCAGTTGGAATTGTCGTACTTTCTGCGTCATCGCTTCGTCAAACACGGCGTCTGGTGAGGCGGGCGTATGGGTGGCGAGGGCCAGCTGTGCTGCGATCCAGTCTACTGCGGGCCCCTGGTCGCCATGCCGCACCAGTTCGATTGGTAGCTTCGGTGCACGCCACAGCAGCGTGTACCGGCCGGCCCACTGCCCAGCCAGCTCGCTCAACGCGACTGTCTTCTGCTGCCCAGCAATCATCAGCGTAGCCGAGTCAGCCTGCAAGCCTAGCAAGGTAGCTGCCCACTCGACGCCATTTGGATCGACGAGGTAGAGCACCGCGGGGCGATTGAGATGGCGGAGCTCATCCAGGCTGGCCTTCGATGTGCGGCAGCGCATCGTGTCGCTCGGTTTGCACGCTTTGTCGGGGTCATAAATTGCCCCCCAAGCGGCATAGAGCGCAGTCATCGCCTGGGCTTTGCTCTCTTCGACCGACACATTGGCAGGCCAGGCCAGGGGTTCCAGCTTGATGGGGGTTGTCGGTGCAGGTTGGGTTGCGACAGCACGCGTAGGCGGTGGTGTCATTGCCCTGACTACCTGCTTCGGCGCAGATACCACATGCTGCACACTGGGCGGCCGAGAGACGACGTAAGCAATAGCGAGCACCGCAGATAGGCCCAGTACGGACACAATGGCCCAACGATATGCCGATGCAGGGCGCACAGATTGCAGCGCCTGGACCGGGAAGACTTCTATTGCCGCTTTACGTAGCACCGCGCCATCGACCTTGTCCTTGCCTTCAACATAGGCCCCGAGCAGTGCACGGTCGCAAAGCAGATTGAGCACGCGGGGCACGCCGCCGCTCAAAGCGTGCAGGCGGCCCATCAGACCCCGTGGGAATAGTTGCCGGTGCCCCCCTGCCACTTCGAGCCGGTGCGATACATAGGCCGCCACTTCGGCCTTGCTGAGTGGCCCCAGGTGGTAGCGCGCCACCACCCGCTGCGCCAATTGGCGCAGGTTTGGCTGGCTGAGTATCTCGCTCAGCTCCGGTTGGCCGATCAGTACGATTTGCAGCAGCTTTCGGCTGTGCGTTTCGAGGTTGGTCAGCAGCCGCATCTGCTCCAGCACCTCGGGCGAGAGGTTCTGCGCTTCGTCGATGATCAGCACCGCATGGCGACCACGCGCGTGGCCATCAAGCAAAAAGAGATTGATGGCGTCGACCAGCTGTTTGACGCTCAGCGGCCCTTCTGGCAGCGCAATATGAAATTCGTTGCACAGCGACGCCAGCAACTCTTCCACGGTCAGGCGTGGGTTAAAGATATACGCGACATCGCAGGTTTCGGGGATCTGCTCCAGCAGGCAACGGCAGACCGTTGTCTTGCCTGCGCCAATCTCGCCGGTGAGCAGCACAAAGCCGCCCTCGCCACTCAGGCCAAAGAGCAGATGCGCCAGCGCTTCCTGATGGCGTTGGCTCATGTAGAGATAACGCGGGTCAGGCGCGATCGAAAACGGCGCTTCGGTCAGCGCAAAATGACTCAGATACATGGGTAGCCCCGAAATTGGTGCCGCATTTTCGCACCAAGCGGGCCAATACAGCCAGCGCGTCTACTGAGATTACCCTCAAAGGGCCTCATTCGACGCGCATGCCGTATTGAGGCGATGCCAGCTTGAGCCCAAATTGATCGGCCAGCATACGGCGACCACGGGCGGTCAATCGCAGCTCACGGCTGTCGAGCCGTCGGTCGACCCAACCATGGCGCTCAAAGGCATCGAGAAAGGCGGCGCCAAGCTGCCCCCCCAGATGCGATTGCCGCTCGCTCCAGTCAAGACAGGCGCAGGCGAAGCGGCGGCGTTGTCGCGTGGGCTCACAATCAATGCCAAGCTCAGTCAAGGCAACCTTCCCCTCAGCCGTCAACACATAGGCGCCCTCTTCAAGCCAACCTTGCATGATCAGCCGGTCATGCAGTGCCACCGCCATTTCACCGGCCATATGGTCGTAGCAAGTACGTGCAAAGCGTAGGTTCACTGGCGTATGGCTGCGAATCTTCACCGTATCGCCGCCGGCCAAACCCATCAGCGTTTCGAGGGCGTCGGCGACTGGCTTGCTGGTAATGCGGAAATAGCGATGCCGGCCTTGCGCTACACAATCAACCAAATGCTGTTCCACAAGGCGTGCAAGATGACTGCTGGCGGTCGACGCAGCCACATCCGATGCGGCGCTGAGCTCCGTCGCGGTATACGCACGGCCATCCATCAACATGCACAGCATGCGGGCACGTGTCTTATCGGCCATTGCGGCGGCCACTGCGGCCAGTCGCTGTTCCAGGTAACTGTCGTCCATATTTCGATGATAAGCGAAGCAAGCACGCTGGCACAGGCATAGAGTCGCGCTATTCCTAGCCAGGCCACGGAGACTGATGATGACGCAACAGGCAATGTCTCACTTCAACCCCACCCAAGCGCCGACACACGACGCCCCCCGCGCTTACTACGACGCGCTCGCGGCGCAGGGCCTGCATTACGATGCGGACCTACGATGTTGGGTTGCGCCTTCCGCTGAGACAGTCAAGGAGGTGCTGTCGCACACCGCACTGTTTGTGCGCCCGGCCGCCGAGCCGGTGCCCGCCACGCTGCTGGGTACACAAGCGGGCCAGATATTTGGGGCCTTGGTACGCATGAACGATGGGCAGCGTCATGCAGCGTTCAAGCCCGCTATTCAACGCGCGCTCAATCACGCGCTCGTGCCCGATTTGCAGACACGTGCCGAGGCCGTCGCGCAGCGCCTTGCAAGTCAGCTGCTCTCCCCTGTCAGCGGCCCAGCTGTGACGCGCTTCAACTATACGTTGCCGAGTGCCGTACTGGCAGATGCATATGGCTTCGCACCCGATGCTTGGCCTGCCATCGCCGACGAGGTGTTGAAGTTCGTACGGTGCGTGGCACCGGGTGGCACGCCTGAGGAGCTTGCGGCAGGCATCGACGCTGCAGCCCGTCTGACAGCGCGAGTCGGGACCCAAATGGCAGCACCCGGCCCTTTGCTTGCACGATTGATGGCTGAATTTGCCGCATCAGGATTGCCCGATCACGCACATTGGGTTGTCGCCAACGCGATCGGCTTATTCTTTCAAGCTTGTGAGGGCTGCGCCGGGTTGATTGGGCAGGCCATCTTGCTCGGCGACGCTGCTGATCACACCGTCGATAGCGCAATCCTGGTCGACGCCGTGCTACGTGAGTCTCCGCCCATCCAAAACACCCGCCGATTTGTGGCTGAAGATACGACCGTTGCCGGCTGCCCGCTCCATCGCGGCGATGCCGTCTTAGCTATTCTTGCCGCAGCTGACGAGGTCAGCCCGCACAGTGTTGCATTTGGTCACGGTGTACATGCTTGCCCCGGTGCAAACTGGGCGAGAGCCGTTGCGGTGGCTGGGGTTGACCAGCTGCGTCGCTTGGGGTGCGGCTCAAGTCAATTGACGGAGCGAGGCTGGCGTCGTTCACTCAATGCACGCGTACCTGAATTTTACTGATAGAGAGGTCAATATGATTGCCGTGATATTTGAAGTAGAACCCGCCGATGGGGCGCAGGCGGACTATCTCGCCATCGCAGCCGATCTCAAACCTGTATTGGAACAGATTGATGGCTTTATCTCGGTCGAGCGATTCCAGAGCTTGAGCCAGCCAGGGAAGCTGCTTTCACTGTCGTTCTGGCGCGATGAAGAGGCCGTGAAGCAATGGCGCAATACCGAAATGCATCGCGGTGCGCAGACACGCGGCCGTCACGGTGTATTTGCTGACTATCGCCTGCGCGTTGCATCGGTTATGCGGGACTACGGCATGAACGAGCGCGCGCAAGCCCCCCGCGATAGCCGTGATCGGCATGATGCCTGATGACGTGCAATATGCGCGCAATAGTGCGATTCCATGATGTTTGTCATACACCCTATGGCTGCGGCGACCTGCCAGCGGCCGATCAATGACACACTCTGGAGTACCCGCCATGATCCAACGTATTTCCGCATTCGCCCTGTCGCTAACGCTGTTGGCAGGCATCGCAGCCTTCGCCAGTGTCAACAGCTACGCCGCTGACACACCTGCAGTGATTTCCGATAGCGACATCACGCAGCAGGTCGAGACAGCAATTGCCGCGGACCCGGTTTTGAAGACTCAAAAGATCAAGGTCAGTACCGAAAAGGGTGAAGTGCATCTGACCGGCGTCGTGGCCGAACAAGATATGATGGTGTCGGCCGGCCATCTGGTTGAGAAGATTCCAGGCGTGAAGTACGTGCTCAACGAAATCGACAACGAAGATTACCTGCGCGAGCAAGCGGCCAAGAAACAATAATTGCCTGGCCCCGCGTAGGCTCAGACACATCAGGAGGATTCATGTTTGACCATGTCGTATTCGGTGTCAGCGACTATGCCGTCAGCAAGGCGTTCTTCCTCAAGGCGCTTGAACCGCTTGGAGTCCGCGTGGTGCACGAGGGGGAACATGGTATCGAGCTTGGTGCAGAGGGTGAGACTACCTTGTGCCTGTTCCCTACCGACGAAAAGCCAGCGCACCTTCATTTGGCGTTCACTGCCACGAGCCGTGAACAGGTGCAGGCTTTCTATCAGGCAGCGCTGGATGCAGGTGGTCAAGACAATGGCGGGCCGGGTTTGCGCCCGCAATACACCGGGAAATACTACGCCGCTTTCGTGATTGGGCCCGACGGGCACAATATCGAAGCGGTTTACCACGAGCCGGTGTAGTCGCTCGGCTCAGGCTACGTTCGCAAGCAGGAGTCGCCCCCTTGCGAACGTATGTATTCAAGCACCTGCATTTTTCTTCAGTTTAGCCAAACGGCGCGCACGGTCATTGATCACCTGATGCCGACGATGGTCGGTCATTTTCTTCCAGGTTCTGATTTCATCGAGTGTGCGAAAGCAACCCAGGCACAACTGGGTCTTACCGTCGATCTTGCAGAGCTCAGTACAGGGCGATTGGACAGCCATCGTCTACCTTGGCAGCTCAGGGTGAATCTCTACAGTAATGTGTGAGAGGCCTTTTAACCGCGCAAGACGGGCATGGTAGTAAGCCGGGGTTCTTGTTTGCTCCGCAGTGAGGACGGCCACCACGGCACCAAGGTGGCCTGGCCCCAGTCGCCAAATATGCAGGTCGATCAACTGGTCTCCCTCGTTTTCGACTGCAGCCGTCACCTTCTTCGCCATTTTTTCATCTGGGCTCGCGTCGACCAGAATGGCGCCGGTTTGGCGGATCAGGCTGTATGACCAGTTCGCGATCACCAAGGCGCCGATCACGCCAGCCAAGGGGTCCATCCACATCCAGCCAAAATTCTTGGCCAGCAACAGCCCGATGATCGCCATCACCGAAACGGCGGCATCGGCAATCACGTGGATATAGGCGGCGCGCATATTATGGTCGCGCGCATCCACATGGTGATGGTCGTCGTGGTCATGCTCTTCGAACTCGACGAGTTGCTCACCGCTCGGTAGATTCACTGCCACCTTAAAGCCATGCGGTTCGGGAATCTCATCAGTAGACTCAAGAAAACCCGGCTTTTGCACAAAGCTGAAGGTTTGGCGTGTGCCATCAGGCCGGATAGTGGTCGCTGTAACATCTCTCGCGGCCAACTTTGTACCAGCGCGCGCTGCGGTCACCCGGAATACAGGCGGCACCCCTTCTTCGAAAATCGAGAGCGCAAAGCTGCCTTCCGCGCTGACGATGTGCTGCACTTCTTCGTGCTCATCGTCTGAATCGCCGTGACCGTGGTGCCCATGAGCGTGTCCATGGCTATGCCGGTGCGAATGACCGTGGTCACCACCGCTCAAGAGCCAAGCGCTGACGATATTGACGGCCAGCCCCGCGACAGCGATGGGGATTGCTTCACTGAATCGGATAGGAACAGGCGAGAGGAAACGGCTGATCGCCTCGTAACCAATCAGTAAGGCGATCATCGCAAGGATGATGGCGCTGGTGTAACCCGCCAGATCGCCCAGTTTGCCGGTACCAAACACAAATCGCCGGTCATTGGCATGCTTGCGCGCATAGGTATAGGCTAAAGCCGCGATCAGCATCGCACCTGCGTGGGTCGACATATGGAGACCATCCGCCACGAGTGCGAGCGAACCAAACAGATTGCCGCCGATGATCTCCGCCAGCATCATCAGGCTACATAGCACAATCACCGACCAGGTCTTGCGCTCGTTCTCTTCATGCCCTGCGCCGAGGAAAACATGATCGTGCCCCGCAGCGAACGGCTTATCGTAGAAATCAGTCATTTGGGGTTTACCTGAAATAGCTATGGACAACTTCGATGATCTGCTCGCGGGCATCGATCGCTTCTTCACCTGCTTCGTAGCCGGTATCGACCAGATGGGTGCGAATATGGTCTTCCAATACAGCGGCCAACAGGCCATTCATGGCGCCACGGCAACTGGTGATCTGTTGCAGCACTTCGCTGCAACCACGCTCTTCGTTGAGCGCTCGCTCCAGCGCTTCCACCTGGCCGCGAATACGCCGCACTCGGCTGAGTAGCTTCTTCTTGTCTTGAATCGTATGACTCATATTGCACCCAATATAGTATAGGGGGGTATATATTAATCGGCACGATAAAGCCTAAACGAATCGCCGTCAAGCGAGCGGGCACCCTATGGAATCAGATGACGGGGCGCTAGTCGATGGGGGTCAAACGATGTCGGATATCGTCGACGATGGGTACGATCGCCATGACGGCCAGCCAGAGTGCAAGCGGGATCGCCGTCGAGAAGCCGATGTGTTTGAAACCTATGGCGCCAGCGACGCCACCCACGAAAAAACTCACAAGTAAGGTGGCGTGCAGCTTGAGCTTGGCTTGGTTGGATACGACAGAGGGGTGTGGGCCGCCGTGGCGGTTGATATAGAACAGCTTGCCAAGCTCAATGCCGATATCGGTGCATAGCCCCGTTACATGGGTGGTACGGATCTCGGCACTTGAGATTTTGGTGATGATCGCGTTCTGTAAGCCCATGATGTAGCAAAGCAGCAAGACGGTGGCAGGCGCCAGCAACTCGCGAATGTCTTCCAGATAAGCCCCGGCGAGCCCGAAGAGAATCAGAAGCAAGGCTTCCAACAGTAGGCTCAGCGCGTATTGGCTGCGTAAAGCCTGTCGCTTGGCCCAATTGACCATGATGGCGGTCGTCGCGGCGCCAAGCAAAAATGCCATTACCGCAGCAAAACCGGCGGCTGCAACCGCGATATCGGCCTGCGCAAGGGCATCGGCCATGCTCGACACCATACCTGTCATGTGCGAGGTGTACTGCTTGATTGCCAGATAGCCGCCCGCGTTCATTGCGCCAGCGATGAACGCGAGCGAAAACCCCAGATGCTGATTCGCCCTGCGGTCTCTTTCGTGCCCAGTGAGCTGCCGCAGATAGGCGATTGGCATGTTCAGGCCTCGCTCGGGTTCGAGACGCCCCGCTTTGCCTCGGCAAAGCTACGAGCCAGTTGCTGAAAATCGAGCGGGTGGGTTTTCTCAAGATCGCGCGCTCGATACCCCAACTGCCGTTCGGTTAAACGGAGCGCATCGCCTTTCAGGGCGAATGCAATGCGGTTGCTACAACCAATGGCACGCATGATCACGACCGCGTCATCGAAGCTGCGGCGAATACGGGCCACATAGGCAGAGCGCTTGATTTCGATACCCGAGAGATTGACGATCAAGACCCCACGACTGCTGAGTGCTGCGTAACAATTGTCGTAGAACTGCTGGGTACACAAGGAGGGGGCCTGCCCGCCCATATCGAAGCCATCGATGAATAAGAGGTCAATGCCGGGCTCCGCCGCCGCGACGAAATCTGCGCCGTCGCAACAGGCAATGCGCAAGCGCTCATCATCCCGGGGAATCGCAAAGGTATCGCGCAATGCGATAACGTCTTCGCTGATTTCAGCGACATCGATCTGCGCATCGGGCAGATAACGATAGCAATACTTCACCATCGAGCCGCCGCCCAGCCCCACCATCATGATGCGCGCCGGCGTGGGGTTGAGTAGCAGCCCCGCCATCATGGCGCGAGTGTAGTCGAGCACCAGGCTATCGGGTGCGTCGGGGTTCATGCAGCTTTGCGTGATACCGACGTCGAAATGCAGGAACAACTTGCCATTGTTTTCGTAGACGAATGGCTTGCCTTCTTCATGCTGTGCCATCAAATCGGTCAAGGTTTCCCTGCCGGATGGATGTTCCATAGCTCGCGATACCCAGTGGAATGACATGCTGCAATGGCGCCGCCATGTAAGCGTTGACGTGCGCTGCGCCCATTATAGGCGCAAACAGCCCAAGGAATGCCGTCGGTGCGCCTGTCGCAGGCTGCTGCAAGTACCGAATCGCCGCACTATGCTGGGTGTATAAAGACACGAAGAAACATCGAAAGGAGGCGCGATGAAAACCGCCCGCCAGCTCTTACAGGAAACCCCATCGTTGGCACTCTTTGCGGTATCGGCGAACACCAGCGTGTTCGACGCGCTTAAATTGATGGCGGAACAGGATATTGGCGCCGTGTTGGTGATGGATGGCGAAACGCTGCTGGGGCTGATGTCCGAGCGCGACTATGCCCGCAAGGTGATCTTGCATGGCAAGGCATCGGTCAGCACACCCGTATCGGAGATCATGACCCGGCGTGTGGCGTTCGTGCGGCCTGCCGATACGGTGGATCAGTGTATGGCCGTTATGGCAGCGGCCCGCGTGCGCCATGTGCCGGTGATGGATGGCTCAACCGTGCTTGGGGTAATTTCCATCACCGACATGGTGCGGGAGCAGATCGCCGATCAGCAGTTCTCCATCTCGCAGCTAGAGCACTATATCTACGATATCCGTAGCTGAGGATGGAGCGATCGGTGACCGATCGATCAGTCGCGCAGCAGATGACCCATGCGGGTGCGCTTGGTGCGGAGGTAGCGTTTGTTCTCGGCGTTGGCCACCACCTCGTGCTCAAGGCGCTCAACAACGGATATACCTCTTGCTTCGAGTGCCGCGAACTTGGTGGGGTTATTGCTCATCAGGCGTACCGATACTACCCCCAACTGCTTGAGCATCTCGACCGCGTCATCATAAGTGCGGCTGTCACTGGGCAGGCCCAGCGCGAGGTTGGCATCAACCGTATCGAGACCTTGGTCTTGCAATTCATACGCGCAAATCTTCTGCGCGAGGCCGATACCACGGCCCTCGTGACCGCGCAGGTATACCAACACGCCCCGCCCGGCTTCCATGATGCGTCGCATGGCGGTCTGGAGTTGCTCGCCGCAGTCGCAACGCATCGAGCCCAGTGCGTCGCCCGTCAGACATTCTGAATGCAAGCGAACCAGCACATTTTCGCCGGCAATGTCGCCAACAGTGAGGGCAAGGTGCTCAACACCCGTCGCGTCATTACGGAACGCATGGGAAACGAAAACGCCGTGTTGCGTGGGCAGTCGCGCGGTTGCGACTTTTTGTACAGATTCAGTCATCACATAACCTTATGAAGCGGGCCGTCTCCACGGTATTGCTGGGAAAAACGTCAGGCCAACGCATGTTCACCATCGTAAATATGGGCTGTGTGCCCTATTTCAAGCCAATCCGCTCTATGGGCCATTGAGCCGTGTCATAGCTGGATTGCCTATACGACTATCGGCGAAGCTCAAACGCAGCGGCGACCGATGTCGCCCGCATATTTATGAGTATGGCACCCAAATTTGGTCTTGAATGGTTGCATGGTGGGTCGGTCAGAGATTGGGCTGAACCAAAGCTAAATTGAAACATCTACCATCTACGCTGGTCTCGCAAATGCCTGATCGACCAGGGGCAAGATGTGCCGGATAACCTGAACAAGGGAACTGACGCTTGAGCATGCCGCCTACCGCCCATATACCGTCGCTCGATACGCTTCGCACTACCTTCGAAGCTGTTCGCCGCCAGACCGAAAGCTTGTGCGAGCCGGTCAGCGAAGCTGATCTGACGGTGCAGGCTGCCGTCTTTGCGAGCCCAGGCAAATGGCACCTTGCACATACCACCTGGTTTTTCGAACGCTTTATCCTGACCGAGCTGGGACGGGATTACAGCGTGTTCGACTCGCGCTTCGACTTCCTGTTCAATTCCTATTACAACGCCGTTGGGTCGCGCCAGCCACAAGGGTTGCGCGGCCTCTTGACCCGGCCCTCGCTCGCCGAAGTGTTGGCGTATCGACACCACGTCACCGACTACCTGCTTCGCGCCCTGGGTCAATTGATCGACATGGGCCTCGGCGAGCGTATCGTGTTGGGCTTGCACCATGAACAGCAGCATCAAGAGCTGTTGCTGACGGACCTTCTGTACTTGTTTGCGAGCAGCCCGTTGAAGCCCGCCTATCGGCAAACGAGCGCCTTGGATTCAAGCATTGTCGTCAACCGACATGGCACCTCACCCGTGCGGTGGCAAGCGTTTGAAGGTGGGATTGCCGACGTCGGCCATGGTGGCGGCGATTTTGCGTTCGATCACGAAGGCCCACGTCATGCGGCTTTGATCCGCCCTTTCCGGCTGGCAAGCACCTTGGTGACGCATGCCCAATGGGCCGAGTTCATTGCCGATGGCGGGTATACCACTCCCTCTCTCTGGTTGTCGGATGGCTGGACCTGGGTACAGGGCGAGCAGGTTCGCCACCCGCTCTATTGGTCGAGCCCAGATGCAGATACACCGTGCATGACGCTGGATGGCCCATGCGTGCCAGACGCCAATGCGCCAGTTTGCCATGTCAGTTATTTTGAAGCAGATGCTTACGCCCGCTGGGCCGGTAAGCGATTGCCGACCGAGTTCGAATGGGAAGTCGCTGCGGCTATGCAGCCGGTCGTCGGTAATTTTGTCGAATCCAATGCCTTACGGCCGCTTGCGCCTGCGCCGGCTGATGGCGGGTTGCAGCAGCTCTTTGGCGATGTATGGGAATGGACCGCCAGCGCCCTTGCCCCCTATCCCGGGTTCCGGCCGGCAGAAGGGGCGCTCGGCGAGTACAACGGCAAGTTCATGAATGGTCAATATGTATTGCGCGGTGGCTCGTGCGTCAGCCCGCAAAGCCACCTGCGCGCTAGCTATCGGAATTTCTTCTACCCCTCACAGCGCTGGCAGTTCACAGGGCTGAGACTCGCGGAGGATATGTGAACATCACCCAAGATATGCCGCAAGCTGCTTCCTTTGCCCAAACGCCGGGCCGCCAGCGTTTTGCCGATGATGTCATCACGGGCCTGTCGGCCGAGCAAAAGGCACTGCCCTGCGTTTGGCTTTATGACCATGCAGGCTCTGCGCTCTTTGAACAAATCACCGGCCTGCCAGAGTACTATCCAACCCGTACCGAAACACGCATGCTCGCTGAGATGCTGCCCGACATCAGGCACCTGACTCGGCAACCTGCCTTGCTGATCGAGCCGGGTTCTGGCTCAGGGCGGAAGACGCGCCTGCTGCTCTCGGCCTGGCGCGCGCCCTTGGCCTATGTGCCTGTCGACGTGTCCGAAACCTTCATGCTGGAGGCGACAAGCGCCCTGGCACGTGATTATCCCGAAGTGAAGATATCACCCGTCGTGGGTGACTTCACGCAGGGGCTCAATGTGCCGCGGGTCGACGAGCCTTATGCCAGCGCGGTGCGGGTTGGCTTTTTCCCCGGATCAAGCATCGGTAACTTCACGCCCGAAGATGCCGTACAGTTGTTGACATCATGGCGCCGCACGCTGGGCGACAAGGCGCTGCTGCTGATCGGGGTCGACACCACGCAAGACCCGGCGCGCCTGGTACCGGCGTACGACGATGCGGCAGGTGTCACCGCACAATTCAATCTCAACCTCCTCGCTCGCATCAATCATGAGTTGGACGGTACGTTTGATTTGGGCGGCTTTGAGCACCGGGCCTATTGGAACGAAGCGCAGGGGCGCATCGAGATGCATCTGGTCAGCGTCCGGCGTCAGCGTGCCATGGTTATGGATAGGGATTTTGCCTTTGCAGCAGGTGAATACATCCATACCGAGAACGCATACAAGTACACGGCCGATCGCTTCCTGGCACTTGCTGCGAAAGGGGGCTGGGCTGAGTCTCAGCGCTGGACAGACCGCGTGGGGAGCGGCTTTACCTTGTTCTTGCTGCAGGCCACCTAGTACACGATGGCGCGCACCGTTTGGCTCACGCGTCAGACGGTGCGATTGTAGTCAGCAATCCAGCCAGCCAATGCGGCCTCCGGTATCGGACGGCTGATGAAATACCCTTGCACCACATCACATCCAAGCGCGGCCAATTGTTGCCAATCCGCCTCCGATTCGACGCCCTCTGCGACTGAAGTCAGATTCAATTTGCGACATAGCGAAACAGCCGCAGTCAAGATAGCCAGCTTCTTCGGGCTGTTGACGGCATCGTGCACAAATTCGCGATCAATCTTAAGCTCGGTAAAGGGGCAACGAGAAAGCTGCTTCATGGACGAATAACCGGTGCCGTAATCATCCATTGCAATATCGAATCCTTTCATGCGCAATCGCGCGAGCGTGCCCAATGAGTTGGCCAGATTCGACATCAGCGAGGTTTCGGTTACCTCTAGCGCAATCGCCGAATTCGGTAAATTATACTGAATGGGAATGCGCTGAAGTTGCTCGACAAAATCATCTCGCGTCAGGAGGGGGACCGGTAAATTGACCGAACAATAAAAGTCCGGTTGCTTGTCTGGCAAACTACGCAATACGCGGCAGACTTGATGCACGAAATAGAAAAAGAAATCGGATGCTAAATCGTCGTGTTCCAGATGCGCGACAAAATGGTAGGGTGCCAGCACGCCATGCACTGGGTGATTCCACCTGACTAAGGCCTCCATCCCCTCCAAGCGCCGATTGGCAATGGCGACCTTGGGCTGGAAGTATGGCACCAGTTGCCCAGCGAGCAGCGCTGCGCGTACTTCTTCGCGCAAGAGACCCAGGTCGGCGCCAGACCGGGTGTCGTGGTGCACGCTCGGGTCACATTGGTCGAGCATGGCTCGGAAATGATCGAAATGCAGCGGCTTGGGAATCACCGCGAGCAACTCAAGGTTGGATGCGTCGGCAATGCCCTGTACCGAATCCAGCACGTCACGTTCGACACCACTCATGACCGCGATAAAGCCGACCCGATTCGGCGTCATCTGCGTTAGCACACTCAATAGCTCGATGCCGTCCATTTCAGGCATATTCAAATCGGTAATCAATAAATCGACCTGCCCGAGC
>Ga0213872_10000477_pt1 | contig 32368 bp, 33 predicted proteins | sample VelepicomBERX_R2_FD_160071 | JGI IMG/M metagenome (GOLD analysis project Ga0213872, IMG submission 160071) | Rhizosphere microbial communities from Vellozia epidendroides in rupestrian grasslands, the National Park of Serra do Cipo, Brazil - RX_R2 | ecosystem: Host-associated > Plants > Roots >...
CCGCCGTGGGAGACATTCTGCTGGGCCGCGTGCTGGCGAAGCCTGCGGGCGGGGGGGCGACCTTCGTCGAGATCGGCGCCGCCTTGCCCGGCTATCTGCCCCGTCCCGGCGATTGGCATGAGGGCCAAGCGCTGCCGGTCCAGGTCACCGCCGAAGCGCGCGCCGGCAAAGGCGCCGTGCTGACGAACCGCATCGACCGGGATCTGCCGCCGGATATCGTCCAGATGAAGGCTCCCGCGCGGTTGATCGCGCCCAGCCGGCTGGCCCGGTTGCTGTCGGACAATCGCGATATAGGCGAACTGTTGGTGGACGAGCCCTCTTTGCTGCCCGAGGCGCGCAGGCTGTTTCCCGCCGCCCAACTTCAGCGCGGCATCTGGCGCGACAGCGGCGCCGCCGATGCGCTGGATCTCGCCCTCGGCCGGATCGTACCGCTGCCGGGCGGCGCTCGCCTGATCATCGACGAATCCGCCGCCGCCACCCTGATCGACATCGATGCCGGCGGGGCCAAGCGCGACGAGACCAATCGGCTGGCCATGGGCGAAATCGCCCGCCAATTACGCCTGCGCAATATCGCCGGCCAAGTGATCGTCGATCCCATTGCGGGCGGCGATCTGCACGAGCTGGTCGATCTGCTGAAAACACATTTGGCGAGCGACCCGATCGCCACCGACGTGCTGGGCCTGACCCGCATGCGGATGATCGAGCTGGTGCGAACCCGCCGCCTGCCCAGCCTGTCGGATTATTTCCTGACGCCGCCCCAGCCGCAGCGCAGCGCCGCCAGCCTGGCGCTGGAAGCCTTGCAGGCGGTTCTGGCCGAAGCGGACGCAGCTCCCCATCGCACGTTGGCCTTGGTTGCGGCGCCCGACATCGTTCACTATCTGCAGAGCAGGCCCGATCTGATCGCCGAAACCCAGACTCGGCTGGGCCGTTCCCTGGCGCTGGAGGCGCGGGACGGCAAGACGGGCTTCATCATTACGGACAAGACATCATGAGCACCACACCCGGCACCTGCCCGATCTGCGGCAAGCCCTCCGACCCGAAATACCGCCCCGCCTGCTCGCGCCAATGCTCCTATGTCGATCTCGGCCGCTGGCTGGACGGATCCTATGTCGTGCCCGGCGAAGAAATGGTTCCCACCGCCGGCAGCGGCCTGCCGCATTTGGAAGACGACGAGTACTAGGCTTGATTATTCCGGCCAGGCGCCGATCACCGCGCCCATGACGGTGAAGGCGACGGTCATATAGCCCGCATTGATCAGCCACAATCTCAGCGAGCGGCGCTCGAACAGATAGATGATGGCCAGCGCCATCGCCACCCAGCCGAGGCCGGCCGCAAAGCCCGCAAACAGGCCGAAGCTCAGCCCCTTGCCGCGTCCGATGAAGGCGGCAAGGTTGAAGGCGGCGATCAGCGTGGCGAGAAAGGCCAGGATGAAGATGCGAGGCGCACCGCCGCCGTCATCGACCCCTGTCTCGGCCTGCCAGGCTTTGACGAACAACAGCGGCGAATACCATAGCCAGCCGACCAGAAAGGCGATGATCGCCGCGACGATGGCCGCCAGCGCGTTGAATGGAAGCGATTCCATAGAGCCCTCCCCCAGTTATTAAACGCCTTTAGGATAAAGCCCTTAGGTCCCGGCGCAAGCGTTCCGGATCCCCCTCGGGCAGCAAGGCCTCGATCTCGGCGTGGGTCTTTTCCCATACCGGCATGGCGCCAGCCAGCGCGGCCCGTCCAGCGTCAGTGAGGATAAGGCGCCGGCCGCGGCGGTCGGCGGGATCGACGGCGATGGCCAGCAGGCCCTGGCGTTCGAGCGGCTTCAGCGCGGCGGTCAGGGTGGTGCGGTCCATCGCCAGCAGATCTGCCACCGCGCGCATCTGCGGCGGCTCGGGGCGGTTCAGCGACATCAGCAGCGAGAACTGGCCGTTGGTGAGACCAAAGGGGCGCAGCGCGTCGTCGAACAGGCGCGCCAGGCTGCGAGCGGCGCGTTGTACATGGAGGCAGAGACAGCAGTCGCGTACGCGGCTGGTATCTTGAAATGTTACGCCTTTGAATGTCACAGCATCGTCAATTGACATGAAATTATTATGTTGATATCAACGGTTGGCGTCAAGAAAAGCATCCGGGAGACAGTAGCATGGCATCTTCGCTGGCTGGCAAATTCGTCTGGTACGAACTCACCACTCCCGATGCTCCGGCCGCGCGGCGCTTTTATGGCGAAGTGCTGGGCTGGACCTCGCGCGACAGCGGGATGACCGGCATCGATTACAGCCTGATGAGCGCTGCCGGCACCGACATCGCCGGCGTGATGGCCCAGCAGGAGGGAATGCCGGCGGCCTGGCTCGGCTATATCTGCGCCGACGACATCGATGCCGCTTTCGCCAAGGCCATTGCGGCGGGCGCCACTCCGATCCTGCCGGTCAGCCCGATCCCGGGCGTGGGCCGTTTCGCCATCCTGATCGATCCGGCCGGCGCCCCGTTCGGGCTGCTGGAGCATGCAGCCGAGTTCCCCAAGCCGACGGTTCCCGATCACGGCATCCCCGGCAACATCTGGTGGCGCGAGTTGCATTCGGCCGATCGCGCCAAGGCGTTCGATTTCTATAGCGGCCAGTTCGGCTGGCGGCAGGTCGACAGCATGCCGATGGGGCCCGAGGAGATCTATCAGGTGTTCGGCGACGAGATGCCGCGCGGCGGCCTGTTCACCGATCGCGACGCCCCGACGCCGTACTGGCTGTTCTATGCCTGGGTCGCCGATGTCGACGCCACCCAGGACAAGATCGTGAAAGCCGGCGGCAAGGTGCTGTACGGCCCGTCCGAGGTTCCCGGCGGGGCCTGGATCGTGCAGGCGCAGGACCCGCAGGGCGTCGCCTTCGCCGTGGTCGGCGACCGCGCAAAAAAATAAGTGAAAAAACCCTGATGACAGGCCTGGGGAATTTGTCTATAAGCGGCGTCCTCACGTCGTTTCGACGTTTGCCCAGGTAGCTCAGTTGGTAGAGCATGCGACTGAAAATCGCAGTGTCGCTGGTTCGATTCCGGCCCTGGGCACCACTATAAACCCCCGAGGCCTGACGGCTTGCGGGGGTTTTCCATATGGGGCGAAGCAAACGGTCTCATGATTTATCGCATGATGGTCCGCCGGATTATGATCGGCTGCTGCGCTTTCCTGTGGCTTGCCGCTGCTTCCGAGGCATCTCCTCTTTGCGGTGATCGCCCGATCCGCCTGGCCTTCTTTGAATATGGGCTCTACTACTCGCACGGCGAAGGCATCGACAAGGATCTGATCGACGCGCTGCGCAAGCGGAGCGGTTGCCGCTTCGACGTCCAGGTGGAGACGCGGGCGCGCATTTGGGAAGATTTGCGCACCGGCGCGCTGGATATGGCGACCTCGGCTCTCGAAACTCCCGAGCGGGATTCATTCGGCTGGTTCGCGCCCTATCTGCGGATCAAGAACCTGGCCGTCCTGCCGGACGACGTTGCGCAGTCAGTCAAGAGCGCGGCCGACTTCCTGGCAGGACCGAAATTGATGCTGGGGGTGGTGCGGGGGTTCAAGCATGGCGCGGAACTCGACCCCTGGATCGAGCAATTGCGGCGCGACAACCGGGTGGTCGAATATGTCGACGCCGAGTTGCTGTTCCGCAATCTGGCGGCGCACCGGGTGGACGGAGCCATCGCGGACCCGCTGGTCTATCACCTGTTGCTGGAGCCCTCGCAGCTCAACAGGATGACGATCGAGGACTGGACTCCGAGCCAGCCGGGCGATCCCGTCAATCTGGTTTTCGCGAAGGCGCGCTTCAACCGCACCGCAGCCGATGAATGGCGCCGCCTCATCCGCGAATTGATCAGCGACGGCACCATGGCCGCAATCTTCCAGCACTACCTTCCGAACGGCGAAGCCGAGCGATTGATCGGGCGCCCATAGCGGAACACGCTAATCAGCGCCGAAGTCGGTCGCTCAGAACGGTACGTTGGTGAAACTCAACGTAAAGGTCTCGTGGCCGACCAGGCCGCTGGTGTCGTGCGCGTACACTTCGAGGGTCAGCGGCTTGAGGCCCTGCTTCGCCCATTCCGCGGGCGTCAGCGCCTCGATCGACGCCAGCGTCAGATTGCCCACCTTGGGCGTTCCGTAAAAGGTCTCGGTCGCGGGATTGAAATGCAGCCAGCCCGGCAGGGCCGCCCCGGAGCCCTGGCTCGCCGTATAGGTCAGGCGCTGGCCGTTGGGATCGATGAAGGTGTCCGACGCCAAGGCGAAACTATCGCTCTGGCCGGCGAGGAAGGTCTGGTTCGCGGTCTGGTGGTTGAGCATCGGCGCGGCGATCGCGGTGACGAGGAAATGGTCGCTCAGGGACAGGCCGTTGGTATTGGTCGCCGTGACGGCAATCGCGTACTGGCCGGGAGAGGATGGCGCCGTGCCGCTGAGGATGTGATTGGCGGCGTCGTAGGTCAGCCAGGAGGGCAGCGGCGCCCCGTTCTGCTCGGTGACTTTATAGGTCAATGCCTGATGCAGCGGATCGGTGAACTCGGTGGCCAGCGACAGATGCAGAGTCTTGCCCTGCAGGACCGTCTGATTGTTTACGTGATGGCTGAGAACCGGCGGCCTGAGGCCGATCACCGAGAAGCTGAACGAAGCGGACAGGCCGCTGGTGTCGGTCGCCACTTCGACGATCGTCATGTTGGAGACCAAAGGCGACACGGTGCCCGTCAATTCGCCGGTCGTCTTGTCGACATGCAGCCAGGTCGGCAAGGCGGCGCCGCTGGATTGGCGGGCGGAATAGGTCAGGGTTTGGCCTTGCGGATCGGTGAAGGTGCCATCCGGCAGCGTGATGTCGACGGCCTGGCCCGCCCGCCAGGTCTGCGGCCGCACCGCACCGGCGGAGTGAACGACCGGCGCGTCGATCAGGGTGACGTTGAACGTCTCGGAGACCGACAGCCCGTCGGTGTTCATCGCCGTCACCGTCACGGCGAAACCGGTCCCGGCCGGCGGGATGCCGGTGAAGGCGCGGGTCTTGGGATTGAAATTCAGCCAGAAGGGCAACGCCGTCCCGTCGTCCAGGGTCGCCGTATAGGTCAGCGCCTCATGCTGCGGATCGATGAAATCGGCCGCCGGAATGGCATAACTGACGCTCTTCCCCTGTTTCCATGTCTGGTCCACCAGGGACTTGCCGGTCGGGGGCTGCGGGCTAGAAGAGGTCGTCATCGCTATAGAACGGCTGACGCCGCAATATCCGGCACATTTTCGGATTATTATTCCTCATAGCGGAACAGTGACCTCCGTCCATCGACAATTCTGCCGAATATCGAATGGCCGTACTTTCGTTTCCGCCGGCAACGAGCCGGTCTTTTCTCCGAAAGAGGTCATCATGAGCAAAGACAAGAAAGTTGCCATCATCACCGGCGCGTCGCAAGGCATGGGCGCCGCCCTGGTCAAGGCCTATCGTGACCGCGACTACCGCGTGGTCGCCACCTCGCGTTCCATCACCCAGGGCTCGGACCCGGACGTCGTCGCCGTGGCCGGCGACATCGGCACGGCCGCCACCGCGGAAAAGGTGGTCCAGACCGCCCTGCAGCGCTTCGGCCGCGTCGACACGCTGATCAACAATGCCGGCATCTTCATCTCGAAGCCCTTCCATGAATATTCCGAGGAAGATTTCAACGCCAAGATCTCGACCAATCTGGCCGGCTTCTTCCACATCACCCAGCGCGCCATCGGCGAAATGCTGAAGGCCGGCCACGGCCATGTGGTCACCATCACCACCAGCCTGACCGACAACGCCACCTCGCTGTTCCCCACCGGCCTCGCCAACCTGACCAAGGGCGGCCTGAACTCGGTGACCAAGGCCCTGGCGATCGAATATGCCAAGCGCGGCATCCGCTTCAACGCCGTCTCGCCGGGCGTCATCAAGACCCCGATGCACAGCCCGGAAACCCACGAATTCCTCGGCAGCACGCATCCGCTTGGCCGCATGGGCGAGCTCAAGGACATCGTCGACGGCGTGCTCTATCTGGAATCGGCTGGCTTCGTCACCGGCGAGATCCTGCATGTCGATGGCGGCCAGAGCGCCGGTCGCTAATCAAAACTCAAAAGGAGGCCACCATGCCCGTCGTCACCATCCAGATCACCCGCGAGGGTTCCGGTCCCGGCCGCACGGCGGCCACCGCCGAAGAAAAGGCGGCCCTGATCGCCGGCGCCAGCGACCTGATGCTGAAAGTGTTGAACAAGCCGCTGGACTCGACCTTCGTCGTCATCGAGGAAGTCGAGCTCGAGAACTGGGGTTGGGGCGGCCTCCCCGTGCCGGAATACCGGCGACAGAAGGCTAAGAAGGCCTAACTTCCAACCGCAAGCGCGACCGCCTCCGCCGACAAACGGGCGAAGGCGGCGCGCAGGCGGGGCGCGGCGAAATCGACAAAGCTGCGCACCTTGGGCACCGCCAGGCGCCCCTGCGGCACCAGAAGATGGACCGGCATCGCCGCCGGTTCGCAATCCCGCAAAACGATCGTCAACGACCCGTCCCGCACGCGCTCGGCCACGTGATAGGTATAGAGCCGCGTCAGCCCGTGCCCCTCGACCGCCGAGGCCAGCGCCGCCCGCACGCTGTTGACCGTAAATCTCGGCTTGAAATGCACCGAGCGTGGCACCGAACCGGCCTTGGCCGGGGGAAACACCCAGGATTCCATGCCGTGGCTGACGAGGCTGACGATGCGGTGCTTGGCGAGGTCGGCGGGCTCGCGGATTTCGGGATTGTTCGCCAGATAGCGCGGCGACGCCACCACCACCCGTTTCACCCCGTCGCCGACCTTGACCGACACCAGCGCCGAGTCCGGCAGCTCTCCGACGCGCAGGGCGGCGTCGAACCCTTCCTCCACCAGATTGGCATGGCGGTCCAGCAACACCAGATTGACCGCCACCGCCGGGAAGGCGTCGATATAGGCGTCGATCACCGGGCGCAGGATTTCCTCGCCGCTGATCGGCGGCGCGGTGATGGTCAGCGTCCCGCGGGGAGCCGCCTTCTCGCCGGCCGCAGACAGATCCGCCTCCTGCAGGTCGGTCAGCACGCGGCGGCAGGCGGCGGCATAGCGCTCGCCCGCCTCGCTCAGCTTGAGAGTGCGGGTGGTCCGGTGCAGCAGTTCGGTACCGACGTGGTTTTCGAGAAAGGCGATGGCGCGGCTGACCGCCGCCGGAGACTTGCCGAGACGCCGGCCGGCGCCGGCCAGGCTTCCCTCATCGAGGGCGGCGATGAAAACCGTCATCGCTTCGATACGATCCATCGGGGCTCGATCTCTGTTGCGGTTGCCAAGACTATAGCGCTCCCCGCCACCGGCCGCATCGCTTTGTTTCCTCTTGCTTTGTTATTAGTATATCGTTTAGATAGACTAAATGGATAAACGGAGGCGATCATGATTTCTGCCCTGTCCGAGAGCATTTCCACCCTGGTCGGGCGCGGGGCCGACGATGCCGCCCTGTGCCGCGAGATCGCCCGGCTGCTGCCGGACTTCCTGGCGCGCGCCCATGAGCTGCCCGACGCACTGCGGCGCCCGGACCCCGCCGGTTATCGGCGATCGCTGCTGCATGAAGCCGCCGATGGCGGGTTCTCGATCGGCTGCTTCGTCTGGTCGCCGGGACAATGCTCGCCGATCCACGACCATACCGGCTGGGGCGTGATCGGCGTCGCCGCCGGCGCGCTGCGCGAGACTTCCTACCGGCTGGAGAACGGCCATCCGGTCGCCGAGGGCAGCCAGCGGCTGGCCCGGGGCGCCTGCGCCTGGTGCCTGCCCGATGAGGGCGACATCCACCAGGTCGGCGCCGATGGCGACGAGATCGCCCTGTCGATCCATGTCTATGGCGCCCGCTTCGCCTCGGTCTGCCGGACCCTTTATCCGTGAGCCGGCTTCCCATTGCCGTAGTCGGCGGCGGCTTCAGCGGCGCCGTGACGGCCTTGCACCTGACGCGCCTGCTGCAGGGCAGCCCGCCGGTCATGCTGTTCGAGCGAACCGGCCGGGTCGGCCCCGGCCTCGCTTATGCCACCGCCAGCCCAAGCCATCTGCTCAATGTCCGGGCCGCCAATATGAGCGCCTTTCCCGACGACCCTGCCCATTTCGAGCGCTGGCTGGCCGCCGATTCGGGCGAACCGGGAGACCGCCACGACACCGAGGCCGGATTGTTCGCCTCGCGCCGGCTCTATGCGCGCTACCTCTGCGACACCTTCGAGGCCGAGGGCGGCCGGACACTTCGCATCCCCGCCGAAATCGTCGATTGCCGGCGCGAGGACGGCGCCTTCGTCTTGACAGACGCGACCGGCACCGACCATCGCCTCAGCGCCGTGATCCTCGCCACCGGCCACGTGGCGCCGCGCCCCGCCGCCGATCCGCGCCATGTGACCGACCCCTGGGAGCCCGGCTGGCTGGCCGGCCTCGACCCGGCGCAACCCGTCCTGATCCGCGGCACCGCCTTGACCATGGTGGACATCGTGCTGACCCTACGCGAGAGCGGGTTCGCCGGCCCGATAATCGCCCTGTCCCGCCGCGGTCAACTGCCGCAAGCGCATCGCGCCGCCGCCGCCTGGTCGCTGCCCGACCTCACCCCCGCCGAGCGCTCCACCGTCCGCGGCGTCCTGCGGCGCCTGCGCCGGGAAGCCGATCAGGCCCACGGGCAGGGCGTGGATTGGCGCTCGGTGATCGACTCCATCCGGCCAATCACCAGCGATCTCTGGCGAGGTTGGTCGCTCGGCGAACGGCAACGCTTCCTGCGCCATGCCCGCCGCTGGTGGGACATCCACCGCCATCGCATGGCGCCGCCGGTCGAAAAGCTGATCGCCGCCGATCTCCGGGCCGGAAGCCTGCGCGTCGAAAGCGGCCGCCTGGACAGCATCACCGCCGAGGCGGAGGGATTGCGGGTGGCTTGGAACGGTCGCGACTTGCTCTGCCAGCGCGTCGTCGATGCGGTGGGTCTGGCCGGCATGCGCGAGGTGCGCCCCGGACTGGTCGACCGGCTGATGGCACGGGGCCTGGCGCGGCTCGACCCGCTCGGCATCGGATTGGACGTCGAGGACAGCCTGGCGGTGCGCGGCGCGGATGGAGAGCCGGTTCCCGGCCTGTGGGCGCTGGGACCGATGGTGCGAGGCACCTTCTGGGAATGTATCGCGGTGCCCGATATCCGCCGGCAAGCCGCCGCGGTCGCCGCTCAGGCCGCGTCGTAAAGCGGAATGCGCGGCGGGGTTAGCGGCTTGCGGAGATCGTGGCTGATGGTGCGGAACTGATCCGCACCATCCGCAACGAAGGCTAAATGTTCGTCCCCACCGTTACGGCTTAGGGTACGACCGTCACCGTCCCCGTCATATGCGGGTGCAGCGTGCAGAAATAGCCGTAGGTCCCGGCCTTGTCGAAGGTGACGGAAAAGGTGTCGCCGGTATCCAGCGCCTCGGACTGGAAGACATGGTCGTTGCTGACCACCGTGTGGGGTTCGACGTCCTTGTTGGTCCAGGTCACCTTGGTCCCAGCTTTCACGGTGACGGCATTCGGGCCGAACTCGAAGTGCTGGATCGTCACGTCTTCAGCCCAGGCGAAGCCAGGCAGCAGCGCCGCCAGAATGAGGAGCCGCTTCATGCCAGGCTGCCGTCGCTGACTTTGAGCGGATGGCTCTCGATGCGCCGCACCCCCAGCACCTGGCGCAATTGCTCGGCGGGAACCGTCAGCGGGCCGGGACCGTCGGCATGGCCCGGCGCCGGCTGCGGATAGGAGGTCGAGGCGGCGGAATAGTGGCTGACCGTGCCCTCGACTTTCTGCACCACCTGGTGGATATGGCCGTTCAGCACGGTCACCGAGCCGAAACGCTTGAGATAGGACATGGCCTGCGGCCAATCCTCGGTGCTCCAGCCCCATTTCTGATAGAGCGACCACAGCGGGATATGGGTGAAGATGATGATCGGCTGGCTGGCCGAACGGCCCTTGAGATCGTCTTCCAGCCATTCCAGCTGCGCCGTTCCCAGCCGCCCCTGCCCGCCGGCCTGGAAGTCCATCACATTGACCAGGGCGATGAAATGCACGCCCTGATGGTCGAAGCTGTAATAGCCCTTGCCCTTGGACGGCGCACCGTAGCGATCGAGAAAGGCGGTGTGCCCGCTATCCAGCACGTCGTGCTCGCCCGGCACCAGATGCAGCTCGGTCGGCTTCAGGCCCTTCAACAGCTCGGCGGCGGTATCGAACTCGGCGGCGCGCGACAGATGGGTCAGATCGCCGGTATGCAGCACCAGCGCGGCGTCGGGCGCCTCGGCGTTGATGCGCTCGATGGCGGTGCGGGCGGTGCCCAGCACATCGGGATTGGCTTCCTTGGTGAAGCCGATATGGGTGTCGCTGATCTGGACGAAGCTGAACGATCCGGCTTTGCTGGCGCCCAGCGCGGAGGCGACCGGCACGCCGCCGGCCATCGTCCACAGAATGCCGGCGCCGCCCCAGGCGAGGCACGACAAGGCGCCGCGCCGGCTGATATCATGGTCCTTCATTTTGGTCTCCCGCAGGAATTGCTGTCGGGAGAGGAGATCGGTTTCGCCGTCGTTTTATTCGCGGCAATATTTTTTCCAGGCCTGGGAATAAACCGCTCCTCGGCCCGATCTACACCCCATCTGCCAGGAGAACGGCGTGACGGGACCAGACCAGCATCAATCCTTTCAAGCGATCGTGCTGCCCCATCTCGACGCCGGCTACAGCCTGGCGCGATGGCTGACCCGCGGCCGCGGCGATGCCGAGGATGTGGTGCAGGAGGCGCTGGTGCGCGCATTGACCTATTTTCCGGGATTTCGCGGAACCAACGCGCGCGGCTGGTTCCTGCAGATCGTGCGCAACGCGGCCTATGCCTCGATGTCGCTCAATCGCGGCACGCCCGAGCCGGTCGAACCCGACGAGGAGGCGCTGCCCGATCCGGGCGACGATCCCGAGACGGCGCTGATCCGCCGCCGCGGCCGCGCCGATCTGGCCCGCCTGATCGCGGCGCTGGAGGTGGAGTTGCGGGAAACCCTGATTTTGCGGGAGTTCGAGGAACTGTCCTACAAGGAGATCGCCCAGGTTACCGGAGCGCCGATCGGCACGGTGATGTCGCGGCTGTGGCGAGCGCGCCGCACCTTGGCGCTGGCCATCCGGCGCGAGGAGATGGATGCATGAGCCTCCGCCATCAATCCTGCCCGATGACTTTGCTGGTGCAAGCCGACATCGATGGTGAACTCGACGCCGGCCGCGCCGCCGATCTGATCCTGCACCGCGCCGACTGCCCCGACTGCCAGGCCGCCTATGCCGATCTGATGATGTTGCGCGACCGTTTGCGCGCCAGTGATCTGCACGAGCGCGCCCCCGACAGCCTGCGCAAATTCCTGGCCGAGCAATCCACGGCCGCCCAACCCGCCAAGGCTCGGCGCTGGCGCGGCGGCGCCGGTTTCGCCGCGGGCATGGCGCTGGCGGCTGGCTTGGCTTTCGCGATCTTCCGCCCGGGAACACCCGATCCGATCGCGCTGGTGGTGGACGCCCATGTCCGCGCCTTGCAGCCCGGTCATCTGGAAGACGTCGTCTCGACCGACCGCCACACGGTCAAACCCTGGTTCCAGGGCAAACTCGACTTCGCCCCGCCGGTGAAGGATCTGGCCGACCACCAGTTCCCGCTGACCGGCGGCCGGCTCGACGTGCTTGACGGCCGCCCCGTCGCGGCGCTGGTCTATCGCCGGGGCACCCATCCGATCAATCTGCTGGTGTGGCCGGCCAACGGCGCCGCGGACAGCGAGCCCGTCACGCGCGACCGCAACGGCTTCACCACGATTCATTGGACCCGCAACGGCATGGTTCTGTGGGCGGTGTCCGACCTCGAGCGTGTGCAGCTCGAGGAATTCGTCAGGTTGTGGCAGGCGAATTCATAAGATTGTAATTCCTCTTTTAGTTGCGTTTCCCTACAGTGGCCGAACCGCCATCGTCTCCCGCGATGTCGTAGGCGGATCGACCACTCCCCCCTCTCCTCCGATCGATCCGCTGGGGACCGGCGCCAAACGCCGGTCCCCCTTATCCTCCAGCATTTCTAAGCCTTGATTTCCTCTGCCTTTGTGGCAACGTCGCTTGGGGGGAAAAATGTATGGGACCGCATGACATGGCTGAAGAACAGCTGACCGCCACTCAGCCAGAGGAGCAGGAGGAGGATACGCCCCTGCGCTCGGAATCGTTGCGCACTAGCGCTCCGCAGCTGCCGGGCTTCGCCTGGCCCGACGAACGCAGCGCCCAGGCCATCGGCTGGCGCATTCGCGTCATCTATGGCGTCGCGGTCCTGCTCTCCGTGGTCTGGTTCGGCATCTGTTTCACCTATGTCCAGAAGGCCGTCGGCTGGGGCAATCTGTTCGAGCTGCAACCGGCCGAGTTCGGCGGGGTGGCGGGCGCCGCCTTCCTGCCGCTCGCGATTCTGTGGCTGGTGGTCGCCTTCCTCGACCGCGGCTCGCTGCTGCGCGCCGAGGCGGCCCAGTTGCGCCGCCATCTCGATCTGCTGATCTATCCCGCCGACGAATCCGAAACCCGCCTGACCAGCATCACCGCCGCCCTGCGCCGCCAGGCCGCCGACCTGACCGCCGCCTCCGACCAGGCTCTCGCCAAGGCCGAACAGGTCGGCGCCCTGTTGAGCCGCCACACCGAAGCCCTGGAAAAAGTGGCCGAGCGGTTCGGCGGCGACAGCCAGCGCGTGATCGACAGCCTGCAGACCGAGATCCAGACCTTGGGCCGCCATTCGGTCGGCACGGTCGAGCGCGTGTCCGAACTGCGCGACGCCACCACGGCGCTGAGCCAGGCGGCCGAAGACGCCGCCGGCCGCGCCCGCGATTTCACCGCCACCATGCAGGGCGAGATCGACAACCTCGACAGCACCGCCCAGCGCGTCACGGCGCGATCCGAAGAAGCCAGCCTTCACCTGCAGCAATCCGCCGACGGTCTGGGCCGCGCCGTATCCTCGGCCGGCGCCCGCATCGACGACATGGTCCGCACGGTGAACGTCCAGGGCGAACTGATCATGGCCACCTCCGGCAAAGCCGCCGAGCGGGCCGAAGAAGTCACCGCCGAGATCAACCGCCGCGTCGAATCGCTCGACGCTTTGTTCACCCGCCAGAATGCCGATCTCGCCACCGCATCGGTGCGCCTGGCCGAGCAGACCGGCCGCATCACCGCCTCGCTCGAAGCCCAAGCCGCCGGCCTCGACCAGATCACCGAGCGCGTCCTGTCGCGCGTCAAGATCGTCGAGGAAGGGCTGGGCGTGCAGACCCGCGAACTGTCGACCGCCTCGGACCAGGCGATGAGCCGCTTCCGCGAGCTGTCCGACCTGATGGCCCGCCATGCGGAGAGCTTGCGCTCCGCCGCCGACGATGCCAGCCAGCAGATGGGCACCGTGGGCGAAGTGTTCCTGACCCGCCGTGACGAGGTCGAGGCCGCCTCCGACCGCGCCATCGGCCGTATCCGCGAAGTGGGCGAGAATTTCTCGGGCCAAAGCCGTGCGCTGGCCGCTGCCTCGGATCAGATGACGGTGCGCGCCAAGGAGCTGATCGAAGCGCTGCGCCAGCATATCGAGGAGCTGGGCCGCGGTTCCGAACGGGCGGCCGGACAGGCCGAATCGATCCGCCTGTCCTTGCGCAAGCAGGCCGAGGAACTGGCCGACATCGCCAATCTGGTCTCGACCCAGGCCAAATTGTCCGAAGCCTCGCTCGGCCAGCAATCGCGCCATCTGCATTCGACCTCCGAGCAGATCATGGTGCGCGTCAAGGGCATCACCGAGATCCTGCGCACCAACGTCAACGATCTGGTCGCCCTGGCCTCGCGCGTCGGCGCCGAACTCCAGTCCTCGGGCGAAGTGCTGCGGCTGCGCAGCCAGGACGTCACCCTGGCCGCCCAGCGCGCCATCGAGGACGTGCAGCAGGTGGCCGATCTGTTCAATGAAAAATCCACCCAGATGGGCGCTGTCGGCGAAGCGTCGGGCGCCCGCGTCCGTGCCGTGGTCGAGGATCTGCGCCGCGAGGCCGAAGGCATCGTGGTCGCCGCCGAGAAGGCCGAATACGACATCGGCGAGGTCAAGCAGCAGCTATCCGGCCAGGCCGGCGAACTGACCCGCATCGCCGAGGATTCCTCGGAACTGCTCAAGGCCTTTGGCCAGCAGCTGCGCCAGAACGCCGTCGAACTGGGCGACACGCTGCAACAAGCCCAGGCGCAGAGCCGCGCTTCGGGTGACAGCTTGCGCCAGGTATCGCGCGAATTCGAGGAAGCGGCGGGCAAAACCGCTGCCCACGCCGTCGCCACCGCCGATCAGCTCAAGGCCGGCATCCGCGATCTGGGCGCCTCGGCCGATCGCATCTCGGCCCAGGTGCGCGGTGCCGGCGAGAGCTTGCGTCGCCATTCGCAGGAATTGTCCGCCACCACCGAGCAGACCGGCACCCAGCTGGAGGAAGTGTTCGAGATGCTGCGGCAGAAATCGACCGATCTCGGCCTGACTGGCGAGCGGTTGAGCCAGCATGCCGAAAGCCTGGTGGTGGCCTTCGAGCGCCAGGCCGAAACCCTGGTCGCCGCCTCGCGCGACGCCGAGGAGCAGGCGGCCGCGCTGGAAAACCAGAAGATCTCGGTCAATGTCGACAATTTCCTGCAGTCCGCCGCCTATATGGTCGAGAAGCTGCAATCCCTGTCGGTCGACATTTCGCGGCTGTTCCAGGCGGACATCGACGACAAGACCTGGCGCGAATTCCATGACGGCGACCAGTCGGTGTTCCTGCGCAAGATCCTCAAGAACCTCGATCGCACCCAGATCGCCGCGATCCGCGAGAAATATGAGGATGACGGCGATTTCCGCGATTATGTGAACCGCTACATCGCCGAGTTCGAGTCTCTCCTCAACTCGGCCCGCGCCGCCGACCGCGCCGACGTGCTGACCGGCACCTTCACCAGCGCCGAGGTCGGCAAGCTCTATCTCGTGCTGTCGCGCGCGCTGGGACGCCTCGAATGAGGAAAATCGTCGCCCTGGCGTTGGGCCTGTCGCTCTGTACCCCGGTTCTGGCCGATGGACTGCCTGCCACGACCGAAAAAGCCATCGACGAGATCGTGGCCAAGGCGCTGTCGGACAGCGGCGTGCCCAGCGCCTCGATCGCCATCGTCAAGGACGGCAAAATCGCGCTGGCCAAGGCCTATGGCCAGGCGCAGCTGGAGCCCGCCGTGCCGGCTACGCCGGCGATGCGCTACAAGATCGCCTCGAACAGCAAGCAATTGACGGCAACCGCCATCCTGCTACTGGCCGAAGAACACAAGCTGTCCCTCGACGACAAGGTGGCGCGCTTCCTGCCCGACCTCACCCGGGCCAAGGACGTCACCATCCGCCAGCTGCTGACCCACACCGCCGGCTATCAGGATTTCTACGCCGACGATTACGTGCCGCCCTTCATGCAGAAGGACACCACCGCGCAGGAGATCCTCGACGGCTGGGCCAAGAAGCCGCTCGATTTCGAGCCGGGCACGCGCTGGCAATACAGCAATACCGGCTATGTCGTGCTGGGCGTCATCGTCGAGCAGGTCGGCGGCAAGTCCCTGTACGCGTTCCTGAAGGAACGGGTCTTCGACAAGCTCGGCATCAAGACCGCCATCGACATCGATGGAACCTGGGACAAGGCCGATCCGCGCCCCTATACGCATTATGCGCTGGGCCCGATGCGCGAGGTTCCGGCGGAAGGGAAATATTGGCTGTGGGCCGCTGGCGAGCTGGCGATGAGCGCGTCGGACCTGGCCCGCTGGGACATCGCCTTGATGGAGGGCAAGATCCTCAAGCCCGCCTCGAAGAAGGCGCTGACCACCGAGATGGTGCTGGCCGACGGCACCGGCACCGGATACGGCCTCGGCCTGTTCGTCTCGCAATTGCCCAACGGTCATCGCCGCTGGGCCCATACCGGCGGCGCGTCGGGCTTCCTCAGCACCAATGTCGACTTCCCCGACGACAAGGCCTCGATCACCGTGCTGACCAATGGCGAAGGCCTGGCGCACAAGACCATCGCCCGGCAGATCGAAGATCTTCTGTTTGCCGGCGCCGTCGATGCGGACGCCGACCCGGCGCTCGCTCGGGCCAAAGCGCTGTTCGCCGGATTGCAGAAGGGCACGGTGGACAAAGCGGCCCTGACCGAGGATCTGCAGGGTTATTTCACCCCCGCCGTGCTGGCCGATTTCGGCTCTTCGCTCGGGCCGCTCGGCGAACCGGCCTCCTTCAGCCAATCCTCACGCGAGGATCGCGGCGGCATGGTGCACCGGGTGTTCGCCATCGAAGCCGGCGGCAAGAAGCTCCGCATGGAGACCTACATCATGCCCGACGGCAAGTTCGAGCAGTGCCTGGTGCGCCAGCCTAGCTAACGCCGGTAGATAGTCGCCGGATGTTCCTTATAGAACGTCCGGCAAAACTCCTTGTAACCGCCCTTCTCGGCGACCCTGATCGAGGACAGATTGTCGGGATTGATCAGGCAGCCGGTGGTTGCCCCGCCGAAATGCCGGTCGCCCCAATCCACCGCGGCCCGCAACGCCTCCGTCGCATAGCCCTTGCCTTGCGCCCAGGGGATCAACACCCAGCCGATCTCGGGTATGCCCTCGAAGGAGGGCGCGATCTGGCGCTTGAAGTCGGCGAACCCCACCTCGCCAACGAACAGGCCGCTCGCCTTCTCCTCGACCAGCCAATAGCCGTATCCCAGCAGGGTCCAGTGCCCGGTATAGCGCAGCAGCCGCGCCCACACCTCCTCGCCGTTCAGCGGCTTGCCGCCAATGAAGCGCGTCACCGCCGGATCGCTCCACATGGCGAGGCAATCCTCGAAATCCTCGATGCGGTGTCCGCGCAGGCGCAACCGCTCGGTCTCGATGACGGGTATCCCGTTGTGCACGCTCATCAAATGCCGCACCATTCCATGACTGATTTGTGAAGAAGGATAACTAAAGATCATGAGGAACGATATGCGGTTGGGCCTGTGCGCGGTGCTGATGGCGGCGGGTTTGTCAGCCAACGCGGAAACCGTCGCGGTCAGCGCGGCCAAGCTGATCGACGTTCAGAGCGGCAAGGTGATCGACCATCCGGTGGTGGTGATCGAGAACGAGCGCATCATCGCGGTGGGTACCGCGGGCAGCGTGACCATTCCCGCCGATGCCAAGCGCGTCGATCTGCCCAATCTGACGCTGCTGCCCGGCCTGATCGACATGCATGTCCACCTCACCGCCGAAGCCACCATCGGCGGCTATAACGGCCTGCTCTACACCGACAGCTTCTGGCCGGTGGTCGGGGTCAAGAACGCCAAGAAGACGCTGGACGCCGGCTTCACCTCGGTGCGCAATGTCGGCTCCGAGCATTTCGACGATGTCGGTTTGCGCCAGGCCATCGACGGCCATTTCATCGCCGGCCCGCGCATCACCACCGCCACCTATGCCTTGTCGGCGACCGGCGGCCATTGCGACCAGACCTATTTCCCGCCCTCGATGAACCAGACCGCGCCTTCGGTCGGCGACAGCCCGGACGAACTGCGCAAAAAGGTGCGTTGGGTGCATAAATACGGCGCCCAGGTCATCAAGATCTGCGCCACCGGCGGCGTGTTCGACCACGGCACCAGCGCCGGCGCGCAGCAGCTGAATCTCGAGGAGATCAAGGCGATCACCGACGAGGCGCATATGGAAGGCCTGAAGGTCGCCGCCCACGCCCATGGCGCCGCCGGCATCGCCGACGCCATCCGGGGCGGCGTCGACACCATCGAGCATTCCAGCCTGATCGACGACGAGGGCATCAAACTCGCCAAGGAAAAGGGCGCCTATCTGTCGATGGACATCTACAACACCGATTACACCCAGGCCGAGGGCCTGAAGAATGGCGAGCTGGAAGAGAACATCCGCAAGGACCGCGAACTCGGCGACGCCCAGCGCGAGAATTTCCGCAAGGCGGCCAAGGCCGGCGTCAAGATGATCTTCGGCTCGGATGCCGGAGTCTATCCGCATGGCGACAATGCCAAGCAGTTCGCCGTGATGGTGCGCTATGGCATGACGCCGCTGCAGGCGATCCAGGCCGCCACGATCACCGCCGCCAAGGCGCTGGACCAGGATAAGAATGTCGGCCAGATCCAGGCCGGCAAGTTCGGCGACATCATCGGCGTGGCGGGCGATCCGCTGTCCGACGTCACCGTGCTCGAACATGTCGCCTTCGTGATGAAGGGCGGCGAAGTGGTCAAGAACGAGGTTAAGTAAGCAGCGCCCTGAGACCCGCCATCACTGATTCAACAGGAATAAGGGACATCTCCTCGCCGCCGAAATCCTGCGCTTGGATAACTTTCAGGCGCTCGGCGGCGGGGGCGAACTTGTCGGGCGAGGTCGGCCCGAACAGCGACAGCAGCGGCACGCCCGCCGCGGCCAGCATATGGCCGGTGCCGCTGTCATTGGCGATGGCGGCGGACAGACGCGTGCCCAGCGCCATGGTCACCGGCGGGCCGTCTGCATCGGTCAAGGGCAGCAGCGCGCCGGGCAAAGCGGCGCGGATGCCGGTCTCCCAGTCGCGCTCGGCCGGGCCGATCAGGAACACCGGAACGAAACCCTCGGCGGCCAGCTTCACGCCGACATCGAGATAATTCCCCAGCGCCCAGCATTTGTGCTTGCCGCCTGCCCCCGGCGCCAAGCCGACATAACGCGGCCCGACCGGCAGACGGCGTTCGGCCTCGGCCAGCAGGTCGGGCGCCAATCGCACCGGCGGCGGCACCGCGACCGGTTGCATTGACGCCGCTTCGAGCAGCGCGAACATCTGGCCGATCATCGAGGGACGCTTGGCCTTGCCGCTGGCGGGAACCGCGTCGGACAAAGCCCAGCCGGCGGAGGCCGAGATGAACTTGCCATGCGGGATGCGTTTCAGGATCAGGCTGGTCATCACCCGGCGCTGGGTGTCGATCACCAGATCGAAGCGGCGCCCCGTGAGCGGCCGGGCGATCAGTTCCCAGGCCGAGAGACCGATGCCCGCCTCCTGGATCACTTCATCCACCAGCCCGGTCAGCAGCGGCGCCAGCACGCCGGCATAGACGGTCTTGCCCTGTCCCGCCAGCCAGGTGACGCGCGCCTCGGGATAGAGGCGGCGCAAGGCCGACAGGAAGGGCAGCTTCATCACCCCGTCGCCGACCAGGTCGAGGCCGACATAGACGAGGATCGAGTTCAATGGTCGGATCCGTGCAGGATCTGGTCGGCGATCCCGGTGTCGTAATCAAGGCCATCCTTGGTGACCACCACGGAATCCGGGAAGCCCGAGCGGATCAAGCCCTTGCGCTCCAGCGCGACCCAGGCGGCCTGGTTCGACAGGCCGGTGGCATCGCTGGAGGAAACCGTCTTGCGGCCAATATGGAAGTGATTGCCGTGCGGATGCGGGATCTGCGACAGGAAGGCATCGCCCGCCTCGTTCTTGGTAGCCAGCTCCGGATAGCGCGCCAGCTCCTGGAACAGGGTCAGGGTCTTGAGCTGCAGGGGGTTCAGATTCAGCGGATTCTTCTTCGGCGGCATGTCGGCCCTCTTTTAAAACGAGCCTTCTACGTAGCGCTTCATATCTGCCATGGCAATGGCAGGGTGGCGCGAGGCCTTCAAATCCCTTATATTCACTCCTGCCAGGCAACTGGCTATGGCGCTAAACACCTAATGGAATAAGCGTTACGGACCCGGGGGCGGTACCCGGCGCCTCCACCATTTCCAGCCTTGGAAACAAGGCTCGTTACGGGGGCGAAACAGGATCGACGTGCGTAGTAAAGATTAGGTTTGTTCCCGGCATGGTATCCGCCGTTATCGGGCTAAACTTAAAGATGCCAACGATAACTTCGTTGCTCTCGCTGCCTAAATAGGCAAGCGCGGTTAGGGGGGCCCCGGGCAACAGAATGCCCCCCACTCCTCCCCGCCGGTTCCCGTTATTCAAGTGCGAACCGGACACACGACCTGACATTCTGGGAACCGACGACGCCGATGGGCAAAACGATCATTCATTATGACGAGATGTGGGCCGAAGCCCTGCGCGGCATCGCGCGCAAGGCGCTGCAGGCCTGTGAGAACGGTTTGCCCGGCGGGCATCATTTCTACATCACCTTCCGCACCCGCCACCCCACGGTCGATATCAGCCCCGCTTTGCGCGCCCGTTTCCCCGACGAAATGACCATCGTGCTGCAGCATCAATATTGGGGCCTGGAAATCACCGAAGACTGGTTCGAGGTGACCCTGTCCTTCAACCGCGTCTCCGAGCGGCTGCATATCCCGTTCGCGGCGGTGTCGGCCTTCGCCGATCCGTTCGCCAAGTTCGGCGTCCAGATCCCGACCGACGCCTCGATCGAACTCCCTCCCGAGGCGGTGTTCGATGAAGCGGACGAGGAAGAGAAGGCCGCCGCCCCGACCGAAGCCCCGCAGGCGCCCGCCGACGAGACGGGCCGCGTGGTGACGCTGGACGCGTTCCGAAAAAAATAACTCCCACTGACCTTATTTTTCAGGTGCTGAGATGAGCTTCGACGCCACCCCCTTTGCCGAGATCTTCCCGCTGGGCGAGGACGATACGCCCTACACCAAACTGACCGGCGATCATGTCGGCATCGAGACGTTCAAAGGCCAGACCATGCTGACCGTCGAGCGCGACGGCCTGTCCCTGCTGACCCGCGAAGCTTTCCGCCAGATCTCGCACCTGCTGCGCCCGGGGCACCTGAAGCAGCTGCGCTCGATCCTCGACGATCCGGAAGCCTCGCCAAACGACCGCTTCGTGGCGCTCGACCTGTTGAAGAACGCGGTGATCGCCGCCGACATGGTGCTGCCCATGTGCCAGGACACCGGCACCGCCATCATCATGGGCAAGAAGGGCCAGCGCGTCTGGACCGGCGGCGGCGACGAGTCCGCTTTGTCGCAGGGCGTGGCCGCGGCCTATACCGATCTGAACCTGCGCTACAGCCAGGTCTCGCCGGTGTCGATGTTCGAGGAGGTCAATACCGGCAACAATCTGCCGGCGCAGATCGACCTCTACGCCACCGAGGGCGACGCCTACAAATTCCTGTTCATGGCCAAGGGCGGCGGGTCGGCCAACAAGACCTTCCTCTATCAGCAGACCAAGGCGCTGCTGAACCCAGGCGCCATCACCAAATTCTTCGACGCCCAGATCCGCACTTTGGGCACCTCGGCCTGTCCGCCCTATCATTTGGCCATCGCCATCGGCGGCACCTCGGCCGAGATGACCCTGAAGACGGTCAAGATGGCCTCGGCCAAATATCTCGACCATCTGCCGACCTCGGGCGGCAAATTCGGCCATGCCTATCGCGACCTCGAAATGGAAGCGCAGATCCTCGACATGACCCGCCATATGGGCATCGGCGCCCAGTTCGGCGGCAAATATTTCTGCCACGACGTGCGCGTGATCCGCCTGCCGCGCCATGGCGCCTCGTGCCCGGTCGGCATCGGCGTGTCCTGCTCGGCCGACCGCCAGGCCAAGGGCAAGATCACCAAGGACGGCATCTTCATCGAGACGCTGGAGAAGGACCCCGCCCAATATCTGCCCACGGTCACCGCGGACGATGCCGGCGAAGTGGTCAAGATCGACCTGACCCGTCCGATGAGCGAGATCCGCAACACGCTGAGCCAATATCCGATCAAGACCCGCGTGGCGCTGACCGGCCCGGTGATCGTGGCGCGCGACATTGCCCACGCCAAGCTCAAGGAACGCCTCGATTCCGGCCAGGGCCTGCCTGAGTACTTCAAGAACCACCCGGTCTATTACGCGGGTCCCGCCAAGACCCCGGAAGGCCTGCCCTCCGGCTCGTTCGGCCCGACCACGGCGGGACGCATGGATAGTTACGTCGAGCAGTTCCAGGCGGCCGGCGGTTCGATGGTGATGCTGGCCAAGGGCAACCGCTCGAAGGCCGTCACCGACGCCTGCAAGGCCCATGGCGGCTTCTATCTCGGCTCGGTCGGCGGGGCAGCCGCCGGTCTGGCGCAGAACCACATCAAGAAGGTCGAGGTACTGGAATATCCGGAACTCGGCATGGAGGCGATCTGGCGCATCGAGGTGGTGGATTTCCCGGCCTTCATCATCGTCGATGACAAGGGCAATGATTTCTTCGCCGCGCTGAATCACTGATGCGCAAGCACTCCTTGGTCATCGCAGGACATGCGACCAGCGTCTCGCTGGAGCAGGAGTTCTGGGATGTGCTCAAGGAAATCGCCGAGACGCGCGGCATCGCCTTGGCCGCGCTGATCTCGGAAGTGGATGCCGGGCGCGAGGAGAATCTCTCCAGTGCGCTCCGGCTCCATGTGCTGCGCCACCTTATTTCCCGACGATCTCCCGCTTGAGCGGCGCCAGTACGCCCAGGAACCGCGCCTGGGTACTCCATGGCACCTGATAATCGTCCATCGCCTCTTCCAGATCCTCGACCACCGCGTCGAAGGCGGCGTCGGTGATGCCTAAGCCTTCATGGGCCCGGTACATATTGGCGCCGCGATAGGGCCGTTTCTCGCCGGTCACATGGCAGAACATGTCGGTCAGCCGATCGTGAAAGCGATCCATGTCGGTCTCATCGAAGAAATGGGCGATGCGGGGGTCCTGCTTGATCCGATCCGCCAGATCCGCGGTGACGGCCGAAATTTTGTCGCGCCCGCCGAGATCGTCGAACAGGCTGGTCTCCGCCCGGCAAGGCGAAGCCGCCAGCAGGATCAGGACCAGCGCCCATCTCATTTGACCAGCCCCTGCAGCAGCCCCTTCAGCACGTCCTTGGGCTTGCCCGTCTTCACGCCATGCTCCGCCAGCCATTGCTGCAATGGCTTGACGTCGAGATAACGATGCGGATTTTGCAACGATCCGGTCAAGCGCATGGTCAGCGGCGGCGCGTCATGGGCGTTGGCGAAGCGGAAATCGGCATGGGCGTCGAGGGTGTCGGCCGGCAGATTGATGGTCGCCGCGCCCTTGGCGTCGCCGCCCTCGGCGATCAACGACAGATCGTTGGTGACGACCACGCCATGATCGGCCTTGGCGGTGCCGGTCAGGCTGGAGAAATGGGTCTCGCCGCCGGTCAGTCCCGCCGACAGCAGCGCCAACAGCCCGCCAACGCCGGAGTTGCCGTTGAGACGGTCATTGGCGGCCTTGAGGTCGAAACCCTTGATCTGCCCGTTCTTGACCGCCAGCGACAGGGTGCCGGACAAGTTCGCTTTGATCTCCGCCGCCCCCTTGCCGGCGCTGGTCAGGCTGGTCTCGCCGGACAGGTCGCCGTCGGCCAGGCCGATGTCGGCGACTTCCAGCAGGGCCTTCTTCACCTGGGCGCCCGCCAGGGCTAGATGCACCGACGACGTTCCGCCGTCATGGGCCAGCGAAGCCTGGCCGGTCAGCTGCCCGCCATAGAGGCCGGCCGTCAGATGGTCGAAGGCCAGCTTGCCGGGCGGCAGCGACAGATCGACCGAGACATGGTCGATCCAGGTCTTGCCGAGATTGAGCACCGGCGCGGTCACCTTCAGCGCGGGCGAGGCCAGCGGCCCGCCGATCTCGACGCCGAGATCGGCCTGGCCGTCGAAGGGAACATCGGCGCCGAGCAGGCGGGCCGTGCGGGCGATGTCGCGGCTGTGCAACGCCGCTTTACCATGCTCGACATGCAGCCCGTCCGCGGCTTGCGTCAGCAGACCCGAAAAGGAGGCTTGGGCACCGGCCAGATCGGCGACGGTCAGGCTGTGGACCAGCGCCCCCTCCCGCGACAAGGCGACGTCGAGGGCGAGCTCCTGGACGGTCTGGCCGCGCCAGGACAGATGCCCGATCTTGCCGCGGATCTCGGCATCGACCCCGAAATCCGGCGCGATCGCCGGCGGCGACACCGGCGCGGGCAGGTCGGCCGGCACCGCCGCAGCGGCTTCGGCCGTCTTGGCCGGCACGGAAGGCGGATTGGCCGGCCAATAGGCGTCGCCATTGAGCTGGTCGATCGCGAAGGTAATCCCGAAGGCCGGGCGCGGTCCCGGCCGGATGGCGGCGGACAGATCGAGCTGGCTGGAATCCACCTTGGCTCGCACCCCGTCCAGGGTGATCTGCGACAGATCGGCGCTCACCTGCCCGGCCAGCCGGGCCGAGCGCAGCCGGTCGGCCGGCACGTTCGCCGGTTCGATGGCGGCCCAGCGCAGCAAGGCGCGCAGATCGTCGCTCTTGGCCTCGAACGAACCCTCGAAGCGCGCCCCCTCGCCGACGCTGCCGACCACGGAGAGCTGGCTGGCGCCGGGCAGCGTGACCGTAGCCTGTTTGAGGGTGATCTTGTCATTGGCCGCGGTGAGATCGATCTTGGCATCCTGCAAGGCCTGGCCGCGCCATAGGATCTGATCGGCCGACAAAGAGAGTTCCACCGACGCTTGGCGGAGCAGCGGAAGCGGCGGCTTGCCGGGTGCCTTGGCCGGCTTGGCGGCGGGCGTCAAAGCGGGTGCCGGCGGCGCTTGCAATGCGGCCGGGGCCGGTTTGGTGACGGCAGGCAGCGTCGGCGCGGGAGCGCTCTTGCGCAGATCCAGCACGGCCGCATGGAGCGACAAAGCGGCATGCGGCACGTCGCCCTCGTCCAGATGACCTTCGCCGCCCAGCTCGGCATCACCGACCGACAGCAGCAGGTTCCTCGCCTCGACATGCCCGGGCTTGACGGTCACCTCGCCGGCCAGCCCGACCGGCACCGCCGGCATGTCGCCCAGCAGGGTGGCGGGGTCGTCGAGGCGCGCGGTCAGCTTGCCGGTCAGCGGATGGTCTTCTGACAGCGGATCGCCCTGGCCGGTCCAATGCAGCACGGCGCCGCCATCGACATGCAGGGTCAAAGCGGTCGATTGCAGCGCGCCGTCCAGCCAATGGGCGTCGCCATCGATCCGGATGCCGGTCTGGGCCACCGAGACCCGGCCGCTGATCGACAGGGAATCGTCGGACGTGAGCAGTTGCAGATCGACCGGGTCGAGGCGAAGCGGCTGCCCCCCCGGGCCGGGTACGGTCAGCGCGCCCTTCTCGATCACGACGCGGATGCCCTGGCGGGGTGCAGCCAGTCCGGGCCTGGACGGCGCCGCGGGGGCGGCGCTCGGCGTGGGAGCGGATGAACCGGCGGCCGGCGCAGGCGCGGGGGCCGGCGCAGCCTCGAGATGGATGTCCGGGCGCGACAGAACCAGCGACTCCGGTTCCAGCTTGCCGAACAGCAGCGGCCACAGTTTGACATTGGCCTCGATCTCGGGGATGTCGGCACTCAGCTTGCCGTCGCGGGCGATCCTGACCTGGCGCACCTTGACCATCGGGCGCGGCAGCAGGGCGAAATCGATGGCGCCGTCGATCGTGGCACCCTGGCGAAAGGCCCGTTCCAGCTCGGGGGCGATCCAGGCGCGCAACCGGCCCTGGTCGATCCGGCCGGGTCCGGCATAGGCCGCGACCAGCAACAGCGCGAGGGCGAAGAACCCCACCAGAACTTTGAACCTGCTCATCAATTTTCACCTGCGTCGGACTTGCGCATAACCATAGGCCGGGACGGCGCGCGCGGCAATTTGCGAGGGGAGTTGCCGGGTCTGACTTTCCCGTTTAGAAACGCTTTCATGCCCGCTCCTCTCGACATCCTTCGCACCATCTTCGGCTACGAACATTTCCGCGGGGCGCAGGCCGAAATCATCGATCACATCGTCGCCGGCGGCGACGCCATGGTGCTGATGCCGACCGGCGGCGGAAAGTCGCTGTGCTATCAAATCCCCGCATTGTGTCGAGACGGTGTCGCGATCGTCGTGTCTCCGCTGATCGCCCTGATGCGCGACCAGGTGCAGGCGCTGACCCAGCTGGGCGTCAAGGCCGCCTGCCTCAATTCCTCGGTGCCCTATGCCGATCAGGTCGAGATCGAGCGGCAGATGCGCTCGGGCGAGCTTTCGATCGTCTATGTCGCCCCCGAACGGCTGGTGACCGACGGGTTCCTGACCCAGATCGAGCGCTGCAAGATCTCGCTGTTCGCCATCGACGAGGCCCATTGCGTCAGCCAGTGGGGCCATGATTTCCGCCCGGAATATCTGCAACTGGCTACCTTGCATGAGCGGTTCCCGCATGTGCCGCGCGTAGCACTCACCGCCACCGCCGACGGCCCGACCCGCCAGGAGATCGTCGCTAAATTAAACCTCGGCGACGGCCGTCAGTTCATCAGCAGCTTCGACCGGCCCAATATCCGCTACCGCGTCGCGCTGAAGGGCGGCTCGGTGCCGCAGCAATTGGTGCGCTTCATCAAGGAGGAGCATGCGGGCCACGCCGGCATCGTCTACCGCATGTCGCGCGCCAATGTGGAAGACACCGCCGAGATGCTGCGGCAGAACGGCATCGACGCTTTGCCCTATCACGCCGGGCTGGATCGCGGCATCCGCGAGCGCAACCAGGACCGCTTCCTGAAGGACGAGGCCGTCGTCATGGTGGCGACCATCGCCTTCGGCATGGGCATCGACAAGCCCGACGTGCGCTTTGTCTGCCATCTCGACCTGCCCAAGAGCATCGAGGCCTATTACCAGGAAACCGGCCGCGCCGGCCGCGACGGCCTGCCTTCCGAGACCTGGATGCTGTATGGCGCGCAGGATGCCGCCCGCCTGCGCCAGATGATCGAGGATGGCGAAGGCAGCGCCGAGAAGAAGCGCCTCGACCATCGCAAGCTCGACGCTTTGCTGGGTTTCTGCGAGACCACCCGTTGCCGGCGCCAGGTGCTGCTCGATTATTTCCACGATACCTGCGAGCCCTGCGGCAATTGCGACACCTGCCTGGAGCCGGTGCAGAGCTTCGACGGCACCGAGGCGGCGCAAAAGGCCTTGAGCTGCGTCTACCGCACCGGCCAGAGGTTCGGCGCGGCCTATCTGATCGACGTGCTGACGGGATCCGAGAACGAGCGCATCACCGGTTTCGGCCATGACAGATTGTCGGTGTTCGGCATCGGCAAGGAATTCGACAAGAACGGCTGGCGTTCCGTCTTTCGCCAGCTGACCGCGGCAGGATTGGTCCGCGTCGATCTGGCCGGCCATGGCGGGTTGCAGCTGACCGAGGAATCCCGACTGGTTTTGCGTGGAGAACGGCGCCTGCAATTGCGCCACGACCCCGAAGGCAAGCGCGCCGTCAAAACCCGCGGCAAAAGCGCCGCCTCATCGGCGGCGGCCGGCGATCCCTTGTTCCAGGCCCTGCGCGATCAGCGCACGCAGCTCGCCAAGGCGCAAGGCGTGCCGCCTTACGTCATCTTCAACGACGCCACCCTGCTGGAAATGGCCGGCGTCAAACCGCGCACCCTCGACGAGTTCGCCGCGCTGTCCGGTGTGGGCGCGGCGAAACTCGAACGCTATGGCGAGATCTTTCTCGCCGTGGTCGAGCGCTTCTAACCGACCAAAGGCGCGCCCAGCATTGCCTGGTAGCCGTAGACCCCCTTGGCGTTCATTTGGCTCTGATAGGCGGAGGCGGCCGCCGAACTACGCATTTGTTGCGAGAAGACGTCGATCGACTGGGTCGCCACCGCCGTCATCGACGCGGTCAGGCTGGCGCGCGGCGTGCTAACCAGATCATATCCGCGATAGTAGGAATCCTCTGCCGGCGGCGGCAGGTTTTGCCCGGTATCGATCGGCTGCTGGACCGACCGGTCGAGCATCCAATGATCCGGCGTTTGCCCTAATGGGCTGATAGTATTGGATATTCCCATGATCCATACCCATGCATGGCCGCACCCCTCCGGGCGGCCTTGGGTAGGAAGCTGCAAAGGCCATGCCGAAAATCTGGGACTGTGGCACTCTGGATCAGTCATCCCCTAGGGAGGATCGCCATGCTATCCCGCCGCGCCTTCGTCAGCCTGTCCGCCTGCGCAGCTCTTGCCGCCGCGATGCCTGCCTCCGCGGCGTCCAAGGTCAAGACGCTGAAAATCACCATCCTCTCCACCATGCTGGCCGATTACGGGACCCTGGGCGAATGGGGCTTCGCCGCTTTGGTCGAGGTGGACGGCAAGCGCATGCTGTTCGACAGCGGCGCCCATCCCGATACGGTTCTGAAGAACGCCAAGGCACTGAACATCGACCTTGCCGGCATCGACGAAATGGTGCTGTCGCACAATCACAACGACCATTCCGGCGGGATCGTCACCCTTCGCACCGAATTGATGAAGGCCGATGCCAAGGCGCTGTCGGTCGCCCATGTCGGCAAAGGCATCTTCATCCCCCGCGTCAACAAGCAGGGCAAGGACGAGAACGGCGCCCTGCCGATCCGCGCATCTTACGAATCGCTGGGCGGCACCTGGGTCGAGCATGACAAACCGACCGAATTGCTGCCCGGCGTCTGGCTGACCGGCCCGGTGCCGAGGCCCAATGACGAGCACAACTGGTCGGGCTATCGCCAGATGAGCGACGGAACCGAGGACATCGTGCAGGAAGATTCGGCGCTGATCTTCGACACCGATAAAGGCCTGGTGATGCTGACCGGCTGCGGCCATGCCGGCGTGGTCAATATCGCCCAATATGCCCGCGCCACCGTCCGCGAAGCGCCGTTCGAGGCGATCGTCGGCGGGCTGCATCTGTTCCGCGCCGACGACAAGACCATCGCCTGGACGATCTCGAAACTCCAGCCGATGGGTGTGCGCCACCTGCTGGGAGCGCACTGCACCGGTATCGAGGCGACCTATAAATTGCGTGACGGCCTCGGTCTCGACCGCAAGACCGCCACCGTCGCCGCGGTCGGATCCCGCTATGACCTGGCCGACGGATTGCATCCGGGCGAGTTGGCCGGGTGAGGATAGTCTCCTCGGCGCTGCTGTGCGCGCTGGCCTTCAACCTGACCTTCTTCTGGCAGGAAGTGTGGCTCGTCATCCCCAAGGCGCTGACGCCCGGGTTGCATCCGATCCTCTATCACAACGACCATGAGTGGAGCGGTGCCAGCCCCGTCGTCGAGCTGCTGCAAGGCACCGGGGCGATTGCAACCCTTGTCTTAGGTTTAGGGTTTGCCATCGCGCGGCGCCGATCGTTCAGCTTCTGGATGGCTTTCCAGGGGCTGTTCATGTCGCTGACCCAGCTGGCGATCGGCACCCGATTGCCGGGCAATGATGTCGGCCGGGCCCTCGCCTATCTCGGGGTCGGGGCAAGCGGCAAGGCGGCGCTGCTCGCGGCGGCGGTGCTGGCCATGCTGGCCGCCGGAGTGGCGCTGGCCCGCATCCGCCCGCCGCTGGGGGAAGCCATCGCCGCCGCCCTGCTGACCATCCTGCTAGCGGTCCCCTTCCGCCTGCCGCGCAATCTGGTCGAGGTCCTGCTGATCCCGGCCATCGTGCAGGGCGCCGGCTTGGCCTCCTTGCTGGCGGGATCGGCCCTGGTCCGGGTCCGCGCCACCATCAGGGCGCCCTCGCCGGCGATGCCCGCCATGGCGCTGCTGGTGCTGCTGGCGGTGTTCCAGCTGGTTCTGCGCCCCGGAATCGCTTTCTAGCTGATCGCTTTCTAGCCATTGGCCTGCGAAAACCGCCGCATCAACGCGTCCTGCATGCGATCCGGCAGGATGCGGTTGAGGAACAACCTCGTAGTCCTCATCCAGGAGTTTTCGCACCATCGCCTCACCTTTCCCCGACGAGCCTCCGTCACCGCAGCCACCTTCTTCATGATATTTGCTCCACAAAATGGAAGTTTTTCTCTATAACTATGGAGTAGGGTCCATGGTCTATGGTTAAAGATGCTGATCTCCGAATTTTCCAGGGTCACAGGCCTGACGGCAGACACGGTGCGCTTCTATATCCGGCGCGGATTGCTCGCCCCCGAGGTCGGCGCCAAGGGTGGGCGCAACCCCTATCAGATCTTCACCGACGAGCATGTCCGCACCGCGCGCCTGATCCGCATGGCACAGGCGCTGGGCATGTCGTTGAAGGAGATTTCGGCGGTCAGCGACGAGCACCGCAAAGGGCTGATCACGCCCGCGCGCTCGATCGAACTGATGGAGATCCAGTTGGCGCGGCTGGAGGCGAGGAAGGCCGAACTCGACGCCATGGGCAATTATCTGCGCGCCAAGCTGGCTTGGCTGAATGCCGGGTCGCCGGGCGCCGAACCGTCCTTTTCGGATTTCGTGCCCGGCGCCCCGTTCTTTGGTTGCGGCGATTAGAACGCCGTTACCGGCAAGGAAACCGTCAGCGTCTGATCGCCTCTCTGCACGGTGACGCGGTGCATGTCGCCCGGCTTGCCATGCAGCGCGCCGAACAACTGATCACGCGACCAGCCCTTCACCGGCGCATCATCGACAGCGACCAGCTTGTCGCCATCCTCGACCCCGCTCGCCGTCGGTTTGCCGTCCTTCTCGACAATGCGGGCAATGGAATAAATGCCCTTGTCATAGGCGAATTCGAGCCCGACCTGGTCGAGCTCATGCGGATCGAAATCGCTGAGTTTCTTCCACCAGGACATATGCGCCTGGTAGTCGATGGTGATGCGGTAATGCTTCAACACATTGGCGCCCAGCCAGGCGACCACCGGTTCCGGAGCGCCCTTCTGCCAGGTGTCGTAGAGGGTTTCGCTGCTGATGATGTTGAGCGGCCCCATCCCGCCGCCAACGCCGAAGAGGCCGACATTGTCGATCTCCATCGGCCCGATCGCGGCCTTGTCGAGGCGCATCACCGTGCCCTCCTCTTCACCGCTATAGTCGGTCATGCCGTAATTGACGAGACTGACGGCTCCCGTTGCCCGGCGCCATTCCGGATGGGCCTTGAGCCATTCCCCCGACGTGCTGTTGCGCACCCAGGTATAGGGGCCGCCGACGTCGATCACCATCGGATAGGCCTTGCCGTCCACCCTAAAATCGACCGTGGACACGCCGGTCTCCGGCTTGAGGCGGATCGGAATCGCCACGCCGTCATGCGGCAAGGTGCCGGGCGAAGCCAAGGTCAGGGTCTTTTGCTGATAATCGAGCGATATGTCGAAATTCTGCAGCACGCCGCATTGCACCGTGCCTTCCAACGGATGGGTGAAGAAGAAGAAGCCCCATTGCCGGTCGGGATAGGCCGCGTCGGGCACGACGGCCGACGCGCCGGGCGCGACCTCGACGGGGATGCCGCCGATGCGGAATTTCACCGGCTGGCCGTGCACATGGCCGACCTCGTCATAGACATGCTGCATCCAGCCCGATTCGGCGTTGCCCATATTGAGGTTGGCCAGCAGCTTGCGGCGGCCTTTCGGGCCTTCCGCCTCGACCTCGATCAGGATCTGGTCGCCTTCGAGAATGAACGGCACCACCGTCGGCGGCAGGCTGGGCGGCACCGTGAACTTGCCGGCCATACTGACCCGCTCGCCGCCCGAACAGGCGGCAAGCGTGAACAAAACGGCGGCGGACAGAAGACTGAGACGAAAAGACGCGGACATGACCTCACCTCATCCAGAACGACCTCCGGATGATATGAGGAAAATTATTTCTGTAAAACGATAATTTTTTGTCGCTAAACCCGCTGCATCACCGCCGCGAAGAAACCGTCGGTGTTGTGGGCGGCCGGCGACAGCCGCAAGTAAGGGCCGGGCACCGGGCATTCGGTTCCGACCGTCGCACTCCAGGCTTCGGTGATCGGGATCAGCGAGAAATCGGGGTTGGCAGCCAGGAAGTTCTCGACCTGGCGCTCATTCTCCTCGGGCAGCAGCGAGCAGGTGGCGTAGACCAGGCGCCCGCCCACCTTCACCAGCGCGGAGGCCTGGGTGAGGATCTTGCCCTGCAAAGCCACCAGCTCCAGCAGCCCCTGCTCGGTCAGGCGCCATTTGGCGTCGGGATTGCGCCGCCAGGTGCCGCTGCCGGAACAGGGCGCGTCGACCAGCACGCGGTCGAACGTCCCTTTTTGGCGCTTCAGCCATTTGTCGCCCTCGCCTTCGAGAACATGGCGGGTGACGTTATGCACCCCCGCGCGGCGCAGGCGCTGCACGGCGCGTTCGGAACGGGCGGCGTGGGTATCGCAGGCGACCAGGCGGCCCTTGTTCTTCATCGTGGCGGCCAGGGCCAGCGTCTTGCCGCCGGCGCCGGCGCAGAAATCCATCACCGCCTGGCCCGGTTGGGCGTCGGTCAGCAGGGCGACCAGCTGCGAGCCCTCGTCCTGCACTTCGACCAGGCCTTGCTTGAACAGATCCTGGGCGGTCAGCGAGATGCGCGCCGGCAGGCGCAGGCCGACCGGCGAATAGGGCGTCGGCTCGGACTTGAAGCCTTCCTTGGCCAAGGCGCCCAGCGCCGTCTCGCGGTCGGTGTTCAGGGTGTTGACGCGCAGATCGACCGGAGCCTCCTCGCGCATCACGCCCATCTCGCGGCCCAGCGCCTCGCCGAACAGATCGGTCAGGCGCGGCTCGATCCATTCGGGGAATTCGGCGCGCACCCAGGCCGGCATGCCGTGATTGAAGATGTCCTTGCTGGACAGCTGCTCGA
>Ga0213872_10000478_pt1 | contig 32337 bp, 27 predicted proteins | sample VelepicomBERX_R2_FD_160071 | JGI IMG/M metagenome (GOLD analysis project Ga0213872, IMG submission 160071) | Rhizosphere microbial communities from Vellozia epidendroides in rupestrian grasslands, the National Park of Serra do Cipo, Brazil - RX_R2 | ecosystem: Host-associated > Plants > Roots >...
TCCATCGAACTTCGCGTCGTATAGCCCATTGAGCAGGTGCACCGCACCTGGACCCGCGGTGCTGACGCAGACGCCCAACTTACCAGTGAACTTCGCGTAACCGCTGGCCATAAAGGCAGCACCCTCTTCGTGGCGAACCAGGATGAATTGGATCTTATCTTGCCGCCGCCGAAGTGCGTTCAAGATCCACGCGTTCTTATCTCCCGGAAGCCCGAAGACCACCGACACACCCCATTCCACAAGCTTCTCCACCAGCAGATCAGCGGTCGTCGCACGAGCATCTGAAGAAGGATTCCCAGGCAAATCGCTCGTTTGGGATTCTGCCAGGTTTTCGGGCGAGCGAAGCTCGTTTCCAAGCACCGTCGTCGCGGCAAATAAAGCTCCGCCACGGATTGTCTGACCAAGGAATTCGCGGCGGCTGCTACCGCTGGAGCGAGCGGAACGCTCATTTTCAGGGAGAGGTTCGCCCGGATTCATGTCTGTTTAGCCTCTCTCACTCCTTCGGCCGAATGCGCTCAAAATAACGCCTTACTAAATTGCGAGACCCCTCCGGGATCTCCTCCTGCTGAATCGCTTGCTCGTTGTCTGCTGCCATGGCTTCAAACAACTGGCGGTATGCGCGATTCGCGTGGCCAGTCGAACCGACGGAACTGATTATGTCGAGAGAAAACTCACCTTGGCCGATAACGCCCGGAACCTTTTTGGCCTGACCGGCGCCCTCCAATGGGTCCTTAACCTGCATCTGACCAAGATCCGCAGCGCCCCCTCCACCCGGCTTGCCGGTTGGGTCACCGTGTTTTTGGTTCGGCTGATCAAAGTTCGTCATCTCCGTCCGCCCGGAAGGCTCGTCGGTTTCGGCGAGTTGCAGCGAACCGTTCCGCAAACCATTCTTTAAATCCTCCAGCGAACGAATCGTCAATCGAGTCAGTTGCGCATTTTTTGACGCCCGAGAAATCTTTCCTTCACGAATCATGCCTGCGATCTGTTGCATCAACTTACGCATCTCCTCGGAATTGCCCGCCTGGGCCGCCTGCATGCTTTGCTGGAGTTCCCGGCTAACCTGGCTCTTCTCGTTCTCGGAGAGTCGATTCATGGAGTCCTGGAGCGATTGAGCGAGTTCCCGAATCTTCTTGGCAGCCTCGTTGCGAAGCCGCTCAGCAAGCTTTTCGAGCTCGTCCGCCGCCTCTTTATCTTTTCCGTCACGAAGCAGATTCTCCGCCGCCTTCGTGAGATCATTAGCCGCCAGCGCATTAAGAAGAGCTTCCATTTCGGCCGCTGTCACCTGCGAGTCGCGTTCCCGGCGAAGGATCTCGTCGAGCTTCGCAAGCTGTTCAAACGCCCTGCGCTTTGCTTCGAGTTGCGGCGAGTGTCCATCGCGAAGCCTTTCGGCGCTTTTGCGCATCTCGTCGATCAGTTTTTGAAGTTCTGCATCCTTACCGGTGTCTGCGCTTTTCAACGTTTGAACCATCTGGTCGATACGATTACTCGTTTGAGCAAGCAGACGATTCTCTTCCTCTTCTCCGTTCGATCGCCGGAATTCGTCCTGGAAGTTCAACAAGAGCAGCGCAATCCACGGCGTGAAGGCAATCCACCAGCTCCGCGGCATGCGGGGTCGACTCCAGTTCCTCGGTTCAAACGTTTGGGCGAACAGGGTGCACTCGCGCAGTATCGTGTTCCGCCACGTCCCTCCAAATTCCGGATCCCTAAGAGCCAGAAGAGTAGCGAATCGGCTTTTTGTCTGTGCCATGGAATCAAGCCAGCAGGCAGTCTGTTGGATCGACCAGGGGGCCCGTGCGACCGCGACTGTACACCAGGCGAAAATAATTGCCGAAGCAATCAGACCAACTTGCCGCCAGTCGCTCAGCGGACCATTCAGAAACTGAACAAAGGACCCTACCAAAAGACATGTGCCAACCAAGGTTCCGGACTGGATAGTAGCTGCAAACAAAACCCGGAGAATTCGCGCCCGCCGTACTCGACGCAAGATGCTGAGAGCGATATCCATATCGATGCCTGGCTGGAACAACGATAAGACTCTGCTTGGCTATTGTGTCCGGCAAGTACTTTATGGGCGACTCATTTTACTTTTGCTGGCTTCGTTTGGAGTGGCGCATCGCAGCGATGGCCAGTGGGTACCGCCGCCTGAGCTTCGAAATGTGCCGATACTGAACGACTGCAAAATGACCAGACACGGCGTCGGAGTCACTCTTCAGCCGACGGTTTTCTACCCAAACGGAGCAATATTCTTATGCCCGGAGCGCGAACGAGCCATCGACGCTCGGCATCCTGGTGCATCGCGGTTTTTCCTGATCCACGAGTATGGTCACCTGGCCATGCGCACTCGGGAAGAAGCGGTTGCTGATGAGTGGGCGGCGAAACAACTGGCGGCCGTGCCGGGTGAACGGAACACTTTGCGGGCAGTTCTCCTGCATTTTGTGGACGAGGGTATACTTTTCGATCCGCTTTATGGAACCGGGTTTGATCGCGCGCTGCGCGTGGCCCGCGCCGCCGGTATCGCGGAGCGGGAATGGCCTCTGCCGCTCATTGCCTACGCAAAGTCCGCAGCAGCCAGAGCAGTGAACGGAGCCGTGGTGACGCTTCGCTCCTCGGATGGGTACACGAATGCAGCCCAGATGATTATTTGTTTTGATCGGCAACCCATCGGCTTTCTGAGTAACGTGGATGAAGAAAAGCCTCTGGAGTTGCCGAAGTTAGCTCCAGGGCGACACTCTGTTCAGGCTGTTGAGGTCTGGCTTTATCATACCGAACCTTCCGGCATAAAGTCCGAGGTCGCGCGCGGGCTGCGCGCGGAAGTCGAGTTCGAGTCAACAGGGAAGAGCCGGCTGGCGATCGATTTTCGATTTGACGGTGATGCTCTGGCGATCCGGGTCGAGGAACTACGGTGAAGGCCCGGTAGGGTCGCGCGCTCCCGCGCGACCGGCGTCGCCCGCGTAACACGCTCGGATGGCACATGCGCTGGTCGCACGCAGGAGCGCGACCCTACCGGGTCAAGCGGCGAGGACTCCGCGATTCATCCCTCGTAGCTTTTCGGCAGCGTACGGAATAATCTGAAGCGCCTGATCGATTTCCGATTCAGAATTAAACCTGCTGAACGAGAATCGAAGGCTCCCACGAGCGCGCTCATTCGAGTAGCCCATCGCCCGTAAAACATGCGACGGTTCCAGCGCGCCCGCCGTACAGGCTGATCCTGCGGAACAGCAGATCCCCTTTTGATCCAGAAGCATCAGCATACCCTCCGAATCGATACCATCGATGGCAAGATTCGACGTGTTTGGCAGGCGGTGGACTCGGTGACCGTTGACTCGAATAGATGATACGGTGTTGATGAGCCCTTGTTCGAAGCGATCACGCATCGCCTTGACGCGCGTGCGCTCATCCCGAAGCGCCGAGGAAGCAAGTTCAGCCGCTTTTCCCAAGGCGACGATGGACGCCGTATTTTCGGTACCGCCGCGCTTCTTGTTCTCCTGGCCGCCACCAATCAGGTATGGATTGAATCTGGTTTTCCGGTTGATATACAACACTCCGACGCCCTTGGGCGCATGCAGCTTGTGCCCCGACAGAGAAAGGAAGTTGATCGGAACATCCCGAAGATTAATGTCAATTTTCCCGACTGCTTGAACTGCATCCGTGTGAAAAACGGTTCCCTTCGAGCGGCAAATTTCAGCGGCTTCTTCGATCGGGAAAAGTACCCCGGTCTCGTTGTTGGCCCACATGAGCGAAACAATCGCGGTATCCTCGCGCACGGCTCGATCAAGTTCCTGGAGGTCAATCAACCCTTCAGAATCAACGTCGAGCCAGGTGACTTCATATCCCCTACGGGCTAAAGCCTCGGCATGCTTGACGATCGCGCTGTGCTCCACTTTGCTGGTCACTAAATGCCTGCGATCCGGGTCAGCCAGCAAAGCGGACTGAATTGCGCTGTTGTCGGACTCCGTGCCGCAGCTGGTGAACACGATTTCAGCGGGTTCACATCGCAACAAATCGGCGACCTGCTCCCGTGCTGTGTTCACTGCTTTCGCAGCCCGTTTACCGAACGAATACGCACTCGACGGGTTTCCGTACTGATCTTGCAGAAACGGCAGCATTTGTTGAAGAACCTCCGAATCGACCTGGGTCGTAGCATTATTGTCGAAGTAAATCATAAGTCTAAACAAGGCTACCTGGTCGCGATCTCTGGATTCTTCGGCGCGGACGTCCTGCCGTCCTCCCTCTTCTCTCGGAGCACTTCGCGCCATTTCAAGTAAAGGTTTCTGATATAAAGAGGCAGTGGCGCTAAGGTCATGATTACCCCTACGGAATCCCTTCGGTAGAAGGCGAAATAGCTTAGCGCCAACACGCTGCCCAAGAGGCTACACTCCCAGAATCCGACTGGAATAATACTCCTTTTCGCGCGTTCGGAAGCGACCCACTGGAGGAAGAATCGGATTGAAAAGACGGCAGTTCCGGACCACCCCACGATTTTCCAGGGAGTCACCACGATGAATGCTGCCACAGCTGAATGGGTCAACCACTCCATTGGGGCTTATCGCATCGATTCGCAGGCTTGACAAGCGATGGGCGACCGTAGTGCACTTGGTGCACTCAGGTCCCGTTGATTCAAAACTTACTGACCGGCTCAAGATCGGGCGCCTTCGGCGGTGGTGCCGGAGGTTCGACGCGCTGGTCGCCGCCATCATCCTCTCCATGGTGAGGATCAAAAAAGAGGTCGAACGCGAGAAACAAGGCCTTCGAATGACGAGCAAACCAAAGATTAAAAATCGGCATCGGAATGACGGTGACAGTCAAGACTAACCAGATCGGTAGACGCGCCCAGAAATCCAGCACGAGATAGATAACCAGTCCGAGTATCGCCCCGATGCCGTAGTTGATTGCGAAAATCGAAAGCAGAAAATATCCCGGCTCACGCTCGAATGCGTAGCCGCAGCGCGGGCAACCGTCGAGCGGCATAAACCAATCCCGCAGACTACGCACCTGATGCCACGGCACGAACAGCGGTCGTTCACCGCAGGTTGGGCATTTCAACCTGACGGCGTTCGCCATCATCCAGGCAAAGCGCTTCCAAGTGTACTCTGGCGGTCCCGTATGACCAGCAGGGGAACCCATGGATCAAGCCTAGTCCCGAAGCGAACCGATGCAAGCGTTCCGGCGACTGAGTTAAGCCTCGGGCTTGCTTGGAGGGCTACGTGAGGCTCGGTAGAGGCTCCGCCCGAGCCGCGGGACGTGACGCCACCAAGGGCCAGGGCGACGCCACGCGCCACGGCTCGGACGGCCGCCGTCGTTCCGCGGACGCGGAACTATGGCGCCCCTGCTAGCCCGACGTAGCAAGGGGGGAACAGGGCGAAGTCGGGAGCGTAGCCCTCCAGCAACCAGCCGCCAGACGCCGCATAGATAGGCCAGCCTGCAATCATGCCGGCAAACTTCTCAATCGTTGACCCGCGGTAAATGAGCGGGAGAATATAGAAAGCTATGCAGGGTGTTAAAAAAGGACATCGTGTTCTGGTGACGGGGGTTGGGGTGGTTTCTCCCCTCGGCCCGGACCTGAGCTCCAATCTTCGATCTCTTTTGGAGGGCAGAGACGCAGTGCGGTTGGTGGAGGCCTTTGACGTCACTAAAACCCGATGCAGAACCGCAGCCCAGATCCCGGACGAATGGATGGAGGGCGCGCTGCCTCGGCGGCGCAGTTCTGACCGCTCGCATCGGGGTGCCCGGATGGCGGCGATGGCGTTGCGGGAGGCTTGTGAAGCCGCCAAAGGCCCGACGCCCGAGTTGATCGTAGTCGGGACGACGAGCGGTGGGATGAGTTTTGGCGAAACCTATTACCGGCGGCTGCTTGCTGCCAAATCCCGCAAAGGTCTCGCTAGGTTGGTTGGAAACTATACGCCGCAAAAATCGATCCACGATGCACTCGAGGCGAACCGTTTGCGGATCCCTGCCCAAATTGTCGCCAATGCCTGTTCGTCTGGTACCGATGCGATCGGGCACGGGTTTGAGCTCGTCAGACACGGTCTGCGCACCTGTGTCGTCTGCGGAGGCTACGATCCACTCTGCGAACTGGTATTCGTAGGCTTCGATTCTCTGCAAGCTGCCACGCCGGAGAAAATTCGCCCCTTCGACAAGCATCGAAGTGGCATGGTTTTGGGCGAGGGTGCTGCATTTTTGATCCTTGAATCCGAGCGATACGCAGCGCAGCGGGGCGCAACGGCGCTCGCGGAAATCGTCGGCTATGGCATCTCAACCGATACTTATCATCTGACCCAGCCGAATCCGTCCGGCATCGGTCCTAAACTTGCCATGCAGCGGGCCCTTGAGTCAGGCGGTTTGGCGGCAGGCGCCATCGATTATGTGAACGCGCACGGGACCGCAACTGTTTTCAACGACGCGACCGAGGGAGCGGCGATCTCAGAACTCTGCGGGCGAGTGCCCGTCAGCTCGACCAAGTCTATGATGGGCCATGCCTTGGGAGCTGCCGGCGCGATCGAAGCGGCGTTCTCGGTACTGGCGATCTGCCAACAGTTTCTTCCCGCTAATATCAACTTTAACGAACCCGATCCGGCCTGGGAGTTTGAAATCATCGGCAACGTTTCCAGAGCAGCACGCGTAAACTATGCGCTATCCAATTCCATCGGGTTCGGCGGCACGAACGCCACGCTCGTTCTAAAACGAGTATGAATTTTTTTATTCAGGGAATCGGAGCTGTCACATCATTAGGGCCTACTGCGCTCGAGACCTGGCGCTCGCTGTGTCGCGGTGAGCAGGCGCCCAGGAGGCGCATCACAGACGGCTTGGCGGACCGGCAGTATTTCTCATGTCCGGTCCCGGGGAAGTTTGTCGGCGAGGCTGCGCGTCAACCGCGCCTTAGGCGTTCGGGGACGCTTTCACTGCTGGGTGCTGTCGCCGGATTCGATGCCGTTTCGGACGCTGGATTGAAACCTGGCAGTGGGTTGGGCGATAAAATTGCCATCGTGTTCGCGATCTGTTCAGGAGGCGTCAACTACACTCGCCGTTTTTATCACGAGATCGTGACGCAGGGAGCGAACCGGGCGAGCCCACTCCTGTTTCCGGAAACCGTCTACAACGCCGCGGCCAGCCACTTGGCGGCTCTACTGGATGTCGATGAACGATGCTATACCTTGGTGGGGGATTCATCCGTAGGATTGAGCGCGCTTCACTTCGCGCTTGAACTCCTGCTTACCCGGCCAGAGCTGGATCGCTGCCTGGTGGTCGGCACGGAAGAAGCCGATTGGTTGCTGGCCGACGCATTTGCAAGCTGGCGAATGGCCACAAATAAGGATCAGTTCGAGGTTTACGGCAGGACTTGTGGAACAATTTTTGGAGAGGCAGCAGCCGCGGTTTTAATAGGGCGAACGGGGCCTTTGGAAATTTCCGGTTCTTCCCCGGGCCGGCCTTTCTTTTCCGTCCGAGACAGTGAATCAGTTGCCGACGAGCTGTTTGGCAACTTCTCGGCTGAGGGGTCGCCCGACATTATAGTGAGCAGCGCGAATGGCACGTTCGCTGACGTAGTAGAGTGTAAGGTGTTTAGCCAACGCTACCCATCTTTGCCGGTCTATGCTCCCAAGCCGGCCGTCGGAGAACCCCTCGGTGCTGGCGCTTTACTCCAAGTCGCGCTTGCCGGCCTGGCACTCCGGTTTCAACAATTGCCAGGCACGCTCTGTGCCGGCCGCAAGCTACCGAGCGTGAATCGCGAAACTCGCTTCTGCGCGGCTACTAAGGCGTTGATCACTTGCGTCGGGTTTAACCAGCAAGTCAACGCGGTGAAGTTGCGCCTGATCTAATCCCTGTATTGATCCCGTTCCGCGTTTAAGCGATACTGCCTATCTATGCCAAGTAAGCCGGCTCCACCAGGCCGCTCGACCGCCGTCGAAGACTACCTCGAACAAATTCTCGATCTGATTAATACAAAGGGTTACGCGAGAGTGGCCGATATAGCTCAACGCTTAGGGATCGCTCAAGCTAGCGTGACTAATATGGTGCAGCGATTGGACGCCGAAGGCTTGCTGAAGTACGAGAAATATCGCGGCTTGGTTCTGACCACAGCGGGGGAAACTTTGGCTCGTAATATCATGCGGCGCCATCAGCTTTTGAGCGATTTTTTGCGCGTGCTCGGGATCGATGAGGAAGTCATTTATCATGACGTCGAGGGGATGGAGCACCACATAAGTCCACAGACGTTGCGTGCCATTGAAGCGCTGCTATCGGAGTTGCAGCAGCACCCGAGACTGATAGCTCAGATTAAGTCGCAAGCTCATGGCAACTGAACAATCGACACGTGCGTACTGGAACAACCAACTTATCGTTTTAATGGCGGCGGCTGCTGCCCTGGCCCTTGCCGGATGTCAGACAACCCAAGATTCATTTAGTCAATCCCAGGCTTCGCTTAACCAGGCGATTGCGAATGAGCCTCCGGGAAACTACTTCATCGGGAGACGCTTCTTCCGGAGGTACTATTTTTTCTGGGGTTACATCCGCCAGCCGCGCCAGCCGTGGAGCAGTTCTAAGCTTGTCATGATGAACGAGCAGAAAGTGCTTGGTCCTGACTGGCAGGCGAACAAGCCCGGATTTGATAACAATTTTGAATACCGTCTACAAGGATACTTTTCCGGTCAGACTGTCTACGAGCCTGCTTCAAACAGCTTTTATCCAGAGTTTGTCCTCACAGGATACAGACTAATCTCGGATCATCCGCCACAAATTTTCCGGGATCCGAAGGCATTGGACCCAGATCGACTTTCTATCGACAAACCTCTGTAAAATGGGCAATTTTGGGGTTAGCCTGCGTCGCCCAAAAATGCCTCGAGAACTGTGAGCGACGCGGGGGTGTGGGCTACCGAGCGGGTAAAGTCTTATGGGCGACACAGATAAATTCGAACACTTCGTTATCACGCGGCGCCCTGACGGTTCGCTGTGGGAGCTCGGCCGGGGCGCGATGGGGGTGACGTACAAAGCGTTCGACACGAATCTCCGTGCGGACGTGGCGTTGAAGGTCATCAATTCGCACTACTTGAACAGTGAAACCGCGCGTCAGCGCTTTCTCCGGGAAGCAAGGGCGGCTGCAAGTTTGCGGCATCCGAATGTCGCCACTGTCTTCCATCTCGGTAACGCCGAAGGCGAATTCTATTACGCCATGGAGTATGTCGAGGGCGAGACCGTCGAGCGAAGGGTTCAGAGAGAAGGCCCGCTGCCATCGGAGCTAGCCCTCAGGATTGCGCGACAGGTATCCCGCGCCTTGATTGCTGCTGACCGTCAAAAATTGATCCATCGGGATATCAAACCGTCCAATATCATGTTGGTCGTCGACGAGGACGAGGATCATCTACTGGTAAAGGTAATCGATTTCGGTTTAGCGAAGTCGCTCGTCGCCGCCGTCGACCAGTCAGTGACCATGTCGATGGGTGGGTTTGTCGGTACGCCACATTTTGCGAGTCCTGAACAACTAGAGGAAAAGGAGATCGATATCCGCTCTGATATCTATTCCCTCGGCGCCACCCTCTGGTTCATGCTTGCAGGACGACCCCCGTTCCTGGGCTCGATGGCCAGCGTCATCAATCAGCATTTGAGCCAACAGCCTCCGTCCGACGTTCTCGTCAAGCTTCACCCAAGGATTGCTGCTCTGCTGGAGAAAATGCTGGCGAAGCGACCAGAGGATCGATTTCAGTCTCCGGCCGATCTGAAACGGGAACTAGACGAGATTTTGAGTGACTTGAAGGGCCAGTCTCCAACCCTTGCACCAATCAGAACGCCCGCTGCGGGGGCCAATCAACCGTCCGGAGCAGCGACAGTTGGAGGAACAAGCACGTCCGGATTTGCCACTGGCCAACTCATTCGCAGCCGGTACCAAATCCTCGGACAATCTCCCTTCGACAAGAACCTGTTCAAGGCGAAAGATCTGCATTCAAATGGTGTCGTAGCGCTCCGGCCTCTCCCGCTGGCCATCAGATATGAAACGGCGCGGCTCGATTTTCTAAGGCAAGAGGTTGAGCGGCTGCGGACTATTCATCACCCTAACCTGTTGGAAGTACTGGGGCTCGAGGCCTACGACCGCGGCTTATTCATAGTCAGCGAATGGATCAAAGGCTTTTCGCTGCAGGAACTTCTGCGTGTCCGCCGCGAGCTTGCATGGGAAGAAACGCTTCGCATCACCAAGCCGCTTGCTAAGGTTCTGGATTTTGCGGCGGATCGCAAGTTGCTGGCCGGCAGGGTTTCGCTGCAAAAGATTTTTGTCGAAATTCCGCACCTTTCTGAGGAGGCTGCTGAGTTCCAGAGAACGCCCGTATCCAACTGGCCGCCGTTCATTGTCAAAGTGGATGCGTTGAGCCTCGGTCAGACATTACCGGAGTTTCTTGCGGAACCAACGCAGACTATTGTTGACACGAGCGGGTTCAACTTTCCGGCAAACCACGTCCAACAGCTTGGCTTGGTCATTTATGAACTTCTGGGTGGCGTAAAACCGGCATCCTCGACCGCCTCGGCTGCGCCCCGATTGAACCCGGTGTCGAATCTTTCTGAGCCCGGCAACGCGATTTTGCGCCTTGGAACGACCGAGCCGACGCGCTTTGCGACAGCCGGCGATTTCCTCGCTGGGTTGGAAGCCGCCGAGGTGCAAAACCAGGCTCCATTGACGCCCCCGATGGCGATCCCGCAGCCTACTGGTGGAGATCAGGCTTCCTTCCCCCGTTCGATTCCTGCGGCGCAACCCGGTGGTGAGCCGATTGAGGATAGCCAGCCGAAAACGTCTCCCGTACTTCTTCGGATGCTCCTGACCGGCGTGGGGCTGTTTCTGGTCTGTGCGATCGGGGCCGTTATCGGAGCGAATTTTTTTATCCACAAACCTGAATCGGCTCCAGTCGTTCCTCAAACGGGTAGCGTCACCGTGACCAGCAAGCCGGAGGGGGCGACGGTTAAGTGGAATGGGCAGGCGATCGGTAAGACTCCAATCGCCTCCTATCCCTTGCCGAAGGGCAAATATATTCTGGAACTAAGCCTGGCGGGATATCAGACGCGACCGATTGAGGTGGAAATCAATCCGGGAAGCTTGAACAATCTGGGTCTTGTCCCGTTGGTTCATGATGTCGGCCAACTTTCAATCAAATCTGATCCAGGGGCTCTGGCGTTCCAAATTGTGGATAGCGAACAAAAGACGACTTTTGGCAACACACCGATGACGGTTGATAACCTGCCAACCGGAAAATACACAGTCCGGATTAAGCGTTCGGGCTGGCCGGACTATGTGCAGGAGATCGACCTGCAACCGAACGCGCTGGTGGTTGTCGAGCATAACTTTAAGGGCGTTAGCGTCACCTTGAAGAGCGACCCGGCGGGCGCCACAATTTTTATGGGCGACTCCGAACTCGGCAAGACGCCATTAACGGTTGAGTTGCCGCCGGAGCCGGTGGAACTGGTCTCGCGAATTGGGGCGTTAAAGCCGGTTAAGCGGGAGATTGTGCCCGATCCCAATGGTACTTCTGTCATAGACTTCAAACATGAGTACGGGCTCATTTCGCTGGCCAGCGATCGGGCGGACTCAGAGGTGAGCATCGGCGGAGTTAATTTGGGAAAACTACCGATCGAAGGAATTCTTCCGCCCGGTCAGCATCAAGTGGTGGTGCGAGCTCCGGGAGCTCCCGACCAGACGCGAGTAGCCGATATCAAGGTGGGAGAACGAAGCGTGATGCAAGTAAATTTCAATTCTGTTGGCAGCACGGCTGCAGCTCTCGCTCCCAAACAGGTTGAACCGGAGCGCTCTGCCGCTCAGTCCACACCCGCGCAAAGTCGTCCCCGGACTCCGCGACCACAGGAGAAGCCAACCTATCGTACCAAAGATGAGTACGACCACGCAAAGGACGCCGCGTACGACCGGTTTGACGCTGATTGGGAGGCCCGAAAGAACGCGCTCAAGCGCGAGAAAGATTACTACGATTATCAGGCTGATCACTCCGAAGGTGCCACAAAAGAGAAATGGAAGACGAAAAAAGACGAGGCCGATCGGCGACTGGACCAGCTTGATGACCAGAAAGATGCCGCTAAACAAGCGTTAAAGCGGCAGTGGAATGACTAGGCTGCTTTGTGGCCAAGGTGAAACTTGGGTCCTACCGTGTGTTTGGCCCAGCGTCCGGGACGCGCTTCGTCGCGTCCTGGCTCCAAGCCTAGGCCAAGGTGAAACTTGGCCCTACCGGATCCTAGCTGGAAACGAGCCCATAGTTCTCCGGCTATGTCGGACCATTCTGCTGTTCATGACCACGGGCGAGACGCCCGTGTCACGACCCGGCTAGTTTCGGGGTGAACTCGTCCTTCTCGGATACCGAATTTACAAAGTTCGTGAGCAGAAGGATGCATTGTTCGACGTCGCTGAAGTCGATCATTTCGACTGGCGAATGCATGTAACGCATTGGTACGGACAGTAGCGCACTCGGGATCCCGCCTTTCATCGGATAGACGTGGGCTGTGTCGGTTCCGGTCGCGCGTGAGGAGGCTTCGTGTTGGAGCGGTATGTCCATCTTTTTCGCCAGGGAAATTAATCGATTCACGACGAGCGGATGATTCGCAGTTCCGTGTGTCACAGTTGGACCCGCTCCGAGTTTCACCGAGCCGTGCTTGTTCCGGTCGATCCCCGGTGAATCAGTGGCGTGGGTAACATCGAGCACGATCGCGACGCTCGGTTCCAATCTGTATGAAATCATTTTTGCCCCTGAACCGCCGATCTCCTCCTGTACCGCGTTGACCGCGAAGATGGTCGCAGTTGGGCGCGTGTTCTGAATCGAAAGGTTCGCAAGCACTTGCGACAGGATGAACCCGCCGATCCGGTTATCAATTGCCCGACCAATGATCCTCCCCGGCACCAGCTCTTCGGCGGTATCGGTGTAGACAGCAGGGTGACCCACCCGTATGCCCCGACTTTCGACTTCGGCTTTCGATTTTGCGCTGATGTCCAGACATAGCTCGTGTACCTCAGGAACTTTGTCGCTTTCTCTATCGCGTAGATGAATTGCGACGTTTCCGATGATGCCCAAAACGGGGCCCTTCTCCCCAAGGATTTTGACTCTTTTGCCGCGTGCAATAGCCCGATCGCTGCCCCCGATTTGCGTCACGTATAAAAATCCATCATCGGTAATGTTCTGAATCATGAAGCCGATTTCGTCCGCGTGCGCTTCCAGCATGATTCGGGCGGAAGATGCGTTGCTGCCTAAAGTTGCCCAGGCGTTTCCGTAGGTATCATTGTCGAGCGAATCTGCAAATCGTCCCACATAATCCATCCAGACTTTCTGACCCTCGGACTCAAAGCCTGTCGGACTTGGAGTGTCCAGGAGCCTAAACAAAAATTGCTTTGCTTCACCATTCATAAGACGAGGATATGATCGGGAAAAGTAAGCGAAGCCTTCGGCTTTGCACCAGTGAAACCGATCGAACCACGGTGGTTCAGCATTGCAATAGCCAAAAATTATGGCTAAAATTTATTTAGTTGCGCTAAGCATCGCCGCAAGGCAGCTTCTGCGCCTGTAAGTATGTATCTCACACGAATCAAGATTGAGAGCCCTCAGCTCTACCAATCTTCGCTGTCTCTCTGTTATGCCTAAACGGATTGAATCCCTTCCAAACATCGGTCCCGAACTAGCCATACAACTCAACAAAGTAGGAATCACAAACGCCGAAGAACTCGTGCGCGTCGGCGCGATGGGCGCCTGGCGACGTCTGGTGCGCTCCGGACTTCGAGGCGGCGTGAATAGCCTTCTGGCCCTGGAAGGCGCCATCGAAGGAATCCGTTTGCACGAGATTCCCCTGGAAAGGAGACAGGAGCTAAAGCAACTGGCCGTTGCCTATTCTCAGGGGAATTGAACAAATAGGCGGCCGGCTCGCCGTCTGCAGAAAGCGCCTCGGGGTAGATTGACTTTCGCAATCTTCGAGGGGGTGAGGAGAGATCGCACCGCCTCGATCTCGTCAAAACCATAGTCTTTGATTTCTTTGTGCCGGAGCCATCTCTGAATCGCTCGCCGTTGAATAGCAACCGGCAGCTTCTGTAGTTCCCGAGTCGAGAGCTCTGCTTGGTGCTCAATCTCAGGAACGTGAGATCTCAAGAAATCTCCTTCCTTTGCTGCGATCTCTATTGTGCGCAATAGCGCAGTTTTGATGGGTCGCCCCATGACCGCCTCGATCTCTGGAATCAAGTCATGGCGGATACGGTTTCGAGCCATTTGCCGGCTTACATTTGTGGAATCTTCGCGGAACTTGAGATGAAATGCTGCCGCAAATTCGCAAATTTCGTGTTTCCAGATTTCAAGTAGGGGGCGGCGCAGCAGTAATTGCCGGGCCTCGACGGTGACGAGGGATTCAGCTTTGATGGCCGCGTTGTCAAGCGAGCCGCTTCCGCGGAACAAATTAAACAGGAACGTTTCGACCTGATCATCCGCGTGGTGCGCGAGAAAAACGGATGAAGTTGAGAAGCTGGCCGCGGCGCGACCGAAGAATTGAAGTCGTGCTTCGCGTGCCGCTCCTTCGAGTGAGCCGGTCCCCGGCAGCTCCGTCAGCGTCTCAGTGTAAAACGGTAACCCAAGACGATGACTGAGCCTGCAGACAAATTTGCTGTCCTCCAGGCTCTCAGCTCCGCGCAAATTGTGATTCAAGTGGCAAACTACCAAACGGTGAAATCCGACCATTGGCAGAAGATGCAGTAAGACGCGCGAATCCACTCCGCCCGACACTCCGATTAAATGCACCTCTTGCCTGGGATAACGGTCGGCAGCCGCTTTCACACGATCGACCCAGGGAAAGCGGCGTGCCAAATCCTCTTTTTGCTGTTGTCTCACAATCCTGTGAGAGTGTGAAACACTGCAAATGGGAATGCATCGAGATTTTTCAACGGCAGTGAATCGATGCCGGCTTTGAGGCTTCGGCCCGTCAGCAGATCCACCATTGTGGGGAGAGTCTTGTCCAATAGAAGTTCCGTGTTCCTCCAGTCAAAGCCGGATTCGGCCGTTCCCAGGCGTGTGGTGAATCGCGGCACTATAACGAGGATCTTCTGTGAATCCAGTTCCCGGGAAAACGCGACACAGCAGTCGGCAAGTTCCCCGCTCGCATAGTAGGAAGAATAACTGCCGTTTTCAAAGAGAGCCGGCGCCGTCTGCCGAAGGCGCAACAACCGGCTTATAACCAACATCTTCACATGGCCATTTTGCCAGGACTTAAAAAGAACGTCGGCGCTTTCCTGCTGGATCGCCTCCAGAATTTGCTCGTTAGCGGCGAAGTCGACAGGGCGGCGGTTGTCCGGGTCAACCAGGCTGAAATCCCACAGCTCCGTGCCTTGATAAATGTCCGGTACACCCGGCGTCGTAAATTTCAGGATCGTTTGCGTTAAAGAGTTTAACATTCCATGCCAAGCTATCCGGGCCGCGGCGGGTTCGAATTTAGAGCGAAACGCGTGATCCTGTTTTAAAGATTCGCTAACAAAGCGGCTCACAGCATTTTCCCAATCCTCGTTGGGCTGAATCCAGCTGCTGTTCACCTTGGCTTCTTTGACGGCCTTGACCATGTAGCGCAGAATCCGGGCCAAGTAGTTCTCGTCGACTTCGTCGGCGAGGAATGGCCAAGTTCCCAATAGGGTTTGATACATCAGGTATTCTTCATTGGCACTCGGAGCCAGGTCGCCTTCAACATTGGTTCGATGGGTGGCGTTGAGGGACCGCCATTCGTGGATCCATTGTTGCCATTCTCCTGGCATCTCACTCAAAACGGCGATTCGTGCTCGTACATCTTCGCTTCGTTTTGTGTCATGCGTAGTCGAGGCCAACAAGGTCTGCGGAGTTTCTGTCAGCCGCGCCCGGTTCTTTTCATGAAATCTTTCCAGGCTGATCCCGAATTGCTGCGGATGCCCTCCCACCTCATTGAGGGCGGTGAGCCGGTTAAAGATATAAAAGGCGGTATCCTCCAATCCTTTGGCCATGATTGGGCTTGTGCACTGCTGAAACTTCAGGACGAACTCGAGCTGCAACCGGCGAGTTTCGTCGTTGAATTCATCGAATTTCTCCAAGAGCAGAATATCTCGGAGAAAATCAAAAATAGATGTGTCGATCGACGCATTTCGCCGCTTGGCCGCCCGGACCGCGTGCAGAATGACCTGTCTATCTGCCTCAGAAACCCCGGATTCCGCGCTGATGTAGGTGCGGTAAACTGGAAAGCAAGCGATCAATTCACGGACTACCGTGCTCAATGAGTCGAGTGTGAAGTCCCGATGCAATCTGTCTCGCTCCGAAACGTCGCTCAACATCTGGCCGAGCGCCTCGATATCGCTGGCCAGCAAGACGTCCATCACTAGTTTCTTTTTCTCATAAATCAGCGACTCAAAGTGGACAAACCTTTCGATAAAATCTCGGTAGATCGTTGAGAACTTTTCCGCTGCAGAAGAGTCGACCAGAAGTTGCGAGACGTCCGTGGTGAAGTCGTAGCCGGTCGTTCCGAAAACCGGCCAGTCACTCCGCAGCTTTTCGTCCCCGGACAGAATTTTTTCAACGATCAGGTACAGGTCGAGCGCAGACTCACTCGGATCGCCGCCGGTCACCTCGGAGTATCGGCGTTGCACAGCGGTAAGATATTGCTTCGGATCTCTGAGCCCATCCACATGGTCGATTCGAAGGCCGGTCACGCTGCCCGCTTCCAGCAGTTCGAATATGAATTTATGGATCGTGTCAAAGACGACCGGAATTTCGACTCTGATTGCAGCGAGGTCGTTAACGTCGAAGAAACGCCGATAGTTAATCTCTTCGGCGGCTACCTTCCAGTAGCTTAACCGATAGGCCTGCGCATTCAGCAGTTCGTCCAGTTGATCAAACGACCGGGCGTTGCCGACTTTTCCCTCCAGAACTTGAATGGCATGCTCGATCGCATCCTCGACCTGCGGACACTCGTTGCAGAGCCGCGCGATGCGTCGCTTCACAACCTCCTTTTCTCTGGCCCGTTCTCGGACCTTTTCTTCGTCGGTGTCCGTACGTGGGGGGAGATATTCCAATGCAGTCAGGATGCTTTCCAGGTCCAGATACATATCCTCATCCGAATATTGGCTCAGCTTCTGGAGCGCGATTCGAAGGATAAAGTGGTAGGTGCGCGGGTTGAGCGGAAATACCCAATCATAATAGGTCAGGTAAAAACCGCCTTCCTGAAACCGTAAATGAAACTGGCCACGTTCCAGGACTCTACCGTACTGATCGCCCAGAATTGGAAGCAGGACCTTATTCCGAAGCTGCTCTTTCAGGGGATCCCAATCGATGTCGAAGAACGGCGCAAATCTTGAGCTCGGGCCATTTTCCAAAACGTCCATCCACCATTCGTTCCGCGGATCAATGATACCCATGTGGTTCGGAACAAAATCTGCGATTTGGCCCATCCCGCGTTCTTTGAGAGCGGCGACCATCACGTCGAAGTCTTCGCGAGTGCCGATTCCCGGATTCAATTCGTTATGATTGCTGACATCGTACCCATGATCGCTGTCCGGCCGTGAGCGGAAAAATGGCGAACTGTAGATGTCGCTGATTCCCAGCTTCTTCAGATAAGGGATGATTTCAGTTGCGTCCTTGAAAGTGAAATGTCGGTTGAATTGCAATCGATAGGTTGCAATGGGTATGCGGCGTCGTGCTGCCATTTCCTCTTTTTACTCCTCTCACTCTTTTCGGTTAGAAGCCGTAGGCGAACCGTCCCGCTTTGCTCTCTTCAGCATCGAGCAAACCTAGACGGTTCCCCTCCTGATTCCTGATTTGTCTTCGTCTCACGCGTCCTTCTGGTCGTGCTCACAGAAAACGATCAACTCGGGTTCGGTGAGCACGAATTGATTTTTCTCAGGGTCAAAAAGGCCTGTCCGCTCTCCTCCATAGATTGGCTCATTGGACGAGATTTCGAATCGCCAGGTTCGCCCCTGCGCGGGACGAAGCAGTTCATTGGTCGGCTCCAGGATCGTTTCATTGGCCAATAACTGAGCCAGGATCAGGATGTCGCCCTGCTTTGGTCGTCGATAGCGAAGCGCAATGGCTCTATGGGAAACCTGGGCCACTAGCCAGCAGCCTCGGCCGCGCTCTTTGATCTTGGTCCGGCGAAACCGCAGAAAGTCGCTGTAAAGCCGGAGTGTTTCAGCGTGAGGTGATTGTTCGAGCTCCGTCCAGATCAACTTTGAATTTGTGAATGTCGTTAAAGCCTGCGGATCAGGGATAAGGGTCCGTTTTTTCGGATCTCTAAAGTCCGAAAAGTCGGCAAACTCTTTGCGCCGACCTTCGGTGACTCCACGCCCTAACTCATCATAGTGGTCAGTGAAATAGAGGAAGGGAGTTGAGGCTGCCCATTCCTGGCCCATGAACAACATCGGCGTGTATGGCCCGGTCAGAAGTAATGCAGACGCAGCGCGGTACGCAGCCGCCGGGACTACTTTGTTGAGGCGGTCGCCGTAGGCGCGGTTCCCAACCTGGTCATGATTCGATATGCAGTGAACAAAATGTTCCGGTTCGATGTCCGCGCCCGGCGTTCCGCGCGGAATTCCATCTTTCTGTAGTTCGCCGGTGAACAGCCAGCCTTCACGCATGGTTTTCACCAACTCCTCCATTGTACCTTTGAAGTAACCCATGTATCCCTCCTGCTCTTTCGTCATCTGCACACGGGTGACATGATGGAAGTCGTCAGACCAGACTGCGTTACAACCGTAACCACCCTGGTCGCGTGGAAGCACCAGCTTCCGTTCGTTTCTCGGATCTTCGCAGATGACAAATGCACCCGCAGCCTGGACTCGTTCGGCGATTTCCTGCACCAGATGTTTGGGCGAATCATCCGGGATAGCTTGAGTCGCATCGAGCCGGAAACCATCTACGTGGAATTCGCTCACCCAATAGAGGGGGTTTTCCGCAAAATGATTCCGGACTGGCTCCGAGCCCGGCTTGTCCAAATTAAATGCTGCACCCCATGGAGTGTCGTGGGCGGCATTGAAGTAGTCATCCGAATAAGCGCCCATGTAGTTTCCGTCGGGTCCGAGGTGGTTGTAGACGACATCCAGGATGACGGCTATGCCGGCCGCATGCGCGGCGTTCACGAGGGTTCTGAGTCCATCCGGTTCCCCGTAGGCGCGAGACGGTGCATAAATTGATACGCAGTCGTAACCCCAGTTCCGGTTGCCGGCAAAATCCGCGATCGGCATCAGTTCGATCGCGTTGACTCCGAGTTTTTTGAAATGATCCAATCGCGGAATAATCGCCTCAAACGTGCCTTCTGGTGTAAAGGTGCCGACATTGAGCTCATAAATCACTAATTCGCGCAGCGCCGGCGCTTTCCACTCGAGGTCCGTCCAGCGAAACGAGCGCCCGTCGACGACCTGCGATGGACCGTGGACTCCCTTCGGCTGATAGCGGGAGGCCACATCCGGAAAAACATTGTCGTCAAGCCGGTATTTATACAGGGTACCAGCCGAAGAAGCGGCATCGGTCACGCTGTAGTATCCAGTCGGTTCCGCTCTTAGTTGGAGTTCGCGGACTACGTTGTCATTCTCTCCAAATATGACCACCGACACATTTTTTTTTCCGGTTGCCCAGGTTCGAAAGGAGACGCCAGTGCCGGTTAGTTCTGCGCCTTGAGAAAAAACTCTATTTTTCATCATTTGTCGTGTCGGTGGTTTTCGTGGGGACCTTTGAAGGTGATTTTCCTTCCCTTGTTGTCCAGGAGGCTTCTCGCGCAAAACTTTCTTCCCCTTCACAAAGCTTCAACAAACAGAGACTTCTGTCGACCAATTCAACCTCGTCACCCGCTGCAATCACCTTCTGAGGTTTAACAAAGCCGCGTTCTTTATGAGTATCCAGAGCCAATTCCCACCGAATTTCTTCGCGACCTGGAAGAATGAAAGTCAGCGGTTCGTAATGGGCGTTGCAAAGCAGCAGGAAAGTGTCGTCCCGGACCGATTCTCCTTTGGAATCGCGAACGTCAATCGTGGATCCGCTAATCAGCATGCCAAGACATTTCGCGAATCCATTCTGCCAATCTTGGTCGTTCATCTCGGCGCCGCTTGGGTTGAACCACATGATATCTTTCACGTCTGAGCCGCGGATCCTTCTTCCCATGAAATATTTGGGGCGTCGAAACACCGGGTGCTCTTTCCGGAAACGAATTAATCTTTTCGTAAACTCGAATAGGTTCTTTGCGTCATCATCCCAATTCCAATTGAACCAGTTGAGTTCATTATCCTGGCAATAAGTGTTGTTGTTTCCCTGCTGCGTTCGGGCAAATTCGTCCCCTGCGTTAAGCATCGGTACGCCTTGGGACAGCAGGAGTGACGCCATGAAATTCCGTCGCTGCCGCCTGCGTAGCACATTCACCTGGCGGTCGTCCGTCGGTCCTTCGGCACCACAATTCCAAGAATTGTTGTTATTATCGCCGTCCCGGTTTTCTTCTCCATTCGCCTCGTTGTGTTTGTCGTTGTAGGAGACGAGATCGTTAAGTGTGAATCCATCGTGGGCGGTCACAAAGTTGACGCTGGCGTACGGCCGTTTGCCTTGGTGCTGGTAGAGGTCAGGGCTACCAGTCAGACGATAGGCAAACTCGGCCATCGTGGCCGCATCGCCCTTCCAGTATCGGCGAATGCAATCTCTGTATTTGCCGTTCCATTCCGACCAGGGAATGGGAAAGTTGCCAACCATGTAGCCCCCCTCACCGACATCCCACGGTTCGGCGATAAGCTTTACTTGTGATAAGATCGGATCCTGCAGCAGAATGTCGAAGAAGCCGGCGTCTCGCGTAACGAAATGCTCTTCGCGACCGAGCGCAGACGCGAGATCGAAGCGAAATCCGTCAACGTGCATCTCTGTCACCCAGTAGCGAAGGCTATCCATAATGAGTTGCAGTACGCGCGGGTTCTGGGTGTTTGGTGTATTGCCACAACCTGTGTAGTCCATGTAAAAGCGCCGGTCATTCGCCACCAGACGGTAGTAGGCCGCGTTGTCGATCCCTTTGAACGATATGGTCGGACCCAAGTGGTTTCCTTCCGCGGTGTGGTTGTAGACGACGTCGATGATCACCTCGAGACCGGCGCGATGCAGGTCTCGCACCATGTCTTTGAAGTCTGTGACCTGCCCACCGTTAACCCCCTTGCTGGAATAGCTGCTCTCAGGCGCAAAGTATCCGATGGTATTGTAGCCCCAGTAGTTCGTCAGTCCGCGATCCAACAGAATGCTGTCGTCCACATGCTCGTGCACGGGCAGGAGTTCTATCGCTGTCACGCCGAGTTCTTTGAAATACCTGATCGCAGCCGGTGCGGCTAAACCTGCGTATGTTCCGCGGATTTCTTCAGGAATTTTTTCCCAGAGCTTGCTGAAGCCGGATACGTGGACTTCGTAAACGACCGACTCATGCAAAGGAATTCGCGGTCGTTGGTCTCTCCCCCAGGGAAAGGCGGAGTCGATCACTACAGACTTGGAAACCTGCGAGGCGTTATCACGGTAGTCTCGCTTAAGGTCCTCGCTCGAATCGCCTAACGGGTATCCGAACATTTCGGGTCCCCACCGGATCTTCCCGGCGATTGCTTTTGCGTACGGGTCGATCAGAACCTTTGAGGCATTAAATCGATGACCGTTCTGCGGCTCGTACGGTCCATACACCCGGTACCCGTACAACTGGCCCGGCCTAAGGTCTGGCATAAAGACATGCCAGACATGATCGGTGCGCTCTGTCATGCGGACCCTGATGGACTCATGGTCCGTTTCGGGTTGGTCAAACAAACAGAGGTCAACACCCGTAGCGTTTTCCGAATAAAGAACGAAATTCACGCCGTCGCCGGTCCAGGTCGCACCCAATGGGTAAGGTGCTCCGGTCCATACCCGCACTTTGTTCATACTGTCCTAACCCGTACTTCGGATCATTCCGTTGTCGACCGCGAAGTAGCGGGCGATCCCAAGTTTCCCACCTGATTGCGACCTGGGCGTCTCGCCCGGAGTTTTGCTAGATGCACGGGCGAGACGCTCGTGTCACAATCGGGATAATTTCCCTTTTCCCCATTTTTGCTACATTTCGCTTCCAGATTTAATGATGAAAAAGCGAGTTTTGATCATGTCAACCAGCGCCGGAACCGGGCACGTCCGAGCTGGCGAGGCATTAACCAAGGTTTTCGAAGAGCACCCCATGGTGGGTGAGGTACTGCACAGTGACGCGCTGGATTTCACGAACAAGGTGTTTCGAGATTTTTACTCCAAGCTCTACGCGCGCCTCGTGCAAACCGCTCCTGAATTCCTCGGATGGTGGTACAAACAGAGTGACGAACCTTGGAAAACGGATGGCATGCGTCTTATGCTCGACCGGCTGAATACGGGGCCCCTGGTCAAATTTATCCGGCGCTTCAACCCGCATATCACCGTCTGCACACATTTCATGCCCGCCGGCATTATTTCGCATTTGATCGCGAAGAACCTGCTCAATGCTCACCTATCGATCGTTGTCACCGACCTGGATTTTCATGCGATGTGGTTGTCGCGGGTTTTTCACCGCTATTTTGTGGCAATCGCCGAGACGAAGGTTCATCTAGAAGAGTTGGGTTTGCCCAAAGACAGGATCACCGTTTCCGGGATTCCGATTGATCCGGAGTTCGTCACGCCGATTGACCGGGTAACAACGCGCTTCGATTACGGGCTCCACCCTACGCGTCCTACCCTGTTGCTGTCGGCAGGGGCGCTTGGTGTTGGACCGGCTGAGTTCGTCGTCGAACGGCTCAAAAATCTTCGATCCAAGGCGCAGACGATCGTCGTTTGCGGCCGAAGTCCCGAGACCAGGGATCGAGTTCTTCAGTTGGTGGGCCACAACAACGATAACTTTAAAGTATTTGGCTACACCAACCGGATGCCGGATCTGATGAAAATCTCTGATTTGTTTATCGGAAAGCCGGGTGGTTTAACCACGGCCGAGGCCTTGGCATGCGGCCTGCCGATGGTGATCGTAAGTCCGATTCCCGGCCAGGAGGAGCGCAATAGCGATCATCTTCTGGAAGACGGGGTCGCGGTGAAATGCAACGAGATGACAACGGTCCCCTACAAGATTGATACGCTGCTCGATGACCCCATCCGAATCGAGCAAATGCGGCGCAAGGCCTTTGCTCTGAGCCGGCCGGATGCGGCCAGGACGATCGTCGAAACACTCGTTGCGGATGAGGTGTCGGCTCTCGAAGTGTCGGACGATGAGGCGGAAGCGATCACGATCGCCGCAAGCAAGGAGCGTGACAGCAAAACCCGATAAAAATGAGCGATTTTCTTTGGGGCGTAGCAACGTCTGCCTATCAATCCGAGGGAGGATATAACGGTCCAGGTCAGCCTCAGACCAACTGGGCGGCTGCAGAGCGAAAGGGCGAAGTCGCGGATTCCGGTCTGGGTGCCGACTTCTGGCATCGATATCCGGAGGACTTTGCACGCTGCCGAGACCTTGGCCTCAACGCATTCCGCCTCGGGATAGAATGGGGCCGGGTGCAGCCAACCTACGTCGACCGGGAGGGTCCTCCTCCGCCGTTCGACCACAAGGCGCTCGACCACTACGTTCAGATGCTGGTCGATTGCCTGCAAAATGGCCTCGAGCCGATTTTAACGCTCCACCACTTCGTGCATCCGTCGTGGCTTGGCACAGACCCTTGGCTTCAGCCTGAGATAACCGAGCATTTTTGCCGATACGTTGGAGAGACGATTCTTTATGTGAACCGTGCCTTGACCGATCGTCACGGTCTCCCGCCGATCCGGTACTACATTACGATCAATGAGCCGAATATGCTGGTCCTGAACACGTACTTCGGCACGCAGTTTCCCGGCCGAGGCAAAAAGACGCATGGCTTACGCACCCTGGCCGAGGTTTATCGCCACATCCTGATCACTCATATTCGTAGCTATAACTTGATCCACCGGATCTGTGCCGAGCAAGGCTGGCCGGAGCCTATGATCACGTTGAATAACTACTGTAGCGATCTCTACTGGTCGGATAAGATTCTACTCGACCTCCTCTCCGTCCGGGAACGCGGGATCGGTGTTAGCGAGCTTCGCGACTACGTTTTCGACAAGATTCACCAGTTTGAACAAGCCTTTGCCGGTGCCAGGATTCCGCTGAAAAAGGATATACCCTACTTCTTCGGTGACTATCTGAAAAGGATTAGTAACTGGCTCGGTTACAAAACTTTTATCCCGGAGTGTTTCGCTCCACTCGTCGGGGAGCTCTATGCGGCCGAGAGAAAATCGGCTTTCGATTATATCGGGCTCGACTATTACGATCCGTTCGCGGCCCACATGTTACGGCATCCAGTTTGGTGGGACCACGAATTTAAAAACAAGTCACTGCGAAGCTGGCTGATGAATAGTGTGACCAGCAAATGGTGGGACTGGCGCGTCTTGCCAGACGGCATGCGCTTTTTCTGTGATTATTACAGCAAAGATTTCGGACACCGGCCAGTGCTGATCGCGGAAAACGGTATGGCCCTTCGGCGCAGGGTCGACAACAAAAATACTTTGCGACGAGACCGGATGACACGCAGCGACTTCTTACGACTGCATGTCGAAGAGGTCATGAACATGATCCGATCGGACATTCCTCTGATTGGCTACCTGCACTGGTCGCTGTTTGACAACTATGAATGGGGATCCTTTACACCCAGGTTCGGACTTTATTCGATTAACTATTCGAAAAGCAACGAGCGGGTGGTGGAAGACCACCTAGGCGACCGTCCGTCGATTACTTATGCGCAGTTGATCGATGCTTCTCGTGAGCGGATGCGAGAAGCCGCACCATAATTCAGGGAACCCGTGTAGAAGTCGTGCTCGTGCTCCTGCTCGTGCTCGTCCTCGAGAATTCTGCTTATCTCGCGGTCAGAGTGATGAAACAAAAATAGTTGCCGAAGGCTCGGGCTCTCTTTTCGGCGCCGAAGTCCCTCAGATCGAGCACGAGCACGACGACGACGATTCCCGCGACTTCGGAATCTGGGCTAGCTAGACGTGGGTTCAGAAACCCTCGGTCGGTCGCAGGCGGTCGACCGCAAAGCTTACTAACCGTTTGCCCAGTATGAATTGACGTCTGGAGTAATCGATTCGCCGGACGTCAAGCCGGCCTGATTCAATGATAGCTGCGCAAGCCCCAAAATAGGGTACGAAACTGCCCGTATTGATTATCACTCGAGGTGCAACCTTCCAAGTGCCAGGGTAGTGTGTATGGCCGACGATGACGAACCGTGCCTGTGGCCGAAAAACACGGGCTAGGTTGGCCGCCCGACCCGGGCTTTCCCACCAGGCTTTGAGGATCATCAAGGGTCGGAAGGGGGGCCAGAGCTGGCGAATGAATAGTTGAAAGCCGGGCGAGCGCCCTCGGGTTAGCGGTTCTTCCATCATCTGCAGTTCAATCGCCGTTCGTTTGGTGGCCAGGAGCCGCTTTTCAAAATCGGTAAAATCGTCCGGCCCGAGTCCATCCAGAATCTGTCGATGCTTCAGCCGGTAATGCTTTGCGTCTCGACTCCAGGGCGCCAGGTCCAAGAAGAGGATATCGCCATGGGTGACCAGAATCGCGCCACGTTCCAGGTCCAAGTGATTCGCGCTGGAGACAGTCGGGTCGTGGTTTCCGTTAACGAAAAACGCTTTCCTGCCTGCCTGATGACAAATTCGAGCGAGGTCAGCGGCCAGCTTTCGGCCCACCAGACGGTCTTCCGTATTCCGCATTTCTGCGGTATCACCGTTGAAAATCACAGAGCCGGGACCGTGCAAAAGGGGGCATAGCTGGTCCGGATGCTCGATCCGTGAGGCACGGTGGCCAAGGTGTAAGTCCGATAGAATCAGGACTGGTTCCGTCGGAGTCAGGCTCATTCCGTTTTTCCGATCGCGCTGACCGTTAAGCGCGCGCTGTACTTATTTAGCATAAAAATGGTCGATGAGTCTGAGCGATTTTGCATTGGGGAAGATTCCCGGCTCCATCTGATTCATTACATATGCAAAAGCCACCTCGTTTTCCGGATCAGAGAAACCGAGGCTGCCACCGGACCCGGGTTGACCAAATCCGGTTAACGAGTTGCCAAAGATCCTCCGAATCTTTTTGCTTCCAAGCAACGGATCTTTCATGAAACCGATACCAAATCCGGTTTGAATTCGGAGAACGGCGTCCTCACCCATGCACTGCATCGTGGCGATCCGGTGAATCGTTTCGGACGAAAAGATCTCGTCCGAACAAAGAGTCTGATAGAACCGCGCCAGCGCCTGAGCAGTCCCAATACCGCCTAGCGAAGGAAGAGAGTGCCTGCGTACTTCTGGATTATTCATTAGTGACGGAGACTGAAGGCCAGCCGGAGTCGAAAATGCCTTACGGGTCAACGAATCTTCCTGAGCAATAGCCTGGTAGAAGGGCTCCTCGGAACCGGCCGGCCGCGCCTTTCGCGGCGCAAAAATCGGAGCTACTTCGCTCGCAACCGACTCGGGTACGCCAATCCAGAGATCCAGCTTCAACGGTTGAGCGAAAATCAGCTGAAAGTACGTGCTAAGCGTTGTTCCCCGAGTAATCCGGCGAACCAATTCGTCGGCCAGAAATCCGTACGTCCTGGCATGATAGCCATGACACCGACCGGGGATCCATAAGGGCTCTTGCCGTGCTAGCTGATCGGCGACAGCGTCATGGTCCAAAATCGATACCGATGGGTCTCGCAGAGCTGCCTGGCCCGCTTGATGGGTAAGGACATGGAGAATAGTCGTATCGTTCTTTCCGTTCTGTCCATATTCGGGCCAAAGATCAACGACCTTACGATCCAACTGGATCCCGTGTTCGGCCGCTGCATGGATAAGGCAGGCGGAGGCCAGTCCTTTCGTAGCGGACCAGATCAAAACCGGAGTCTGTTTCGTCCATGGCTTACGCTTTTCTCGATCACGATAGCCGTGGGCGAGATCCAATACTTGTTCGCCTCGCCGCCAGATGCATACAGATGCGCCCAACTCGCCAAGTTGAATGAAATTCTCTGCGAACAGATCGATCAATCCTTGAAGATCCATATGTTCCTAGAGTTCATCTCTGATCCGTTGCAGGTCAGGGTCGCACTTGGCTAGCTCTCGGAATGACTTATCAAGGCGAAAACTGGCGCGCAGGTACACTTTGGCCTGCTGGAGGTTACCTAGAACCGTCTCGTAACAAGCGAGATTGTAATAATAGACGGGCTCGTCGAGAAGCCCGGCTGGTCCGTCCAGGAGAGTCTGCTTGGCTTCCAAAGTCCTCCCGAGTTCATGAAGGCAGAACGCGCCATGGATGTACCCGGACGATTCATCTGGGTGCACACGGCACATCCGGAGGCAGAGTTGGAGGCCCTCATGCCAATCCCGTTTTCGAAGAATGATCTCGACGCGCATTCGCAGGATTTCCAGACGATCCTGCTGCTCCGCCTCAAGCTCGTCCAATTGTGCCAACGCATCCTGAAGCATCCCGAGTTCTGCGTAACCTTCCGCGACACGGACTTTCTGTTCGAAGGTCATTTGCAAGAAATCACCATCCCAGCGCCAATGATCAACGAAATAAGCCTGCATCGCTCGCAAATCTTCAGAGATTTGCGAGCGATGCAGGCTCAGGCAGCAGAATCCTCCGGCTACGCCGGGCCATTCTGCTGCTCTTTGAAGAGAAGAGTTTGAAAGCAGGTTGTTTCGAATCCTTCGTTGTAAAACAGGCTCTTAAGCAGACGCGCAGCGTCTGTTTAAGAGCTTTCTAGCCCGCAATGAGCTCGTCGATTCTCCCAGCGCGTGATTATTGCGGGCTAGCGCCGTGGCGGAAGCTCTTGAGGAATCACCGTCAAGTCGATCATCTCAACGCCGCGGATGACCGTCAAAGTCGATTTGATTCCAATCTCTTCTCCCACCAACGTGCGATGGAGATCGTCGATGCTCGAGATCGGCGCACCTTTAAAAGAGATGATAATGTCTCCCTCTGCCAGACCGCTTTGCTGAGCGGGACCGTTCGGTTCCGTTCCGGCCACCAACACTCCTTGGTTGTTGGTGAGCTTGTGGTGACGAACCAGTCTGGGATGGATCGTGGCGTTTTGCCCCGCCAATCCGAGATAGCTCCTTCGAATTTTACCATCCCGAATAAGCCAGGCTGCGACCAATTGCGCCGTGTTGGCTGCGATCGCGAAGCAAAGCCCCTGTGCGGGCAGGATCACCGCCGTATTCACACCGATGACCTGTCCGGAGGAGTTTACCAACGGGCCACCCGAGTTGCCCGGATTCAACGCAGCGTCCGTTTGAATAATATCGTCCATCAGTCGGCCGGATTGCGCCCTCATTGACCTGCCCAGTGCGCTGACCACACCGGCGGTCACTGTCTGTTGGAATCCGTACGGACTGCCTATCGCGATCGCAATCTGCCCCACCCGCAACCTCTTCGAGTCGGCGAACGCCAGGAAGGGAAGCTGTGCCGAGTCTATGCGGACTACCGCCAAATCGGTGTCAGGATCATCGCCAATCAACGCAGCACTGCAGGTGCGCGCATCATGCAGAGTCACCTCGATCGACTTGGCGCCGTGGACCACGTGACTGTTCGTCAAAATGAAGCCGTCCGGTGCGATAATGAAGCCGCTGCCGCCACCTTCGCCTCGTCTTCCCAGCGAATTGTTTTTAACCTGAATATTCACTACCGCAGGCGCGACTTCGCTGGCCGCTCCGCTGACGGTCTCGGAATAAGCATCCAACAGTTGGTGGTCACTGAGCGGCCGCCTGACGGTGGGCGACGCTTCCTCGGAATTGGCGAGCAGGACCGGGACCCACGCTGGTTCAAATTCAGAAAGCATAATTTTCCCTTCCAATCACAATAAAGCAGAATTAAAAAGTAACAAAGTCTGTTACAAATCAAGCGGAACTTTTTAGCCCTTCCGCAACTCCCGAAGTACGTCTGCCAGCGTCATCTTCTCCAGTTCCCGTTCAAGTGCACGGTTCGCTCGATTCCGGATCCGCAGCATTACCTTGCCGATCCTCTTACCGACCGGGCACTCCTGTGATGGTTCATTCGGATGCGTGCCAAAAACATTGCCTTGATCAACCGCGCTGTGGATTTCGCGCAGGGTTACTTTTTCGGGTTTCCGTTTTAGTACAGCACCGCCATGCGGGCCTCGAAACGTAGAAATCAGGCCTGCATCCTGGAGCTCGATCAGTAGTCGGCGAATAACGACCGGGTTTGTGTTCACGGTCTGCGCCAAACGCGAAGAGGGGCAACAATCACTTTTCCCCGATGCGAGCACTGCCATTACGTGGACCGCAAAGGCGAACCTGCAACTTTGCATCCCCAAAATGTAACTTAATTCATTACGTTATCCAGGAGAAAGTACCGTTCGGCGTTCGCTGTTCCAGGACGCGACGAAGCGCGTCCCTACCGAACGCTGAAACATCCGGTAGGGCCAAGTTTCACCTTGGCCTTGCGGCCGCAACGCGGTCCGACAAAGCAGGCCCTTCTCCGAATCACGCGCATCGCTTTTGGTTGCGGCTCCGCCGCGTTGTGATTTTCGGAGATCAGATCCTGTGCCCATCCGCGTCAGAATGCGGAAGAGGCCGGAGATGCGGCTGGAGACGGCGTCGTCGCCGCCGGAGATACACTGCCTGGCGGTGAAGCGCTGCCTGGCGGTGAAGCGCTGCCTGCCGATGAAGCGCTGCCTCGCGCGGCGATGCTCTCTTGCGGAGAAGGGGACGGCTTGACCAGGTTGTCTTCCCACGCCCAGAGTTCCCCGGTATAGCCCCCGATCTCGTTCAGGAGAGCGCCGCAACGGTCATGCAGCTTCTGCAGGTCCGGTGGGCCCGGCAGGTCTTCAGCAGAGCCGGGAAAGACGATATAGGTGACGTTCAGATCACTTGCCGGCCGGTTGTACGGATTCGATCGCGGATCGAGTTGGTTGCAAATCCGTAGTGAAGCTTCTCCGATCTTATAGGATGGTCCGACATCGCCAAGGAGCGCCGGATATAGCATTCCTTGATAGATCACCACAACGTAATCCCCCAGCTTCGGCTGGAACGGATGGTTCGGCTGCCGGAACATGAATCCGGGCAAGACCACGTAGGGATCAGCCTTTGCAATCAGAAAGCTGTACTTTTTCAGATCGGTCACTTCCCGTTGTAACTGTTCGATTTGCTCTTTGAGGAGCTTTTTCCGCTCGGGCGTCGTAGTTTTCGCATCGTTCTCCGACTGAAGCTGTTTCAGTTTCTCTTCACGCTCCGGAATAAACTGGCTCGGTTTATTGGTTTTCTTTGGCCAACGATAACTCGTAAACGGTTGGAAATTCGCCGCCGAGCCATCCACATCGGATAGCCGATCGGCGTCGGAGCCGTCGGTATTGACATCCATATCGCTTTGAATCAAAAGAGCTTTCCGATGCGTGTTGCGATCCTGAAATTCGAGGATCGTGTTGCAGTCGAAAAAGTTGTGGCGGGAAACCATTTGATCAAGTCGAGCCAGAGTCCGATTCAAGGTGTCTAACTTTAACTGATAGAGGCCGTGATAGAAGTTTGATACTGTGGCGGCCGCAACTTCGTCTTTCAACCCCGGCAGAACCGAGCCAATCGACGGGTCCGCGCCGGAGAGTTCTTCCAAGGTCTGCGCGGCCTTCGGCACCTGGACCTTCACTTCCAGGTCGAGGAGGTAGGCAGCGGGCGTCTTACGCTCGACCACGGCAGGCGCGCCTTCGACCGCTGTCACCCGGGAATGGACCTCCATGCCGTTGAATAGTCGAGCGGTCTCCATACGAGATGAGGGGATGAACGCTTCGGGCAAAGGAGTGGGAGTAGGAGTGGGGCTGGGAGTAGTTGTCGGCGTCGGTGGGCTCGGAGCTTCAGGATTCGCGGGTTTTGGACCCGGGCAGCCGGTCAGCAGCAGGGCCAAAACGGTTGCCGTCCAGACCCGGATCGCAAATTGCGGATGCGAGTCGGTTCCCATGAAGGTTGCTATTTGGCAAACCAGGCGATCGCGGTCAGAACTATGCAAATACCGCTGAGGACAATCATCGGGATCGCTGGCATCGGTTTTTTCTTCGTGGCGAAGGAGCGCCCAAAATGCGCCAGCAAGAGTACGGAGACAACCAGTGCGAGAATAAAACTGGGCGGGCTTGGTGAGAGCAGTCCGGCAATAATTAAGAGCGCTCCGCTCACGCCGCCGGCGATAAGAGAGGCCTTGCTTTTGGCGCGCGCATATCCTAACGCCCCACCAACGATCGCCACTATTCCAAAGAGGAAATAAAAGATCTGCGTGAGCATGCGGCGGATTTATACCATGCCTGAGATCTCATAGTCTCGGGGTGTTGGTGCCGACAGTGACGCCTTGTCGCGGGCGGCTTGCGCGTTAAGGACCAGGCGTTTGAGAAACATCGGAACAAACACTATGCTGGTCATTGCGAGGTTTACCAAAGTTCCGGGAATAACGCGCGCCTGATCCCGCGAGACCGCCTGCAATGCGCGGCGCACTACCTCTTGAACAGAGACTGTAAACATTTCCGCCATCGGGGGAACGTATCCATGCGGCACACGGCTGGCGACGTCTCCGAATTCGGTTGGGACATGTCCCGGGCAAAGGGCCGTCACGGAAATATTGGAGTTTCGCAGTTCGGCCCTCAGGGCTTCACTAAAGCTCGTGACGTACGCCTTGGTGGCAGCGTAGACGGCGAAATTGGGTATCGGGACGAGACTTGCCGCCGAACTCACGTTCAGGATCGCGCCACAACCGGATTTTCGCATACTGGGAAGGATTCGGTAGGTCAGATAGGTCAACGCGGCGATGTTAACCTGAAGCATAGCGTGAAGGCGTTCCCAGTCGCTATCTACGAACGCTCCGCGATCTCCCAAGCCGGCGTTATTGACCAGCAAATCAACCGACAGACCACTTTCATCGAGCCAGTCGCAAAATCTTTCAAGTTCGGCATGATCGCGGAGATCAAGTTGCCGACAAAAAATCTCCAGCCGAGGATTAATGATCTTTAGCTCCAGTTCAAGCGCTTCAAGGCGATCATTCCTGCGTGCTACCAGGATCATCGTGTTGACTACAGGTGCCAATTGGCGCGCGAACTCGCGACCGATCCCGGCCGATGCGCCTGTGACCAGAACGGTGCATTCGGCAAAATAGCTGATACTCATTGTTTCACTTCCTAAGCTCGATCGACGCTAGAGTCAATGAGAGGGGAGTAGTGAAGGGGAAACGCCGAGAACGCCGAAAGCGCCGGGAAGGACCGAGCGGCGAATGGCGGGCGCCCAATTGACACTGACACAGACGTTCGCCGTTCAGCGTTCCTCACTTCTCGGCGATCCCGGCGATCCCGGCGATCCCGGCGTTCCCGGCGTTCCCGGCGTTCCC
>Ga0213872_10000479_pt1 | contig 32222 bp, 30 predicted proteins | sample VelepicomBERX_R2_FD_160071 | JGI IMG/M metagenome (GOLD analysis project Ga0213872, IMG submission 160071) | Rhizosphere microbial communities from Vellozia epidendroides in rupestrian grasslands, the National Park of Serra do Cipo, Brazil - RX_R2 | ecosystem: Host-associated > Plants > Roots >...
AGATCCACGATCCCTTCCTGGTGCGCAACCTGGTCGAGGACATCCGCGATTCCAATCTGGTGCAGGCGCGCAACCAGGCGCTGCTGCTCGGCCAGCGCGAGGCCTATCAGATCCTGATGCAGCGCGTCACCGCGCAGGGTGACTGGCCGCGCATTCCCAAGATGGACGATGCGGGGATCCAGGATCTGGTGCTCGATGTCGGCATCGACCAGGAGAAGCAGGGGCCGGGCCGCCTGATCGCGACCTTGTCGGTGCGCTTCAAGACCGAAAGCGTGCGCCGGCTGCTGCGCGGCGCCGGCATCGCCTATGCCGAATGGCGAGGGCGCCCGCTGATCGTGCTGCCGGTGTGGCAGACCGAGGCCGGCACAGTCTATGCCGAAGGGGCCAATCCCTGGCGCGATCTGTGGAAGACCGGCACGCCGGAAGGGCTGGTCGCCCTCTCGGTGCCGCAGCCCAATGCGGTGAATGGCCTGACCGGTGCGGCTTTGGCGGCGGCGGCGCCGGAGCAATTGGCGGAGATTTTGTCGCGCCTCAACAGCTCGGACCTGCTGGTGGTGGTCGCGGCACCCGGCAAGGGCGACAATGGGCTTCTGAAGCTCGACATCACCATCGCCGGCCAGGGTGCCTTGGCGTCCAAGCTGTCAGGCCAGCGCGGCTATGGCGGCGACGTCGGCGAGACCCAGGAACAGCTTCTGCTGCGCGCCGCCAATGAACTGACCCGCACGCTCGACGATGAATGGAAGGGCGGCAACCTGTTGCAATATGACAAGCAGGGCACCCTGACCGCAATGGCGCCGCTGGGCGGTTTCGAGGACTGGCTGAGCTTACGCGATCGCCTCAACCGCGCTACCGCGGTGCGGTCCTATGATCTCGCCGCCTTGTCGAAGACCGAAGCGGCGCTGGTGCTGCATTATGTCGGCGAACAGAGCCAGCTGGAATCGATGCTGATGCAGAACGGCCTGGTGCTGACCTGGGAAGACGAGCATTGGGCCCTGCGCAGCACGGGCGGCGGACGGCGGCAATAGAATGGACGAAAATCCCAAGCAAGCCCTAACGCGCGATCTCCGCCTTCGTTTCTGGCTGGGCGGTTTCGCCGCCTTCATCGTGCTGCTCTATCTGCTGCGCTCGATCCTGCTGCCCTTCGTGGCCGGCATGGCGATCGCCTATCTGCTCGACCCGCTGGCGCTTCGGCTGCAGAAATGGGGAATGTCGCGCACCTGGGCGACCGTCTCGATCACCCTGTTCTTTTTCTTCGCCACGGTGACGGTGCTGGTGCTGCTGGCGCCGATCCTGCAAGACCAGCTGATCGGCTTCGTGCAGCGGGTGCCGGGCTATGTCAGCCAGCTGATCCACCGCGGCGCGCCCTTGTGGGGCATGGCGAAGAAATATCTCTCCCCGGCCGACATCGCCAAATTGCGCGCCTCGGCGGGGGATTATGCCGGCACGGCGATCGAATGGGCCGCGGGTTTTCTCGGCAAGCTGCTGACCGGGTCGCTGGCGCTGGTCAATCTGCTGTCGCTGATCTTCATCACGCCGATGGTGACCTTCTATCTGCTGCGCGATTGGAGCGGCATGACCCGCCATATCGACGGGCTGTTGCCGCGCCGCCATGCCAGCACCATCCGCGAGCAACTGCAGGCGATCGACCGCATCCTGTCGGGCTGGGTGCGCGGCCAGGCGACGGTCTGCCTGGCGCTGGGCGTGATCTATGGTGCCGGCCTGTCGATCGTAGGCCTCGATCTCGGCCTGGTAGTGGGGCTGGGCGCCGGCCTGTTGTCCTTCATCCCCTATCTCGGCACCTTCACCGGCCTCGCGGTCGGTCTCGGTTTGGCGCTGGCCCAGTCGCAGCAATTGACCTTGGCCGGCGAGGTGACGGGCGTCTTCGTCATCGGCCATCTGATCGAAGGCAACATCCTGGCGCCGCGCCTGGTCGGCGACAAGATCGGGCTGCATCCGGTGTGGGTGATCTTCGCCCTGCTGGCTGGCGGCGCCTTGTTCGGCTTCCTCGGCATTCTGCTGGCGCTGCCGGTGGCGGCGGTGATCGGCGTGCTGGTCAAGTTCGGCACCCAGCAATATCTGCGCAGCACGCTTTACAGTGACGGGGTGTCGCCGGGATGAAGAAGGCTTCTCAGCTTATCTTCGATCTTTCTCGTCCCCCCGCCTACAGCGCCGCCGATTTCCTGCCAGCTCCCTGTAACGAGGCGGCGATGGGCTGGATCGAGCGCTGGCCGGGCTGGCCGGGTTTCGCCCTGGCGTTGTCGGGACCGGCCGCCAGCGGCAAATCGCATCTGGCGCATATCTTCGCGGAGAAGAGCGGCAGCGTGGTGGCACCGGCGGTCGTGCTGACGCCGGACAACATCCCCGACATCGCCGGCGAGCAGGGGGTGGTGGTCGAGGATGCCGATCGCGGCGTCGACGAGACGGCTTTGTTCCATCTCTACAATCTGCAGAAAGAGCAGGGGAAACCCTTGCTGCTGACCGGCCGCGAGCCGCCCAACCGCTGGAAGGTGAAGCTGCCCGACCTGCGCTCGCGCCTCGCCACCCTGCCGGTGGCCGAGATCGGCAGCCCGGACGACATGCTGCTGGAAGCTTTGCTGGTGAAATTGTTCTCGGATCGCCAGCTCAGGATCGGGCCGGACGTGGTGGCCTATGTGCTGCCGCGCATCGACCGCTCCTTCGCCGCCGTGCGCGAGCTGGTCGACAAGCTCGACAAGGCGGCGCTGGAAGGTGGAAGGGCGGTGACGGTGCCGCTGGTGCGGACTGTGTTGGGGATCGCCTAGTAGAACCCCTTCGGGATCATGTTGTTTTCCCGCGCTTCCCGCTCCAATTCCTCGCGGAACTCGGGATGGGCGATCGAGATCAGCGCCAGGGCCCGTTCGGCCACCGACTTGCCTTTGAGATTGACCATGCCCCATTCGGTCACCACGAACATGGTGTCGGTGCGCGGCGTGGTGACGATCGAGCCGGGTGTCAATTGCGGGACGATCCGGCTTTTGCGCTGTCCGTGCTTTTCATAGATCGAGGTCAGGCACAGAAAGGATTGGCCGCCGCGCGAGCTGTAGGCGCCGCGCACGAATTGCAGCTGGCCGCCGGTGCCGCTGATATGGCGAGGGCCGCAGGATTCCGAGGAGGCCTGGCCTTGCAGATCGATCTCGGTGGTGTTGTTGACCGAGACCACCTTGTCGTTCCGTGCGATCTGGCTCGGCAGATTGGTGTAGTCGACCGCGTAAGCCTTGAGATGCGGATTGCCGTCGATCATCCGATAGAGCCGCTCCGACCCGGCCGCGAAGGAATAGACCGTAAAGCCGGGATCCAGGGACTTCCTCTCGTTGGTGACGATGCCGGCCTCGATCAGATCGGCCATGCCGTCGACCAGCATCTCGGTGTGGATGCCGAGACCGCGAAGATTGGTATCTTTCAGCAGGCCGCAGACGGCGTTGGGCAGGGCGCCGATGCCGACCTGGAGGCAGGCTCCGTCCTCGATCCGCTCGGCGATCTGCCCGGCGATCCTGATTTCGCAATCGCCGGGCACGCCGGCGGGCAATTGCGGCAGCGGGTCGGCCCCGCCATCGATGACGTAATCGACCTCGCTGACATGCAGCCCGTTGCCGGGGCCGAGGGCGCGGGGAACCGATCGGCAGGTTTCGACGACGACGAGCTTGGCCCGCTCGACGATGGCGCGCTGATAGCTGGCGCTGGGGCCCATGTTGAAATAGCCGTCGGCATCGATCGGGGCGGTCTTCAGGCATACCAGATCGACGGGATCGATGAAGCGCCGGTAATAATCGGGCGCCTCGCCGAAATTCATCGGGATGTAATTGCCGCGGCCAAGATCGTGATGTTTGCGGTCATAGCCGGAGAAATGCCAGTTGAACCACAGGAAATGATCGCCGGCCGGGTCGCTTTCCAGCACGGCGCGCGGCCGCAGGGTGACGCCCGAGCGGATCTTGACGCCCCGCAATCCGGCCCGGCGCTCCGCCAGCGCCTTGTCGAACAAGTCGGGTTGCCCCAGGCCGAAGCCGTAATCGATCCAGCTATCCGACCGCACCAGGGCGGCGGCTTCCTCCACCGAGACATGGGTTGCTTGCCTGACCAAGTTTTCCCCTCCGTTCGAGTCCGCTTTCGACTGTAAAGGCCGGTCCCGGAATTTGGTAGGTCCGGCGAGAGAAATCCCTTTGCGGTTGTGTACAAATAGCCGAGACTTCGCCGTGGTCCTCCCCAAACGCATGGTTCCATGCGTTTGGATAAGGAGGCCCACCAACTTGTTGAATCGTGGTAGGAATCTGACAGATGGCGGGACACCATCTGTCAGATTCCTACCACGAGCGCATCATGCTTGGGGGCGAGGATGATTCGATTGATTTTGATCATGGCGGGATTGTTTGCCATGGCCGCCGGCGCGAATGAGCCCTCCGACCGCAAAGCCGACCGAGATGCGATTTCCCTGGGCGAGCGCAACTGGACCCGAGCCTATGTCACGGGCGATTCCAGCATCGTTGCCTCCATGCTGAGCGATCATTTCCGGGGCATCCGGATCGATGGCACGGCTTATGGCAAGGCCGAGGCGCTGGAGGCGATCCATGCCGATCCGCATGACAGCTCGGACGAGATCTCCGAGCTCGACCTGCAGTTCTATGGCGATACGGCGATCGCCACGGTTCGCGAAAAGGATATCGGCGCGGCGCCGGAATATAAGCCTTACTGGCGGATCATCACCGACACCTGGGTCAAGATGGACGGGCGCTGGCTGGTGGTGGCGGCGGAAGAGCTGGACCCCGGCCCGCCCAACCTCCCGGCCCATGCCGCGGACGCGGCCAGGATCAAGGATCTGCGCGCGGCCAGCAACCGCGCCATCGCGGCGCACGACATGGCGGCCTTTTTGCCCTGTTATACCGACGACGCGGCCTTCGTCTGGAGCGACGGCAGCTCGGCGGTCGGCAAGCCAGGCTTGCAGGCCCGCCTGGCCCACGACTTCGCCGATCCGGCTTTCGTCACCTATGTCCGCACGCCCGAACGCGTGTCGGTTTCCGAGCCCGGCGCGCGGGCGGTCGAGCACGGAACCTGGACGGCCATCAAGCGCGAGCCGCGCGGCGAGACCCGCTATGGCGGCGATTACATGGCCCATTGGTTCAAATCGCCCGAAGGCTGGCAGATCCGTGGCGAGATCTATGTCAAACTTCGCTGTTCAGGACCGCTCTGCACACCCTGAGGTGGGTTTCATGACGACGCGCACGAGCCTGTTGATCCTACCGTTCCTGCTGGCCGCGCTTTTCTGCGCCTGGCCGGTTCAGCCAGCCGGCGCTGCGCCGAAGAAAATCCTGATCATCGAGACCCAGACCACCGAGCCCTACGTCACCATTACCGCCGCGATGCTGAAGACCCTGGCGGAGCGCTATGCCGAGGGCCGGGACATCGAGATCGACCGGGTTTCCATCGGCCAGCATGTCGGCGAAGCCGGCAATATCTGGAAATATCACGACGGCGCCCATGCCGCCGTCGTCTATGTCGCCGGCACCATCGCCGCGCAGGCCATGGCGCCCTTCATGCGGGCCGAGCCGCAGGTTCCTTTCGTCTTCGCGTCGGTGACCGACCCGGTCGGGCTCGGGCTGATCGGCGGTTTCGGGACGCGGCCGCAGGCTAATGTGACCGGCGTTTCCTTTCCTCCGCCGGTGAAGGAGCGGCTGCGCTTCATCCGCCGCGTCATGCCCAATGTCAGGACCATCGGCCTGGTCTATGGAGACATGCCGCAATCCAACGCCTATCGGGACTGGCTCGAGCGGCTTCTCGCCCAGGATCCGGAGTTCAAGGATCTGCGCATCCTGTTCCGCAAGGTCGATTTCGTCGCGGGAGACAACGGAACCCGGCGCATGGCCATGCGCGCCACCGCCTTCATCCACGAGCTCGATCCCCAGGTCGACCTCTTCCTGGCGCCCAACGACCAGATGGGCATCAATCCCGCTTTCGCCAACATGGTGGTGAAGACGGCGAGCAAGCCGCTGGTCGGCATCATCGAGCCGGATGCGCGGGAGGGATGGGGCGCCACCATGACCTATTACCCCTCGCTGACCGGAATGGGGCGGCAAGCCGGACGGATGATCACCCGGCTGCTGGATGGCGAACCGCTGGCCGCGATGCCGGCGGAAACGCCGAAGGATGTCGGGGTGGCGTTCGATTGGTCGCTGGTGGCCCGGTTCGGCCTGACGGTTCCCGCCGATCTGGCCGCTTTGTCAAAGAAGACCGAGCCCTGACGCCGCGCCTAATGTTCGATCCCATTCAGCAACTGCTCGAACCGTCCATCGGCCTTCATCTGGCGTAACCCGGCGTTGAAGCGCTCGGTCAAAGCGGGCCCGTAATAGGTCGCACGGGAGATCAGCAGATACATCGGGGTGACGCAGACCGGGTGCTTGTCCTCGACGGTCGTGCCCGCGGGCTCCCCCATCTGCGCCAGGCGCCAACGGCCATATTCCGACTCGACGATCATCGCATCGATGCGCCCCGCCTTCAGCTTCGCGAAATTGAGATCGTCGGCCGCCGCGCGCTCGACCTTGAGCCGGCCCTGGTCCGCCAACTGGTCGAACTCGGGACAATAGTGATAGGAGGCGGTCGCGCCGATTTTGAGCGAGGACAGATCGCTCAATTTGGTCCAGTTGCGGACTTCCTTCTTGCGATAGAACAGCGATATCCGCGATTTGAAAATCGGATCGCTCAGGAGGAAGACGGTGCGGCGGTCCTCCGTGTCGCGCCAAATCAGCGCGCCGTCGATGTCTCCGACCTCGACCTCATGCAGCATCCGCCACCAGGGCAGGCTTTTGAACTCGACTTGGGTGCCGCCACGGGCGAAGGCCTCGCCGACCAGCGCGGGTATCGGCCCCAGATTCGGCAGGGATTCCGACTCGTAAGGCGGCCATTCGCCATAGCCTATGACGATCGTCGAAAGATCGCGCGCCTGGGCGATGCTCCCCGACAGGATCAGGGCGCCGATCGTAAGCAGGATGGCTTTAGGCACGATAGGCATGTGGTCGAGTAAGCCAGCACTGTTTCGAGGAAAAACGGCTGGCAGGGTGCCCGATGGGCGAGGGGAAGGCAATCGGGGAATGGGTTCAAGGTCTCACCCTGAAATTTGCAAATTGGTCTATTTCAATGCGTTGGCGGATATGAATTTTAACACCGATTAACGAGCGTCGAGTTTGGACCAGTTCTAAAATAGGTCCATTGGCACAGTCCCCTCGCATCGGGAGAAAACGGCCATGGACGATTGCATCTTCGCCGAATGGAACACGGACCTGGCCGAGGCGACCGCGGATCATCGCGATAGCGCCGCAGTTAGCAGCATCGGGCACGGAGAATGGGCCGGCGTCCGAGCCGAGGTGGTGGAAATTCAAGGACCCGGAAGCGTGCTCCGGTTGTTGCCGCCGTCGGACGCAAGGCTGGTCGTCATGCTTGAAGAGATCGGCGGCAGGATCGAATCCCGCCTGCAGCCCGCCCGTCCAAATCCGTCCGTCCCGCATCGCCTGACCTTCGCGCCGCCCGGCATCGCCTTATGGCAATATGCCGATCATATTGACTACGCGCGGGCGCTCGTCATCTCATTCGACCCAAACCGGATGCGAACCGATTGGGCCGAGCTGGTGGAACGAACTCGCCCGAGCTCGCCCCTGACACTGTTTTCGGACCCCGCGATCTGGGTTTGCGGCGAACTGATTGCTCGGGAATGCTTGGTTTCCGAGTGGCTTGGCCAAGTCTTTTGCGAGAGCTTGGCAGCGATTCTGGTGATTCGGCTGCTGCGCTCCGGCCTGTTCACCGAGCCGGAGAGGCTGCAGGGCGGACTGGCGCCGTGGCGTCTGAACCGAGTCACCAAAATCATAGCGGAACGCTTGGCCGAGCCGTTGCCCATGACCGAGTTGGCTGCCATCGCCGGCATGTCGCAATCGCATTTCAGCCGGTCCTTCAAGCAGTCCACGGGCTTTTCTCCGAATAGATGGCGTCTCAAGCTGCGCATCGAGATGGCTAAGCGGCTGCTCGATGAGGGCCTGCTTCCGATCGCTGAAATCGCCGATGCCGTCGGGTGCGCCGACCAAAGCCATCTGACCCGGTTGTTCTCCAGCATCGTCGGCACCACGCCCGCGCGATGGCAGCAGCGCCATCGACGATAGAATCGCGGCGTCTTTTCCCTTTCCCGCGGGCACGCTAGCATGGTCGCGCAAAGAGTGGCCCCTGCCGGTGAGGGAAATGGAGCACGAGGATGTCGTCGAGTTCGGGCTATTCCGGCTTTGGCCGGCGCGACGCTTTCTGACGCGTGACGGCGTCCCGGTGCCTCTCGGCGACCGGGCATTCGACATCCTGGTCGCCCTGATCGACGCGGCGCCCGGGATCGTCGACAAGGACAGGCTGATCGAGCGGGTATGGCCCGGCCTGTTCGTCGAAGAGGGCAATCTGCGCGTCCAGATGAACCAGCTGCGCAAGGCTCTGGGCGATGGCGAGAGATATGTCCAGACCGTTCCCGGCAGAGGCTACTGTTTCGTCGCGCCGGTCGCCCGGTCGAAAGTCAAGGCAAAGATCGGCGCCGGCAAGACCTACACCCCCGACGGCACGAACCTCCCGCGATATCTGACCGACATCATCGGCCGGCAGGATGAGTTGGCCGAGCTGAAGGCAAGATTGGAGCAGCACCGGCTGGTCACCCTGACCGGCCCCGGCGGCGTCGGCAAGACGCGGCTTGCGATCGAGCTCGGATGGCGGCGGCTGCCTGACTTTCCGGCCGGGGTCTGGCTGGTCGATCTGGCGCCGCTGGCCGACCCGGCGGCGGTGGTCCGGGCTACCGCTTCGGTGGTGGGCGCGAAGCTCGAGAAGGATGCGTTGGCCATCGAAGCGATCGCTGCGGTGCTCGGCAAACGGCCGCGCCTGCTGATCTTCGATAATTGCGAGCATCTGGCGATCGCCGCCGCCGAACTGATCCAGGCCTTGCTGGAGCGGGTGTCGACGCTGTCGGTCCTGACCACCAGCCAGCAGACACTGCAGATCCCGGCCGAACAGGTCTATCCGCTGCCTCCTCTGGACGTGCCGCCGGTGGGCGTACTCGAGATAGGCAGCTTCGCCGCGGCCGAATTGTTCGTCGAGCGCGCCCGTGCTGCCGACAGGTCCTTGGAGCTCGATCCTCAAAACCAAGCCGGGGTGGCAGAAATCTGCAGGCGCCTCGATGGGCTGCCGCTGGCGATCGAGATGGCTGCGGCCCGGCTGCGGCCGTTCGGGGTGGATGGGTTGTTGACCGGCCTGGTCGACCGGCTCAGGCTGCTCAAAGGACCGCAAAGCCTCGGCAGTGCCCGGCACTCTTCGCTCCGGGCGGTCGTGGAATGGAGCCATGGGCTGCTTGAGCCTTCGGATCAGGATCTCTTCCGCAAGCTGGCCGTGTTTCCGGGCAGCTTCAGCCTCGATGACACGTTGGCGGTCGGGGAAGACGGCAGGCTCGGCCGCTGGGAAATCATGGATGCGCTGGGCAAACTGGTCGACAGGTCTCTGGTCACCACGGATCGCACTTTTTCGCTGCGCTATCGGCTGCTCGAAACGCTCCGCCTGTATGCCGGCGAAATGCTGTCGGCGAGCGGGGATCGCGAGGAGGTGGCGGAGCGCCATGCGCGCCATTTTGTCGGTGTTTTCGACCACGCTTACCTGGCCTGGGAAAATACGCCGGACGAGGAATGGATCGCGCTTTATCGGCCGCAAATAGACAATCTGCGGGCGGCACTGGACTGGGCGCTCGCCAAGCCGGAACGGCGGTCGATCGCTCTAGCGCTCGGCGGGGGCGGGCTGCGCCTGTTCTCGGTGCTGTCATTGGTCGGCGAAGGTTTGTCTTATTTCGCCAAGCTGGTCTCGCTGATCGACGAAAATACCCCGGCTGGCGTCGCGGCTGCGGTCTTGCGGCACGCTCACTCCTTTCCGTGGGAGGCGCCTGCACTGCGGCAAATACATTTGGAGCGGGCAGTTTCGCTCTGTCGTCAGCTCGATGATCGGGTGAATCTCGGCGAAGTGCTGGTGCGCATCGGCTATTTCGAGATGCAGCTGGGTCGACAAGAGCAGGCCAAATCACATCTCGACGAGGCGGCCGTCCTGATCGGGCAGAGCGATCTCAAAAAGCTGCGGATGGCCCTCTATGGAAATATCGGTGCGAACGCCTTGCTTATGGGCCGGTTCGACGAGGCTCGAGCCTATTTCGCCCAGGTGCCTGGCATCATGCCCGGATCGCGCGACGCCATTCGCATCATCGGCTTCCAAGCCGTGCTCGAATATAGCGTGGGCGATGTCGGCCGCGCCATCGAGTACGGCAGGACGGCGGTGCGCGAATCAAGAACCATATCCGGCCCGTTTCTCGGGCATGAACTGATTAATCTAGGGGCTTACCTGCTGGCTAATGGCGATGTCGAAGAAGCACGCTCCCGCATCGAGGAGGCATTCGAGCATTTTGCCGAGCTGGGTTCGGTTCTACTGAGCGATCTTCAGGTATGCGCGGTGCTGGCCGCCTTTGAAGGAGGCCTGGCGGACTCGGCGCGGATCATCGGCTTCGTCGATGCCGGGCGGGCGCGGGCTGCGGCGGTGCGGATGAAGACCGAGGACCGGCTCTATGGCGAACTCTGCCGGCGGCTGGAAGCGGGCATGACCGAGGCCAGGCTCGCCGCCCTGAAAGACGAAGGCGCAGGCTGGACCAAGGAGCAGGCGATCGGGTTCATTGAGCGCCATCTGCTCAAAATGCCAGGAAATACATGAGTAGGACATTGGCGAGGAACGCGGCGACGGCCGTCGGGACTTGGGCGCGGATCACGCCATAGCGATCCGTCAATTCCAGAAGGGCGGCGGGCATCATATTGAAATAGGCCGCCATAGGCGTCGCCAGCGTTCCGCAATAGCCCGCATACATGCCGATCGCCACCAGCGGGGCCGGGTTGCCACCCATCTCCTTGATCAATATCGGCAATGCCAGTCCGGCGGTCATCACCGGAAAGGCGGCGAAGGCGTTGCCCATGACGATGGTGAAGCCGGCCATTCCCGCGCAATAGAGCAAGATTATCAGGAAGCGCTGATGCTCCGGCGCCAGCATCAGGGTGAGATGCTTGATCGAGTCCCCGGTCTTGGCCGCGGTGAAAATACCGCCCAGGATGACGAGCATCATCGGCAGGACGGCGGCCCACCCGACCACCCCGACCAGCCGGCGGGTTTCCCCGAAGGCTTCGACCGGCGTGCCTTTGGTGATCCAGCAGGCGAGCGGAAACGCGATGATCACCGCCAGGCCGAACGCGCCCAAGCTCACCTGATTGTTGGCGAACAGTGCGATTCCGCCGATCGACACACCTTTGAGGCCGAACACCCCGACGATCACCAATAAGGGGATCGACAGCGAGGGCAGGAACAGCCAATTGCCAAGCCGCTCGGCGCTCCGCTTGGCGTCGAGCGGCGCGGTCACTCCGGAACCCACGCCGCCGAAACCGGCGATCGCGGTGGCCAGCAGCACCGCGGCACCGATGACGCGGTGCGCCGCCGGCTTGCCCAGCGAACCGGCCATCATTTCGCCGAACAGCAGGCAATAAGCCATCAGGCCCCAAAACAAGGCGGTGGTGAAGCGCTTGGGATTGCTCCGGTCGCGAAGGATCGACACTGCCGTCATGACGAGCAGCAGTCCAGTCACGCAGGTCATCCGGTCGACGGTGATCAGCGGGCTCATTCGCGCTTTTCTCCCGCCGCATCGCGCGCCAAGGCGGCGTCGAGCCTGCTGATCCGCCAGCCGTGGATCAGGGCGACGGCGATCGCCGAAGGAATGCCCCACAGCCCGATCATCAGCGGCTCGACGCCGTCAATGCCATTTTCGCGCAGGAAGGCGTCCATCAACAGGACCGCGCCGAAGGCGATGAAGATGTCCTGACCGAAGAAGACCCCGATATTCTCCGCTGCCGCCGCATTGGCGCGGATGCGCTGGGCCATTCGCGAGGAGGGGGCGCCGAGTCGGGCGGCCGCCGCTCCTTCGAGCATCGGCACCAAGACCGGCCGTACCATCGAGACGTGGCCGCCAAGGGGGATGTTCAAGGCCGCCGTGATCTCGCGAATCAAGAAATAAACCAGAAGGATGCGGCCGGCGCTGGCATGGCGGAAACGCGCGATCCACTTCGCCGCCTGTTCCCGCAGCCCATAGCGCTCGACCAATCCTACGATCGGCAGCACCAGAAGAAACAGGACGAGAGTGCGGGCGCCGAGAAACTTTTCGCCGATCAATTCCAGAAGGTCGAGGGGGGCGATCCCGGCCCCCAGCCCGGTCGCGATGCCTGCCGCCATGACGACCAACATCGGATTGAGTTTCAGCGCGAACCCGGCCACCACGATGGGAATGCCGATCAACGGAAGAAGTTCCGGCCCCGTCATGAGTGCCTCCCCTCGATCAGTTCGGTCTCGCCAAGGCTACAGCAGGGGACGAGGCCCGGCTATCGGATTGTCGCCGCCTTGGGCGGTTCCAGCTCGGCGCGTTTGGTCTTCACCACTTCGAGCACTATGTCGGAGAGGCCGTTGGTGCCGTGATCGTCGATATGCTTGAAGAATTCTCGGCGCATGCGGGGTTCCCACGACCGGCGCAGATGGCCGGCGGTATCGTTGATCGCCTGTTCGCGGTCGGGCATCGCCGAGAAGAACATGCCGATCTGGTTGGCCATCTTGATCAGTTTTTCCGCGCTCATTCTTTTTCTTCCTGCGACAGGCGCCAATCCTGGCTGTAGGCGACCGAGGAGCCGGGCCGGACGAAGCCGGCCAGGGTGAGGTTCCACGCTTCGGCCCGGGCGATGGCGAAGGCGGTGGGGGCCGAGACGGCGGCCAGCAGGCCGACGCCGGCGGCGACGGATTTCTGCACCATCTCGTAGCTGGCCCGGCTGGTGACCAGGAAGGCGCCGGCGGCGACGTCGGTATGCGTCCTGGCCAGGGCGCCGATCAGCTTGTCGAGCGCGTTGTGGCGTCCGACATCCTCGCGTACCGCATGGATTTTGCCAGATGGATCGAACCAGGCGGCGGCGTGGGTGGCGCCGGTTTCTTGCTGTAAGGTCTGCCAGCCGCCCATGTCCTGGGCGGCACTCTGGATCGCCTCCGGGGTGAAGCGGGCCGTCGCGGTTACGGGGGGCAGCGGGCGCACCACCTGATCCAGGCTGTCGGCGCCGCACAGGCCGCAGCCGGTGCGGCCCGCCATCGAGCGGCGGTGATCCTTCAGCGTCTCGAAGCGCTCCGAGGCGATGGTCATTTTCACCACGACGCCCTTTTCCGTGAGGTCCACCTCGACGTCGCGCATCTCGCGCGGGCTCTCGACGATCCCCTCGGTCAGGCTGAAGCCGAGCGCGAAATCTTCCAGATCGGCCGGGCTGGCCAGCATCACCGTGTGCGAGACGCCGTTATAGGACAGCGCCACCGGCACTTCGACGGCCACCCGGTCGGTGGCCGCCTCGGTCATGCCGGCCTTCCAGCGGCGGACCCGGACTTCTTCACTCGCCGGCGGGAAGGCTGTGGCGCCGGGCGAGGAGCTGATTCTGTTCATCGGTGAAGGCCTGGAACTGTTCCTGCCATTCGGAGGGGCGGTTGACGCGGGCCACCTGCACGGCGGTCACCTTGTATTCCGGGCAATTGGTCGCCCAGTCGGAATTCTCGGTGGTCACCACATTGGCACCCGATTCGGGGAAATGGAAGGTGGTGTAGACCACGCCGGGCTGTACCCGCTCGGTGATCACGGCGGGCAAGGCGGTGGTGCCGGCCCGGCTCTCGATGCTGACCAGATCGCCCTCGCGGATGCCGCGATCCTCGGCATCCTGCGGATGGATTTCCAGCAGATCGGCCGAATGGAAGCGCGAATTCTCGGTGCGGCGTGTCTGGGCGCCGACATTGTACTGGCTGAGGATCCGGCCCGTGGTCAGCAGCAGCGGGAAGCGCCGCGTCACCTTCTCGTCGGTCGGGACATACTGGGTGATCATGAAACGGCCCTTGCCGCGCACGAAGTGGTTAACATGCATGGTCGGCGTGCCGTCGGGCGCCTCGTCGTTGCACGGCCATTGGATGCTGCCCAATTCCTCCAGCCGGTCATAGGACACGCCGTGGAAGGTCGGGGTCAGGCGGGCGATCTCATCCATGATCTCGGACGGATGGCTGTAATCCATCGGATAGCCCAGCGCATTGGCGAGCATCTGCGTCACCTCCCAATCGGCATAGCCGCACAGCGGCGCCATCACCTTGCGGACGCGCGAGATGCGCCGTTCGGCATTGGTGAAGGTGCCGTCCTTTTCCAGGAACGAGGCGCCGGGCAGGAAGACATGGGCGAATTTGGCGGTCTCGTTGAGGAACAGGTCCTGCACTACCACGCATTCCATCGATTCGAGGGCGTGGGTGACGTGTTTGACGTTGGGGTCCGACTGCGCGACGTCCTCGCCCTGGACGTAAAGGCCCTTGAAGCTGCCTTCGATGGCGGCGTCGAACATGTTGGGGATGCGCAGGCCCGGCTCGGCATCGAGCTGGACGTTCCAGGCATCCTCGAAGAGTGCGCGGGTGATGCTGTCCGAGACATGGCGGTATCCCGGCAGTTCATGCGGGAACGAGCCCATGTCGCACGAGCCTTGCACATTGTTCTGGCCGCGCAACGGGTTCACGCCGACACCTTCGCGGCCGACATTACCGGTCGCCATGGCGAGGTTGGCGATGGCGATCACCGCGGTCGACCCCTGGGAATGTTCGGTAACGCCGAGGCCGTAATAGATCGCGCCATTGCCGCCGGTGGCGTAGAGGCGGGCGGCGCCGCGCATCTCTTCGGCCGGCACGCCGGAAAATTCCTCCATGGCTTCGGGCGAGTTCTCGGGCTTGGCGGCCCAGTCACACCAATCCTTGAAGGCTTTCTCTTCGCAGCGTTCGGCGATGTAGTCCTTGTTCATCAGCCCTTCGGTGACGATGACGTGCGACAGGGCCGACAGCACCGCGACATTGGTGCCCGGGCGCAGTTTCAGGTGATAGGATGCCTTGATGTGCGGGCCGTCGACGATGTCGGTGGTACGCGGATCGACGACGATCAGCTTGGCGCCTTCGCGCATGCGGCGCTTGAGGCGCGAGCCGAACACCGGATGGCCATCGGTCGGATTGGCGCCGATCACCACGATGACGTCGGTCTTCTCGATCGATTTGAATTCCTGGGTGCCGGCGGATTCGCCCAGGGTCTGCTTCAGGCCATAGCCGGTCGGCGAATGGCAGACGCGGGCGCAGGTGTCGACATTGTTGTTGCCGAAGGCGGCGCGCACCAGCTTTTGCACCAGATAGCCTTCCTCGTTGGTGCAGCGCGAGGAAACCAGGCCGCCGATCGAATCTCGGCCATATTTCGCCTGGATGCGGCGGAATTCCTTGGCGGTATAGGCAAAAGCCTCTTCCCAGCTGACCTCGACCCACGGATCGGTGATCTTGGCGCGGATCATCGGCTTGGTCAGGCGGTCGGAATGGGTGGCGTAGCCCCAGGCGAAGCGGCCTTTCACGCAGGCATGGCCTTCATTGGCGCGTCCCGTCTTGGCCGGGGTCATGCGCACCACCTGGTCGCCCTTGACCTCGGCGACGAAGGAACAGCCCACGCCGCAATACGCACAGGTGGTGGTGACGCCGTGATCTGCCTGGCCGTTCTCGATCACCGACTTCTCGGACAGGGTCGCGGTCGGGCAGGCATCGACGCAGGCGCCGCAGGAGACGCATTCCGAGCCCATGAAGTCTTCGTTCTGGCTGGGCGACACTTTCGAGGCGAAACCGCGGCCGTCGATGGTCAGCGCGAAGGTGCCCTGGATCTCCTCGCAGGCGCGGACGCAGCGATTGCAGACGATGCATTTACCGGGATCGAAGGTGAAGTAGGGATTGCTCTCATCCTTCACCGCGTTGTCGAAATGGTTGGTGCCCTCCATGCCATAGCGCACTTCGCGCAGGCCCACCACGCCGGCCATGTCCTGCAGCTCGCAATCGCCATTGGCCGAGCAGGTCAGGCAGTCGAGCGGATGGTCCGAGATGTAAAGCTCCATCACCCCTTTGCGTAGCTTGGCCAGGCGCGGGCTCTGGGTATGCACCTTCATGCCCGGCTCGACCGGCGTGGTGCAGGAGGCCGGGGTGCCGCGCTTGCCGTCGATCTCGACCAGGCACAGGCGGCAGGATCCGAACGGATCGAGGCTGTCGGTGGCGCAGAGTTTCGGCACGCTTATGCCGGCCATCGCGGCGGCGCGCATGATCATGGTGCCGGCGGGGACAGTGACGTCGACGCCATCGATCTCCAGTTGGACGGCTTCGATCGCCTCCGAGGCGGGGGTGCCGAAATCGATCCCGTTGAACTGGCTCATCGAACGGACTCCTTGGTGAAGTCTTCGGCGAAATGGTCGAGCGCCGAGAGAACCGGGTTGGGGGTCATGCCCCCCATGGCGCAGAGGGATCCGCTGACCATCACGTCGCAGAGATCCCTGAGCAGGGCCGTGTTGGCGTCGCGCTTTTCGCCGGCGACGATGCGGTCGATCACCTCGATTCCGCGGGTCGAGCCGATGCGGCAGGGCGTGCATTTGCCGCACGACTCGATGGCGCAGAATTCCATGGCGTAGCGAGCCATCTTCGCCATATCCACATGATCGTCGAACACCACGATGCCGCCATGGCCGATGGTGCCGCCGGCCTTGGCGAATTCCTCGTAATCGAGCGGGGCGTCGAATTTGCTTTCCGGCAGGAAGGTGCCGAGCGGCCCGCCGACCTGCACCGCGCGGATCGGCCGCCCGGACAGCGATCCGCCGCCATAATCATACAGCAATTCGCGCAAGGTGACGCCGAACGCCTTCTCGACCAGTCCGCCCTGCTTGATGTTGCCGGCCAGCTGGAAGGGCAGGGTGCCGCGCGAGCGGCCCATGCCGTAATCCTGATAGGCCTTGGCGCCATGCGCCAGGATGAAGGGCACGGCGGCGAAGGTGATGACGTTGTTGATCACGGTGGGCTGGTTGAACAGGCCGTGGATCGCCGGCAGCGGCGGCTTGGCGCGCACGATGCCGCGCCGTCCTTCCAGGCTTTCCAGCAGCGCGGTTTCCTCGCCGCAGACATAGGAACCGGCGCCTTTGCGCACCTCCAGACGGAAGCTGCGCTTGCTGCCCAAGATGTTCTCGCCCAGGAAGCCGGCGGTTTCGGCCAGGCGGATCGCCAGTTGCAGGCTCTGCACCGCATGCGGATATTCCGAGCGGCAATAAATGTAGCCCTGGCTCGCTCCGACGGCGAGGCCGGCGATAATCATGCCCTCGATCAGCATCAAGGGATCGCCTTCCATCACCATGCGGTCGGAGAAGGTGCCGGAATCGCCTTCGTCGGCATTGCAGACGATGTATTTCTGCTTCGCTTCGGTGCCGGCGACGGTGCGCCATTTGATGCCGGTCGGGAAGGCGGCGCCGCCGCGTCCGCGCAGGCCGGATTGGAACACCGCCTCGACGATCTCGGCCGGTTTCATCGCCAGTGCCGCTTTCAGGCCGGCGAAGCCTTCATGGGCCTGGTAGTCCTCGACCGACAGCGGGTCGGTCAGGCCGATGCGGGCGAAGGTCAGGCGCTCCTGACGCCTGAAGTAATCGATCTGCTTAGTCGGGCCCAAGGCCAGCGCGTGCGTGCCGCCGGCCAGGAAACCGGCCTCGAACAAGCCGGGCACGTCTTCCGGCATCACCGGGCCGTAAGCCAGGCGGCCCTTATCCGTCGCCACTTCGACCAGCGGCTCCAGCCACAACATGCCGCGCGTGCCGTTGCGCACCACCCGCACCGCCTGGCCGCGCTTGGCGGCTTCGGCGGTGATGGCGGTGGCGACGCGATCGGCGCCCAGGGCCAATGCGGCGGAATCGCGGGAAACGTAAACCGTAACCGTCACTTGGCACCTCCGCGCAGGCCTTTGACCAGGCTGTCGAAGCGGGCCGGGGTCACTTTGGCGTGGATCTCGTCGTCGATCAGCATCGACGGGCCGATGGCGCATTGGCCCAGGCAATAGGCCGGCTCCAGCGTGATCGCATTGTCCTTGGTGGTTTGATGGAAGTCGCAGCCGAGCGCCTTTTTGGCGTGCTCGACCAACGCGTCGGCGCCAACCGCCTGGCAGGCTTCGGCGCGGCAGACATGCAGCACATGCCGGCCGGCCGGATGCTGGCGGAAATGGTGATAATAGGTGATGGTGCCGTGGACCTCGGCGCGCGACAGATTGAGCGCCTTGGCCACCAAGGGCACCGCACTTTCCGGCACATGCCCGAAGCGGTCCTGCAGCGCGTGCAGGATCGGCAGCAGGGCGCCCGGCATGTCTTTCAGCGGGCCGATGACGGCGGAAATCTCGTCATCGGCCAAGGCGGTCTGGTTCGTCACTTGCTTTGGCCCCAATCGCTTACTTGAACAGTTTCGCCGCCGTTTCCAGCGTCTTCCAGATGCCATAGGCAAGCGGCAGGCACACCACCAGCCACGCAACCGGCAATTGCCACGAGGCGGTGCCTTCACCCAGCTGCGGCTGCGGGCCGGCGACACTCGCGGCCTGAGTCCCGCTGGCGGCCAGCTGCGCTTCGGTCATGTAATGGCGCTCGGCCACCGCCCGGACCAGGTAGTTGCAGATGGCCCCGATCAGCAGCAGGGCGGTCAGCACATACATGGTGATGTTGTAGACCTGGGCGCGCGGCACGCCGTGCTCCAGTTGATAGTCGCGCACATAGCCGACCAGCGTCGGGCCGAAGATGCCGGCCACCGACCAGGCGGTCAGCAGGCGGCCATGGATGGCGCCGACCATTTTGGTGCCGAACATGTCGGCCAGATAGGCCGGCACGGTGGCGAAGCCGCCGCCATACATCGACAGGATGATGCAGACCGAGAGAACGAACAAAGTCAGGCTGGCGCTCTGCGCCCAGGTCGGCACGCTGGCATAGAGCGCCATGCCGAGGATGAAGAACACGAAATAGGTGTTCTTGCGGCCCAGTTTGTCCGACAGCGAGGCCCAGACGAAGCGGCCGGCGATGTTGAACAGCGACAGCAGGCCGGCGAAACCGGCGCCGATCGCGGCGATCTGCGTCTTTTGGTCGGGGGAGAGATCCGAGAAACTGGCATCCACGCCGATCAGATGGCCGCCGAACACTTCCTGCAGCATCGGCGAGGCCATGCCGATGATGCCGATGCCGGCGGTGACGTTCAGGCACAGCACCCACCAGATCAGCCAGAATTGCGGAGTCTTCAGTGCCTCGTTGAGATGGACCTGCCCGTCGGTGACCATCTTCTTGCCGGTGTCGGCGGGCTTGGTCCAGCCGGCCGGGGCCCAATTCTCGGGCGGCACGCGGAACAGGAAGGCGCCGCCGATCATGAAGACGAAATAGACCACGGCCAGCACCAGGAAGGTCTGCCACACGCCGACCTCGGTGGCCGAGGCGAATTTGGTGATCAGGTAGTTGGCGAAGGGCGAGCCGATCATGGCGCCGCCGCCGAAGCCCATGATGGCCATGCCGGTGGCCATGCCGCGGCGGTCGGGGAACCATTTGACCAGGGTCGAGACGGGGGTGATGTAGCCGATGCCCAAGCCGATGCCGCCGACGCAGCCCGATGCCCACAGCAGCCAGATCTGGTGCGAGGCGGTGCCCAGCGCCGCCAGGATCAGGCCGCTGCACCACAGGATGGCGGCGACCACGCCGCCCTTGCGCGGGCCGGAACGCTCGAGCCAGCCGCCGAACAAGGCGGCGGAACAGCCCAGGAAGATGAAGAACAGGGTGTACATGAATTGCAGGCTGGTGACCTTCCAGTCGCAGCCCGTGCCGGTCAGAAGCTCGGTGAAGCTCTGGTCCGGCGAGCAGGCGACCGACTTGGTGATGCCGACCGCGCGCGACAGCGGCAGCCAGAACACCGAAAAGCCATAGGCCATGCCGATGCAGAGATGGATCGCCAGCGCCGCCGGCGGCACCAGCCAGCGGTTGAAGCTCGGCTTGGCGATCGTACGTTCCCGCGACAAAAAGCCGATCGGGACAGTCGCCGAAATAGAATCTCCCATGTTCTTGCTCTCCCTCGTCGTTTCTTGCTTTGACGTCTTCAAGGACTTATTGTGCTGTGCAGCATAAACGGAAAGACTTCACCCGCCCTTTTATTGCCGGGAGACTTAACCTAGGACTCGGGGCCGGAAAAAAACATCAAGAAAATCCGAATGGCTATTCGCCTTTTCCTGATGCGTCATGCAGGCCGCGCGCTTCCTCACGCAAGGCGGCTATCATCGGCGCCGACGGTTCGCGCGCCAGGGTGATCAGCCCGGTCGCCCAGGCCACGCTGGGGGCCACCAGATCGAGGGCGCGGATGCCGGGCGGGGCGCCGATCAGGTCGAGCACGGCGCGCGGCGTGATGCCGCACCACGAGCCGGCGCAGATCTGAGCCAGCATGCCGAGGATCGAATTGGTCTCCAGGCGCGGCGTCACCGGATGCCCCAATTCGGCGAACACCTTGTCGATGATCTTGCGGTTCTGCATGTCGGGGGTGAGCAGGCAAAGCGGCAGCTCGGCGGCTTCGCCCCACCCGATCGAGGTGCGGTCGGGGAAGCGGTCGGCGCCGGCGATCAGCACATGGCCCTCGACCCACATGGGCTGAAAGGCAAGATCCGGCTCGCTGCCCGATTCGCTGTAGACGATGCCGGCGTCCAACTCGAAATTTCTCAGATCTTGCAGGATGTCCGGGGTCGCCATCGAGCGCACCAGGATGGTGACCTGCGGATGGCTCCGGGCGAAGGAGGCGGTCAGTTCGGCGACGCGGGTGAGGGCGGTCGGGATGACGCCCAGGCGCAATTGCCCGGTCAACCCGCCCTGCAGGCTGGCCAGATCCTGGCGCAGCGCCTCGGCTTCGGCCGCCATGCGCCGGGCGTAATCCAGCACGCGCAACCCTTCCGGGGTCAGTCCGGTGAAGGTCTGGCCGCGCTCGACCACGGCGACGCCGACTTCGGCTTCGAGATCGCGGATCGCCGCCGACAGGGTCGAGGTCGAAACATGGCAGGCGGCGGCCGCCCGGCCGAAATGCCTCTCCTTGGCCAAAGCGATCAGATAGAGGTATTTCCGCGAGATCATAAGGGGATGTTTGCCTTCCCTGAGGCGCGGCGCAAGCGCAATATCCGGAGTTCGCGCTGGACGTATCGTATATAGATGGTATACCGCACGATCTAAATCCCAACAGCACCCGGCAGGACCATGGCTGGACATTCACAATTCAAGAACATCATGCATCGCAAGGGCGCCCAGGACGCCAAGCGCGGCAAGGTGTTCACCAAGATCATCCGCGAATTGACGATTTCGGCGAAGATGGGCCTGCCCGACCCCGCCGCCAATCCGCGCCTTCGCGCCGCCATCCAGGCCGCGCGCGATGCCAACATGCCGAAAGACACAGTCGAGCGCGCCATCAAGCGCGGCGCCGGCGGCGAGGGCACCGAGAATTACGAAGAAGTGCGCTATGAGGGCTACGGCCCCGGTTCGGTCGCCGTCATCGTCGAAGCGCTGACCGACAACCGCAACCGCACCGCCTCGGAAATCCGCACCGCCTTCTCGAAGAATGGCGGCAATCTCGGCGAAACCAACTCGGTCAGCTTCATGTTTGATCGCGTCGGCGCGATCCGCTATCCGGCCGCCGCCGCTTCGGCCGATGCGATGTTCGAGGCGGCGCTGGAAGCCGGCGCCGACAATGTGGAGTCCGATGAAGAGGGTCATGATGTGACCTGCGCTCCGGACGACCTCAACATCGTCCGCGAAGCGCTGGAAGCCAAGTTCGGCACGCCGAGCAGCGCCCGTCTCGATTGGCGCCCGCAGGTTTCCACCCCGGTCACCGATGAACAGACCGCGCAAACCCTGCTGAAATTGCTCGACGTGCTGGAAGACAATGACGACGTCCAGCGTGTCCATGCCAATTTCGACATTGCGCAGGACCTGATGGAAAAACTGTCGGCTTAACGAGGACTGGCGACGATGCGGCTGCTGGGGCTCGATCCCGGACTACGGATAACCGGTTGGGGCGTGCTCGAACAGCACGACAACCGGCTGGTCTGGGTGGCCGACGGCGTCGTGACTTCCGACGAGAAGCTGAGCCTGGCCGAGCGCCTGGCTCAGCTCAATCGCGGCATCGCCGAGGTGATCGCCCGGTTCTCCCCCGCCGAAGCGGCGGTCGAAGAGACCTTCGTCAATCGCAACCCCGCCTCGACCCTGAAACTCAGCCAGGCGCGCGGCGCGGTGCTGACCGCCGCCGGGTTGGCCGGCATTCCGGTTGCCGAATATGCCCCGTCGCTGGTCAAGAAATCGGTGGTGGGCGGCGGCCAGGCCGCCAAGCAGCAGGTCGGCATGATGATCCGTCAATTGCTGCCTGCTTGCGAAATCGCCACCGAAGACGCCGCCGATGCTTTGGCCGTGGCGATCTGCCACGCCCATCATCGCGGCCATGCGGCGATGATGCTGAAACTGGCGGGGGCGCGCCGATGATCGCGCGGTTGAAGGGGCTGGTCGATCAGGTCGGCGAGGATTGGGCGGTGATCGATGTCGGCGGCGTCGGCTATCTGGTCTATTGCTCGTCGCGCACTTTATCCCGTCTCCCGCGGGTAGGCGAGGCGGTGGGCCTGTTCATCGAGACCCATGTCCGCGAGGACCATATCCATCTCTACGGTTTCTTCGAGGAGGCCGAGCGCGCCTGGTTCCGCCTGTTGCAGACCGTGCAGGGCGTCGGCAGCAAGGTGGCGCTGGCCATCCTCTCGACCCTGACCGCCAATGATCTGGCCAATGCCATCGCTTCGGGCGACAAGGCGATGCTGAGCCGCCCGTCCGGCGTCGGGCCGAAGCTGGCGGCGCGTCTGGCGACCGAACTCAAGGACAAGGTCGGCAGCGTCGCGCCCGCCGGTTCCTTCGCGCCGGCCATGGCGGCGGCGACCGGCGGCGGGATCGAGGATGCGGTCTCCGCCCTGGTCAATCTCGGCTATCGCCGTGCCGAGGCGCAGATGGCGGTGGTCAAGGCTTCCGCGACGCTGGGCGAGGGGGCGGCGACGCCGGCTTTGATCCGTGTCGGCCTGCAGGAACTCGGTAAGGAGCTGTCGCGATGAATGACCGCCTGGTCAGTGCTGCGGCGTCTCCGGCGGACGCGCCCGATCCCAGCCTGCGTCCGACCGCGCTCAACGATTTCGTCGGCCAGGCCGATGTGCGGGCCAATCTCGAAGTGTTCATCGCGGCGGCGCGCTCGCGCGGCGAGGCGATGGACCACACCCTGTTCTTCGGCCCGCCGGGCCTCGGCAAGACCACGCTGGCGCAGATCGTCGCCAAGGAGCTCGGCGTCGGCTTTCGCGCCACCTCCGGCCCGATCATCGCCAAGGCCGGCGATCTCGCCGCGCTGCTGACCAATCTCGAACCGCGCGACGTTCTTTTTATTGACGAGATTCATCGCCTTAATCCCGCCATAGAGGAAGTGCTCTATCCCGCCATGGAGGACTTTCAGCTCGATCTGATCATCGGCGAAGGGCCGGCGGCGCGGTCTGTGCGCATCGATCTGGCTCCCTTCACCCTGGTGGGGGCGACCACCCGTTCGGGCCTGCTGACCACGCCCTTGCGGGAACGCTTCGGCATTCCTCTGCGCATGAATTTCTATACCCCGGCGGAACTCGAGCTGATCGTCCGCCGCGGCGCGCGCCTGCTGGGCCTCGAGATGACCGACGACGGCGCCGCCGAGATCGCGCGCCGGGCGCGGGGCACGCCGCGCGTCGCCGGCCGCCTGCTGCGCCGCGTGCGCGATTTCGCCGTCGTGGCGGGAACCCTGCCGGTGACCGCCGAAGTGGCCGATGGCGCGCTGAACCGCCTGGGCGTAGACCAGCTCGGCCTCGATGCGATGGACCGGCGCTATATGAGCTGCATCGCCGACAATTACGGCGGCGGCCCGGTCGGCGTCGAAACCCTGGCGGCGGCCTTGTCCGAACAGCGCGACACCATCGAAGAAGTGATCGAGCCCTATCTGCTGCAACAGGGTCTTCTGCAGCGCACGCCGCGCGGCCGCATGCTGGCGGCGGCGGGCTATCGCCATATCGGCCTGGTGCCGGTGAAGAGGACCGACCAGCTGGACCTGCTCGGTCCCGGGGAAGAGTACGATGCTTGACCTTCCCGTGTCCGGCCTGTTGGACGGCTCCGCCCATCTCTATCCGTTGCGCGTCTATTACGCCGATACCGATGCCGGCGGGGTGGTCTACCACGCCCGTTACCTCGATTTCGCCGAACGGGCGCGCACCGAGATGATGCGCCTGATCGACAATAACGAGACCTATCGCGGCAATGGCGAAGGCATCGTTTTCATGGTGCGGGCCGCCGAGATCGATTATCGCGCCCCGGCGAAACTCGATGACATCTTGACGGTACGCACCCGCGCCGTGCATCTGGGCGGTGCCAGCTTCCGCCTCGAGCAGCAGATCGTGCGGGGCGAAGTTGTGCTGGCATCTGTTTTGATTACGCTGGTCTGCGTGAACCAGACGGGACATCCCACCCGGATCCCCGGAGAATTGCGTGAGAAATTGGCTGGGTTAATAGGCTAACGAGGCGGAAAGTATAATGGATCCCATTCAAACGGCGGCGGCAGCCAGCACGGATCTGTCGATCTGGAACCTGTTCATGGAGGCCGACATCATCGTCAAGGCGGTGATGATCGCGCTGGTCCTGGTGTCGTTCTGGTGTTGGGCGATCATCTTCGACAAGCTGTTCCGCCTGCGCGGCCTGGTCCGCCGTGCCGAGCAGTTCGAGGAGAGCTTCTGGTCGGGCGGTTCGCTCGAAGAACTCTATGACCGCATCGGCTCGCGTCCGATGGACCCGATGTCGTCGATCTTCGTCGCCGCGATGCGCGAATGGCGCCGCTCCGCCACCAAGGGTATCACCGGAGTCACCCTGCCGCAGCGCATCGACCGCGTGATGCAGGTGACCTTGTCGCGCGAGATGGAAGCGCTCGAAGCACGCCTGGGCTTCCTGGCCTCGGTCGGTTCGACGGCCCCCTTCATCGGCCTGTTCGGCACGGTGTGGGGCATCATGAACAGCTTCCACCATATCGGCGAGACCAAGAACACCAGCCTGGCCGTCGTGGCGCCGGGCATCGCCGAGGCGCTGTTCGCCACCGCCTTGGGCCTGGTCGCCGCGATCCCGGCGGTGCTGGCCTACAACAAGCTGTCCACCGACATGGATCGTTACGCCAAGCGCCTGGAGGGCTTCGCCGGCGAATTCGGCGCGATCCTGTCGCGCCAGCTCGAAGAGAAGATCTGAATCATGGCGATGTCGCTCGGCCCGCGTGGCGGCCATCGGCGGAGATTCCGCCCCATGGCCGATATCAACGTCACCCCGATGGTCGACGTGATGCTGGTGCTGCTGGTCATCTTCATGGTGACCGCGCCGCTGCTGACGTCGGGCGTGCCGGTCGATTTGCCGAAAACCCAGGCCGGCCAGTTGAAGGGCGACGACCAGCCGCTGTCGATCAGCGTCGACAAGCAGGGCCGCATCTTCCTGCAAGATACCGAGGTTCAGCTCGACGAGCTGTCGCCGCGCCTGAAGGCGATCACCGCGGCCAAGCCCGACACCCGCATCTTCGTCAAGGGCGACTCGGGCATCAATTACGGCCGGGTCATGGAAGTGATGGGGCAGTTGGGGGCAGCAGGTTTTCCGCATGTAGCGCTGCTGACGCAGCCTGCGCCGACCAAGGGAGCCCACTGAGCAGCCATGTATCGATCTCAGGGTGGTGGAGACCATATCGGAGCGGGCGTAACCTGTTCCGTCCTGCTGCACGCTTTGGCGCTGCTGCTGATGGTGTTCGGCCTGCCGCACCTGATGTCGCCGCCCAAGGATATCGAAGAGCCGATGGTGGTCGAGGTCGAGACCATCGCGGAAAAGACCAATCCGCCGCCGCGCCAGGTCGAGGAACCGAAGCCCGAGGAGCCCAAGCCCGAGCCGCCGAAGCAGGAGGAAACGCCGCCGCCTCCGCCGCCGCCCGCGCCCAAGCCGCCGGAACCCAAGCCCGAACCGCCGCCGCCGACGCCTCCGCCGCCGCAACAGAAGCCGCCGGAGCCGGTGCCGGAACCCGTGCCGGTGCCGAAACCCAAGCCGGAACCGCCGAAGCCCGAGCCGCCGAAGCCGCAGCCGCCGGATCTGCTGAAAGACATCAAGCCGCCGCCGAAGAAGCCGCCGCCGCCGGACGATTTCGACAATCTTCTGAAGTCGGTCGACAAGCTGCGCAAGGATGAGAAGCCGCAGACGCCTCAGCCGCAATCGACGCCCGCGCCGGCCCAGAAGACGGTGAATTCGCCGCTTTCCGACGCTGCCTCGCAACCGACGGCGAGCGAAAAGGATTATATCGCCAGCCAGATCTGGCCGAAGTGGAACGTCGATCTCGGCGCCAAGGGGGCCGACACCCTGCAGGTGGCCGTCAAGATCTCGATCCTGCCGGACGGACGCGTCACCGAGGCGCGGCGCGTGGTGGACGAGGGGCGTTACAACAGCGACGCCTTCTATCGGGCCGCCGCCGACGCCGCCGTGCGCGCGGTGCTGCAGGCCTCGCCGTTGAAGGTGCCGCCGTCGCGGCCCGACATCTTCCGCAACAATCCTCAGATCACCATCAATTTCGACCCCAGGAGCATGCGATGACCCACATCCGACGCTGGTTCCTCCCAGCCTTGCTGGCCGTCTCTCTGATGAGCGGCGCGGCCCGCGCCGAATTGACCATCGACGTCACCAAGGGCAACGCCCAGCCGATGCCTATCGCGATCTCTCCGCTGTCCGGCGGCGTGCCCGAAGAGACGCAGCTGGGCAGCGACATCGCCGCCGTCGTGTCGGCCGACCTCGAGCGCTCGGGCCTGTTCAAGCCGATCGATCGCAAGGCCTTCATCCAGAGCCCGGACTCGTTGCAGCAGAACATCCGTTTCGCCGATTGGAAGCTGATCAATGCCCAGGCCCTGGTGTCGGGCAAGGTCGAAAAGCAGCCCGACGGTCGTGCGAGAGTCGAGTTCCGCCTGTGGGACGTCTATGCCGAGGCGCAGATGAAGGGCTCCGCCTACACGGCGTCGCCCGCCTCCTGGCGCGCCATCGCCCACAAGATCGCCGACGACATCTATCAGCGCCTGACCGGTGAAGACGGCTATTTCAGCACGCGCATCATCTATGTCGCGGAATCGGGTCCGCAGCAGAAGAAGATCAAGCGCCTGGCCATCATGGACCAGGACGGCGAGGGGCATAAATACCTCACCGACGGCGCCGATCTCGTGCTGACCCCGCGTTTCTCGCCGGTGGCGCAAGAAATCACCTACATGTCCTATTACAACAACCAGCCGCGCGTTTACGTCTATCACCTCGATAGCGGCCGTCGCGAATTGCTGGGCGATTTCCCGGGCATGACCTTTGCGCCGCGCTTCTCGCCCGACGGCAACCGGGTGGTGATGAGCCTGGCCGAGAACGGTGTCACGAATATTTACGAAATGGATCTGCGCACCCGCAAGATGACGCGGTTGACCAACGATCCCTATATCGACACCTCGCCCTGCTACTCGCCGGACGGCACCAAGATCACCTTCAACTCGGATCGCGGCGGCACGCAGCAGCTTTATGTAATGAATGCAGATGGTTCGGACCAGCACCGCATCAGCTTCGGCAATGGCCGCTATGCGACTCCGGTGTGGTCGCCGCGCGGAGACTTGGTCGCTTTTACTAAGTTCGACGCTTCTCAATTCTACATAGGTGTCATGCGTCCGGATGGTACCGGCGAGCGTCTGCTGGCCCAGGGCTTCCTGGTCGAGGCCCCGACCTGGGCGCCCAATGGCCGCGTGATGGCTTACTGGAAGCAGAATCCAACGGATTCAAAGGGTCATGGCGGCGCGGTTAAGCTTTACAGCATCGATCTGACCGGGTACAACGAGAGACAGATTGTTACTCCGGGTGACGCCTCCGATCCAGCTTGGTCCCCCTTGATTCCCTAAAGAGTCGAAAGTATAGTCCGGCTCCATAAGGAATTTGGCGGCTGCAAGGGGACCACCATTTGTATCTTGGAAGGTATTGCGAGCAGCAGTGACGCCTTTCAGCCAAGTCCGATTGATGTGAAACCGACCCATCCCATAGAGGGGGAGAATATTAAATGAAGATGCGTTTCCTGTGCATGGTTGCCGCCGTTAGTGTCCTGGCCGCTTGCTCGAGCGATGAGCCGAAGAAGGCCGAGCAGGCCGCTGTCGCCACTCCGCCGGCCGCCGCTCCGAAGGCCGCTCCGGTCGACACCCTCGTCCCCGGCAGCCAGGCTGACTTCGTCAAGAACGTCGGCGACCGCGTGTTCTTCGACTACGACAAGTCCTCCCTGAAGCCGGAAGGCAAGGATCAGCTGACCAAGTGGGTCGCGTTCCTGAAGAAGTACCCGAACGACCAGCTGCTGGTCGAAGGCCATGCCGACGAGCGCGGCACCCGCGAGTACAACCTGGCCCTGGGCGAGCGTCGTGCCAACTCCGTCAAGGAATTCCTGGTCGCCAACGGCGTCGAGACCGCTCGCGTCAAGACCGTTTCCTACGGCAAGGAGCGCCCGGCCGTCCTCGGTTCCAACGAGGCCGCCTATGCTCAGAACCGTCGCGGCGTCGGCGTGATCCAGTAATAAAGACTTCAACCAAGTCTTTATTGAGTTAAAGTTGGGGCGTCTGCCGATCGGTAGACGCCCCAATTGTTTTTCACAGGCGAGATGATGCGATCTGTTTTCCGTACCGTGATCATGACCTCCGTCGCCCTGATCGCGCTTCCGGTGCTTGCCCAGGACACCCAGGGCATGGTCGACCGGCTGAACCGGCTGGAGCGTGACCTCAACACCCTTCAGGCACAGGTCTATCGCGGCCAGAGCGGCAAGGTGCAGAGTTCGGGCGGATCGGCCGACGCCGGGGTTTCCGGCGGCGCCTACAGCATGCTCGACCAGCGCATCAGCCAGCTCGAGGAGCAGCTTCGCCAGGCGACCGGCGATCTCGAGAAGTACCAGTACGACATCAACCAGCTGAAGGCCAAGATGGACCGGATGCAGCAGGATGATGATTTCCGCTTCAAGCAGATCGAAGAGAAGCAGAACAATTCCGGCGCCGCCGCGCCGGGTGCCGGACAGGCCGCTCCGCCGGCCGCCCAGCCCGACGCCAATGGAAATCGTCCGGGTCCGGGCTCCCAGCCCGGCTTCCTCGGCCAGCCGCATCCCGGCGCCGGCGACAAGCCGGCCGCGCCGCCGGCAGCCGCCGATGGCGGATTGCCCGCCGGCAAGCCGGCCGCCGAGCAGTACGACTACGCCTACGGCCTGTTGAAGAATTCCGACTATGACGGCGCCACCAAGGCTTTCCAGGCCTTCCTGACCCAGCATCCGCAGGATCCTCTGGCCGGCAACGCTACCTACTGGATGGGCCAGATCGAGTTCTCGCAGGGTCATTTCGACCGCGCGGCGCCGATTTTCCTCGACGCCTATCGCAAATATCCGAAGTCGGCCAAGGCGGGTGAAAGCCTGCTCAAGGTCGGGCTGTCGATGGGCAGCCTGAACAAGAAGAACGAGGCCTGCGCGGCGCTGCACCGCTTCCAGACCGAATTCCCCGACGCTGCCGATAATCTGCGGCGTCAGGCGACGGCCGAGCGCCAGAAGCAGGGTTGTTGATCAAAGACCGCTTCGGTCAGGCCATGGCGGCGCTCGGACCTTTCGAGCGCTCGCCCCGCCTGGCGGTGGCGGTCTCGGGCGGCAGCGATAGTCTGGCACTGGCTTTGCTGGCGTCCGATTGGGCGCGCGGGCAGGGCGGCGAAGTTGTCGCTCTCACCGTCGATCACCGCTTGCGGCCCGAGTCGGGCGCCGAAGCGGAGCAGACTGGCCGCTGGCTGGCGGCGCGTGGCATCACCCATCGCATTCTGCCCTGGCTCGATGCCGAAGCCGGTCCCGGCCTCCAAGCGGCGGCCCGCGCCGCGCGCTATCGGCTGCTGACGGCCTGGTGCCGCGACAATCAGATTCTCCATCTTCTGCTCGGACATCAGCGCGACGATCAGGCCGAGACCCTGATGCTGCGCCTGGCGCGCGGCAGCGGGGTGGACGGGCTGGCCGCCATGGCCGGCAGCTCCGCCCATGTCGACGTCCAGCTGCTGCGGCCGTTGCTCGACATCCCGCGCGAGGATTTGCGCGACTATTTGCGCGGGCTGGGGCAAGACTGGATCGAAGATCTCTCCAATCACGCCGAGCGCTTCGACCGGGTGCGCTGGCGCAAATTCCTGGCCGAGGAGCGGATTCCCGCCGATCGCCTGGCCCTGACCGCCCGGCAACTCGGCCGGGCGCGGCGGGCGCTGGAAGCGGAAACCGCCGCACTGGCGGTCGAAGCCGTCACGTTATCGGGCAACGGCTATGGCTGGCTCGATCCGGCGAGGCTGGCCGCCGCCGATGACGAGATCGCGCTGCGTCTGCTCGCCGCCTTGTCGCGCACCGTGGGTGGCGGCGAGTTTCCGCCTCGTCTCGAGGGGCTGGAGAGGCTGCGCGCCGGACTGGACGGACGACGCACTTTCGGGGGCTGCGTGTTTGCTCCGCAGCGCGACGGGCTGGTCCTGGTTTATCGCGAGGCGGCCAAGATGGCGCCGCCTGTGGCGGTAGAGCCGGGGCGCGAGGCGCTATGGGACAATCGCTTTTCCATTCGGGCGGCGGGCGAGGGCGCCTCGCTCTGGGGCGCGCTGGGCGCCGAAGCCGCGCCCGGCTTTCGCGATGCAGCGGAAAAAAACGGAATCCCCCGCGCCGTGCTGCCGACTTTGCCGGTTCTCATGGATAAACATGGCATTTTGGCAGTGCCCCCCTTAGGATGGATCCGTGCAGAGACTGGTCTGACCATCGCGCGATGGGGCTTCACACCGGTATTTCCGCTGGCCGGCGCCGGTTTCCGCCTTGTTACCGCGTCCGCCCGCATTATCTAAAGACCATGATCTCTGTCGAAGTATGGTCGGATTCCCCCGCCCACTAAGGGATGGCGCAATGAATTTCAGTAAGAACCTGGTCCTCTGGATCATCGTGGCGGTCTTCTTGGCGGCCCTGTTCAACCTGTTCCAGAACAGCACCAGCACGCATGGCAATACCGCCTACGCTTATTCCGATTTCCTGTCGGAAGTGGATAGCGGGCGCGTCGCCGACGTGACCATCCAGGGCGAGACCATCACCGGCCACTTCACCGACGGCCGCAGCTTCTCGACCTTCGCGCCGCAGGACAACACCATGGTCCAGAAGCTGCGCGGCGCCAATGTGCGCATCTCGGCCCTGCCGAAGAGCGAGGAGAGCCAGACCTTCTGGTCCTACGTCCTGTCCTGGCTGCCGATGCTGCTGGTGGTCGGCGTGTGGATCTTCTTCATGCGACAGATGCAGTCGACCGGCGGCAAGGCCATGGGCTTCGGCAAGAGCCGCGCCCGCCTGCTGACCGAGAAGACCGGCCGCGTCACCTTCGAGGACGTCGCAGGCATTGACGAGGCCAAGCAGGAACTGGAAGAGATCGTCGAGTTCCTCAAGGACCCGCAGAAGTTCCAGCGGCTGGGCGGCAAGATTCCCAAGGGCTGCCTGCTGGTCGGCCCGCCCGGCACCGGTAAGACGTTGCTGGCCCGCGCCATCGCCGGCGAAGCCAATGTGCCGTTCTTCACCATCTCCGGTTCCGACTTCGTCGAAATGTTCGTCGGCGTCGGCGCGTCCCGTGTCCGCGACATGTTCGAGCAGGGCAAGAAGAACGCTCCCTGCATCATCTTCATTGACGAAATCGACGCTGTCGGCCGCCATCGCGGCGCCGGCCTGGGCGGCGGCAATGACGAGCGCGAGCAGACCCTCAACCAGCTGCTGGTCGAGATGGACGGTTTCGAGAGCAACGAAGGCGTGATCCTGATCGCCGCCACCAACCGTCCCGACGTGCTGGATCCGGCGCTGCTGCGTCCCGGCCGCTTCGACCGTCAGGTCGTGGTGCCGAACCCCGACGTCGCCGGCCGCGAAAAGATCGTCCGCGTCCATATGCGCAAGGTTCCGCTGGCCCCCGACGTCGATGCCCGCATCATCGCCCGCGGCACGCCCGGTTTCTCCGGCGCCGACCTCGCCAATCTGGTCAACGAGGCCGCCCTGCTGGCCGCCCGCGCCGGCAAGCGCGTGGTGACCATGTATGAGTTCGAGGCCGCCAAGGACAAGGTGATGATGGGCGCCGAGCGCCGCTCGATGGTCATGACCGACGA
>Ga0213872_10000480_pt1 | contig 32172 bp, 25 predicted proteins | sample VelepicomBERX_R2_FD_160071 | JGI IMG/M metagenome (GOLD analysis project Ga0213872, IMG submission 160071) | Rhizosphere microbial communities from Vellozia epidendroides in rupestrian grasslands, the National Park of Serra do Cipo, Brazil - RX_R2 | ecosystem: Host-associated > Plants > Roots >...
TGAGAACGCCTGACTTCGATACGGCATAGGCCGCCACTTCGAAGAAGCTTACGTACGAATTGAGGGATGCGATGTTCACGACGCGGCCCCGGCCGCTTTGGAGCAGCGGCTCATAGAAGCTCTGACAAGCCCGGAGAGTCCCGGTCAAATTGACATCCATCAACGTGTTCCATTCGGACTCACTGATCTGGATAGTGGGTTTACGGAAGATTTGCCCGGCAGCGTTAAGGAGGATATCGACCCGACCGAACTCCTTTAGCACGGCCTCACGGAGCGCGTCTACAGATTCTCTGCTCGAAGCATCTGTCGTTTGGCGCAGGCTCTTGCGTCCCAGCTTTTCGACTTCGGCCGCAACCTCTTCCACAAGATTTTTCCGCCGGCCCGTGGCAATTACATCCGCACCCGCTTCCGCAAGACCGACCGCGAGAGTACGTCCGATGCCGGAGGTTCCGCCCATTACGACCGCGACACGGCCGGAAAGATCAAAAAGATCTAATGATGACATGGCCCCATCTTACTCACATGCTCGAAACCGTCTGACTCTGGGGTAAGCCCCCTTGCAACTTAACTGCCGAGGAAGATTGGCTTGAGGTGACGATCGAAGATATTGGCGGTGACGTTCTTCGCAATCGTCGTCTCCATCGCAGGCAGGAGATCGAGATAGCGGCTGCCCATTTTGGCCGCGACTTTAAACGCCACATGCAGGAGCTGGCGCATGCTGCTGTTGTAGCCCGGGGAGTTCCGGTCATGCCGCAGCGCCGCGACAAACTGTTGGGAAGACCAGCCCCTTACGGTCTCAGGATCAGGCAGCTTCGCCGGATCGATATCAATGACGGTGGCGTAAGGAGCGCACAACTCATCACGATGTAAATACGCCTCGCGGTATACCTCTTTTGCGAGTTCCAGGCCTTCGCCGCCAGCCTCGGCGAGTCCGATCAATTCCTCCAGCCAGGTGGTGCCGGCCGTTTTGAGATGTATGCCGGCGTCGAACTTCTTCAGCGCGCGGTGTATCGGCTCATAGATGGAGAACTTGTCGCTTCCGGAATGAACGCTAAGCTTCAGATTGGCCGGCAGATTGTATTGTTGGATCGCAAAGGCAATAACCGCGATGTCGTCGGAGAACTCCTCTGAAAACTTCGCGACGTCGCCCGCGTAATCGACACCCTTATTAAAGCGGCCGGTGAACTTCGGCGCAATCGTCTGGATCGGTATGCCCTCATCGGCAATGGCGGCGAGGATGATAAGGAGTTCGGCGGGCGTCTGCGGCGAGTCCGTTTCATCCATAGACACTTCCGAAACGAAGTTCCCTTCCCCTTTTCGTTCTTCGATGTGCCGGTAGATGCGTCCGGCCTCCCCGGTTGCGGCCAGGTACTTCCTGGCGACGGCAACTACGAACTCGTGCGTCGCGTGAATGGAATGCTTGAGGCCAGGGATGCGGATTTCACCAACCAGTTTGGGATGCCGTGCGACGAACCTGCTGACAGCCGCATCATCCGCAGGCTTGGCGATGAGATCTGCAACGTCGATTGTGAAGAAATCGCACGGGGTCAGGAAGCGGGCGACAGTATTGACGTTGATGTGGTCGGCATCGACGAAGTAGGGCTTATTCCAGCCGAGCGAGCGAACCGCTTCATCCGCTGCCTTCCGTGTGCTGTACGGATCGGAGCCGATAATTGTGTGTTCCCGATTCGATTTATTCCAGACTGGAGCGACGTCAACCCCTGCTTCCGCAGCCATTATACAGGCCTTCAATTGCGCCTTGGCCTGATGAGCAAAGCGATCGCCGACTCCGATGGAATACTTGGGAAGTTGCAATGGACGAGACATGTTTCAGACATCCAGCCTGGCGGCCAGTTAAGGCAGAACCTTAAACAGAGCCACCATTCCACCCTCAAAGTGGTCATTGTTGTGACAGTGAAAGAGCCAGGTCCCCGGGTTGTCGGCAACCATATCGGCCGTAGCCATACCCATGGGCGTGAGCTGAATAGTGTCGGTCCGCATGTGATTGGAGATGGCGGTTTCTCCATGCCAGTGAGGCGTGTGGACGTCGTCGTCATTGCTCGAGGCAAACATGTACCACCGCACCCGCTCTCCCTTCTTCATTGTCAGGGCCGGCAGGTTCCCTTCAATGAGGCCGTTAATGGTGTAGATCAGGAACGGCAGGCGTGCAACCGGGTCGCCCCGCCGGATAGTCATAGGAGGCTTCTTTTGCCTGCTCAAGTTCGCTTCGAAGTACCAGCTATTTGATTCGTCGAAGACTGCAAAGGCAGTAATAAATTCACGGTCTACGTCGATTGGGGTCCCATCGGGCTTGCTGGACCCGCGGGCATTGATGAGGATGGGGCCGATCAGGCCGGAATTAATATCCTTACCCTCCATGAAATGTCCGTGGTACATCCACAGAACGGAACTACCGTCGCCATGGCCGGGGCCAGAACGCTCGGGAACCTGCCAGATATAGGTGTAGGTTCCTCCCGGCGGAACAAAGCTGCCTTTTTTTGCGGATCCCTCCACTCCATCCAGGTAGAGAGCGCCTTCTGAGTCCTTTCCATACTCCAGCCCGTGCGGATGCATACTGCACATGAGTTTGGTCTTATTCCTGAAGACGACCTTGATGGTGTCTCCGACTTCGGCGCGAATTAGAGGACCCAGTATGCCCAAGTGTTCCCATCGGGGGTCGCGTTGTTTCGGGGTTAAGAATGTAGCATCAGTGTACTCGCGGTAGATGGCTTTGAGGTAAGTGCTGGTGCCTCCGGAAGCTCCGGCAGCTCCGCCGGCTTCCTCGGTTTCGGGATGCGGAACGCCCGCAAGGTTTCTGCCGTGAGGCGCGTAGTTCCACAACACCTCCTCGGCGGCTATGTAGTAAAGGTGCGTCCGCGGAGCACTTCCTCCTATTTCAGCGGCCGACCGCTGCGCTAACGCGAGGATCGGACACAGGAAGAGTAAAAGAAGAGGAACAAGCGTCGTTTGCAACTCAAAATTCTCGCATAAATCCAAGAAGTTTCGCCCGGTGAACGAGCCGGCAACGGAGCTCGCAGACGCGGCAAAATAGGGCGAGAGCTTCCGCCCCTCGGCAGACTGGCTAGAATCCGATCATTCGCACGTTGAAGAAAGCGATCGGCCGGTTCGAAACATCCAGAGCGATTGCGCCTTGTGTGTAAGTGCTGAACGCTTCACACACAGCCCGCCTCGAGCACCGTCCCGAGCACTGTCTCTAAGGTGTGCAAGTCCGGTTGGGGTAAAACCCGGTAGCCGTTCAGACGACACCCGATACCGTAATGGGAGTGTAATGGCCCGATCGTTACTCGTATTATTTGTACTTCGGCGTGCAAGCACATACCTCTAGGTGCTTGCGATTGCCCGTCCGCCGCGGGTAGGAACAGGAAGGCCCCGAGGCGATCGCCGGGGGAGAAGAGGTGCTGGGTGTAACAAAATAAGCCGTCCAAACCGACGTTCTCTGTCTGCGTCCGAAGCGGAACAGCGGATCCGATTGGAAACAGAAAGAGAGGCAGTCGCAGATTGGAGCGAGCGTAGCGTCGACGTTCAGTGGTCATTCAGGGCAACTCGGCACCTTAAAGAGGTGACATTCGCACTGACAGTTGCGGTGATAGCGCAATATCCTTTGCCGCGGACAATGTCTTTTCGGACTGAGCATTTTCAGAGCCAACCTCCCGATGCGCAATGCGCTCCGCCAGAAGCATTGACCCATGTAGGAACCTGCGCAGCAAACTTGCACAAGTTCTCCAGGATTTGAAATGCCGAGGCGGCCATTGCTGCCGGATCGGCGGTGGGCGGGCAAGCGATCGGGATCGGTTTTTGCAGGCTGGAATAGGCCACGGCGAGTTCGGCGGGCTATCTGGTCGTGGCCCATCGGTTGCTCTCACCCACTCGTCGATTATTAAGCGAGTTCTCAAATTGAGTGAAATGCCGAACAGTACTAATCTCGCGGATCCCTCTGGTGAACCTGAGACGTCATCAACGCTCCAGCCATTATCGATCTTAAGGATGCTATGGAAGCGCAGGTGGCTGGCTCTCATGATCTGGGTCGTCCTTTCCGCATTGTCTATCGTCGGAGTGCGACTCCTTCCCCCGGTTTATCGGGCGGAGGCCGTGGTGCTAGTGGATTCCCAGAAGATTCCAGAAAATTTTGTAAGCCCTACCGTGAGCGGCGATGTTACGGGTCGTCTGGCGTTGATCAGCCAGAGCATCATGACGAGCAGCCGTCTTCTAAATATCATCGATACCTTCCACCTATATCGGAACGAGAGGAAACATTTGACGCAGGAAGCGCTCTTGCAGAAAATGCACGAAGATATCTCGGTCAATTTCGAGAAGAGCTGGACGGGCGGCCAGGTGCAGGCATTTCGGCTTGCCTATGAGGGGCAAGACGCCAAGACAGTTGCGGAAGTGACCAATCGCCTCGCGGGGCTATACGTGGAAGAGAACGCGCGCACCCGGGAAGACCAGTCGGAGGACACCGTGGACTTTCTCCGGCGGCAACTGCAACAGGCCAGGGAGAGCCTCGACGAGCAAGAGCAGAAGGTTGCAAAGTTTAAAGAAGAACACAATGGCTCCCTTCCTGAACAGCAGAGTTCGCTCTTGGGGACTTTGAGCAGCTTAAGCGTGGAGCTACAGGGAGTGCAGGCGAGTATCGACCGGGCTCAAGAGAACGAGCTGTCACTAAAGGCCGCGCTATCGGCGGCGGAGTCTTCGGCAACGAGCCTGAAGGCAAGCCTTCAGCAGGAAGCAAAAGGATCGATGGTTACGGATTCCGGGCTGGTTTTGAAACCCAAGTCGGAAGCTTTGGACGACCAACTTCGCGCCCTTCGCCTGCGATACACGCCTGATTACCCCGAGGTGCAGACACTTGAAAGACAAAGAACTGAAGCGAAGCGGGAAGAATCCGAGCAATCTATCGCCGCAGAGTCCGACGGACCAGCGTCCGCCGGCAGGGCCGCTGCGACAGACAAGGCCTCTACGATCGTTTCTCCAGAACTTATTCAAACGAAAGAGCGGATTACAACTATCGGGGTGCAACTTGAAGTGGTGAAGCACCAGCGGGATTCTCTCGAGAAGCAACGGGCTCAATTGGTGGCCGCAATAGCGGATTGTCAAGCACGGATCAACACCCTTCCCTTGACAGAGCAGAAGATGGTCGCCCTCAAACGAAATTACGAAGAGTCCGCCAACAATTACAATTCGCTGCTCCAAAAGAAATTGGCTGCGGGGGTTGCCACAGATATGGAACGGTCGCAGAAATCGGAACGGTTTACCGTTATTGATCCGGCACGTATTCCTCAAACGCCAGTGAAGCCCAAACGCCCGCTGCTCGCCATTGCCGGAAGCCTTGCCGGCCTGGCAATTGGGCTGGTAATCGGGTTTTGGCTGGAGCTTCGGAAACACACGTTCCTGGGCGAATGGGAACTTCCACCCGGCACGGCTATTCTGGGGCGGGTTCCTCCCATTTCGATGGCTGATTCGCAGCTCACTCCAGTTGTAAACGTGTCCGCAATCGCCTTCGCATGCGTGGCGCCGATTCACGCTCTCTTGTCGGCATGGGTCTCGAACAAGGCCTGACATGTACCTAAGACATTTTGGCCTTGAGAAAAGCCCATTCTCGTTGACTCCAGATCCACAGTTCCTATTCCTGACCCCCAGACACCGCGAGGCGCTCGCTGCCCTGCTTTTCGCCGTAATGGAGCGGAAAGGATTCATGGTAATGACGGGTGATGCCGGCACCGGCAAGACCACGCTTGCCAGAAAACTGCTGGTATCTACGCCGCAGACATGTGCTCAGTTCAGCGTAATCGTGAATCCAACGCTTACGCCATCCGAGTTTTTGGAATATGTACTGATGGATTTTGGACTCAGTGATGTTCCGTCCAGCAAGGCGCAACGGCTCGCGTTGTTGACAAAACTTCTGGTGCGTGCCCATGGAGAGGGAAAAACTTCTGTTCTTGTTATCGATGAAGCGCATCTGCTGACCAGGGAACTGGTAGAAGAGGTGCGGCTGCTCTCCAACTTTGAGACAGCCGAACAGAAGCTACTGCAGATCATTCTGGTAGGTCAAAACGAACTGGATAGAGTGCTGAACCTGGATTCCCTGAGACAGGTGAAGCAGCGGATCGCGATAAGGGTGCACATCAATCCGCTGGCGGAAGCGGAGGTGAAGAGCTACCTTCAGACACGCTGGACTCGCGCCTGCAGCCAGCAAGAGCTTCCGTTTTCGGACGACACAATCGCCCTGATCGCGCGCGCTTCCGGAGGGGTACCGCGCGTCGTCAACGGCATTTGTGACGCGGCCCTGGTGAACGCGTGCGGGACCGGAACCAGAGTGATCCTGCCGGAACATATACAGGAGGTGCTCGAAGACCTGGATATTCCTGTTGTCGCCAGCCAGCCGCAGCCGAACGGGATTCCTGAAACGGTTGCACCGACCGCCGCACCCCCCACGATCGACCGGATCGCCGCTCATCCAGCCGAATTCCCGGTTCCGCTAGAGCGCTATTGGCCGAAGAAGGCAAAAAGTCCCAAAATTTGGAAACTTGCAAGCTGGTTTGGAGCAGCGCACACGGAAGTGAAATGAGCAGAATATTCGACGTAGTGAGCAAAGAACGGGTTCTTGATTTTGGCGAGATGTGCCCTGCCGAAACGAAAGATGCCAAGGGAATAAGGACACCGCAACAGGAGCCAAGAAGACCGCTTGATGGCCCTAGGTCAGGCAGTGCCTATCGTGTTGTCCGGCTGCGCGCCCCGGCACTATCTCCCATCTTTCCTTTTGACGATAAGAACCAGGCAGCGGTCGAGCAATATCGACTCATACGGACGAGGATTCTGCACAGGCCCAAGAAACCACAATTTATTGTTGTTTCGAGTGCCTCCAGCGGAGACGGGAAGACGGTCACCTCGATTAATGTTGCAGCATCTCTTGCACTCAAAGGGGAATCCCGGGTTCTGTTAGTGGACGGGGATCTGCGCCAACCGCGTATAGCAGATGCGGTGGGCATTCCTATCGTCCCCGGGTTAGGAGATGTTCTGTCGGGAGCAGCGGAGTTGGACGCTGCGATTGTACGCGCCGAGCAATTTCCCAATCTTTTCATTCTGCCTGCCGGCAATCCCCGAGGAAGCGCCGCTGAGTTACTGGACTCGCAGAATTGGCAGCGACTGACAAAAGAGCTTCGTGCGCGATTTTCAAATGTCATTTTTGATGCACCGCCGATCGCCACAGTGGCCGACTACGAACTGTTGCAACTGGTCTGCGACGGCGTGATTGTTGTCGCGCGCCCTGATCACAGCAACCGGACGGCCCTGGCGGAGGGTTTGAAGAACATTCCCCGAGAAAAGCTGCTTGGTCTGGTACTCAACTGTGTCGAGGACTGGTGGCTGTGGAAGACTCCGAGCTACGGTTACTATCGAAAACCAGATGCGAGCGAGACCCTAAGTCGATAGGTCCAAACAAGGGGCAGAGAGAATGAGGAGCCTGTGGGCAGGCTGCGCTCGCCGAGACGACCAATGGTAAGGCGATTGCATTGGGTCCATCGAAGCAATCTTATAAACGAATCGGAGTTCTGATTGGACAGGACGATGGTGAGCGCCAGTCGAAGGACACGGCGTGGCTTTCTTGAACAGATAGGCGCATCGACGAATGGGACCGCAAGGGCGGCAGCCTGTCCGCTGGGAGCCAGAGGCGAATAAGATGTCCGCTGATACGCAGTTACTGTTTTCTTCTTATGGGACTGAAGCGCCGGCACAGATCGCGCTGCCGGAGAAGTGTTCCCCCTGGTATGCGATTCGAGTTCGTACGCGATGGGAAAAGATCGTCGCCGGGGCCTTGCACGGTAAAGGCTACGATGAATTCCTGCCACTCTATCGCAAGTGCAGCCGATGGTCAGATCGCAAGAAGGAAATAGACTGCCCGCTATTTCCCGGATATGTCTTCTGCCGGGCGGATCTAACCGGACGGCCGTCGATGGTTACCACTCCTGGTGTGATCGGGATACTGAGTTTTGGCGGTAAACCCGCAATTGTTTCTGACGAGGAAATAGAAGCTGTTAAGGCAGTGATTCGTTCAGGCGCTCAGGCCGAGCCGTGGCCTTATCTTCGGGAAGGACAACTGGTGCGCGTAGGAGAGGGGGCGCTCGCCGGCCTGGAAGGGGTCCTGGTCCGGGCGAAGAGCAATTGGCGTGTGGTGCTGTCTATCGAGGCCTTATGCCGCTCGGTAGCCGTGGAGATAGATAGGGAATACGCGATTCCGATCTTACCCGCAAGCTTCCCGCGCAGCAACTCCTTGTCTTCCGCATCGGATATGCCTCGATTATGAGCAAGCCCAGACTAGCCATTGTCGGTTGCGGCTATTGGGGTCACAATCTGATTCGTAACTTTTCGGAGCTACCGGAAGTCGAGGTGAAAGCTGTTTGCGACTTCGATCTTACCGCGCTAGCACGCATTAAGCGGCGTTATCCGGAAGTCGAATTAAAGCCGAACTATCTGGACATTGTTTCGGATTCCCGGATTGATGGAATTGTCATCGCCACGCCTGTGTCGACCCACTATCCGCTGGCTCATAAGGCGCTCCAGGCTGGCAAGCATGTACTGGTGGAAAAGCCGTTGGCGACCAGTAGCAGGCAAGCCTTGGATCTCATCGAATTGGCGGCCAAACGGGGCAAGACCCTGATGGTTGACCATACCTTCCTCTACACGGCGGCAGTTCGACGCATCAAATCGCTCATTGAATCGGGCGAGCTGGGTGATCTGCTCTACTTCGATGCAACTCGAATCAGCCTGGGCCTTATTCCAAGTGACACAAACGTGCTCTGGGATTTGGGGCCACATGACTTTTCCATTGTGAACTACCTGTGTGAGCGCGATCCCGCTTCCGTTTCTGCAACGGGGATGAAACCCCGGGGTTGCCCTTTTGAAAGCATTGTCTACGTCTCGGTTCAATTCGCCGACAATCTGCTTGCGCATCTGCACCTCAACTGCCTTGCTCCAGTGAAGGTACGCCGGATGCTAGTGGGAGGCAGCAAAAGAATGATTGTCTACGACGATATGGAGACCAGTGAAAAGGTGAAGGTGTACGACAAAGGCATCACTGTGAATCACGATCCGGATCAGCGGGAACGGCTGCTGACCGGCTATCGGAACGGCGACGTACTGTCACCGAACCTCGATACGGGTGAAGCCTTGAGGCTTGTGGCACGCGATTTTGTGGATGCCATGTTGGAAAAACGTGCGCCCACCAGCGATGGACACACCGGTTACCGCGTCATCCGCCTACTCGAAATGGCTCAGCAGTCCCTGGCGCAGAATGGTCGTCCCATTGAGTTGCGTGCTGCGGTAATCCACTGAGGGCAACCTTTCATCGCTCATGGGAAGGAAACGCTTATGGAAATTGTATGGTGGCAATGGTGGAGAACCGGGAGAAATGAGATGTTGAAGGCTTCGCGGCCGGCCGGCAGCAAACCTGCCGGCCTTCCTACCGTGTCGGGCGCCGATCGCAGCATTCTTGACGAAGAATCCTTCGAGAGAGTGATCTCTCTGGAGACAAAGAGATCAGAGCGCTCGCAACGGATTTTCTTGCTCATGCTGCTGGATATAAGCAGAGTTCTGAACGGGGACAAGGATCAACAGGCGGTTGGCAAAATCCTCTCCGCATTGTCACTGGCGATTCGGGAGACCGATGTAGCGGGTTGGCACAAGAACGGTGCCGTCGTGGGCATTCTGTTTACGGAAATCTCCGGTGATTCCCGGAGCTCAATCGTGAGCACGATGCTCTCCAGGGTCAGCGGCGTACTATATAGCAGCCTGGACTTTGACCAGTTTCATCAGATCAGCATCTCCCACTACGTTTTTCCGGAAGAGTGGGACCATGACGTGCCGCAGCGACCAAGCGATCCGAATTTGTACCCCGATCTGGCGGACCGCGAGAATAAGAGCCGACTCTTCTCTATATCCAAGAGAATGATCGATGTGATAGGCAGCGCCCTCGGGCTGGTCGTTGGCCTGCCCCTTTTTTTGGTCATTGCCGCGATCATCAAGCTTTCCTCCAAGGGACCGGTGCTCTTTCGCCAGCAGCGGATTGGACAGTACGGCGCACCGTTCGTCTTCCTGAAATTCCGATCGATGTATGTCAACAACGACTCCCGCATTCACAGGGAATATGTCACAAAACTGATTAACGGCAGCACTGAGCGCGAACCATCCGACGGCAAACCGGTGGGTGTTTACAAGCTGACAACAGATCCCAGGGTGACCCGAATAGGCGCTTTCTTACGAAAAACGAGCTTGGACGAACTGCCGCAGCTGTACAACGTGCTCAAGGGTGAAATGTCTCTGGTTGGACCGCGACCTGCAATTCCTTATGAGGTAGCAGCTTACGAATTGTGGCACCGACGCCGTGTCCTTGAAGCAAAGCCTGGAATTACGGGATTATGGCAGGTCAGAGGCCGCAGCCGCGTAGCCTTCGACGATATGGTGCGGCTGGATGTGCGCTACGCTCGCACACGTTCGCTCTGCCTCGATATAAAGATTCTTCTCGAAACACCACGCGCCGTGGTTCTCGGTGACGGAGCCTATTGAGGTTACTTGCTTCGTCGGCGTTCGCTAACTATACCTACTTGAGCGTATTTCGTATTGGGACTACGGCACAACCGCAACAGCCTGATTCGAATAGCCACTCTCTTCATCGTTACTGCCTACAGATGTTGCGACATAGTAATACGTTTGACCGGAGACGACGCTATTATCGACATAGCTGATTCCATCTATCACAGACGCGCTTATCAGTGTATAGGGACCACCGGACACGCTCCCGCGGTAGACTTTGTAGCCGCTGATATTCGGTGAGGTACTGGCGTTCCAACTCAACGAAACGCTATGCGCGACGGAAGCGGGCGCGCTTTTGGCGGTGAAGTTTACATTCGAATCGGATGCACCGTTTACGGATACCAAACTCGATGACGGCGAGAAGGTGTGGCCGGTCTCGCTGGGAGCGACCACATAGGAGCCGTTCTTCAAACCCGCAAAACTGTAGTTCCCGGCTGTGTTCGTCTTTGTCACCTGCGAAGCCGCGCCCGATAACGTAATTGTCGCCGCAGATCCGGTCACCTTGCCTGAGATGCTATAGGTCGCTGCCGAACTGGGCGGGGGCGGCGAGCCGGCTGGAACAAAAACGACGTCGACCCAGTAGTTGCTGTCGTTCCACGTTTGGGTGGGAAGGCCAATACTTGACCCGTACGCGTAAACACCCGGCGCCGAGCCAGATACATGAAGCGGCTTAGCATTCAGGGTTGACCAAGAATAGTACTGATCATCCGGGTAGTTACCTCGCGGAGCAAGATAGGAAACAACGTAGACAGTTTTTGCCGCAATGCTGACCGGCGACGAGAGATTCGCCTGTTGCCACCCCGAAGCCGTTTCGCCCGAGAATGTCACCTGGGCGAGCTTCGTTCCAGTAGCCAACCACAGAGCGCCGACATGGCTGCCTGTATTCTGCGGCCCTTTATAAAAGCGCACAGCAGTAACGGTGCCGGGGACATCCGAATAAAACTTCAGGCCGAGAGTGACTGCATTTTGATCATCGGTTTCTTGGGGCGTACCAGGAGTGCTCGACTTGCTCCAAAATGATGTCTGGCCCATGGCAGGCAACACAAAGCAACCGCACAGGAATAAAAGACCAACTCCTGTTCTTGATTTTTTCCACGCCGCAATTGTGTTTTCTCGCATTAATTCACACAAATAGTTCGCCAGGTTCTTCAATCCGAGCTCCCAGAAGGTTGTAAGGAAGTTATTTCGAGTTCAAGTCAGAATCATTCGACAAAACTCCCGTCTTGACGTGCTTCAGCTAGCGGGGTGGCCAGGAACTTCTTTCCGACAGGCAGGCGATAAGAGCGAATTGCCCCTATCGACCAACATTGGGCCGCCTTAACCGCGAATCCGAGAGTCGAACTTATCTGTCTTTTTTATAATTCTATAAAAATTAGCGCCGCTTCTAAGCTGGCATTATAACTTATTCGAATCTGTATGCAAGCTAGTTGAATCGCTGGCGCTCCTGGGCCGTGAATCGCTCTAGGCTAATCAGTGAGATTTATTACAGTATAAACATGTCGGCGAGCTATAGACGTCCATCGGGGCGGCGCAACGACCGGGAATCGCGCTCACAAGCCTTATCAGCGCTCAGATGTATCACGCTCGGATGTATCAAAGGATGTCGGGTTCAGATCGGCGGGTTCGGTAGGTGCAGCGGCAGGTTAGCCGTTACGCGACGCAGTCGCGGGCGAGCACTTGCGCGATGGCGGAAATGACAGAATCCTGCTCATTGTCTGTCATCTGGGGATAGAGCGGCAGAATCACGCCTCGATCCTGCGAGCGCTCGCTTGCCGATAGCGGTTCGAAGGAACGCCACGGCTCCTTGTCTCGATAGGCGAGCTCGCGGTGAGCGCACATGACACCGCGCCGCGACGCAATGCCGCGATCCAGCAGCGACTGCATTAATTCCCTCTGGTCGCAGTCGTCGGCAAGCCGAATGCAGAAACTCTGCCAGTTGCTCCGGGCCCATTCGGGTTCGACGGGCAAAATCAGCCCGGGGACATCGCGCAGCGCGGCTTGATAGCGCATTGCAAGTCGCCGGCGGGTGGCAACAATTTCCGAAACGCGCGTTAGCTGCTCGCGTCCGACAGCGGCCTGAATGTCCGTCATTCGATAATTGAAACCCAGATCGGGATAGCTTTCAAAAACCACGCGGCTCGAGCGGTGCCGTACGGTATCCGGAACAGACATCGCGTGCTGGCGCCAGGTTCGAACCTGATCGTCCCAATGTTTATGTTTCGTCGTGATCATTCCGCCGTCGCCGGTGGTGATGATCTTTCTCGGATGAAAGGAAAAACAGGCGATATCTCCGTGCGGCTTGCCGATTCGCTCCCAATTGCCCTTCCAGATGATCTCGCTTCCGATGGCACACGCAGCATCTTCGATGAGCGGTAGCGAGTAGCGCGCGGCTATAGCAGCAAGCGATGACAAATCGCAAGGCATGCCCATTTGGTGGACACAAAGGATGGCCTTGGTCATCGGAGAGATGGCGGCTTCGACCTGCGCAGGATTCATATTGAACGTGTCTTCGCAGACATCGACGAAAACCGGAATTGCCCCACAGTATCGAATGCAGCTCGCCGTCGCTATGAAGGAGTGGCTGACGGTGACAACTTCGTCCCCAGGGCCTACGCCGGCCGCCAATAAAGCCAAATGAAGCGCGGTAGTGCAATTTGAAACGGCACATGCATAGCGTGCGCCGACGGCATCGGCAAATTCACGCTCGAAAGCCGCGACTTCGGGTCCCTGAGTAATCCAACCCGACAAAATGACGCGCCGCGCTGCATCCGCCTCTCGTTCGTCAAGCATCGGTTTAGTGATCGGAATCATTTTGTTCCTCGTAATCAGCCGGCAAGGCTGGAAAACTCGACCGCCCGTTCTTTCGCCCACCAACGCACCAGCCGGCGCAGTCCTTCCTCTAGAGAAACCTGGGCCTGGAAGCCTAACAACCGTTCCACTTTGCTGGTATCCGCCAGCCGCCTGGGAACGGGATTGACCCGGCGCGGTGGTCCGTATTCCGGAGTGGATTCAATCCCCATGACACCAGAGAGCGCAGCCGCCAGATCCTTGACGCTTGTCTCCCGTCCGCTTGCTACGTTGAATATTTGATCCGTCACGGGCTGAATGGCAGCCAGAATATTGGCTCGAGCCACATCCTCCACAAACACGAAGTCCATTGTTTGCGTGCCGTCACCGAGGATCAGGCACGGCCTACCGTCACTGAGACGCTCCATCCACCGGATCAGCACTTCCGTATAGGCGCCGTATGTGTCCATACGCGGCCCATATACGTTGAAATAGCGCAGCCCTACATAGTCCAGTCCATACATCTCGTGGAAGCTGCGCAACAATCCTTCATTGAATAGTTTCGCGGCGCCGTAAATCGTCCGGTTGTCATAGCCGTGGTGCGTTTCCGGAGTTGGGAATTGCTCGGCGAGTCCGTACACAGAAGCCGACGATGCCGCTACAACCTTTTTCACGCCTGCCGCGACTGCGGCTTCCAGGACGTTGAAAGTGCCGTCTGCCAGAACCTCGAGCGCAAGCCGAGGATCTTCTGCGCATTGGGTGATGCGGATGGCCGCCTGATGGAACACTACGTCGACGCCCTCCATCAACTCGGCGACCAATGCACGATTACGAATGTCGCCATCGATAACACTTACATTCGCCCTCTTGGCCGCTTCCGCCAAGTTCTCGCGCCGACCCCGGCTGAAGTCATCTAGCACGATGATTTCTTCGAGATTCTCGGTAGCCAGCAGGTCTGCGATATGGGATCCAACGAGCCCCGCACCTCCCGTAATCAAAGCTCGTTTATATTGCATGCACTCTCCTCGGTGGGTTGATAGCCATCGCGCCAGCGTACAAACCGCGCGGGTACGCCGGCCACGATGGCAAATGGGGGGACGTCGCGCGTCACCACCGCGCCCGCCCCAACAATGCTGCCCTTCCCGACCGTAACGCCGGGCAAAAGGATCGCTCCGGTACCGATGTCAGCCCATGTCTCGACTCGCACCGGACGAATTTCCAGATCTGTCTCGATGATGGGTCGGTCGACCGGCACGCCGGTGTGCACAGAACCCAGGACCTTCGCTCCGGGGCCCCAGCCGACATGATCTTCGAGGATCAGGTGACGAGCATCCAAGTAGGCTTGCGGCCCGATCCACACACCGTTTCCGATCTGCGTCACTCCGTCGAAGCGCCCTTGTATGTAGGCTTGAGAGCCGATAAAGACGCCGTGTCCGATTTCAAAGGTCTCCAGATGCTTGAAGCCGACTCCGGCACCGATACGAACACCCTTTCCAAACCTTCGGGCAACCGCCCGGCAGATGGCACGGCGCATCATGTGATCGAGGTAGCCTTCGCAGGTGGCAAACCGGGCGTAGTGCTCCAAAAGAACGTCCACTGAGTACTGATCCTTCAGATTCCGCGACAGGTCCAGCTCGAACAACGGATCCGGTTCGATCGGTTGTTTTCCATGAACAGCCGCAGTCGTACGCGATCCGCTATCAATACTGATAAGCATTCTCGAATTCCAGGACGGCTGCACTCACTCTTTCGATTTGCGCAGCAGTCAGTTCGGGAAACATCGGAAGCGAAACTTCGCTTTGAGCGATGCGCTCCGATACCGGGAAGTCACCGGGCCTATAATTCAACTCCGAATAGGCCGGCAATAAGTGAATAGGCGTTGGATAATGAATTCCACATTGGACGCCGCAGGACTCCAAAGACTTCATCAGTGCCGCGCGGCGATCGGTCAAGACAGCGTAGATATGGAACACGTGGCGATTGTGCGGCGCTTCCAGCGGAAGCAATAGGCCGGACGCTTCAAGACTCCGGGCATAAGCGGACGCGTGTGCGCGACGCGCTTCCGTCCAGGCTTCCAGGTAGCGAAGCTTAAGTCGAAGAATGGCGCCTTGCACGCCTTCCATCCGATAATTGAATCCCTTCAAAACGTGGTTGTACTTAGTCTCCGCCCCCCAGTCGCGCAGCATACGAAGTATGCGTGCCTTTGCCGGATCCCTGGTTGTGACGAGACCGCCTTCTCCATAGGCGCCCAGATTCTTTCCCGGGTAGAAGCTGAAACAACCCAGGTCTGCCAGGGAACCGCATCGCCGTCCTTTGTATTCGGCACCGTGGGCCTGCGCCGCATCCTCAATGACAGCCAGCCCGTGACGCTGCGCTATGGCGAGAATCGGATCCATATCGACTGGTTGCCCGTACAGATGCACCGGGAGAATGGCTTTCGTCCGCGGCGTGATGGCAGCCTCAACCTGCCGCGGGTCCATTGTGTAGGCAACCGGATCAACATCAACAAAGACCGGCTTCGCACCTGTATACCCCACGGCTGCAGTGGTTGCCACAAACGTGAGAGGAACCGTGATTACCTCGTCGCCAGGGCCAACCCCAGCTGCCAGCAGAGCCAGATGCAGCGCGCTTGTCCCCGAGTTCACGGCAATGGCATAACCAGCACCCGAATAGGCTGCAAACTCCTCTTCGAATGCCGCCACTTCCTTGCCCAGGACAAACTGCGTTGACTCGAACACCCGGTCAACGGCGGAGAGAATTTCCTCTCTCAAGGCGATGTATTGCTGCTTGAGATCAATAAACGGAACAGTCATTGGAATCCTCCTCACGCACACAGTACGCGCTCACGCACAGACAGTACGGGCGGCACCGTGCTCCTTCAGAGTGATCGATCTTCCCTTCTCTTTCATCGATAGAGTTGCAGCCTCAAGGACGCTGACTACGCGTAAGCCCGACCAGCCGTCCGTGATCGGCGTCTTGCCGGTATCAATACACTCGGCGAAATGCTGCAGTTCAACCCGGAGCGCCTCGGTAACGTCGAGTTGCGGGCAATACATATCGCCGGAACGATACCCGACCAGGAGCTTATACAGGGACTCAGGATTGTTCCGGACAGTAATACCCTTGTCGTAGAGCTTGATCTTCTCGCTACTCTCCAGGTCGTCATACACGAGCATCTGGCGGCTCCCTCCAATCAGTGTTCTGCGGATCTTAACCGGCGACAGCCAATTTACGTTGAGATGCACGATCAGAGAGCTTTCATAGAACGCGGTCATATAGGCGATGTTTTCCGCCGCGCCCTGGACGTGACCGACGCCTGTAGCGGAAACGGCAATGGGAGAATCCGGCAGGATGAACTCCAGAATGGACAGGTCATGGACCGCCAGATCCCAAATCACATCAACATCGTGCTGAAACAGGCCAAGGTTTACGCGCGTGGAATCGTAGTAGTAGATATCGCCCAGCGCACCTCGCTCAATCAGTTCCCGTATCTTCCGAACGGCGCCCGTATACACAAAGGTGTGATCCACCATGAGCACAAGCTTCCGCCGTTCTGCTTCCTCGATGAGCCCCAGAGCCTGCTCCGAATTCGCTGCCATCGGCTTCTCGACCAGGACGTGCTTACCCGCCTCAAGGGCGGCCATGGCAAGAGGAAAGTGCGTGGAAACCGGCGTCGAAATCGCGACGGCGTGGATCGTCGGATTCGCCAGAAGCGTACGGTAGTCGGTTGTTACCTCCACCCGCGGATATCGCTGCCTCACGTGCTGCAGCCGAGCCTCATTCAGATCGGCGACCGCGGCAACTTGTATATCAGGACATTCGACAAAATTACGAACTAAGTTTGGTCCCCAGTATCCGTATCCGATTACACCAACTCGAATCATGAATTTCCTCCGATCACCTGCAAAAAGAAAGCCAGTTATGCGGAGACAGATCCGCGGGATTCTTCGGTCACACTTAGAACCCCTTTCTCAGGACGAGAATGATTCCTTGCCCGCGTATCTCCTATGACGCGCGCGGGAACTCCAGCTACAATTGCGTAGTCCGGAACGTCGCGGGTAACCACCGCTCCCGCACCAATCAATGCCTTCTTTCCGATAGATACCCCACCGAGAACGGTGACATTGCTGCCGATAGAAGCATCGCGTCGAATCGTTGTGGGAAGACAAGTCCAATCTTCCTCGCCTTGCAAAGAACCGTCCTCGTTGGTGGCGTGCGGGTAAGTGTCATTGATAAACATGACGCCATGCCCGATAAAGACGCCATCCTCGATGGTCACGCCCGAACACAGAAAAGAGTGACTTGAAATCTTGCAATTCCTGCCAACTGCAACGTTTTTCTGAATCTCGACAAAAGGGCCGACCCGTGTGCCGCTTCCAACCTTGCAGCCATAGAGATTGACAAGATCCGGCTGATGGATAACCACCCCTGGTTCGAGCTCGACATTTGGTGCAATCACTCGGGCTCCCTCTCTCCTCTTTGATTAACCGCAAAGCACCTGAGGGGCCAAAACGGTCGACATTTCTTGGGAGCTGGCTCAAACCAACTGACGCAGGGTAAGATTCTCAGCAGTTTGCAGTTGACTGGGGGCCCAAGTCACCGACGGCCGCGACTATAGTCCAGCGAATAGTGCCCCCGTGCGGTTTAGGACTTAGTCCAAAACATTCACCTTCTAGTCCCCGCCAGATCGCAACTTCCGCCTCTCGTAGATGATGAGCGTGAATCCCTGAGAAGATAGTTCCGTGCCCCGGCTGATCTCCGTGAATGTGGGTCTGCCGCGCGACATCCGATGGCGCGGCAAGACAGTGCACACCGGCATCTGGAAGAACCCGGTGCATGGCAGGTGTTTGGTCCGCCGGCTCAATATTGACGGCGACGGGCAGGGAGATCTCGCCGGGCATGGCGGCGAGCATCGGACGGTAATGGTGTACCAGATGGAGTCCTACCGCCACTGGGAACGGCACCTCGGCCGTAACAATTTCGTCTTCGGACAGTTCGGCGAGAACTTTACTGTCACCGGCTTGCCGGACAACGAGGTGTGCGTCGGTGACCGTTACCGAATCGGCAGCGCGCTGTTCGAAGTCACGCAACCACGCGTGACGTGTTACCGCGTCGGCATCCGAATGGACGAGCCGCAAATGGCGGCTTTGCTGGTTTCGAACCACCGTCCGGGCTTCTACTTCCGGGTGCTGGAGGAAGGCGATGTCGGGGCCGGAGACGAAATCATCAAAATGGCGGACGGGCCCGAGCGCCTGACAATCGCCGAGATCGACGCGCTGCTTTATTTACCGCAGCATCCTCGCGACCAACTGGAACGTGCATTGCGAATCCCGGCGCTGAGCACGGGCTGGAAAAGCTCCCTGCAAGCGTTGCTCGATCAGAAATCAGACGCATTGGGAACGGGCAACGCCGGCCTGACTGGTTCGGCCGGACCGCCTCCCGCATGGCAAGGATTTCGGTCTTTGCGGGTCGCGCGGGTGGATCGCGAAAGTGCCAGCGTGGTCTCGTTGTCGTTTGAGGCTGCGGATCGGTCACCGCTACCAGCAGCACTACCCGGCCAATTTCTCGTTCTGAAACTGCGACCCACCCGGGACACGCCGCCGATTTTACGAAACTACTCGCTGTCGGGCAGGCCGGGCGCATTTAAGTATCGTGTGAGCGTCAAGCAGGAAGTGAACGGCGTGGCCAGTACGTTCGTACACAATCATATTCATGCCGGTGACATGCTCGAAGTAAGCGCGCCCAGAGGAAGCTTCACGCTACGGCCTGGAGATACCCCGGTGGTTCTATTGAGCGCGGGTATCGGAGCAACGCCCGTACTCGCAATGCTGCATGCGTTGGTATCAGCAGCGCCCTCCGCGCCACGGGAGGTCTGGTGGCTGTATGGCACGCGTAACCGCGATGAGCACCCCTTCGCGCAGGAATCACGCGGGCTTCTCAAGGCTCTCACGCATAGTCGCACCTATATCGCGTATAGCAGGCCGCAGCCCGACGACCGGCTCGGCGAGGACTATGATGCTGAGGGGCACTTGAGCCTTTCCGTGATGGAACAACTCGGTGTACCGCGACACGCGGAGTTCTATCTCTGCGGGCCGGCTTCGTTCCTGAGCGACTTTACCATGGCGTTAAGGGGCTGGGGCGTCCCCGCAAACCAGGTCCATACCGAGATTTTCGGTCCGGAGCCATCGGTGACGCCGGGCATAGCGGGGGCCCTCAAGCGTGCTCCGCACCAGCCCGCGGAGACTGCCGGGCCCGGACCTCTGGTGTCATTCACCCGAAGCGGTCTCTCGGTCCCCTGGGGCCCGGGGTTTCAGAGCCTGCTCGAACTGGCTGAAGCCTGCGACGTTCCGGTGAAGTGGTCATGTCGAACCGGCGTCTGCCATACTTGCGAAAGTGCGCTGATCAGCGGTGCGGTGGAGTATCAACCCGATCCGCTCGAGCAGCCAGCAGAAGGCAATGCGCTGATCTGCTGCTCGCGGCCTCGGAGCGACGTCGAAATTGATCTGTAGTTTTGGACTGAGTCCCGCCCGCCGGCGGGCAAGAACCGTACCGCCAGATCCGCATACCTGCCGCAAACGCGGCGATTCCAAAGTGGGAGCTATAAGTGACATTGAATCCGTTTGCCGGCCGGCAACGACTTACAAAATCCCTTGCGCTGGGCTGCTCTGCCCTGCTGCTGAGCGCGTTTGGCGCCGTGGCCTATGCGCAGAATGCCAGTGCGCTCCAACGCCCGCCAGCAGTGCCCTTGGTGACCTATGATCCGTACTTCAGCATTTGGTCGATGGCTGACAAGCTCACGGATCAGAACACCAAGCACTGGACGGGGACAGAGCAGCCATTGACTGGTCTGGTGCGAATCGATGGCGTAACCTACCGCTACATGGGCGCACGACCCAGCCGGGGCGTCCCGGCAATGCAGCAGGTTGCGCTGTCCGTCGCGCCTACGCACACTATTTATACGTTTGAGCAGGCGGGCGTTCGGCTGGTGCTCAGTTTTTTCACACCGGCATTTCCTGAAGATTTCGACCTTCTGTCGCTACCCGTCACCTATCTGACCTGGGAGGTAACGCCGACTGATGGGAAGAGGCACAGCGTTTCCATCTGCCTCGACATCGACCCTATTCTCGCCGTCAATACAGCCGAGCAGCCCGTTATTTGGAGCCGCGCTCGTGACGGCAGGCTCACGGTCCTCAGCGCCGGCTCGCGGGACCAGCGCGTCCTCGATCACTCGGGCGACAATCTGCGTATCGATTGGGGCTATTTCCATCTGGCAGTGCCCGACGGGGAACAGTCCTCGCTTGCGAACGCGGCCGATGCCATGGCCTCGTTTATCAATTCAGGCACCCTGCCTGCCTCCGATGATCTCGAGATGCCAAAACAACCAGGCAGGGGGAACGCGGCACACCTGGCCGTAGATTTTCCAATCACCATCGAGGGATCGCAATCGGCGACCCGCCACGTGCTGGTTTCCTACACCGATGGATACAAAATTGAGTACTTGAATCGGAAGCTCCGGCCTTACTGGCAGCGGAATGGAGAGACGCCTCAGGAAATGCTCGAAGCTGCTGAGGCGCGGTACTCCACACTGGAGCAACGCGGCCGGGAATTCGACAGAGAATTGACCGCGGATCTTGAGCACGCAGGCGGCAAGCAGTATGCGCAGTTGGCGGCACTGGCATATCGGCAGACCTTGGCTGCCCATGGATTCGCCGCGGACTTCGATGGCACGCCGATGCTGTTCCCGAAGGAGAACTTCAGCAATGGCTGTATCTCGACCGTGGATGTCCTCTATCCGTCCGCGCCGTTCTTCCTGTTTTTTAATCCGGCTTTACTCGAAGCGCAACTGAAACCGGTGCTGGAGTATGCCGCCTCGCCGCGCTGGAAATGGCCGTTTGCACCCCATGATCTGGGGACGTATCCGCTGGCGGATGGGCAAGTGTACGGCGGCGGCGAGCGGACGGAAGAGAACCAGATGCCGGTCGAGGAGAGCGGAAACATGCTGATACTGCTCGCTGCACTGGGCCAGGCGCAGGGCAACTGGCATTTAGCTCAGGAATATTGGCCGCAACTGTCGAAATGGGCGGAGTATCTGCGCCTAAAGGGCTTAGATCCCGAAAATCAACTCAGCACCGACGACTTCGCCGGGCACCTGGCTCATAACGCCAACCTTTCCATCAAGGCAGTTGAAGGGCTCGCCGCATATGCGGAGATGGCGCGCGGCCTGGGCAAAACCGCGGTCGCGGAAGACTATTCCAGTGCAGCGAAGGATATGGCGACCAGATGGGAGCAGATGGATATCGATGGCGATCACTACAAGCTCGCTTTTGATAAGCCGGGCACGTGGAGTGAAAAATACAATCTCGTTTGGGACCAGCTTTTGCACCTGAATCTGTTCCCGGCCCGAGTAAGGCAAACGGAGCTGGCCTTTTATCTGCAGCACCTGAATCGATACGGGTTGCCGCTGGATAATCGCGCAGACTACACGAAGCTGGACTGGCAGTTGTGGACAGCAACGCTGGCGGACAGTGCAAACCAATTCGATGCTCTCATGGCGCCAATTGCAAAATGCGTGAACGAGACGCCATCGCGAGTGCCGTTGACGGACTGGTACGACACGAAGACAGGGAAACAAATAGGCTTTCAAGCGCGATCCGTCGTTGGAGGTGTTTACATCAAGGCGCTCGCAGATGAGAAATTGGCAAAGAAATGGCGAGAGAAAACCAGCCAATGAGCGACAGTTCGTGGCTCAGGACTATTGCAATGAAAGCCGGCTCGCTTGATCGCGTTCGGTGTCGGGCCGGTTCATGGCAAACGCGGCGACTACCTTGTTTTTCTTGATCCACCATGCGCTGAAGCTCGGCGAATTCACGTCACCTCGATACTCGGTTTGCTCCGCGCCCTCCGTATCACCCCAGAATTCGTACGACAGGTCGAAGACGTCCGAAAAGAAGTAAGGCACATTCCTGAAAGGCTCCGAACCGCCAGATAAATGTCGGGCCAGGTACTGTCCTTGCTTCACCGCATTATCCCAGTGTTCGACGCGGCGGCGTTTTCCGAAAAGCACGTCCTGATAATTAGCAACGTCACCTGCTGCGTAAACATCGGGAGCGCTGGTCACCAGAAATTCATTCACGACAATCCCGTTCTCCACCTCTAAGCCCGCGGTCTCGGCGAGCTCGGTCACGGGCGTTACTCCAATTCCCGCGACGACCAAATCCGCTTCCAGTTTCGTGCCGGTGGATATCGACACGTAATCTTTGCCAATCGCTTCCACTTTCGCGCCACGAGCAAAGCGAACGCCGCGGTCCTCGTAGTATTTCTCAAAAAACCGCGACATCTCAGGTGTGAAGAAGTTCTTCCACACACGATCCTGCGGGAATACTATCATGGTCTCGCGGCCCTGCTGTGCGCTCTGGGATGCTACCTCCATTCCTATGAAGCCGCTGCCGAGCACTACTGCTTTCCTGGCACTCTTCAGTGCGTCCCGCAGTCGCGCCGAATCGCTCAGGGAGCGCAGATAAAGCACATTCTCACGATCTGCGCCAGGGACGTCAAGCAGCCGCACACGGGCGCCCGTAGCAATTACTAACTTATCGAAGAAGAGTTCCCCGCCGCCGCGCTTGAGTAATCGCTTGCCCTGGATGTCTATTCTCTCGATCTGTGTATTCAAGTGAATGCCGATACCGTGGCCGCGATAAAAGGCTTCGGGGTTGATGAGCACGCTCTGCTCGTTATCTTTCCCGGCGAGGAAGCTCTTGGAAAGCGGGGGACGCTCGTAGGGAACAGCGTTGTCCGAGGACACGATGCCCAGCTCCTCTGTTTTGAGGCCGGCCTCAACAAACTCTTTAGCGGCATATCCCGCCACCATGCCGCCACCCAAAACGATTGTGTGATACCTGTTCGTGTTCATTCTCGTCTCTCCACGCGGTATGGTCATCGATTATATCGGCGAAGGCCCGATCAACCTCGAAGGGATCTGAGCGCCGACACGCTTGAATGTGTGCAAAAAACTTGTAAGGCCAAAGCGGGTGATCTTATTATGCGCTTCGCATCCTTAACATCAGCTTCGGCTCGGTGGATGGACTCAGTGACTGTTTTTGGTGGCGGCCATCGGTTAAACGCGTGAAAACAGCGCATTGAGGCCTTCCGCCATGGTCGGGTGCGTGATAATGGCGTCCCGAAGGATCGTGTAAGGTTGTCCAGCGAGCATGGCCATTTCGACGACGGCCATGACTTCTCCCGCTTCAGGCCCGATCATCGTAAAACCAAGAATGCGGTCATCGTTCGCGATCAGCGCCTTCATAAATCCACGCGTTTCATCGATGGTTCGGGTTCTGAGGACGGCTATGATGGGTAGCTTCGCGACACGCACTGCGACATCATGGCGCTTAGCTTCGGTCTCTGTCAGACCGACGTGTGCGAGTTGAGGATCAGTGAAGAGACAAGAGGGAACAAAACGATCGCGGGTGGTGCGATTTCCGCCTGCGAGATTGTCTCGAATGACTCGGAAATCGTCGAAGGAGATGTGTGTGAATTGCGGGCTGCCGGCGCATTCACCGATCGCCCAGATATTCCTCGCGGTCGTTTCCAGGCGATCGTTCACCTTCACATAGCCTCGTTGATCTAACTCAACGCCAGCTATTTCCAATCCAATTCCTGCGGTGTTAGGTGTACGCCCCGTAGCCACAAGGATGTCGCTGGCCGCAATTGTCTTTTCGCCGTCTGACGTTTGCACCACGAGTTTCACACCCTCTCCCGAACGGCCTCGTACGCTGACGATCTTTGCAGAGGCGATGACGCAAATTCCCTCGCTACCAAATATCTGGAGTAGTTCGGCGGCAACATCCGGGTCCTGATGGGCAAGAAGCTGCGGAGCTTGCTGCAGAACCGTCACGCGACTTCCGAAACGACGATATGCCTGAGCGAATTCGAGGCCGACATAACCGCCGCCAATCACGATCAGGTGTTCAGGTAGGCGATCGAGTTCAAGCGTCTCAATGTTTGTTAGCGGCTGGGACTCCGCAAGACCGGGCACCGGTGGAATTGAGGCGTGGGTTCCGAGATTGAGAAATATGCGCTCGCCGGCTAGCGCCCTGGCGCCGCCGTCATTCAGCCGCACCTCGAGCGTATTGGAACCGGTAAACTTCGCTTCGCCCATGACGAGTTCGGCGCCACTGGCTTTGTAGCGGTCCAAGTGCATCGCAATCAGACCGTCGACCATCTCGCGTTTTCGCTTTCGAACCGCCGCCATATCAGATGGGACAGTATTCGCGTTCCTGCCAAATCTATCGGCGTGATGAACGAGATCCGCGACTTTCGCGCTCCAGATTTCGTTCTTGCTCGGAAGGCAATTCACATTAGGGCAAGAACCGCCAACCCAGCGCCGGTCGATCACGACGGTTTGCTGTCCGGATGTTGCCAAATGCCAGGCAAGGTATTTCCCGCCCTCGCCGCTCCCGATGATGACGTTCGTGTAGTTTTCGATAGTCATACCGTTCGGTGACCTTAATCGCTACACCGTTGCCGCAAGATGCGAGCCTCCCGCTGGCTCCGGAGCCTTCCGTCGTCTTCGCCCGCTCAGAAGATACACCGCGGCTCGCAACTCGAGCAGCGGGTCATCTGAAGCCTCGATGCCGTCTACTCGCGGAATCGGATCAAAGATGATCTTCTGTTGTTCGCGTGCGTTATCCGGCGCAACTTTTGTGAGGGTGACCGTGCCCAACTCTACTGTTTCGCGGTCCTCCGGCCAGTGAATCGTTGCGTCGTTGACGATGTCCCTTTCGTTCGCTAACTGCACCAAAATACGAAACCGCACAGGCCCAGACTTCGTGCGCTGCTGAATCTCTTCAAAGAGGAAGTCGGCACTTTTCGTTTTCGCCTCGTCTGCACTGAGGTGCCGTACGCCTGCTTCCGGCACAATCCGGTAGCGTCCATACCGGCTAACCCCCTCCTTGTTTATGAAACGCATAGCGGTCACGCCGAAGTATGTATCTGTAGCAAAGCTGGCGGGCATCGGCTTGGACGCCTGCACAAACGCCAGAGCCGCCGGATGATGGCCCAAAAAACTCTCTACCGGCGACGGCGATTCTTTTGACGAACTGCTTTCCGCAACGGCTTGCAAAAATTCCAGGAACTCCTCACCGGTTCTGGTAGGAAAACCGTCTGTCGAATGACTCACGATGTCCGTGTGAACGTGTTCCGCCAAGTTGAAGCGGATGGCCATTCCGCGAGGATCGGCATTCGGGTCGTTATCCGGAATCTGGGGAATTCCCGTCGAGTTGGAAAATCTCACTGTGACGGGCGTGGATTCGCGCGTAATATGCGGCGCGCGCGTCAGCTTGCTCGCAACGGACGAAGGCGTAAAGGTCCCTGTGAGTAGAAGACCTTTTGCGTGCGCGGGCCTGAATCCCGGATGCAGCCCGAAGATCGTGTCAAATTGCTGAATCAACTTCTCACTCAACGCAACGATCTTTTCGTCGGAAGGAAGCGGCATCATTCTCTCCTTTCGTTCAGCGAGTGCCTGATTGTTCCACATCGGGAGCTCCAAGCACTCAATAGCTTGTCACAATTTTATGTTTGCCGGGTAAACTTCACCGGCGAGTTCAACGCTACCGATGTTCGTTACAAGAACCGGTTGGTCGTCAAAACTGAATTCCCGACAAAATCAAGCAGTTATGGAACCTAGAACGAACGGAGGGGCATAGGCCGAGGCGGAGTTGCGAGCAATGGGTGGGATCTTTTGGGTCGCAATGCGCCAGCTATGATCCGGCTGGGCCGACGCACTGATTCTTAAGATAGCGGAGCGTAGGTGGGCACCTCGTAACGGCAACGCACGACATGGAGGAACGCGTGCGAACGCTCCAGGGCGTACTAACCATCTCGTCGGATATTGGTGCCGGAATACTCGTTCGAGTGGAGGTGCCCTTGCGGGCTGGCCCCCGGAAGAGGTATATCGGCAGACAATCACCGCTGCCGTGAAACGGGCCGCCGAAGCGCTACAATTACTCAAGCAATTCGAACCAGTGAAGCAGCTGCCGCTGGTGTACTGGACCGCTATCCCCCCTAGACAGCTCACCTTGATAACTTAGCCTTCGGTTTCACTTCGGCGCCAATCGATGCACTATCATAGCCGTTGTGAGCCAAGTAGCCGAAACGGTTGTTCCTCCTTTGTTCGATGTCTTGCCAAGCGAATTGTGGCACTTCGAGTCCTTGCGGCTCGAACCACATAACGATCTCATGCGCGTCGAGATGTCCGGTTGGGCTTTTCCCGAGCCTGAACTAGGACCGGCATCGCCCGGCAAGTTCCTGCTAAATGGCACTGCCTTCGATGAGATCCGCTACCCAACCATTCGAGAGGATGTGGGCGGCAAATTTTGGCAGCGGAAACATTCTCGCTACAGTGGCTTTCAATGTGCTGCGTTGCGTCCACCATCGGAAATCTACAGGAATGGCGTGCTCGAACTCACGTACGTAAATCCAGGGTCGCCGCGTAGAATTGCAGCGCAGCAGTCCTGGTTCCGCCTCGATCCCGCGCTGGAACTGCCCTTTCCAGACGAGGCGCGCCGCTTTCGGGTCATTGGTGATACACACGCCGAAAATTTTGCGCTAAGCGGGTTCACCGATTTCAAACGGCTTGACGCAGCCGCCATGGCACTCAGCGGAAAAGGCTTTGCTGGTTTTCCACGCATTCTGGATTTCGGTTGCGGCTGTGGCCGCCTCGCGCGCTATACTTCGCAAATTTCTGGAGTCTCTCTTTCGGGTTGTGATATCGACGCTGATAACGTTAGTTGGTGCGCTGATCATCTTTCAGGCACTTTTCTGCCGACGAAGATCGACCCCCCGACACCATTCCCAGATCAAAGCTTCGATTTGATTTACGGCGTTTCCGTTTTTACCCACTTGCGAGAGCCTCTTCAGGATGCCTGGCTCGCCGAACTGGAGCGGCTGGCAGCGCCTGGTGCTTGGCTGTTCATGACAGTCCACGGTCGAACCGCAATCGACTATGCTGGCTTGCCACCTTCTCATTACGAAGAGCTTGGGCGCAGCATTTCTACTGAAGGACTGTACGTGACCGCGACCAACACGCAAATCGACGGCTACGCGGAACACCGAGGCGAGTACGTCGACGTGTTTCACGAACTCACGTATCTAAGAAATCGCTGGTCAAAGTACTTTGAAATCGTTGCGATTATTCCGGGCTACATTTATACGCACGACCTCGTGGTGATGCGGAAAGCGCCGTCCCTGTTCAAAAACCTAAGAAACTCCTTCTCCCCTTTTATCAGCCGTTTACGCTCCAAAACAGGCCAGCGTCCGCCGCTGGCCGTTTAACCGGGCCGGAATACCCCGCAGTTCCTGACCTTCTGCCGATTAGCTCGCCGGTTTAAGGGACATCAATCCGGCGGGCTCGCTTCTAGGTTGGACCAGTCGGAGGCTTACCCGGACGGCCGGTTCATGGGCTAGTTCACCACCAATTAAAAACGATAGCGCTGCTCGCCACAGTAGCTCTTCTTTTTTGCAATGCTGGGATTCGCCCTGGCCGGGCGTCCGGGTGCGATGGCGGGCGCACTGTTCGCGCTGTTGGCCCTTGCCCCGATTCTACGGCGGCAGATCGCGTGCTTTGGGTGCATCGTGCATCCCGGATTGACGAACAACAGGCACCCGGGATTTGCGGAATGATGCGCGAGTTGGCGCGGCGCGCAGGGCTGCCGGCCCTCCCCTTTACCTCGTGCCCGATTTGTCGCCAAACCGTGACAGTTGTTGCCGGCTTTGCCGCGTCAGTGGCCATATTGCCGGGCAAGGGCCCGTTTGCTCCCTTGGTTTTGCTGCTGATCCACTCGACCATTCGTGGTTCCAGGGCGTTTCGAGCCTATGAGTTCAGTACCCGCCTGATTGGAGATGCGTCTCCACTCGTGCGTGCTCTGATGAAGATGGAAGGGCAGCTGTTTTTTCATCGTGAGATGTCTGGTTCGCCTGCCACCTTGCTGCGTGAGCGCGTCTTCGTGCGACGGAACACAGCTTTCAAATGTCGGGATGTTCTAGCCTACTTATTGGCCGAGGTATCGACTGACGGCCAGTTCCGTGCCGTTGTTTGCTATGCCGATAGTGACAATCTTTCCGTCGACCGGCTGAATGGCAATGGCTACCAGTCCTTGCGCGGCGGGTGGAACGCTATTCGCAACTGTTCCGCCGTTCCCAAAAGTTGTATCGAGCGCCCCGCCTGGAGTGAGTCGCGCCAAGCCGTTAACTGTCGCCGAACCGCTACGGCTCAGTGTAGTCTGCTGTCCCACGACCACAATGTCGCCGTTGGGTTCGCTAGCCATAGCATTCGCTATTGCCTCAATACCAGAACCGCCGGGACCCTGAAAGTGGAAACTCGGGTCGCCAAAGCCAGGGTCTGCGGAGCCCGTCTGGGTGAAACGAAAAACCTGGACCGACGAGTTGTGACCGCGGGACTCTTCCCCTACGAATAGCTCGTCCGCGAACAGATAATCCCCATTCGAACGGAACGCGCTTGGAGCGCCGTTCGGGCTGTCATTGTTGCTGGCAATGATCGTTCCGCCGGTGACCGTGGATTCCACGGTGCCGTTCGGCGTGATTTGTGCGATGGCCCTTCCGTCAATCACCACGATTTCCTGAGTGGAGAGTTCAGCCAGTCCGGTACAGCCACTGCTTAGAGTTGCGATCAATGTCCCCTGATTAGCAAAGGTCGCCTCCGGGGCACCCGCCGAAGTGAAGCGCACGAGGATGGTCTGCGTCGGCTGGCGCCGACCGGTGGGGAAAAGCTGCGTGCCCACCAGGATGTTCCCGGTTGACTCGACCAGGACAGTCAGGCCTTCTCCAGGCGCCCGGTTCTGCAAACTTGCTGTGGCCAGGCCGCCATTCCCGAAAGAAGTATCCGGAGTTCCATTTGCATTTAGACGCTCCACGCCCAGCTCGGCCGCGCCTGTACTTGGGTTCGTGATCACTCCTGCAATTACGATCTGCCCATTCGGTTGCAGCATCATACTGCCGTTCACCGGAGGCGAGAGAGGCGCGGCTCCCGCGGTACCGAAGCTTGTATCGAGGGCTCCGCCGGATGTGAATCGCAACAGCTCGCCACCGGTGCTTCCCGCTTGAGTTAACACAAGAATCTTGCCGTCACTTTGCAGCGCGACCGAAGCAACAAAGCCGACACCCGAGCTGCCAAAATTAATGACCGCCACACCGCCGCTGCCGAACGTTGGATCAAGAGTCCCGGCTGTATTGGCCGCGCATGCTGTCTTCACGCCCACCGCCAGGCCTAGTGTTACAAGACACGGCAACATCAATACCGCAAACTTCCGCATTCTTGTTCTCTCCGTTCCGGGAAGCTCCCATCTATCGGTAAGGGCTCTAAATCTTTCGTCAATCCGAACAGCTAAGTTGTTAATTAACCAAGCCTACTGAGCAGAAAGTAGCAGCGAAGCCAGATATAGGTGTTATTGACTTGTCAACGTTTTGCGAAAGAATTTCTGCGATGCGTCACCCTGCGCCGGCCGATCGCCGAGCGGGCAGTCGCTCTCCGATCAAAGCCATGATCGGTTAGGCGGATTGTTCAAGTAATATAGCCATGCTGCACGAATACTTTGGTCCTATCCATCAAAAGCGAGTGCTTGTCCAACGCGTTCGATGACTGCATTTCAGTTGGTCGAGACTAGCGCGCGTGGACACGAGTACTACCGATGTTTCTTTCTGGCGTGAGGGAATGCTCCAGTATGTGGACAGAAGCCTGTCCTTCTCCGCCGGCGAAACCAGTCGAAAACCATGTCGCTCATAAAAGCGGATTGCCCACACAGCCGCCGCCCATGTGCGGACCAACAGAGGGCCGGTGGCCCGGTCCGCAAGGAAACGCAGCAGCGCGCTGCCGATTCCTCGACCTTGATACGTTGTTCGCACGTATGCGTGTCGGATCAGCGTAACATCGCGAACATGCTGGATTCCCATGACACCGACGAGAGTACCTGCCTCATCCCACCCCCAGAAGTTGACCCCAGCCTCGATCTCGGTCTTGAGAGCGGAACCTGTCATGTAAGGTTCGTGCCAACAATCAGCCGGAATAACCTCTCGGTAGGCTTGTGCAGCCTCGTTGATCACAGCTTCCATCGCCTGGAGATCGGTATTGGCACAGGGTCGAATCATGGCGGTTCCTTCAGAGCCACGGCTACCTTTGAGCAGGTCCAGTGTCTCTTGAGCAATTGTTTCAGTACGGGCAACTGAACGATACCTCGGTTGCAGCGACGAGATTCCGGCGGTTTGCTTGACTTGACGTAACCTGGAGAAGATCCAAACTACGCGAGAGCGGCTCGACAACTGAGACCGAACAATAGGATGTTCAGGGAGGCTATTGGATGAGAGCAGCGTGGTACGAGAAGCAGGGGCCAGCCAAAGAGGTCCTGACGGTGGGGGAGATGCCGGACCCGCATCCGGCTGCCGGAGAAGTTCGCATTCGTATTGCTGCGTCCGGCATCAACCCAGGCGATACAAAAAAGCGCCAAGACGTCTTTGGTTACGGGATGGCGTACCCCCGCGTCATTCCGCATAGCGATGGCGCTGGGCAAGTGGATCAGCTCGGTGACGGCGTTTCTCCCGAATGGCTTGGGCAGCCGGTATGGTGCTACGGAGCCCAATCTTATCGTCCGTTTGGTACCGCGGCGGAGTTTACGGTGGTTCCCGTGGATCAAGTTGCTCGCCTACCCCAAGGGGTTTCGATGGATCAGGGCGCATGCCTTGGGATACCAGGGATAACCGCACATCGCGCGGTTCATGTTGCTGGCGCCGTAAGTGGGCGGACCGTGTTGGTTCAAGGGGCGGCAGGTTCGGTCGGCCTTTGTGCCGTTCAGCTAGCCCGTAGGGCCGGCGCACACGTAATCGGGACCGTCAGGTCATCTTCGGATGAAGCAACCGCGGCGAAAGCGGGTGCGCACGAGGTGATTCGTAGCGATGAGAAGCTGACCACAAGTGTAAAGGCACTTGCGCCGAAGGGTGTCGACCATATCGTCGAAGTGGCATTCGGAGCCAATATAGAAGCCGATCTCGAACTGCTGAACATAGGCGGGTCTATCGCTACCTACGCCAGCGATAGTGGGACACCCAAAATCCCTTTCTGGATGATGGTGTTCAAAAACATTCGGCTATTCTTCCTGGGAAGTGACGATTTTCCAAAGGACTCAAAAATATTAGCCGCCGAAGACCTGAACGCTGCGCTTGAGGCCGGGTGGTCAGGTTTCGAGATTGCCGAACGAATTCCACTTCCAGAGATTGCTCGGGCTCACGAACTTTCAGAACATCCGGTGCGGCCTGGGCGGATTGTTGTTATCCCGTGAGCGCAAAAACCTAAACCACTAACGCGCGATCCAGAGATCCGGGGTGTTGCCGAAACTGTGATAACGTGTCGGAAATCATGAAGCCTACCCGTCGCGGATTCTTGCGCGCAGGCGCCGCAACCCCGGTCCTCATTACGGCGATTCAACCTGCGGCTCAGGTGTTAGCACAGAACACCCAGAGCACGTTGAAAACAGTGATGGATCTGATCATTCCGAGTTCGGACGGCATGCCGTCGGCAAGTGAAGCTGGCGGATTAACTTATTTGGAACACCTGATGCAGAGCGATAAGGATGCTGCCGCGGAAATCACAAAGGGTCTGGACGTGGCAAATGCTTTCAGCGAGCGCTCATTCAAAAAGCCCTTTAGCGAGCTCGGCAAGAATGATCAGATTGCTGTCCTGAAAGACATGGAGGATAACGCTTCCGGTGTCTTCGA
>Ga0213872_10000481_pt1 | contig 32134 bp, 34 predicted proteins | sample VelepicomBERX_R2_FD_160071 | JGI IMG/M metagenome (GOLD analysis project Ga0213872, IMG submission 160071) | Rhizosphere microbial communities from Vellozia epidendroides in rupestrian grasslands, the National Park of Serra do Cipo, Brazil - RX_R2 | ecosystem: Host-associated > Plants > Roots >...
CCATTCAACCCTCGGAAATTTGCAAGGAATTGCCCCTATTTTAGCGAAACCTTGCAAATCCAAGGGGAGGTTTTTTCTCGTTTCGCCTTTAGGTTCAGGCTCCGTTCAATTATTCAGACCGGACTACCTACGGTCGGAAACTACAGAGCCCTCCTATGCGGAGCGGCGATCATCAAGCCTCTTAGACAAATATTCTGTACAGCTGTCAGCCTGGCTCAAGGCCGAGGCAAGCAAGCCTCGCAAGCAGCGGCGCAATTTGAAGCAGCTCCACTTGGAACTTAAGGAGCTGGGCTACGAAGGGTCATATGACCGCGTGGCGGCATTTGCCAGGCAGTGGAAGGTGGGTCAATCGGAGTGGGTCAGTTCTGCGAGCAAACGAACACTCCAGGAGGGAGGCCGCCTTTGCCCCGCCGCGCTGCTCGGGCTGGCAATGCCTTTTTCCACCAGCTTGGCGTCTGTCTGTAACGTCTTCACTTAGGCTTGTCTGCCGGGCACTCACTGGCGTCTAACCCTGACATCGAGTTGTAAGAATTGCCGGCGGCGCCAATTTCTGGTGTCCACTGACCTTTACCTAAGTCTTGAATCGGGATAGAAGGCCCCATTGTTAGAGCAGCCTCTATAACTCCCGACTCATTGCGCGGGCGCTGAACTGTCAGCATCAGGACTTTAGGCGTGCTGCAGATGCGCTTAAAAGATATGTTGCTGTTTCCCTGTGGTTCGAATTGGTACTCCGGCTTTCTATCAAGGTAGTCGTTGCCAGGCTGCGGCCGCATTTCCATTGCCGTCGTCGCGTCGGTAGCCCGCTTCCTTCATCGCATATTCACACCGCGTAAAGATTGCAAAAAACTCGGTCGCGAGCTCTTTGGGAACAGCCATGTTGTTGAAGGGGGCTAAAAGCATTAGGTCTCGTTCAAAGGTTTTCCGACCGGCGGCGTGCGGCCAATACATAAGCGGAGTAAGGAAGATTGCTGTTGGGTATTTTACCCTCGACTTGACCCGGAAGAGGAGAGGCTTGAAGTCGGCCTCTTATGCAACCTGATATTGCTACAGCCATGCAGGAGCTCTGCGGTCATAGCGCTACAAAAGACAATGGCCATCTCTTAAAGATGGCCATTGTCTTTTCGACTTAGTGGTACGGCTAGGAGCCGTTATCCCGGGCTATTAAGGTGCATCCATCAATAAATGTCTCAATGGATGCCTCCCAAAATCTCAGGTTATGGTTCCCGCTACAGAAGTCTTAAACGTCGATATTGCCCGCACGGAGTGCGTTAGTTTCAATGAACGCCCGACGTGGTTCAACGTCGTCACCCATCAGCGTCGTAAAGATCTGATCCGCTGCGATGGCATCTTCGATCTGCACCTTCAACAGGCGACGAACAGTCGGGTCCATCGTGGTTTCCCACAGCTGCTCCGGATTCATCTCACCCAGACCTTTGTATCGCTGCTTGGTCACAGTGCGTTCCGCCTCATCGCGCAGCCACTGCATCGCGTGGTGGAAGTCCACAACCACCGATTCCTTGGTACGTTCGCCTTCGCCGCGACGAACAATCGCGCCTGGGCCGATCAGACCCTGGAATGTCTCAGCCGCATTGGCCAGCGTCGCGTAATCGCCACCCTGCACAAAGTCCGCATCAATCGAGCTGACCTTCACGTTACCGTGATGCATACGCTCGATCCACAGCATGTGCTTCTCGGACAGCTCGTCCGAACGCACCGTCACCTTCAGGGTCGGATCGGCGATGTTCTCCGCCAGCGCCTTGGCCGAAGCCTCCGCCTGCTCCAGCGAGCTCAGATTCAGCGTCACGCCCGTCATGATGGCCGTCAGCGCAGCGCGGTCGATCACACGGGTCAGGCGGGTCATGATGGCGTTGGCCGTGTTGAACTTGCGTACCAGCTCGCCCAGCGCCTCGCCCACGATTGGATCGGCGCCTTCCTTCGGCACCAGCGCGGCGGTGTTCAGCGCCACATTCATCATGTAGCCCGCTTCTTCCAGATCATCCTTCAGATAGCGCTCATCGCGGCCGGCCTTGACCTTGTACAGTGGCGGCTGCGCGATGTACACGTGGCCGCGTTCCACCAGCTGCGGCATCTGGCGATAGAACAGCGTCAGCAGCAGGGTACGGATGTGGGCGCCGTCGACGTCCGCGTCGGTCATGATGATGATGCGGTGGTAGCGCAGCTTCTCGACGTTGAATTCATCCGGGCCGATCGAAGTGCCCAGCGTCGCGATCAGCGTGGTGATCTGCTCCGACGACAGCATCTTCTCAAAGCGCGCCTTCTCCACGTTCAGCACCTTGCCGCGCAATGGCAGAATCGCCTGGAACTTACGGTCGCGGCCCTGCTTGGCGGAGCCGCCTGCGGAGTCACCCTCGACGATATACAGTTCGCACAGCGCCGGATCGCGTTCCTGGCAGTCGGCCAGCTTGGACGACAGGCCCAGGCCATCCATCACGCCTTTGCGGCGGGTTAGGTCGCGGGCTTTACGTGCCGCTTCGCGCGCGCGCGCCGCTTCCACGATCTTGCCGCAGATGATCTTGGCGTCGTTCGGCTTTTCCATCAGGTAGTCGGTCAGCGTCTTGGCGACGATCTCTTCGACCGGGCCGCGCACTTCGGACGACACCAGCTTGTCCTTGGTCTGCGAGGAGAACTTCGGCTCCGGCACCTTCACCGACAGCACGCAGGTCAGGCCTTCGCGCATGTCGTCGCCGGAGATTTCGACCTTGGCCTTCTTCGCCAGTTCGTTCTCTTCGATGTACTTGTTGATCACGCGCGTCATGGCGGCGCGCAGACCCGTCAGGTGGGTGCCGCCGTCGCGCTGCGGGATGTTATTGGTGAAGCACAGCACCTGTTCGTTGTAGGCGTCGTTCCACTGCATGGAGACGTCCACCGAGATGTTGGTGCCCTGGTCCGACATGCGCTCGCCGGTGGCCTGGAACACAGTCGGATGCAGCACGGTCTTGGCCTTGTTGATGTACTCGACGAAGCCGCGCGTGCCGCCTTCGAACGCGAAGACTTCTTCCTTGCCCGTGCGCTGGTCGGTCAGCTTGATGTTGACGCCGTTGTTCAGGAAGGACAGTTCGCGGATACGCTTGGCCAGGATCTCGTAGTGGAATTCCACGGTGCCGAAGATTTCCTCGTCGGCCCAGAAGTGCACGTCGGTACCGCGCTTGTCGGTCTCGCCGATCACCTTGATCGGGGACACGGCCACGCCGTCGCACATTTCGATTTCACGGTTCTGTGCCGCGCCGCGCACGAATTCCATCTGGTGCACTTTGCCGTCGCGGCGAATGGTCACGCGCAGCAGCTTGGACAGCGCGTTCACGCAAGACACGCCCACGCCGTGCAGGCCGCCGGACACCTTGTACGCATTCTGGTCGAACTTGCCGCCGGCGTGCAGCTCGGTCAGCACGATCTCCGCGGCGGAGCGCTTTGGCTCGTGCTTGTCGTCCATCTTCAGGCCGACGGGGATGCCGCGGCCGTTGTCGGTGATCGAGACCGAGTTATCCGAGTGCAGGGTGACGTGGATTTCCGAGCAGTGGCCCGCCAGTGCTTCGTCGATCGAGTTGTCCAGCACTTCGAACACCAGGTGGTGCAGGCCGGTGCCGTCCGAGGTGTCGCCGATGTACATGCCGGGGCGTTTGCGCACGGCTTCCAGACCCTCCAGGATCTGGATGGAGGAAGCGCCGTATTCTTCGGTCTTGGCCGGAACTGGATTCTCTTGAGTGCTGTCGGACATGGAACTGCTTTCTCTAATAACGAATTACAGGGAGCTGCTTTGCTAGGACCAGCGGTTAAATGCGCATCGGCATGACGACATACTTGAAGTCGGCATTGTCCGGAATCGAGATCAGGGCCGACGAATTCGAGTCGCCCAGCGCCAGGGTGATCTGGTCGCACTTCAGGTTGTTCAGCACGTCCAGCAGATAGGTGACGTTGAAGCCGATGTCGATGTTGTCGCCGCCGTAGTCGATTTCCAGCTCTTCCACCGCCTCTTCCTGGTCGGCGTTGGTGGACGAAATCTTCAGCGATCCTGGCGCCAGGATGCAGCGCACGCCTTTGAACTTATCGCTGGTCATGATGGCGGCGCGCTGCAGGGAGCGCAGCAGCTCGTCGCGGCCGATGGTGAATTCGTTCTTGTAGCCCTTGGGGATCACGCGGGTGTAGTCGGGGAACTTGCCCTCGACCAGCTTGGAGATCAGCTCGATGTCGGCGAAGGTCAGCTTGACCTGGCTGGCGGCGATGTCCAGCTGCACGGTGTCGTCGTTCTCTTCCAGCAGGCGCTGCAGCTCGATGATGGTCTTGCGCGGGATGATCACTTCCTGGCGGGCGAAGGACTGCTCCGTCTCCACCTGGCAGAAGGCCAGGCGGTGGCCGTCGGTGGCCACGGCGATCACATTATTGCCGTCCAGGACAAGCAGCAGACCGTTCAGGTAGTAGCGGATATCCTGCTGGGCCATGGAGAAGTGCACCATGTTGAACAGGTGCTTCAGCGTCTTCTGCGGCAGGGTGACGGTGGCGTTGAATTCCTCCGCTTGCTGCACGGTGGGGAATTCCTCGGCCGCCAGCGTCTGCAGGGCGAAGCGCGATTTACCCGATTGCACGGTCAGGCGCTTGTTCAGCAAGGTCATGGAGACGTCGCCCGCTTCCGGCAGGGCGCGCAGGATGTCCAGCAGCTTGCGCGCGGCCACGGTGGTGCCGGTCACTTCGGCGCCCGAACCGATGTCGGCGTGGGTCGTGATCTGCACTTCGGTGTCGGTCGACAGGAAGGAGACGTTCTCGCCTTGTTTCTGGATGAGGATATTGGCCAGAATCGGCATCGTGTGCCGACGCTCGACAATACCGCTCACAATTTGCAGTGGCCGGAGTAGCGTGTCTCGGGTGGTTTTGACCAATTGCATATTTATCCTCAATAGTAAAATGTAACGATACTAAATTTACAAAAAGCTGCCGCGAGGGTAACCTCTAAGCAGCTTTCAAGTTTGCCTGAATCATAACGGCAAACCCTCATTCTAGGCTACTGCGTCAGCCTTTCAGGGTTTGCTCCAGCACGTGCAGCTCGTGGTTGCATTCCGGGTTCTTGGTGCGGTCCAGGGCGATCTTGCGCACGGCGTGCAGCACGGTGGTGTGGTCGCGGCCGCCGAACAGCTCGCCGATCTCCGGCAGGCTCTTCTGCGTCAGCTCCTTCGCCAGGTACATGGCGATCTGGCGTGGACGGGCGATATTGGCCGGGCGACGCTTGGAGTACATGTCGGCGACCTTGATGTTGAAGAAGTCGGCCACCGTCTTCTGGATGTTCTCCACCGAGATCTGGCGGTTCTGCACCGACAGCAGGTCCTTCAGCGCTTCCTTCACGATGTCGATCGAGATGTCCTTGCCGTGGAAGCGCGAGTAGGCCAGGATCTTGCGCAGCGCGCCTTCCAGCTCGCGCACGTTGGAGCGCAGGTGCTTGGCGACGAAGAAGGCCACGTCGTCGGACAGGGTCACGCCTTCCGACTTCGCCTTCTTCAGCAGGATCGCCACTCGCATTTCCAGCTCCGGCGGCTCGATCGCCACCGTCAGGCCCGAGTCGAAGCGCGAGATCAGGCGGTCGTCCATGCCCGTGATCTCTTTCGGATAGGTATCCGAGGTGATGATGATCTGCTTCTTGGCCGCGATCAGCGCCTCGAACGCATAGAAGAACTCTTCCTGCGTACGGCTCTTCCCGCCGAAGAATTGAATATCGTCGATCAGCAGCATGTCCAGCGAGTGGTAGTAGTGCTTGAAGTCGTCGAAGCCCTTGCGCTGGTAGGCCGTCACCACGTCGCGCACATACTGCTCGGCGTGGATGTAGCGGATACGGGCGCCCGGCTGGTCGGCCATCACCTGGTTGCCGATCGCGTGGATCAAGTGGGTCTTACCCAGGCCCACGCCGCCGTAGAAGAACAGCGGGTTGTACGACACGCCCGGATTGTTGGCCACCTGGATCGCGGCGGCGCGCGCCAGCTGGTTGGCCTTACCGGTCACGAAGCTGTCGAAGGTCAGGTCGGTGTTGATGCGGCTTTGCTCGCGGCGCGGCGCGGCGTTGGCCGGCAGCTCGGGCACCGAGGGCACAGGGTCGTTGGGGCGCACATTGCCGTTCGCGCCAGGCGCGGCGCCGTTGACGTCCGCCGCCGGCGAGGCGGCAGCCGGCTTCTTTGCCGCGGACAGGCGCGGGTCGAGCACGAACTGCACCTCGGTGGGCGCTTCCCAGTACTGGCAGGCCAGGGCCGTGATGCGGCTGGCGAACTGGGTCTTGACCCAGTCCAGCTTGAAGCGATTGGGCGCGGCGACGCGCAACTTGCCGTTCTCGTAGTCGAGCGGCACCAGCGGCTTAATCCAGGCACTGTATTGTTGCGGAGTCAGCTCCAGTTCCAGCTGCGCGGAACAGGTCTGCCAGAAATTTTCCATGAATCGTTCTATTGTAAAAATAACGCAGGTGGCTGGACCGCGATTATCAGAAATGCATCGCAGTGCGCCACACGTAACACGCTATTCTACCCTCGACCGTCCAAGTTATCCACAGGCATTGTGCATATTTTTCTGACTTTCGGCATGCCGCAGGAGCCAGAAGTCGCCCGGCAGTTGTTGACAAGCGGTGCCGAAATGCTGATAATTCAGGGTTCCCCGCCCGTATGCCGTGTTTATTCACATGAACGTCAATATGGATAAGCGTGGATGTAGCGGGCGATGAGATGGACCCAGCTTGTGCCGCGTAGCGTTGGCATAGGTGCGCGAAGTGTCATTGGCACCAAATACTGACGGGCCGTCTGACCCGATTTTGTTCTTTTTCTGCTTTAAGCGAGACCAACATGAAACGTACTTACCAACCTTCCGTTGTGCGCCGCAAGCGCACCCACGGCTTCCGTGCTCGTATGGCTACCCGTGGTGGCCGTGATGTGCTGAACGCACGTCGTGCAAAAGGCCGCAAGCGTCTGGCTGTAGTATAAGCCTGCTGCTTGTTAGCTGATCGCGTGGACAGCTTGCTGCAAAGCGGCTCGACAGGCGAAGGTTCCCACGACTTCGCGCGCGTTCGGCGCATCGTTAAAACGGATGAATTTTCATCCGTTTTTCGTTTGCGCCCTTCGCAAAAAAGCGCGCACTTTGTGCTCTACACTCGTCTGAACCAACTGCCGCATGCGCGGCTGGGCGTCGTTGTGGCCAAGCGTTTTGCGCCGCGCGCCGTAACGCGCAATACAATCAAGCGCGTCACGCGCGAGCTGTTCCGCGTCACCGGCCTGCCGCCCATCGACTGTGTCGTGCGTCTGGCCAAGCCGGTCAACAGCAAGGATGGTCCTGCGACTTCGGCCAAGCTGAAGGCAGCGCTGCGCGTCGAGCTGGCGCGCATGTTTGCCGCCCAGGCGAAGGCGCCCTTGCCCAAAGCTGCGCCGGCCCCACATAAGACAGCATCATGACGACCTTGCTGCGCTTCCTGCTGCGCGCTTATCAGCTGACACTGAGTCCGCTGATGGGCGCGCGTTGCCGTTTCTATCCCAGCTGCTCCAACTATGCGCTGGAAGCGCTTCAGGTACATGGCGCGGCGCGCGGCAGCTATCTGGCTGCAAAGCGTGTCTGCCGTTGCCACCCATGGAACGAAGGTGGCCTTGATCCCGTTCCTCCCGCATCCCATACTCACTCCTGAAAAAGACCCGAATGGATATCAATAAACGTACCATCCTGTGGATCGTGTTCGCCGTCTCGCTGGTAATCCTCTGGAATAACTGGCAGATCTCGACTGGCAAGCCGTCCATGTTTGCGCCGGCGCCGGCACAAACGGCCAAGGCGCCGGATGCCAAGTCGTCCGCGCTGCCTGCGTCGGCCGCCGCTACCGCCGGCGCCGCAGCCCTGCCGGGCGCCGCGCCGATCGTCAATGGCGAACCGTTCAAGAGTGAGCGCATCACCATCACCACCGACGTGATCCGCGCCGACATCGACACCCTGGGCGGCACCATCAAGCGCCTGGAACTGTTGAAGTTCAAGGACGGCGTTGATCCGACCAAGAACCAGGTGCTGTTCGACCAGGAAGGCAACAAGACCTATCTGGGCCAGATGGGCCTGATCGGCGCGCCCGGCCTGCCGAACCACACCTCCGGCTTTGTCGCCAAGCCCGGCGCGCGCATGCTGAATGACGCCAACCAGGTGCAGCTGGTGCTGGAATCGGAGCAAGGCGGCGTCAAGCTGACCCGCACCTACACCTTCAAGCGCGGCGACTACGTGATCGACGTGCGCAACGACGTGACCAACACCGGCGCCGCGCCAGTGAAGCCCGAGCTGTACATGCAGCTGGTCCACGACGGCAACAAGCCAGAAGGCGACTCCTACTTCAATAGCAGCTACACCGGCCCGACCATGTACACCGAGGCCGAGCACTACAAGAAGATGAAGTTCGAGCAGCTGGAAAAAGCGGCGGCGGAAGCCGTCAAGACCGGCAAGCCGATGGCGCAGGACCATCCGACCAAGGCCGATAACGGCTGGGTCGCCATCTCGCAGCACTTCTTCGTCTCGGCCCTGGTCCCGCAGGACAAGCTGGCGCGCGACATCTTCACCAAGAAGCTGGACACCAATCTGTACGCCATCGGCGTGGTGCAGCCGCTGGGCACCATCGCTCCCGGCGCGACCGTCAGCAACGACGCCAAGCTGTACTCCGGCCCGCAGATCTCCAAGCAGCTGGAAGCCGTCACCCCTGGCCTGGAGCTGGTGAAGGACTACGGCTGGCTGACCATCATCGCCAAGCCGCTGTTCTGGGTCATGGATAACATCCACAAGATGCTGGGCAACTGGGGCTGGACCATCGTCCTCTTCACCATCCTGCTGAAGCTGGCCTTCTTCCCCCTGTCGGCTGCCGGTTTCCGCAGCATGGCCAAGGTCAAGCAAGTAACGCCGAAGCTGCAAGCCATTCGTGAACGCCACAAGAACGACCCGGCCAAGATGAACCAGGCCACCATGGAGCTGTACAAGGCGGAGAAGATCAACCCGTTGGGCGGCTGCCTGCCTATCCTGGTGCAGATGCCGGTGTTTATCGCCCTGTACTGGGTGCTGCAGGCTTCTGTTGAAATCCGCGGCGCCGCCTGGATCGGCTGGATCCACAACCTGGCCGCACCGGATCCGTTCTTCATCCTGCCGGTGCTGTACGCGATCTCGATGTTCATCAGCACCCGCATGAATCCGCAGCCTGCGGATCCAATGCAGGCCAAGATGATGATGTTCATGCCGCTGGCGTTCTCGGTCATGTTCTTCTTCTTCCCGTCCGGCCTGGTGCTGTACTGGGTGGTGAACAACGTGCTGTCGATTGGCCAGCAGTACGTGATCTCGAAGAAGTTCGCGCCTGCCAAATAAGAAGCAGCTTATGCTGTGGCAAGAAGCCCGCGCCTGACGCGGGCTTTTTCTTTATAAACTACAATCTCTGTTATGAACCTCGATTCTTCCCCCATCGCCGCCATCGCCACCGCACCAGGACGCGGCGGCATCGGCGTCGTGCGCGCCTCTGGCAAGAACCTGCAGCCGCTGATCTCCGCCCTGTTCGGTGGGACTGCCCTACAGCCGCGCCATGCGACCTATATCCCCTTCACCCAGGCCGACGGCGGCATCATCGACCAGGGCATCGCCATCTGGTTCAAGGGCCCGCATTCGTACACGGGCGAGGACGTGCTGGAGCTGCAGGGCCACGGCGGCCCGGTCGTGATGCAGATGCTGCTGGCGCGCGTGCTGGAAGCGGGCATGGAGATGGGCCTGCGTCTGGCCGAGCCGGGCGAATTCACCCGCCGCGCCTACCTCAACGACAAGCTGGATCTGGCGCAGGCCGAAGCGGTGGCGGACCTGATCGACGCCTCGACCGAGGCGGCGGCCAAATCGGCCTCGCAATCGCTGTCGGGCGCGTTCTCGAAGACGGTCAACACGCTGGTGGATGGCGTGACCAATTTGCGCATGCTGGTGGAGGCGACGCTCGACTTCCCCGAAGAGGAAATCGACTTCCTGGAGAAGTCCAACGCGCGCGGACAGCTGGCCGGCATCGTGGAAGCGCTGGAGCATGTGTTCCGCCAGGCGGCGCAAGGCGCGCTGCTGCGCGAAGGCTTGAACGTCGTGCTGGTCGGACAGCCCAATGTGGGCAAGTCCTCGCTGCTGAATGCGCTGGCGGGATCGGACGTGGCCATCGTCACGCCCATCGCCGGCACCACGCGCGACAAGGTGACGGAAACCATCCAGATCGAAGGCATCCCGCTGAACGTGATCGACACGGCCGGTATCCGCCACGCGGACGAAGACGTGGACGTGGTCGAGCGCATCGGCATCGAGCGCACCTGGGGCGAAGTGGGCAAGGCCGACGTGATCCTGCATCTGCTGGACGCCGACCACGGTCCTACGCGCGCGGACGAGAACATCCTCGAGGGCTTTCCCGAAGGCGTGCCTGTGCTGCGCATCTGGAACAAGATCGACCTTTCGGGCCACAAGCCGGGCGTGGATTTCATGGAAGACTCGACGCACGTGTACCTGTCGGCGCAGGAGAACATCGGCATCGAGCTGTTGCGCGCCGAGCTGCTGCGCATCGCCGGCTGGCAGCAGACGGGCGAATCGCTGTACCTGGCGCGCGAGCGTCATCTGATCGCCTTGCGCAACGCCGCTACTCACCTGGGCCGCGCTGGCGAGCACGCGGCGCAGAACGACCAGTCGCTGGACTTATTCGCGGAAGAGCTGCGCCTGGCGCAGGTGCAGCTCTCCAGCATCACCGGCGAATTCACGCCGGACGACCTGCTGGGCGTGATTTTCAGCCGCTTCTGTATCGGAAAATAGCGAGCATTCCGGCATAGTCCGAAGCCTTCCGCGATTCGCCTTGAAACCCGTGTAAATGCGGGTTTTTGTTATACAGAAGGCTTGTGCGTTCCGCAGAAATCCGCCAAAATGTGTTCCCAAGAGTGTTCCCATGGCTACCCGATGTGTTCCCATGGGGACGTTTCTGTGTTCCCAAATGGCCTTGTCGGAAGGCGGTGATTTCAGGTTTTCATGGGAACACAAGGCGGGTGCATTATGGCTGAAATCTGCGCAATTATAGGCGTACAGGCATGTGTTCCCATGGTTGGTTGGTGTTCCCATGATCGAAGCCGTTTCCATGGGAACACGGGGCGGGAGTGTGGATCATGGCGCTATCAGATACGAAGCTGCGGAATCTCAAGCCGGGCGAAAAACCGTACATCGAAACCGATGAAAGTGGGCTTCATCTTGAAGTCATGCCGGGCGGTGCGAAGGTTTGGCGACTGCGCTACCGGGTAGGCGGACGCGGAAGCAAGTAGGAAAAAATCACGTTGGGCGACTACCCCACCTATTCGCTGGCCGATGCCCGCACATGGCGGGACGATTGCAAGGCGCTGGCCGGGCGTGGTCTGTCACCGATGGCCTTGAAGCGTGGCGACCCTATCCCCGACGATACCGCACCTGCTGCCAAGGAGCTTGCCCAATTCTTCATCCGTAATTGGTGCTTGAAGGCCATCGAGAAAGCCAAGGTCAGGGAAGCCGAATCGAAGGCATCCGAGACCTTGGAAGCCTTCGCCCGGCGCTGGTATGCCGAAATCGTGGAGCCTGCCAACAGTAGCCCGCGCAACATCAAGCGGGTACTGGATAAGGACGTGATCCCGGCTATTGGCGCGAAGCAGGTTGCCGACGTGACTGTGACCGACATTTTGGCGATCACCGATAAGATCAAGAATCGCGGGGCAGACCAGATGGCCCTACAAACGCGCAACGTACTGAAACGGCTGTTCGCCTATGCCATCGCGCGCGAGAAGACCAAATTCAACCCGGCGGCGGCAATCGAGGCCAAATTCATTGCCCAGGCCAAGAGCCGGGACGTGGCCCTGACTCCGGACGAAATCGGGAAGCTGCTGCGGACGATCTACCAATCCAGCATCAAGCGAGCCTACAAGCTGGCAATACACCTGCTGATTCTCTGCATGGTGCGGAAGACGGAACTGATCGAAGCTAAATGGGACGAGCTAGACCTTGAGAAAGGCGAATGGGCGATCCCTGGCGAACGCATGAAGAAGGACAAGCCGCATCTTGTACATTTGTCCCGGCAAGCGGTGGCAATGTTCGAGGAATTGAGGGGGCTGGCGAGCGGTTCAGAGTGGGTATTCCCCAGCCGTGGCGACCTGCATCAACCGATTGCCCATAGCACCTTGAATCAGGCGGTGCGCTCACTTGAAATCGACGTGCGGGACTTTGTGATTCATGACTTCCGGCGCACGGCGTCCACGCATTTGCATGAGGCGGGTTTTAATTCGGACTGGATCGAGAAATGCCTAGCCCATGAAACCAAGGGTATTCGTGGGGTCTATAACCGGGCGCAGTATGCTGACCAACGGCGAGAAATGTTGCAATGGTGGGCGAATTTCGTTGATGGCCAAATCGAGGAGGGCCGGAAGGTGATTATCGGCAGCTTCGGCAAGGCATTTCAGGCTGTTTGAGAGGGCGGCAAGATGCCAACTAAGACCAAGCCAAAGTGGCCTGTTGATTCATATGCTATCTCTATCCCTGTAAGGTTGAAAGATTCCGACAAACGGAATCTACGTGAACCGTGTGGCTTCGATAGGGCAACGGATGCCGATGGAGCCAAATCGGTGGCAATGTTCAGCGCCTTGGAGTCGCTGCTAACACTTGAATTCAATAGGCTGCGGCGGGTACCTGATAGGCCGCTGCCCACTCATGTTGTCGCAGCCCTTGAACCTATAGCAAAAAAGGCCAATGAGCTTGCTGCTCTGCTCGATCCGGGAAAACTGCCCGTGAAGGTGTTGGCCGAGCTTGATGTCTCTGACGTGACAGACGGCGGTGCGTGGCACCTATTGACCAAGGTTGCCGTTGCGGCGGAATTGGCCATTTTCCGGAACCAAGGGAAGAGCGGAGAAGGGCTGCATAATCAGGCAAAAAGAGAAGCAATGGAGCTAGCCGAACAGCAACTAGGCAATCTTTTTGACCGCTACGCCATTGGTCCGGAGGCAGGTGATAAAGCGGAGTTTCTGGCTATCTGCGAGAAGTACCTTCGCATACTGCCGCAAGGTAAAGCTAAGACCTAAAGCGGGTTGCAGGCACCCGCTTTCAACACGGATTGGCTTTTCCGTGTAATCATAATTGGTGTCGATCCGTGCCGGGCGTTACCGGGACGGCCTTCAAAAAGGAATCGACATGAATGCACAAACCAAAGCCGCGCTTACAATCCTTCGGCGCAAGCAAGTTGAAGCCCGTACCGGGCTTTCCCGTTCATCCATCTATGCAAAGCTACGCCATAATCCTAAGCGCCCCAGCGATTACGATCCAACCTTCCCGAGGCCTGTACCTGTCGGTGCAAAAGCCGTGGGGTGGATCGAAGCCGAAATCGACGCATGGCTGACCGCTCAAATCGAGAAAAGCCGTAAGGCAGCGTAAGGGGGGCGACCATGACCCCCAACAAGAAAAAAGCCGCTGCGGGCTGCGGCACCCGTGCGGCTTCAAATAATCTCGCAAGCCCAAAGTATAGCATCCTCCCCCACCTCAATGTGGCAATCGTACGGCTGGCCCTGTGGGGTGTGCTACCGGTAGCTGTTGTGGAATGGCTGATCCAATGCGGGGGGCTGCGCCATGTCTGACGCGTTGCAACAATTCCGGGATGCGCTGATCGGGCGCGGCATTGTTCCACCGGCTGACCTGCTGGCCGATGGCATCATTCATCGCTGCGATGCCGAAGGCCGGGGCGGCAAGAACGATGCTGCTTATCTCCTGCACTTGGACGGCATCTCTGCTGGAGGCTTCGAGAACTGGCGCGACGGTCTGGGCTGGGAGAACTGGCGGGCCGATGTTGGCCGCACCCTGACCCCAACCGAGGAAGCCGCGCACCGGGCGCAGGTCGAGGTGGCACGGCGCGAGCGCGAAGCAGAGGAAGCCAAGCGGAAGGAAGAAGCACGGGAAACGGCGCGTCTGAAGTGGACGGATGACAAAATCAGGGGATAACTCCGAAGAGTGTTCCCATATTTGTTCCCATGATGAAAATCGGAATTGCACAAACCAAGAAACGGCGCTGCTTTACGCCTGTTCGCTAGATTCTGTATCGAAGGCGCCGTCAGGCGTGACAATCTGTGTACTTTCATGGACAGGCCAGAACGTATAGTGATGGTTTGTCAACCATGGGAGGTCGCATGCAATTATTCAAAGGGATGGTCGTGCTGGCGTTGCTGGCCGGGCTGACAGGATGTGCATCCTGGCTGTCGCCGAACAGCGTGCGGCAGAACGGCAGCGTGGTCGATTATCTCTATCCGAACGCCAAGGAAGCGCCAACCCTGCAGGCGACGGTGACGCAGTTGCGGCCACCAGTCAGGGTCGGCGTCGCCTTTGTCCCCGGCGGCAGTTGGGGGAGTGCGCTGACTGAAGAGCAAAAGGCGAAGTTGCTCGAACGGGTCAAGGCCGCGTTTTCCCGGCACGCCTATATCGGCAGCATCGAAATCATTCCGACCACCTATATGCGGCCGCAGGGCGGCTTCGACAATCTGGAGCAGGTGGCGCGCATGTTCAATGTGGAAGTCGTCGCGCTGCTGTCCTATGACCAGGTGCAGTTCAACGACACGAATGCGCTGGCCGTGCTGTATTGGACCGTCGTCGGCGCCTATGTGGTGCGCGGGGATAAATACGACATCCAGACCATGGTCGACGCCTCGGTCTTCGATGTGAAAAGCCGCAAGCTGTTGTTCCGCGCGCCAGGCAGCAGCCAGGTCAAGGGCAACGCCACCATGGCCGGCTTCAGCGAGAGTTCACGCGCGGCCCGGATGGATGGCTACAACCAGGCGGTGAACCAGCTGATCCCGCAGCTGCAAACGGAACTGGATGGTTTCCGCGAGCGCATCAAGTCGGATGCCAGCATCCAGGTCGCCAACAAGGATGGCTACAAAGGAGGCGGCGCGGCAGACTGGTGGAGCTTGGCAGCGGCAGGCTTGTTGGCGGCGCTGGTATATGGCAAGCGCCGCCGGGCGGCCTAGCCTGCCGCTGGCCAGCGGCGTGCTGACGCTAACCTGTCTTGCACTGGCTTGCGCTCCAGCCACGCTGAGCCGGGCCATGGCCTATGACAGGCCGGAGATCCTGTCCGGCCAGATCTGGCGCCTGTGGAGCGGGCATCTGGTGCACTATTCACCACGTCATGCGCTGGTCGATGCCGGAATGCTGCTTTTGATCGGGCTGGTGCTGGAACCGCTGGCCGGAACGCGGAGACTGTGCATCGGCTTGGCTTTGGGCGGGCCGGGGATTGCCCTGGCGCTGCTGTGGTGCGCACCCGGCTTGCTGGAATACCGCGGCGCATCCGGCCTGGACATGCTGATGGCGGCGATGGCGCTTTGCTTGCTATGGCGTAGCGGCGGCCTTTCCCGCTCCTGGCTGATGGTCTTGGGCGGAGCGCTCCTGTTCAAAACCATCGGCGAGGCTGGTGGCATATGGCTGGGCTGGTCGTCCTTGCCGCAGGGCGTGGCGACCGTGTGGCAGGCCCACGCGCTTGGTGCGGCTTGTGGAGTGCTACTATTTGCTGGCTCGCCGAGAAAAAGGTCCTCCGCTGATTGAGGGGAATCGGTCATGGCTGGCAAGAGTCGCTGCAATTGCTGATGCAGCTGGTGGAGCCGGAAATCCGTCAATAGATGAGCGCTGGGAGGCTGCCATGTCGTCGTCCGTTCAACGCAAGGCCATCGTTCTACCTCCCGGTGCCGGCCGGAGCTATCCGATGGGCAGACTCTCTGCCGTGTTCAAAGCAGATGAGCAGGAGACTGCCCATTCCTACTCCATTTCCGAATGGTGGATGGAGCCCAACACCAAGGGACCGGGCGCGCATGTGCATGACGAGGACGACATTTTCTATGTCCTTGAAGGCACCTTTCATTTTTTCGTCGGGGATCACTGGACCGAAGCCGGGCGAGGTTCATTCGTGCTGGTGCCAGGCGGCGTGCCGCACGACTTTGAAAACCGTGGCAGCGAACCTGCCGGCTTCCTCAACTTCTCCGCCCCTGGCGACTTCGAGCCTGCCATGCCGGACATCGCGCAATGGTTTCGGGACCGTTCGCCGGAGGACACTAACGTGAAGTAGCGCGGCGTTTTTTTGATTTGGCTGGCCGCATTAGCGCGTCGGCCGCTGCAAGAAACTCCTCTTTTGACACCACCTTTTCACCAATCCTATAGGTTGCGTGCTTGAGGAGTTCTTCCGTAAGTTCAGGAGCGTCATCGGGATCGACGAACTCTTCTTGAATAGAGTTTGATTTCACGTCCATTTGCATACCTCATTGAAATTACGCGCCTGGCATTACCACGAGGCGTCCATATCACCATAACCCAACGGCTGTCCAAAACTCCAATAGTCATAATTCTTTGCTCACCGTAATCCTTGCGAAGATCGGGAATGTCGGTGCTTGGTCCCGAAAATACTTCATCGGCACGCGCAAAATCCAAGCCGCGCGTGGCCAAAGTCCAGTCACGCTTGGCGCGGTCGAATTCGATCCGCATAAGCCAGTGTGTTATGCGGACAAGCGGAGGTCAAGCGAGCTTAGCGTTGCGGTGTGCATTTCCCCTCCGTCGCGCAAAGAGGATATTTTCCTGCTGCGCGAGAAGGGGAATTTGCGTTACAGCAGAGATTTGATCAGGCGGCGGCGTCTTCTTCCGGGCGGTCGACAATCACGCAGTCGCGGCCCGCGTGCTTGGCCGCGTAGAGGCAGCGGTCGGCTGCGGCGAGCAGGGTTTCGGCGTCGAACAGGCGCGCCTTGTCGAAGCTGGCCACGCCTATGCTCATCGTCACATGCGGACGCGTCGCCGCCGGCGCGTGCGTGATGTTCAGCCCGGCGATGCGGGCGCGGATCGTCTCGGCCACCTGCGCGGCGTGCTCGGGACTCGTCTCCGGCAGCACGGCCGCAAACTCCTCGCCGCCGTAGCGCGCCGCCAGGTCCGCCGGACGCTGCAGCGCGGCGGCAAACGCTTCCGCCACCATGCTCAGGCAGGCGTCGCCCTGCTGGTGGCCGAAGTGGTCGTTGTAGGCCTTGAACGAGTCGATATCCATCAGCAGCAGCGACAGCTGGCCGTTGTTGCGGTGGGCACGGCGCAGTTCGCGGTCCAGCGCGACGTCGAAGTGGCGGCGGTTGGCGATGCCCGTCAGGCCATCCACATACGATTGCGCGCGCAGGGCCTCGGCCGCGCCGCGCAGCTGGCGCTCGCGGCCCACGGTGCTGCTGATGTCGCTCACTTCGATCAGGCAGTAGCGTTCCTTCCCTTCCGCGAACGGCGTCACGGAGACGGCCTGCTCCATGCGCTCGCCGCCCCAGGTGCCCGTCGGGAACAGGGGGAAGGGCGTGCGGTTCAGCGAGGGCGACAGTTGCGACGGCAAATTGCTCTGCATGGCCGTCTGCACCGCCTGCTCCAGGCGCTGTCCGCGCAGCTCGGGGAAGAGGTCGAACAGGTCGCTGCCCAGCACGCGGTTGGCCGATTGGCCGGAGTGGCTGGCCAGCCACTGGTTCCATAGCACTATGCGCTGATCGGCGTCAATCACCATCAGGCCCAGATTGGCGAGGCCCAGCACGCGCAGGGACAATTGAGGCAGGGCGCCGTTGGACGGCTGGGGAACGAGTGTGTTGTCTTGCATGCTAATTTTCAGGCAGGCCAATGATGGTGAATGATTATAAGCTTTGCTGGCGCGGCGTCTACAGTTCTTGCTTTGTACCACTATCATTTGCGAGGTTTCAATTGGAAAAAATATCCTGCTTCAATCCGCCGCAAACGCTGAAATATGCAGGTGTGACAGCGCGCATCACCGGCTGTTTTTTTGCCTCCAATGTGCAAGCGAACGAGGCGACTAAGCTGTTATTATTGGCCCGTCGCTGTACCGCATTGAGAATTCTCATGCCCGCAATATTCTGCTGAAGTAACCTTGCTGAGACTGAGTACTGCCTGGAAGGGAGGGGATCTTGGAACCGATACAAGAGAGCATGCCGGACGACGGTCCGGGCTTGCCGCCGCCCGCGCCAGGGCCGGCGGTGCGCACGCGGCAGATGCTGCCGCCCAAGGGATCGTGCTGGTATTGCGAAAAGCCGCTCGATAATGTGCGCCGCTTCTGCGACAAGGAATGCGCCGACGCATTCGACGAAGAGAAAGAATACAGCCGTTGAGCGGCGCCTGAGCCTCTGACCTAGAGCTTGGGCGCCAGCGCCTCCAGCGCGGCTTCAAAATCAAATTGGTGGGCCGCCGCCGCCACTTCCTGAAACACCGCCACCCCCAGACTCGCCGCCAGCACGGAGGCCGATTGCTCCAGCACGTCGATGGCTGCGCCATTGCCTTCGTCCAGCAGCCGCGCCAGCTGGTGGATGAGGATTTGCGCCGAAGGCTGCGGCGTGACCGGCGCGGCGGGCGCCGTCACGGCGGGACTGCCGGCCAGCACGTTGTCTATCATTCCGCTCAAGGTGGTCATGGCCTGCTCCAGCCTGGCCAGAGACTCCATGCAGGGCGCACCGGGCGCGCGGCAGCTGATTTCCAGCGCGAGCGCATAGGCCTGCGCCTGCTGCGCGCCTATCATGCCCGCCGCGCCTTTGAGCGTATGGGCCAGGCGGCGTCCTGCTTCGGCATCGTCGCCTTGCAGCGACTGGCGGATACGCGTCGCCGCGTCGTGGTAGTCCTGGCGGAAGCGGCGCAGCAGCTGCAGATACAGCGCGCGGTCGCCCATCAGCCGCTCCAGGCCGTCCTCGACGTGAAGGATGTGGCTGCGGCTGGCGTCAATGGAGGCATTCATTGCGGTACGGTGAGTGCGGGATAAGAGCTATCGTCCTTCATTTGGTGGTGAAAGACCAATTGCGGTTAACCACAATACCGTCCACGGAGCCGCTGAAGGAGACGTCGTAGGTGGTGCCCGATGCGAGCACGGACAGCGGGATGATGGCCGCGGCGGAAACGGGCGTATCGCTGTCGCCGGCCTTGGTCAGCAGCCGCACCGCCATCACCGCGCCGCCGTGCGGCCTGATGGTGAAGCTTTGCACCGTCAGCACGGAGAGCAGGTCGGCGTGCACGCTGACGGGGTAGCCCACTTCGTTCTGCGTCGGCACGGGGTCGGGCGACTCGTTATCGCTGAAGAAGTTGACGGGCACCCTGGTCTGGTTGCTGAACGGGTAGACCACCACATTGCCCTTGCCCACGCTGGCGCCGTAGCCATTGCTGGTGGCCATATCGGCCGTGAAGTAGGCGTAGGCATTGCTGCCGCTGGCGATGGCGGCGCCCGTTCCCATATCGCGGAACAGGGGCTCGAAAATCACGAAGCGGTGGTAGATCGCCGTGATCAGTTCCTCCGCCTGGTAAAAGCCGGAGCTGTTGGAGGTGGCGGAAATCACTTCGCCATAGGCGTAAGGCAGCACCAGCTTGTAGCCGGCATTGGCGATGCGGTCGCCCGGCGCGGCGCCCATGAATCCTGGCTGGCCCGCCGTCTCCGTATGGCTGATGGTGTTGTTGGTGCGCTGATAATTGGAATGCCCCTGGGCCGCCGTATCGAGCATGGTGTTGTGAGCCAGCTGCGCCAGCCCGACCTGGGCGCGGCGGTAGTTGATCCAGTTGGCGCCGTCGGTCGCCATATCGCCCGTCATGACCGGCGCACCCGGCTCCTGCGTCAGCGTGCCGGGGTTCGAGGGCGGCGTCGTTGACGTGGATGGCGGAGCGCTGCCGTCTCCCCCGCCGCCTCCGCCACAGCCGCCCAGGCCCGCGCCCAGCACGGCCGACAGCAGGGCTGCCGTCAGCCAGCGTGGGTGCAGCCATCGCCGATGTGGAGGGGTTGCCATGACAAACTCCTGTTCTGTGCGTGAGCCGATTCTATGCCAATTTTTTGTTCACCAGCATACCGTAGGAAAATGCGCACGGGCAACGCCATGTGTGTTTGCTGCCACAAGGTAGAATGGCGTTTTTGCTGAACAGGTTTCACACTGCTGATGACATCACCTCGTCCGCGCTTGCAGCGCGCCAAGTTTGCCTTGCCCAGTATGGTTACCCTGCTGTCGATCGCCTGCGGCTTCGGCAGCATCGTCATTTCGGTCGACAACGCTACCGTCGGCAGCGCCCACGACTACCGCCTGGCGGCCGTGCTGTTGGTGCTGGCGGGCGTGTTCGACGCGCTCGACGGCCTGGTGGCGCGCGCCACCAACACCAGCTCGGACTTCGGCATGCAGCTCGACTCGATTGCGGACGTGATGAACTTCGGCTGTGCGCCGGCCATGCTCTTGTACTGCTACGGCTTCGTGCAGGCGGGCGCGCACGATCCCGTGCTGCTGCGCGTGGGCGGCATCGCCAGCTTCTTCTTCTGCGCCTGCGGAGCGCTGCGTCTGGCGCGCTTCAATGTGAATGTGGGACGCACCGATCCCCGCTACTTCGTCGGCATGCCGATCACGGCGGGCGCCGCCTGCGTGGCCTCGGTGGTGGCGGCCTGGCCCGAGCCGGCGTCCGGCCGCCTGCAGGGACTGCTGCTGGTGCTGCTGCTGTTCGGCGTGGGCAGCCTGATGGTGTCGACGATCCGCTTCCCCAGCTCCAAGCAGAAGAAGAGCGCGGCGGCGCTGCTGGTCCTGGCCGTCAACCTGGGCTTGCTGGCTTGGCTGCAGACCATGTATTTCGTTTTGTTCTTCGCCGTCTACATCACCGCCACGCTAGCGCTGAACCTGGCGTGGCAGCTGGGCTGGGAAGGTATTGCCCACCCAGCCGTGTTCGAAGACTGATTACGCCACTTCGTGCCCGCGCGCGGCGCGCAGGATCTCGAACCACTGCGGGCGGCTCAGGCTGAACTGGGTCGCCTGCACCGCTTCCTCGATGGCGGCGATGCGGCCGCTGCCCGTCAATGGAATGGGACGCGACGGCAACTGCATCATCCACGCAAACACTACGCTGCTGAACGGGCGCTGCAATTCGTCGGCGATGCGCTGGATCACGGCGCGCACGCGCTGCGCCGCCGCTTCGTCCGAGTTGAACAGGCGGCCGCCCGCCAGCGGCGACCAGATCATGGGCGCCACGCCCAGGTCCTGCAGGCCGTCGAAGGTTTCGTCATACATCGGGCTCACGCACAGGGGCGAGAATTCCACCTGGTTGGTGGCCAGCTTGATGCGGCGGTTCAGGCACTCGAACTGGTGGCGGGTGAAGTTGGACACGCCGAAGTGCTTGACCTTGCCTTCCTTGCGCAGACGCTCGAAGGCGCCGGCGATCTCGTCGTAATCCATCAGCGGATCGGGGCGGTGGATCAGCAGCAGGTCCAGGTGGTCGGTGCCCAGCTGGCGCAGCGAATTTTCCGCCGAGGCGATGATGTGGCTGGCGCTGGTGTCATAGTGCTGGATGGTGTGCTCGGGACGGGCCGACGAGATCAGCTTGATGCCGCACTTGCTCACCAGCTGGATGCGCTCGCGCAGCGAAGGCTGCAGGGCCAGGGCTTCGCCGAAGGTGGCTTCCACGCCGTAACCGCCGTAGATGTCGGCATGGTCGAAGCTGCTCACGCCCAGTTCCAGGCATTGCTCGATCAGGGCCAGGCGCTGCTGCGGCGTCATATTCCATTCATTCATGCGCCACATGCCGGCCACGACGCGCGACAGGGTCAAACCGCCGGAATACGTGGCAATGGATGGGCAGGACAGGGAGGTGCTCATGAAGGCGCTTTCTCAGGTTAAAGGCAGGTGCCGATTATAGCGACAAGCCCGCCGAATTTTTCGGGCGGAAACGCTTTTGGCCTGCCGTTTCATTGTATTATCGGTAAATATTTGCGCACTACCGCAGGAGGAATTGACGTGGGACTGTTATCGTTTCTGAAATCTAAACAACAGGAGCCGGAAGCAACGCCAGCGTCGGCCAGCAAGCCCGCGCCCGCCGCGCCGGCTCCGGCCGCCACCGGCATCAGCCAGGCCGATGCCAACGCCATCGTGCATCGCGCCGAGATCGTCGATGAAAAGAACCGCCTCTGCGGCTACCGTTTTTCCGTGCCCTTTGGCGGCGCGCGCCTGCCGCTGCCTGAGCCCCAGTTCATTGAAACGCTGGTGGCCGCCGATCTGCCCGCATTTGCCCAGCGCCGCCTGGCCCTGGTGCAGATCAGCTCGGACGCCGTCGTCTTCAACCGCCATCTGCCGCTGATGGCGCCGCATACCGTCTTCCTGCTGGACCGCGCGGCGGGCAATCTGCCGGCGGACCAGATGGCCGGCCGCCTGGCCGCCCTGCGCGAAACGGGCAGCCAGGTGGCCCTGCGCGGCATCGGCAAGGTGGCGGAAGAGGCGCCGCTGCTGGCGCTGTGCGACATCGTGGTGCTCAATCTGAGCGAGCACAGCCTGGCCGATTTCCAGGCGCTGACGCGCGATCTGCGCGCGGCCTATCCGCGCCTGAAGCTGCTGGTGGAAGGCATCAATTCCTGGGACGAGCAGCGCATGTGCCTGGCTTGGGGCTGCAATTACTTCATGGGCCTCTTCCTCACCACGGCCGACAAGCTGGACCCGGACGCCAAGGTGGACCAGAGCCGCCTGACCTCCATCGAGCTGCTGAATCTGCTGCGCACGGACGCGGAACTGCCGGCCCTGATCGAAGTGGCCAAGCGCGATCCCGGCATGACTTACCAGGTGCTGCAGTGGGCGAACGCGCCGGGCAGCGGCTGCACCACCAAGGTCACCAGCCTGAACCAGGCCTTCATGGTGCTGGGACGGAACCAGCTCTACCGCGGCCTGACAGTGTCCATGTTCCGCCTGGGCGCAGGCGCCAACAAGGAGCGCGACGAATCGCTGCTGGAAGTGGCGCTGACCCGCGCCCGCTTCCTGGAGACGGTGGCGAAAGATATCCTGCCGCAGAACAAGCGCGACGAGCTGTTCCTGGTGGGCCTGCTGTCCCTGTTCGACGTACTGCTGGGCATCCCCATGGCCAATCTGGTCGGCAAGATGCACCTGTCGGACGAGATCCGCGACGTGCTGCTGAAGAGCGAAGGCACTTACGGCCCCTACCTGATGATGGTGCTGCTGCTGGAGCGCGACAAGGTGGAGCGCGCCTGCGAGATCGCGGATACGCTGGGCATCGTGCCCGAGTCGATGGCGGAGACGGGCCAGGCCGCCTTCAAGTGGGCGCAGGAATCCCTGCAGCTGACCACCAGCGAATAAAAAAACCGGGGTCAGTTCCGGCAATCAGACACAGGCCCAGCCGTAAGCGCTTAACGGCTGGGGCCGTGTCCGAATGCCGGAACTGACCCCGGTTTGGTTTTTTGCGTTATTTCAGCCAGAGACGCAGCGAATCCCAGGCGCGGCCGAAGATGGAGGCTTGCTCCACCGGCTCCAGCGACACCACCGGCAGCTCCAGCAGCGGCTTGCCGTCGACCATCATCTTCAGCACGCCGACGCGGCTGTTCTCGGCCAGCGGCGCGACCAGCGGGTCCTTACGTTCCAGCACCGGCTTCATCTTGGCGGCGACGCCCTTCGGCACCGTCACCAGCATATCGTTGGGGAAGCCAATCTTCACGCTGCTCTTGGAACCCTTCCAGATTTCCGGCGTGGCGATGGCCTGGCCCTTGGAATACAGCTTGACCGTGTCGAAGTTCTGGAAGCCCCAGTTCAGCAGCTTCTGGCTTTCCTGCGTGCGCGCCTGGTCGGACGAGGTGCCCAGCACGACGGCGATCAGGCGGCGCTCGCTGGCGCCGTTCGGACGGTGGGCCGAGGCGATCATGCAGAAGCCGGCCGCTTCCGTGTGGCCCGTCTTCATGCCGTCCACGGTGGGATCCAGCCACAGCAGGCGGTTGCGGTTGGGCTGGGTGATCTTGTTATAGGTGAAGCTCTTCACCGAGTCGATCTTGTAGAACTCGGGGAAGTCCTTGATCACGTGGCTGGCCAGCACCGACAGGTCCTGCGCGGTGGAATAGTTTTCCGGGCTGGGCAGGCCGTGCGGATTGGCGAAGTGGGTCTGGGTCAGGCCCATGCGCTGGGCATCCTTGTTCATCAGCGCCACGAAGGCGGACTCGTCGCCCGCCACCGCTTCCGACAGGGCCACGGCCGCGTCGTTGCCGGACTGGACCATCAGGCCGTACAGCAGGTCGTTGATGCTGACGGGCGTGGCCGGGTCGATGAACATCTTCGAGCTGCTGGTGTCGACCTTCCACGCCTTGGTCGAGACATTGACCATCTGCTTGAGGTCGATCTTCTTGTCGCGCAGCGCCTCGAAGGTGACGTAGGCCGTCATGATCTTGGTCAGCGAGGCCGGCTCGATGCGGGCGTTGGGCTCTTGCGAGGCGATGATCTGGCCGCTGGTGGCGTCCAGCAGCAGCCAGGACTTGGCGGCGATGGTCGGGGCCGGCAGCGTTTGCGCCACGGCGGCGGACATCACCAGGACACTGGTCGCCAGTGCCGCGATAAATTTCTTCATGGATTAATGCTCTGGTGAAAAAGCTAAATTATAGGGCCTTAATCCGCCGCTGCGGCGTCCGTTTCAGCCTTGTTTTGCCACAGCCGCGTCACCCAGCCCTTGATGTGCTGCAGCTTGCGGTGGAAGAAGTGGTCGGCGCCGGGAATCACGATGATGGAAATGTCCTGCGGACGCAGCCAGTCCAGCACGTCGATCAGGGGGATGGTGTCGTCGTTTTCGCCGTGGATGAGGATGGTGTCGGCGGGCACGTCGGCCAGTTCCCACTTCCTGGCGGCGGTGCCGACCAGGACCAGGCGCTCGGCCGGCTTGCCCGCCTCGGCCAGGCGCTTGGCCAGGTGCGACTGGACGAAGGTGCCGAAGGAGAAGCCGGACAGCGCCACCGGCAGGCCGGGATAGCGCTCCGTCATCCAGGCGTGCAGGATGGCCATGTCGTCCGTCTCGCCGCGGCCGTCGTCGTGCACGCCCTCGGAGGCGCCCACGCCGCGGAAGTTGATGCGCGCCGTGACATAGCCCAGGTTGACGAAGGTGCGGGCCAGGGTCACGGCCACCTTGTTGTCCATGGTGCCGCCGTACAGCGGGTGCGGGTGGGCCACCAGGGCCACGCCGCGCGGCGCGCCGTCGGGATGGTCGATCACGCCTTCCATCTGGCCGGCGCCGCCGGCCAGGGTAAATTTTTCTACGTTCTTCATGCTTGCTGTGCTCAGATTTTCAGGCGGTCGACGACTTTGCCGTTGACCAGGTGGCTATCGACGATTTCGTCGATATCGCTGTTGTCGACATAGGTATACCAGGTGCCTTCCGGGTAGACGACCAGCACGGGGCCTTCGTCGCAGCGGTCCAGGCAGCCCGCCTGGTTGATGCGGACCTTGCCCGGTCCGTTCATGTTCAGCTCTTTGCAGCGCTGCTTGGCGTGCTTTTGCGCCGCCGTCGCCTGGTGGTCGCCGCAGCTGGCGCGGCCGTCCGTGCGCTGGTTCACGCAAAAGAATACGTGGTGTTTGAAATAAGGGGTATCGCTCATGGCAGTCTCGCTTTGAATCGTCAGGCGTTATGATACCGCTTGTGGGACGGCAGCCAGAGGAAGCCGATGGCAAAGAAGGGCCACAGCAGCGACAGGAACTGCGCCGCGCCGTTAAAGTTGAGGAATTTGCCCTGCACCCAGGTTTGCAAAGTTGCCACGAAATAGGGATTGGCGGGCGTCGTGTTCACGATCAGCAGGCTCAGGAGCAGGCTCATGGCCGCCAGTCGCCGCTGCGCCACATGCGGGGCAAAGGTCAGGCCGGCCAGCATGATGGCGCCGATCAAAAAGCCGCCCTCCGCGCCCGGCGTAACCCAGACGAAGGCGTTCTCCGGCGAGAAGAACAGGGCCGTCGCCAGCGCCTTGACGACGACGGCGCCCACCACCAGCAGCGTCACCAGTACGCCGCGCGGCGCCGGCTTGCGCAGCAGGCAGAGCAGGGTCAGCGCCGCGCCCACCATGCCGCAGGCGGTGATGATGGTTTCGGACAGCCAGTACTGCTCCACCGTCAGCACGGTGTCGGGACGCATATAGCTGGCCAGGTCGATCTCCGTGCCCAGCAGCGTGGACATCCAGTCCGACAGGATGGGCAGCAGCTGGCCCAGTCCGAACAGGAAGCTCTGCGGATAAATCTGCGCTAGCGGCCACAGGGCCAGCAGCACCAGGCCTTGGCTGGCGTGCGGCGCGAACCACAGCTGGCGCAGGCGGTACAAATGGCTCTGGTCCATCAGCTTGCGCGCCGTCAGCGCGCCGACGACGGCGCCGATGGCGCAGCCCACGGCATTGGTATAGAAGTCCAGGTTGGAGGAGACGCGGCTGGGCAGATAGGTCTGCACCGCTTCCATGGTCCCGGACAGCAGCGTGCCCGCCAGCGCCGCCAGCAGGAAGGCCGGCACGCCCTTAAAGCGCGGATAGAGCGCGTAGACGATCAGGGTCCCCAGCGGCATATAGCCGATCACATTGGTGATGGCGTCGAACTTGGTCCAGTAATGGGGCAGCGTCGTATGCTCGAGGAAGATGAACGGCGACAGTCCCTGGTTATGCCAGCCGGAGAAGGGATACCAGCTCGCATACACGATCAGCAGCACATAGGCCAGCAGCGCCGCGCGCGCCAGCGGCGACGGCTTGCTGACGGTGGAAATGGCCTCCGTCATTCCTTCTGCAGCGGCAGCGCCGCCAGCCAGGCCAGGATGTCGTTGGACAGCGCGTCGGCCGCGTCGGACAGGGCGCGCGCGCCGCCCGCCGCATCGGCCGATGGCGCGGGGCTGCTGCGCTCGAAGGTCTTCTGGTCCACCAGCTTGTGGCCGTGGAAGACGGAGGCGCGCAGGCTGATATGGCCGCTGCTCTGCGAGGCGGTGTCGAAGTTCTGCACGAAGTCGTCGGCCTCGATGCGCAGCAGGGTGATGCTGGCGGCGGCGTCGGTGGCCGACAGCACCTTCACGCCGGACTGCGCGATGCGTGTCTTGATGCGCTGGGTGAGCAGCTGCAGCGGCGTGTTGGCCCACTGGTTGTAGGCATAGGGGCGCGACTGGCGCGCGTCGGAATACAGCAGGCGGTAGTGCATGTGTTCCGTGTCCAGCGAGGCGGGGCCGCTGACGTCGGCCACGACGATGGCGGGAATTGGATGCTGCATCGCCGGCGTGGACGCTTGCGGCACCGGGCCGAAGTCATAGGTGGAAACGGACTGTCCACTGCTGGCGCAGGCGGCCAGCAGCACGGGCAGGGCCAGGGCTGCGGCCAGACGGAGAATCGGGGCTGGGAGTGTCATCTCGAAGGTCCTCATTTGTCCTCATTTCTGGGCGGAGAAGCCGGCTTCACCGGGGCCGGGCGGCGTGCCCGGCGCGCCGAACAGGATGCTCTGCGGGCGCTCGTTCAGTTTATTCATGGTGTTCTTCAGGGCGCGCATCGAGGAGCGCGTTTCGTCGCTGAGCGAAATCACATGCGGCAGCGCGTCCAGCTCCACGCCGCTGGTCACCGCTTCCAGCGACAGGCCGACGCGGTCGATCGTATTGCTGGCGCGGTCGATCGGACCGCCCGGCGCCTGCAGCTTGGTGGTCAGGCGGTCGGCGTTGGCGGCAAAGGCGGCGAAGGAGTTGAGCGTCTTCTGCGCCTGCTCCGTCAGCGCGGGCAGCTTCTCGATGGTCGGCTCCAGCTTCTGCGGCAGTTCGCGGTAGGCCTGGGCCGTCGCGCTGACGTCGGCGAAGGCGCCCAGGATGGTCTTCTGGTTCTCGGGGCTCAGCAGATTGTTCAGGCGCTTGCTGACTTCCTCCGCCTGCGACAGTATCTGCTTGCCCTGCTTTTCCAGCTGGTCGAACAGGCCGGGACGCAGGGGGATGCGGGCCGGGTTGTCCGAGCTGGTGCCCATCAGCGGCGAACCCACCTGCTCATCGTCGAGCTGAATGTAGGCCAGGCCCGTCACGCCCTGGTAGCCCAGGGTGGCGAAGGTGGTTTTGGTGATCGGCGTTTCGGGATTGACGCTCATATTGATCAGGATCTGGCCCGGCAGCTTGGGGTCGAACACGATGCTCGCCACTTTGCCCACATCCAGTCCGCGATAGCGCACGGCGGCCTGCTGGTTCAGCCCCGGCACGGATTGCACGGTGGCGATCTGGTAGGGCACGCGCTCCACGCGGTCGCGGTTGAACCAGAGGCCGAACAGCACCGCCGCGATCAGGAGCGTGATCGTGAAGAAGCCTGTCATGAGTGCGTGTGATCTGTTTTCCATCAGTGTTGCTCCTTGCCGTCATTCGGGATGCCCAGCGCCTCCAGCGCGCGCCGTCCGCGGTCGCCGAGGAAGAATTCTTTGATAAAGGGATGGTCGACCTTCAGCAGCTCCTGCGTGGTGCCGAGGGCGACGACGTGCTTCTCCGCCAGCACGGCGATGCGGGTGGACAGCGCGAACAGCGTGTCCAGATCGTGCGTCACCATCACCACCGTCAGTCCCAGCTCGCGGTGCAGCGATTTGATCAGCGCCACAAAGCTTTCGGACAGGTCGGGATCGAGGCCGGCCGTCGGTTCGTCGAGGAACAGCAGCTGCGGCTCCAGCGCCAGTGCCCGCGCCAGCGCCACGCGCTTGACCATGCCGCCGGAAAGGTCGGACGGCATCTTGTTCGCCTGCTCGGGGCCGAGGCCGACCATGTTCATCTTCAGCAGCACGGCGTCGCGGATCAAATCGGGAGGCAGCTTTTTCAGCTCGGCCATGGGCTGGGCGATGTTCTCGAACACGGTCAGCGCGGAATACAGGGCGCCCTGCTGGAACAGCATGCCCCAGTGATTGCGCAGCTGCTGCAGGGCGTCCGAGTCGACCAAGCTGATATCCTCGCCGAAGATGCGCACGCAGCCGCGTGAAGGGCGCTCAAGGCCCAGCATCTGGCGCAGCAGCGTGGTCTTGCCCGTGCCGGAACCGCCGACGATGGACATGATCTCGCCCTGCTGGATGCTCAGGTTCAGGTCCTGGTGCACCACCGTGCGGCCGTATTTAGTCCACAGATTGGTGATCTCCACCACGGGCACGCTGCCGTCCAGCGTCAGCTCACCGGTGCCGGGTGGGCAGGACAAGGGCAGTGGTTCGTTCATGAGAAGCCCACGCCGTTGAATACGATGGCAAATACGGCATCTGCCAGGATCACCACCGTGATCGCGGTGACGACCGAGGTAGTGGTGCCGCGTCCCAGGCTCTCCGTATTCGGCTTGATGCGCAGGCCGAAGTGGCAGGACACCAGCGCGATCAGCATGCCAAACACAGTGCCTTTTAGCAGGCCGATAAGGTAGTTCGCCAGTGGCACGGCGGCCGGCAGCTTGAGCAGGAAGTACTGCGACGACAGGTTCAGTTCGATCTTGGCTGACACCATGCCGCCGATGAGGGCCATCACATCGGTCCAGATTACCAGCAGCGGCATGGAAATCGCCAGCGCCATCACCTTGGGCAGGATCAGGCGGAAGCCATGCGAGATGCCCATCACCAGCATGGCGTCCAGCTCCTCCGTCACGCGCATCACGCCCAGCTGCGCCGTGATCGAGGAACCGGAGCGGCCCGCCACCAGGATCGCCGCCAGCAGCGGCCCCAGTTCACGGATCACGCTCATGCCCAGCAGGTTGACGAGGAAGACGTCGCCGCCAAAAGCACGCAGCTGCTGCGCCGACAGGTAGGACAGCACCACGCCGATCAAAAAGCCCACCAGCGCCGTGATGCCCAGCGCCTGGAACCCGGCATGGAAGATATTGGCGGAGATTTCGCGCCACGGCCCGCGCATGGGATTGCGCAGGAAGCGCCAACTGTCCTGCGTGACCTGTCCGACCAGCGTGACGAAGCCGCGCAGATGCTCGAAGAAGGTCAGCGTGGCAAAGCCCAGCACCATGACGGAGTTGAGGCGCTGCTTGCGCGGACGCTGCACTTCCAGCGGCCCGACCGTTTCCAGGCGGCGGAAGAATTCTTCCTGCGCGGGCGCCAGGCGCAGCGACTTGGGACGCTTCCTGCCCCAGGCGTTCCAGAATACCTGGGCGCCGATGTGGTCCATGCTGTCGATGGCCGACAGGTCCCAGGCCAGATTCGGATTGCCTTTGAGGGATTTGAGCAGATGGGTGATGGTCTTCATCGCCGAACCCTGGGCCAGCGCGTGGACTTGCCAGGTGCCGCCGGCTGTCACCGACGGCCCCGCAGCGGCGCCGGGACTGAGAGTTAGGGTTGGCTCTTGGGCGATTGACATGGCGTCAGTTTAACATTCCCTGCGAGAGCGGGAATCCCCCAAGCGGTTATGCCGCCAGATGGCGCACCTGACGCATGGGCGCCGCCGTTTCCGCCGGCTTGGCGCGCGGGCCGGCGCCCGCGTAATCGCTGGCCAGCAGCTGGTCGGCGTCGCCCTTGGGCATGCCGCGCGTCTGCAGCCACTTCGATACCAGGGCGACCAAGCGCTCCAATGCGATGCGATGTGTGGCGTCCGTGTTCGCATACAGCCAGTCGGAGAAGGCCATGAAGTTGGCAAAAGCGTCATCCCCCAGCAGCACGGGCAGGGTGTGGCCGAAGCGTCCGGAGTTGGCCACCAGATCCCAGTAGCGGGCAAAGCGTACCAGCCGCTGCATGGTGCTGAAGTCGATATGCTTGTTGGCGAGGATGGTGTACGGCGCGTATGGTTCGAACACCATGCCGAATTCCTGCGTGTGCCGGATGATGGGCGTGCCGCGCAGGCGCTTCAGGATGCCGAACTGGATTTCATGCGGGTTCAGCGCCCATAGCTTGTTGAAGCCTTCGGCAAAGCTCTCCACTGTTTCGCCGGGCAGGCCGGCGATCAGGTCCACGTGCATGTGGGCGTTGGAGTGGCCGGACAGCCAGCGGATATTGTCGGCCGCCTTCTGGTTGTCCTGCTTGCGGCTGACCAGCGTCTGTACTTCGGGATTGAAGCTCTGGATGCCGATCTCGAATTGCAGCGCGCCGGCTGGGAATTTGCTGATGCCTTCTTTCAGCGCTTCCGGCAGATGGTCGGGCACCAGCTCGAAGTGGGCGTAAACGGGATCGTCGGGATGCGCTTCCAGCTTATCGAGGAAGAACTGCATGATCTTCAGGCTGGTCTTGATGTTCAGGTTGAAGGTGCGGTCGACGAACTTGAACAGGCGCGCGCCGCGCTGGTACAGCGACTCCATCTCGGCGAGGAAGGCGTCGAGCGGGAATGGCCATGCGGTCTTGTCCAGCGCCGACAGGCAGAACTCGCACTTGAAGGGACAGCCGCGCGAGGCTTCCACGTAAATAGTACGGTTCTTGATGTCGTCGTCGGTATAGAGGTGGTAAGGCAGTGTGATCTCGGCCATCGGCGGCTGCAGGCCGGCGTGAATCTTCATCAGCGGCTTGGGGCCGTTGAGGATTTCGCCGCACAGCTTGGGGAAGGTGACATCGCCCCAGCCGGTAATCAGATAATCGGCGAGACGGATGATCTCCTGTTCGCCCGTCTCGTGCGAAACCTCCGGACCGCCCAGCACCACCACGACTTGCGGCGCTACGCGCTTGAGCATGGCGACCACGCGGGTGGTCTCTTCCACGTTCCATATATAGATGCCGAAGCCGACGATCTTCGGCGCGTGCGCCAGGATGCGCTCCACGATCTCCGTGGTCTTGGCGCCGATGACGAATTCCTGCAGTTTGGTCTGCTCCTGCAGCTCTCCCATATTCGCGAGCAGATAGCGCAGACCCAGCGAAGCGTGGGTATAGCGGGCGTTGAGAGTGGTGAGCAGGATAGACATAACAACAGATTAAACAGAATAAACCGATATTTTACGCTGACGCTCTTGTCAGCAGGCGAATGGCTTGCTATAGTTCTGTCCCTCGCGATTGACAGCGTGCTTGCAGTAAGAAGCAGCGAAGAAAACGAGGGGTTGACGAGATATACGAAACACTGCATAATCTCGCTTCTGTGCTGCTGAACAAAACGCTTCAGCAAATAAGCAAAGGTCTTTAAAAATATACAGTCGATAAGTGTGGGCGTTTGATGGAAGTGCACGCGGAGCTAGTCTCCGCGAAACTTAAAATATCAAATGCTCGCAAGAAATACAGTCAGTATTTTGAGTGAGCAAACTCGGACCAATGGGACGAGTTTGAGTCAGAAATGGCTCAACCACAGAGATTGAACTGAAGAGTTTGATCCTGGCTCAGATTGAACGCTGGCGGCATGCCTTACACATGCAAGTCGAACGGCAGCGCGGGCTTCGGCCTGGCGGCGAGTGGCGAACGGGTGAGTAATATATCGGAACGTA
>Ga0213872_10000482_pt1 | contig 32036 bp, 32 predicted proteins | sample VelepicomBERX_R2_FD_160071 | JGI IMG/M metagenome (GOLD analysis project Ga0213872, IMG submission 160071) | Rhizosphere microbial communities from Vellozia epidendroides in rupestrian grasslands, the National Park of Serra do Cipo, Brazil - RX_R2 | ecosystem: Host-associated > Plants > Roots >...
TGTCTTCGGCTCGAAGGACGCATCGGCCGCAAATCCAGTCCCGGCGGGGTCCGTACAGTTATTTACACGAGTCCAAGGGAACCCCGAACCCGCCGATACGCGGGCGTCGTGCCCTTGAACTGGCGTCCATGTGTGACGAACGGATTTAAAAACCACACCGACCATCTGGCGGCACTGGACGCCGTAGGGCATGACCCGTTCGCACTCCTCATAGCGGCCGGTGACGGTCTTGGTTTCCTTCGCGAGCGTGACCATCAGATCGTCGCGCTTCACGAGCGCGCCACCCTGCGCACGCAGGTAACTGGCCCAGCACGCACGCTTCTCGCCCTCGACCTTTTGTACGGCATCCCATGCCGCGGCCATGGCCGGAGGAGCCTGTTTGACCATGTCTGCCGGCACACGGCGCAGCTCGCGCCAGACGCTTACCGGTGCGCCGCCCCATTGCTGGAACTGGCGAATACCCCAGCGAGCCGCCCAGGCTTCCACGCGGGCAGAGGGTGTCAGCTCACGATCCCCCGCCATGTCAGTGGTGATGAGATAACCCTCTTTGGTCTTGTAGTCGACGACGCCATCGATGTTCTTGGCCACATACTTGGCGATATATCCCGCAGCACTACCTTTCGCCCAGTCGATACGCTTCACATCCAGGCGGCGCTTGAATGCACCCGGTTCGCCGCGATCCACGCGCCAGGCGTATCGCTTCATGACGCGGATAGCGCGGCTGGCCACGTCCTTGACGTGGAGCGTGGTGTAATCCGGCAGCGCGCGCACGAACACCAGCATGTGCCAGTGCGGGCAGCCATCGTGATGCGGTTCAGCAATGCGGAAGCCGTACAGGCCGATGCCGCGCCGTGCCAGCGCCGAGCGTGCCAGCGCAGTCATCTTGCCGAGGTACTTATTGGCTGTGCGTGGGTCGGAGCCGTCATATTTCGGATTCGGCTTACCCGTATGGAGCGTCGCATGGAAGCGCGATGGGCAAGACCAGGTGAGGAATAGCCCCTGATCGTTGCACTCCTTCGCGATGGTCTCGAAGCCATTGATGCGCAGCATGAGTTCGCCGCGACGAATAGTCTTGTTCGCGGTCGTTTTTTCGGCCAGCTCAGCAATGCTGAATTCCTGGCCAGCCTCATTGCGCACAATGGTTGCTTCCAGAGCAGCCGCATTTCTCCGGTTCTGCGCCAGGCGAGACAGTACGGCGTCATTGCTGGCATAGGGCTCACCGTGATAGTGGACGTAACCTAAGCGGATATTGCCACCCTCAAAGGCGCGGCCAACCACCTTGCGGAGTTGCCTCCGCCACCAGCGCGGATCGACCACGCGCGCAATGATGGCGCGCAGGTCGTCATCATCCACTTCAGGCATGTCAATGCCGTAGTCACTACACTCCTGCTCGATGAGGTCGCGGGCGTGGGTATCTGAAATCGCTTTCCACAAGACCTTCTTGACGTTCTCGGCGGCTTTCTCGGCCGTGGCGCAGATATCGGCATCATCCTGAGACAGATCTACTCCGGCCGGCACATACTGCTCAGCGAATTCGCGGACGAACTGAACGGCGACCGGTTCAAAGATCTTGTTCCAGTGCCATACCGACATCAGTTCCAGTGCCTGGCTCACGACACGTCCACGCCACTTCAGCGGAATACGTGCCAGCTCCCCGGCAAATTGCAGAGACTCCACGAAGGCCCGATGCCGACGCCGTGTCTTCGCATCGACTGTTCTAGACTGCATTGAGAGCTCTTTCATACGTCGTAATGGCACGCAGTACTGCATGGCGCATGGCCAGGCGTTCACCTTCAGTGAAGGAGTGAATAGGGGATTCCCAGCGATCTGCTGAGAGCCCGGCCAAGGCCAGGATATGGCGGCGTACTGGCTTGGGCATCGCTGCCCAGGAATAGGCAATCCCGGTTTGAAGATTGGGCCGCCGCCGGTTGCGCAGCAGCGAAATGGACTTCTCTAGCTCAGCCTTAGCGGCTTCATTTCCTGGAGGCGTGGGCACCCATGCCGCACGCTCGCGCAGCAGGTCCGATGCCGGACGGAATGACGCATGGTCCTTGATTCGTGCACCGCGCATCATTACCCTCGCACCAGCCCGAGAGCCGCCAGAAGAGATGGAGCAAGCAGCAACAGAACAGCGATGCCATGAGCGATCACAGTACGCATTACCACTCTCCCATCAGGCCACCGAGGCGCTGCAAGCGCTGGACGAGGCGGGTGGAAATAGCAGTCTTCCCCTGCCAGATCACATTCCACTGCAGTTCGTCGTGCAGCACGGCTTTGCGCAGGAGCATGCGCTGCGCGCATTGAAATTCTTTGAGGTCGTCGCCCATGCGAAGCCGCAGCGAGGCGAGCGCAAGAACGGGCGGTTGCTGATCGAGAGCCATGGTGAGGTTTCTTTAGGGTGAGCGAATCCCGCGTGCGCCAAGCGGCGCACGACAGGTCTTAGTAAGTTTTGGGGTTCAGCGACCGGCTAAGCGGTCAGCAGCAGGTCAGGCGGTGCCTGTTCCTTGGGGTGCGAGATAGGCTCGCGGCGAGATAGGGAGGCTCACCTCGGGATTCGGCATCGCGGACATCGACACGGTACGGGAAATCTCCAGCGTGGCAACGAAGGTATGGCCGCAATCGACGTTCTGGCATCGATAGGTGATTTCCTTCATCAGCGTAGACATGGTCCGGCTTTTGGCTGCACGCACTGGGCTGTGGCAATGAGGGCACGGCAAGCTGATTACACGCATGTTGTTTTCTTTCCCTTGATGGCATAGAGTGCACGCCCCTTGCCCGTAATACGTTTGATACCTTCTCGAACAGATTGGGCCAGCACGAACTCGGCCGCCTGTTCAAGCGTGTCAAAGCCTTCTCGCATCATGATCACTTCCAGTGCGTCGACTAACGCAGGATGGGTGAAAGGCAATTCAATATCAGGCATTGCGAGGCACTGAAAAGTGGCTCGTGAGCGCCTTGGCTTGCACGTTCTGCTCGGATAAGATCGGCATCGAATAGGATTGCGCCAGGGCGATGGCCTGATGCATCAACAGATCATGGGCCAGTGTGGCCAGGTTCTCGCCCTGATACTGGGCCAGGGCTTTCATGATGTCGTAGTTGTCGTCGTTGACGCGCACAACGATGCGGCGATGACGGATTTTGCGGGGATCGTCGTACATGGCAGCCTCCGATGCTCAAGCTCGTTGGGCCTTGACGTCTTTGTCGTAGGCGGCCATGCCGCGCAAGATCAGCAGACGCACAAAGGACGAGCGCGTGCGCAAATCCTGGCGGGCCAGCTCAGCCAGTCTTTGCTCTTCATCAGCTTCAAGGCGGAAGGTAACGGCCACCGAAGTATCGGTATGGGGGCGGGGTACGTGCTTGGAGAGGGTAGGCATATGGGATAATCGTTGTACACGTCACTTAGCGATGACGTGAATAATAGTATTCAAAATGATACACGTCAACTTTTAATTTTCGATTATGGATACATTGGGAGCCAGGTTACGGCAAGAGCGACAGCGGTTAGGATTTACTCAAGAAGACTTTGCTGAAACCGGGGGTGTTAAGCGGGGGGCCCAGGTGGCATATGAGCAAGATAAGCGCTCCCCTGATGGTGCGTACTTGCAGGCAATGGCGACTCTGGGTGTTGATGTACAGTTTGTCGTGACAGGCATCAGGAGCAGCCAAGCTCTTTCTGTTGAGGAGGAACAATTGCTTATGGGGTTTCGCAACCTTGATCTAATGGGTAAAGCCCGCGTATTAGGGGTGATCGAAGGTGCCGCCCCTAAAGAATCGCCACGAACTGTAATGACAATTAAAGGCAACGTTGGTCACCAAATCCATGGTGATGTGCATGGAACTATCCAAGGCGTTGACATGAGGAAAAAGGTCGTCAAAAAGAAGTAGCGAAAGCGAGCTTTCTCTTGATTTTTCCAGAGATAGAGACCGATTTTTTCACGTGACAGATACTAAGTTTACAAGCGTTATCAGCAGGCAAGTAATGGTAGAAAAAGTAAGAATTAAGGGGGACGTTGGGCAGATTTTCAATGGCAACGTCATCAACGAAGCACCGCAACTCAGCAACGTGCTCAACGTCAATGTGCCGGGCGATAATAAGAGGATAGAAACCCTGACTCAACTTCAGCGCCGCACCATCGCCGATCTCATTGACGAACTTTGCGTGATGACAGGCGAAGAACCTCTAGCGGTATATCGAATCATTCTTGCCGATTTCGGTGTGGCTAAGATGAAGTTGATGCCTCGCGAAGAATATCCGCGAGTTAAGAAAAAAATCAGTCAATGGATCGTTGACGTAAAGAAAAGAAAGGGACTCATCTGGACTGAGCCAGAAACGCTTCCCTATGAGACTCCGAGCGAATACGCGTTGCGGAGTCGAACTTCAGCCATAGCCGCCGGAATTTTCCAAGCAGGCACAGTAAGAGAGGTTGATTCTTCGGTCAATACTGTATCTAATCCTGAGCGTGCGTTGCGGCATGCAGTTAATCCTAAGGACCCTCGTGAATGTGCTGTCTGCGCCGCTAAAAATGTGTTTTTCATATCCGCCCGAAAAACGATACGTACACTCGGGACGTTAGTTATCTCGTTGTCAGTTCTGTGTGCATGGCTGCTCTATCAAATGCCTCCATCTGGACAAAATATGACCTCTGGTAATTGCTATTTTGAGGGGCAGCCATATTCTGTGGGTAGCCTTATCAAGACAGGTAACGGTCTTTTGAAGGAGTGTATGAGTACATCACCTGGTAGTGCGGCAAAATGGGGAAGTGGAACATAAGCATATCTCTGCATGATTAGTGATTTAACCCCCTCGACCTGCACAAGGTCCGCATCACTTTTTAAAACTCTCTTTCGCATGCCCGAGATCGTCTGCATTCTGGTATAGCCATGCCACTTCCGAACGCCACTCTTCACTTTCCGTCAAGTCTCTGAGCTTCGCACATAGTAGTGTTATCCAGGCCTCTCGTTGACGCGAGGCCGGACTTTCGCGCAGGGTAGTGATGGCAACCGTCGAGCGAATGGAGGGGCGTGCAATCTCATGAGCGACCAGTTCTCCTCGGTCGACTTCATTCTTGACTGCGACAAAAGTCAGTAGCGAATAGCCCACGCCCGATTTTACCAACTGCTTGGTCAGTGCGACGCTATCCACCTCCAGCTCGACACGTAACCTGACGCCGTGCTGGATCGCGGCATGCTCGATGAGCCTGCGATTGCTGTGCGGCAGTCCGGGCAAGATCAGGGGGATGCTTGCCAGATCACGGATTTGAAGAGCAGGGCGAGCATTACTCCCCGACGGTGCCACCAGCACCATCGGCTCCGAAAATAGCGGACGCACATCGAAGGCCTCTAGCAACGGTTGGTTGTACACCACAGCCAGATCGACACGCTTGTCCAATACCCACTCCTGCAACGAGCTGCTTAGACCCTCGCGCAAATGGAGCAAGACCCCCGGCCACTGCTCCCGGAACTCGCGGATCAGCGACGCACCGATCAGCGAGCCTATGGTCGGCGGCAGTCCTACCGACAGATAGCCACGCTCGGTGCTGGCGCTGGCACGCACATGCTGGCCCGTATCGTTGACCATGTGCGAAATCATCTCGGCGCGTTCAAGCAGGCGCGCGCCTGCTTCAGTCAACTTCACCCCCCGCCCGTGCCGTACCAGGAGTGGCAATCCTATCTCCGATTCTAGCTTCGCAATCTGCCGGCTCAGCGCCGGCTGTGCAATGTACAGCTCGGAGGCAGCACGGCTGAAGCTACCCGCACGCGCCACGTGAATGAAGTTACGGAGCTCACGGATATCCATTTGGCTTCCCAAGATATGCTTTCAAGGCATAGCTTTCCATGTTCATAAGGTCTTTGTCAAAAAGTTTTTATCATCCTATGCTTCCCTGCGATGCCTAAAAACAAAAAATAGTCAGGAGACATGCAGGTGCATTACCACGCACCCGCGCCCCTTCCTGTCCTATAGGCCTGGCCATCTGCCATGCGTCAGCCCCTCATCCGTTGATGGCATCACCGATTTCAATAGCAATAGCCCGTCAGGGCAGGAGACCTCATGAAGCAACTCAGGAAATTGCACATCCAGGTGCTGATCGCGCTGGTCTGTGCGGTGATTCTCGGCATCATCGCGCCGCAGACCGCCATCGCCATGAAACCGCTGGGCCAGGGCTTCATTGCACTGCTGAAGATGATGCTGGCTCCGATCATCTTCTGCACCCTGGTGCATGGCATGGCCCACGTCAAGGACTTGCGCAAGCTGGGCCGCATGGGCGTGAAATCGCTGCTCTACTTCGAAGTGGTCAGCACGCTCGCCATGGTGCTGGGCTTCGTGATGGTCAACCTGTTCCAGCCTGGTGCCGGCCTGCATGCGGCCAACATGCTGGAGAGCAATGAGGCCATCAAAGCGACCGCCAATGCCGGCGGCATCTCGATCGTCAGCTATCTGCTGGGGCTGATCCCGCACACGCTGGTCGATGCCTTCGCCAAGGGCGATATCGTGCAGGTGCTCATCATTTCCATCCTCGCTGGCATGGCCCTGAATGTCGCGGTGGGTGCCGATTCGGTCATTCTGCGCGGGATCGATGAGGCGCAGACGGTGCTCTTCCGCATGCTGTCCTTCATCATGAAGCTGGCTCCGCTTGGCGCCTTCGGTGCCATGGCAGCGGCCATCGGCAGCTATGGCGGTATGACCCTGGTGTATCTGCTCAAGGTCATCGTGCTGTACTACGCGTCCTGCCTGATCTTCGTCTTCGGCATGCTGGCGCCGATCAGTTGGTCCATCGGCCTGCCTTTCTTTGCCGTGCTGCGCCTGATCCGCGACGAGATGCTGCTCATCTTCGGTACCGCCTCCAGCGAGGTCGCCTTCCCGCGCCTGCTGGAAAAACTCCATCGCGCCGGTTGCGACGAGATGGTGGTGGGCTTTGTGCTGCCCTCGGGCTACAGCTTCAATCTCGACGGCACTGCCATCTACATGGCCGTGGCCATCGGCTTCATCGCCCAGGCCACCGATACGCCGTTCTCGCAGTGGCAACAGTTGGGCCTCCTGGCCATCCTCAGCTTCACCTCCAAGGGAGGCACGACCGTGGCCGGAGGAGCCTTCGTCAAGCTGGCCGCCACCCTGCAATCGGTGAAAGCATTGCCGCTGGGCGGCCTGGGCCTGTTGTTCGGTATCGACCGTCTTCTGGCCACCGCCAACGCGCTGACCAATGTGGTCGGTAACACCATCGCCGTGTTTTGCATCGCCAGATGGGAGAACGCTTTCGATCCCGCTGCCTTCCAGTGTGAGACCGGCGCCACCCCCGGCAAGTCGATCTTGCGCCTGCGTCAAAGCGAGGCAGCAAAGGCTGCAGCACAGCCGCAGAAGCTGGCCGGTGAAAACTAGATTCCTCTCAGTTGAAAGTCATCATGCAACGCATTCCTCCCCTCGATATCGACAAGCTCAGCCCTGACCAGCGGGCCGTCTACGACGTCATCGCCAGTGGCCCGCGCAAGGGCGTTCGTGGCCCCCTGGCGGTGTGGTTGCAGCGACCGCTGCTGGCTGACCGCGCCCAGGCGCTGGGACGTTACTGCCGTTACGACAGCAGTCTGCCGCCGCGTCTGTCCGAACTGGCGATCCTGATGATGGGCCGCCACTGGCTGGCCGAATATGAATGGGCTGCGCACAAGCCCTTCGCCCTCGAAGCCGGGCTGGATATCGCCATCATCGATGCCATCCGCGACGGTCGCGAACCGGCTTTCGTCAATCGTGATGAGGCACTGATCTACCAGTTCATGCGCGAGCTGCATCAGCAACTGGGTATCAGCGATGCGCTCTATGCAGAGCTGCAGTCGCGCATCGGCCAGGATGGCCTGGTGGACCTGGTTGGTATCGCCGGTTACTACACCCTCATTTCCATGACCATCAAGGTCTTCCATGTGCCGCCCCCAGCAGGTGTGGCACTGGAACTTCCCGTCACTGCATCGTAAGGATATCGCCATGAGCACACCGCAAACCTCCGCTGTCACCAACACCAACGGCCGTCTCCAGGGCAAGGTCGCCATCGTCACTGGCGCCGGTTGCGTCGGTCCAGGCTGGGGCAATGGCCGCGCAGTGGCCGTCCTGTTTGCGCAGGCAGGTGCCACCATCTTCGCCGTTGACAAGAATGCCGAGGCGATGGAAGAGACTATCCGCCGGGTCAGAGAAGTCGGCGGCACCATCAGTGCCCATACCTGTGATGTTACCGATAGTACGTCGGTCGCAGAAATGGTCGCAGCCTGCGAAGCGCAATATGGCCGCGTCGATATTCTGGTCAACAATGTGGGCGGCTCGGCTGCCGGCGGGCCGGTGGCCCTGGCCGAAGAGAAGTGGGACGCCCAGGTGGACTTCAATCTCAAGAGCGTCTACCTGACCTGCAAGCATGTGCTGCCGGTCATGGAAAAGCAGGGCAAAGGTGCCATCGTCAATACCGCGTCCACCTCCGGTATCCGCTGGACCGGTTCGGCGCAGGTCGCCTATGCGGCATGCAAGGCCGGCGTAATCCAGTTGTCGCGTGTGGTGGCGGTCGAGTATGCGAAGAAGGGCATTCGCGTCAACACCGTGGTGCCGGGGCAATTGCATACCCCGATGGTGGAAGTGCGACTGGCCGGACAGCGTTCCGGTGGCGACGTCGACAAGCTGCTGGAAAGCCGTGTAGCCCGCATTCCGCTGGGCTTCATGGGCGATGGCCGCGATACGGCCAATGCCGCGCTGTTCCTGGCTTCGGACGAAGCCCAGTTTGTCACCGGTACCGAGATCATCGTCGATGGCGGCATGACCGCACGATGCGACTGAACGGAGCAGACGTGAACCCACCAGTCCAATGGGATTGCCATACCCATGTCTATGGTCCTTGGGAGAGCTTCCCGCTGCCGCCTGATGCAGCCTATCGCCCGGCCGAGGCGCCAATGACGCAACTGCTGGCCTTGCATAGCCGGTTGGGGATCAGCCGCGGCGTTCTGGTCCAAGCAGCGTGCTACCGGGGCGACCACAGCGCGTTGCTGGCGGCACTGCATAGCACTGGCGGGCGCTATCGCGGCGTCGCGCTGATCGATGGCGATACCGATGAGGCCAGCCTGCAGGCGCTGCACAATGGCGGCGTGCGCGGTATCCGCTTCAACTTCATGGGGCATCTGCCGGGCGAACGCAACCTTGTGCAACTTCGTCAGCAAGCCGAGCGGGTACGCCAGTTCGGCTGGCATGTGCTGTTGCACGGGCAGATCGGCCAATTGTTGCCGGTGCTTGACGCCTGGCACGACCTGGATGTGCCGCTGGTGATCGATCACATGGCCCGGGTGAATGGCTGCCTGCCACTGGACGAAGATGCCCTCGGGGCGCTGCAGCGCCATCTGGAGCGCGACAAGCGCTGGATCAAGCTCTCTGGCGTGGACCGTGTCATGCAGGGTGCGCCGGGTCCGTGGGAAGCGGCTTTGCCGCTGGCGCGCCGCTTGCTGCAAGCGGCACAGGGACGCGCGATCTGGGGTAGCGACTGGCCGCATCCCAACATCCAGGGGGCACCGCCGGAGGAGCCGCAGCTGCTGGAGTTCATCCGTGCAGCCTGTGGCAACACCGCCAACGTCGAAGCCGTCATGTGCGGCAACCCGCAAATCCTCTACACCTAGACGGACACCATCATGGACAACTCAGGCACTGCCCCGGAGGCTTCCCGGGCAGCGGAGCTTCGCGCATGCAACAAAGCCGCATGGCGGCTGTTGCCACTGCTCGCGCTGGGCTATTTCATCAATTACCTGGACCGCACCAATGTCGGTTTTGCCGCGCTGACGATGAACAACGACCTCGGTCTCACGGCGTCTCAGTTCGGTTTTGCCGCGGGGATTTTCTATATCGGTTATTGCCTCTTCGAAGTCCCCAGCAACCTGGCCCTGTACCGCTACGGAGCGCGCATCTGGCTGGCGCGCATCATGGTCACGTGGGGCCTGTTTGCTGCCGCCACCAGCCTGGCCGCAGGGCCGGTCAGCTATTCGGTGATCCGGCTGCTAGCGGGGATCGGCGAGGCGGGGTTCTTCCCGGGCGTGATCTTCTATCTGACCTTGTGGTTCCCGGCGCAATACCGCACCCGGATGATGGCCTATTTCCTGGCGGCCATCCCCCTTTCCTCGGTGCTGGGCGGTCCCTTGTCGGTCGCCACGCTGCAGCTCAATGGCTGGCTCGGACTGCATGGTTGGCAATGGCTGTTCATCCTGCAGGGCTTGCCGGCTTGCGTGCTGGGTGTGATCTCGCTGTATGTGCTCACGGATACACCCGCCAAGGCCACTTGGCTCACCCAGGAAGAACGCATTGCATTGCAGGGTGCCATCGAGCGTGAGCGCCAGGTACGTGCGGGTCACAGTTTCGTGCGGTCACTCAAGGATGTCCGTGTCTGGCTGCTGGCCGCGATCCTGTTCTGCTACATCATCGGCATTCTCGGCGTGGGTGTGTGGCTGCCGACCATCCTCAAGTCGCATCGTCTGTCGGACCTGCAGGTCGGTTTCATCAGCGCCTTCCCCTACATCGTCGGCAGCATCGGCATGCTGATATGGGCACGCTATCTGGCGCGCAGCCAGAAGTTCGTGCTGCATCTGGCGCTGACCTGCGGTGTCGCCGGGGCAGGTTTCTTCGCTTCCGTCGCTTCTGATTCGCTCATTCCCGCCGTGGCTGGCATCACGGTGGCGCTGATCGGCCTGTCGTCGGTGCGGACCTGTTTCTACAGCATTCCCGCGACTTTCCTGAGCAAGGAGGCGGTGGCCGGCGGCCTGGCCTTCATCAATGCGGTGGGCAGCCTGGGTGGATTGGTGGGCCCTGCGATGGTGGGCTGGCTACGCGATGTCACGGGTTCCTTCAAGGCCGGGCTGATCGGCATGGGCGCCATGCTGGTGCTGGCAACGTTGCTAACCCTTGTTCTCAAATCCCTCATCAAGGAGCGTTGAACCATGTCGCATGACACCTGGCAACCCAGCCTGCGCACGCCCGATCCGGCGGTGCGTATTCTCGATCCGCGTTTCGAACATTACCGCCTGCCGCATGCCACGGTGGAGCGTCTCTGGACGGGGGCGCGCTGGGCGGAAGGCCCGGTCTGGATCGGTGATACACGTGCGCTGCTGTGGACCGACCTGCCCAATGACCGCATCCTGCGCTGGGATGAAGTCACTGGTCAGGTCGCCGCCTACCGCACACCGTCGGACAAGGCCAACGGCATGACCCGCGACCGCCAGGGACGGCTGATCGTCTGTGAGCACGGCGCACGCAGGGTGACCCGTACCGAATACGATGGCTCCATCACCGTGCTTGCCGACCGCTACCAGGGCAAGCGCCTCAATTCGCCCAACGATGTGATCGTCGCCAGCGACGATGCGGTGTGGTTCACCGATCCGCCCTTTGGCCTGGTCAGCGACTACATGGGACAGGTCGCGCAGCCCGAGCTGAGCGCCAACCTGTATCGGCTCGATACTCGCAGTGGCGTGCTGGAGTGTGTGGCCGACCAGATCCCCGGTCCCAACGGTCTGGCCTTCTCTCCCGATGAAAGGAAACTCTACGTCGTCGCCTCGCGCGCACGTCCGCGCAGCATCCTGCAGTTCGATGTAGTCGATGGTCGCCGGCTCACTGGTGGCAAGGTACTCATCGATGCAGCCGATGGGACGCCCGATGGCTTCCGCGTGGATATCGACGGCAATCTCTGGTGCGGCTGGGGTACCGGTAGCGCGGAACTGGATGGCGTACGCGTCTTTGCACCCGACGGCAGTGCCATCGGCCACATCGTCCTGCCCGAGCGCTGCGCCAACCTTTGCTTCGGCGGCCGTCTGCGCAACCGCCTGTTCATGGCGTCGACCTCGTCGCTGTACGCCCTCTATGTCAATACCCGCGGTGCGGTGTAAGTACCGCAGCCGCACCATCCCAACCCCTGTAAAGGAGGAGACCATGCACTACCTGACAAAGACCCTTTCGACGGCGGCCGTCGCCTGCATGATGACCGGCACCACCCTGCCTGCCCAGGCGGCCGAGATCCACGTATTGGCGACCGGCGCCCTGTCGGCCGCCTTCAAGAAGCTGGTGCCGGCCTTCGAGAAGAAGAGCGGCGACCATCTTGTCATCGCCTGGGGCCCGTCCTATGGCAGCTCTGCGGATGCATTGCCGACCCGCATCCGCAACAAGGAACCCATGGATCTGTGTTTCATGATCGGAGCGGCCCTGGATGGACAGATCCAGCAGGGTGTCTTCGATCCGGCCACGCGTGCCGATCTCGCCCAATCCCGTGTCGGCGTTGCCGTGCGGGCCGGCCTGCCGGTGCCGGATGTGAGTAGTGTGGAGAAACTGCGCACGGCTTTGCTGGAGGCCAAATCTGTGGCGTTCTCTGAAGGAGCCAGCGGCACCTTCATCGTCAACACGCTGTTCCCCAAGCTGGGAATTGTCGAGCAGATGAAGAGCAAGAGCGTGCTGATCCACGGTAAGGAGTTGGTGGGTACGGCCATCGAACGCGGCGAGGCCGATCTCGGCCTGCAGCAGATCAGCGAGCTGCGCGCCATTGGGGGGATTCAGTTTTCAGGACCCTTGCCCGATGCAGTGCAGAATCCCAACGTGATTGCAGCTGCTATCGCGCGTGATGCCAAAGAAAGAAAGGCGGCCCAGGGTCTGATCGACTTTCTGCGAACAGCAGAGGCCAAGGCGATCTTTGAAAGCACGGGTCTCGATCCCGTTTCCGGTCGCTGAACCGTCATCATCCATGGAGCTGACATGTTGAAACCAGGATATCAATGGCTGGCGGCCGCTTTGACCGCCATTTTCGCTACTTGCGCGGCGGGTGCGCAGGCAGATGCTTCGCCGGAGCCAACTCAGGTCCAGAGCAAGATCATCCGCAATGCTCATGGACAGGTCGAGACCCTGATCCAGGGACGCGGTCCGGTGATCGTGATCCTGCCCTCGCTGGGGCGTTCTGCCACAGACTATGACCAGGTGGCCGTCTATCTTGCTGCCGAGGGATTCCGCGTCATCCGCCCCTTCCCGCGCGGATCGGGGCAGAGCCGCGGGGCCATGACCGGGGTAACCCTGCACGACTTCGCCGGTGACGTGGCCGCCGTGATGGACCAGGAAAAGACCGGGCCTGCCATCGTCGTGGGCCATGCCTGGGGCAGCCAGCCAGCGCGCATGCTGGCGGTGGACCGTCCCGATTTGGTCAAGGCGCTGGTCCTGGCGGCGGCCTCGGTGGGCAAGTTTCCGCCGGGCTCCAAAGAAAAATCCTATGGCCGTCTGGTAGAGGCCATCAATGGTTCTGGTGACCCGACACTGCCCGAGGCGCAACGACTGAGCTATCTGCAGCAGGCGTTCTTTGCGCCGGGCAACGATGCCCGCGTCTGGCTCAGCGGCTGGTTCCCAGCGACCCACCATGCACAGGCCGAGGCGCGTGACCATACCCCCATCGATTACTACTACTACGGCGGCAACGTGCCCATCCTCGACCTGCGCGCGCAGTACGACACGGTGGTGATTCCCCATGTTCTCAAGGCATTGTTGGGTACGCGCGTGACCGAGGGCGAGATCGCCAATGCAGGACACGCGTTGGCACCGGAGCAACCCCTGGCCATGAGCAAGGCAATCGCTGCCTACGCGCGGCAGATTTATCAGACGAAGTGAAAAACCAACGACATTCAATAGAAGGAGATGAATATGAAACTAATCAAACAAGGCCTCGTTCTGCTGCTCAGCGCAGCACTTTCCGTCCCGCTGCTGGCTGCAGCCCAGGCCACGCCCCGTAGCGTTGATACCGCCTTGGTCAAGCGCGGTGATGTGCAGATCGAGGTGATGCGCCAGGGACAAGGCCCGGTGATCGTCATGCTGCCTTCGTTGGGCCGTTCCGGGCGCGACTATGACGTGGTGGCGGCCAAGCTGGCAGCCGATGGGTTCCGTGTATTGCGCCCCGAGCCGCGCGGCATCGGGCAGAGCAAGGGACCCATGCACAACCTGACGGTGCATGATTTCGCCGCAGACGTGGCGGCCGTGGTGGAGAACGAAAAGCAGGGCCCGGTCGTGGTGGTGGGGCACGCCTGGGGCAATTTCGCTGCGCGTCAGCTGGCCGCCGACCGGCCTGATCTGGTGCGCGGCGTGGTCCTGGCTGCCGCGTCTGCCGGTAAAGTGCCGCCTGGCTCAAAGGAAAAGCCGATCAGCGATGACATGCGCATCGCCATCGATGGTCCGAGCAACATGAAATATTCCGAAGAGCAGCGTCTGGAATTCTTGCGCAAGGCCTTCTTCGCACCAGGCAATGATCCCCGTGTCTGGCTGGGCGGCTGGCATGAAGAGACGCACGAAGCCGAATCCCATGCCCGCAACACGACGCCGGTTGACGATTATTTCGCTGCAGGAACAGCCCCTATTCTCGACCTGCAAGCCGAACATGACGCGGTAGCGCCGCGCCGCTTCTCGGGGGTGCTCAAGTCCATGCTGGGTGATCGGGTGAGCATCGTGGTCATTCCGAATGCTGGCCACGCACTCGCACCTGAGCAGCCGCAAGCCATGGCCGATGCCATCGCCGAATTTGCACGGCGGGTCTTTCCTATGAAGAAGTAAGGAACCTGACAAGGAGATTATTCCGCTGGCGTGTAGAGAACTGAGTCTGCTTGACAAAATTCTCCGACAGCGATCAAGGGATGGTCGTCGTTGTCGGACGAGGACGCCTCACTGATCTATTCGAATTGTTGGCGCTTTAAGAGCCCCTGTAGCGGCAGGGAGTCGTGAATTTCTAGGACACGAGAACAGGAGGTATTCCTCTCCAATATGCATTATGCCCAGGGGGAACGCTGCTGTGCTCGTGATCGGACGTTTATTCGTGGTAGGAAATCGGATTTAAGGGCTCCGATGGGTCTATGAGTTCGTGTTGTAAGGAAAGGGGGCAAGGATGGCTGGTTGCACGAAAACCATATCGTCTTTTTCTGTCCTGCGCGCACGGTTGCCCCCATCCCGCGGGTGCCCGCTACATAGGTCGGTTTTGACTAAAATTTGCGTCAGGTGATGTGCGGAGTCAACTAGTAGCTTCCGATCTCAAGCAAGCTCGTCTGCGTATTTCATTTAGAGCCTTAAGAGTCTGTCCGCAATCACTTGTCTCGCACTTGCGATGATTTCTTGTCGTATTGCATTGCGTAGCTCACGTCGCTTACGGGCACGAGATCGATGTTTAGCCTGTATCGATTCCAGCGGCTTGTCAGAAAATGGTAGGGGGATGTGATGAAAAAATCCGGCACGATCTTGCCCTGAAAGCGGCTGCCAAAAGCTGTCATAGCTGTACCCTTGGTTTTGAGCTTGTCGTCCAGGAAGGCTCGCGATGCCGACCATGTCGCGGATATCTAGTTGAAGAGAAAATGCTTCTACCGCTGCCAGCAGCATATGTGGAGGAGACACGTTATTGCAGGCCTCGGTCGCCGTCCTTATGTCGTCAAGCCTGCCGTTAATTCCCTGAATGCCTGCAACTAGCATGGCATTCTGCATTGGAAGTCCCAATAATTCCCCAGGTGCTATCGTTGCGCTCACGACGTAGATGTCGGCGCCATCGCAGTCCATACAGAACGCCAGATCACCGTCGAAATTATAAAAATATGGATAGCGAAGATGAATACGATAAGAATGTCCGTTATCTGCTCGGTGCTGCCAGAGAAGAAAGCCTTCGTTGCTGGCTATTTTCAGAAAGTCAGGTCGGGCGTGCTTGACTAAAGTGAGGTAGTGCAGTGTGGCAATTTTTAGATTCTGCCGAGTTGAGAATGCTCCTCTCAGGTAGCTACTGCGTAGGCAGCGGTATCTCGTCTTCCACGTGTAATGAATAACACTGGTTATCCCGGCATTGCACATCGCAGTGTTGAGCGCTCGAACATCTTGGTTGAAAAGGATAATGCATGCTGCACGTGTCGCCCATCTGGTGCAGGTTTTGAACAAGCGAAGTGGCGACGTTGAAAGGAAATGCTCTTTGTCGTCTTCTCCGGTCATCGTCTTCCCAACTTCATCATCCGAAATAAACTGGTTCATGAGAAATCCTGGTATCCGCGGTTGAAGGACGTGTAAGAATCGTTCTTATGTTTTCGCGGATTTGTTATTTTATTGATGAGGAAGTTTCTGAATTTAAATTCAGGATTGAGAGGGGAAAGCAAGGGAACGAGGTGCCGTGATGAGCGCTCTTAGGTTATTGCGTCTACGCCCCGGAATGTGGTGACGGACGCTGACCAAAAAAGCGAAAACAACGCTCAAATGGATAAATAACACAAGCTCTGCTTCGCAATTTTCACTCGGCGGGGCTCATGAGGGACCTGCGAGGTGCTATTTTTGGTGCCTACGAAGAAAGAAGTTAAGTATTTTTTCTAAAAGTCGAGGCAGGACTTGTCATCAGATGTTCGGGATGGAGGAACGCGGGTATCTCGCGGTCTTTTTTTCGGTGGTTTTGTGTTAGCCACCTTGCGCTCTTTGTTGCATTGCAATATATTGAGGTTGTATCCTCCAATTTCCCTAGAATTGGATTACGCCCTCGGCTTAATACCGAGGGCTTTTTTTATTCACGGGCGATTGGGAGTTTAAATCCCGCGAGAGTCATCTGTAAAAAGGGACGAATCGCTGATTCTTGAGCTTTCCTTTACTACTCCGAGAGCGTAATATTTCAAGAAAATTCTCAGCGAACGGGATGAGATGAACTCGTGGGATTTCTTTGGCGTTCCTCTCGCGAATATTTGGGCTGCGCAAGCACATGGCTCATATTCCCGGCGCCTGCGTTTAAACACTCGCGTGCCGACTAGGAAAGAAGTGGCATTGTTACCACCAGACAAACTGCATGATCTTCTTCTAAATTGGATGACTCGCAGCGCCACCGAAATTATTCCTAGCAGGGTACAAATATCTGAAGTTCTAATTGTGCTCCGGGCTCGTGAGGATTGGTCGTCGCTAACATTGATCGCCGAGATGTGCGACAACTATATTCAGCCAGAATAAAGCTCAGACTTCCGTTAGGTACATTCAAACCGGATGCGGAACGAACAATACTCCTGTTCCTATAGCCTACGCCAGCAAGCTGAGAAGAAGCTGGTGCGAGCGAATGCGATCTTCCAGGTGATAGGCCCAGTTGGTCAGGCCAATTTCATCCACATCGACACTTTCGGCGATGCTATTGATACGTGTGGCGATCTCGCCTGCCTCACCCACAAAGTTGATTTCCATCTGTTGCGCAATGCTCGCTTCACGCCCCTTGAGCAGGTCATGGACATGCGCCGTCACGGGTGCCTCGATCGGCTCGCGTATGCCAAGATCGAGCTTTACGCGCCATAGAGCACGCGAGGAAAACAGATAGCGTGCATGCCCGTTGGTGTCCGCCGCCAGGGCGAAGAACATCAGCGCGGTATAAGGACACGCGAGGTAAGCGCCTGGCACGAAGGTCGAACGGTAGGCGTCGAACGCCTGCTCCTCGATGCCACGACTTTGCTCGGCGGAATAGTTGAAGCACATCGGCAATCCTAGGCGGCCTGCGGTACGGGCACCATCCACCGAGGTAACCAGCATCCAGGGCTGGGCGCAGCCGGGATTGTGCGGCAGCGCGCGGATGTGATGCGCACCCGGCGCTGGTGGCGCGTCCGCGCACGATCCCAGCCAGTGCAATAACTCCTCCACCTTTTCCTCGAAGCCCGTGCGCGCACTGCTGCCTTGCGGGTTGAGCACCGAGAAGATCTGTGGATCGCCGCCCGGCGAACGGCCGAGGCCGAGGTCGATGCGCCCGGGCGCCAGCGCCTCCAACACACGGAATTGCTCGGCTACCTTGAACGGTGCATAGAACGGCAAAAGGACGCCGGCAGCGCCAACACGGATGTGGCGTGTCAGTACCGAGAGCGCGCCAAGCATCACTTCCGGTGCACTGCCGACGATAGCACCATTGTTGTGGTGCTCCGACACCCAGAAGCGGTGATATCCCTGGGCCTCGCAGGCCTGCGCCAGTTGCAGCGTGTCACGTAGCGCCTGGGCATGGCTACGGCCGGCGCCGCAGGCCGACTGGTCGAAAGCGATCAGTGGACGAATCCTGCTCATGACATGCCGCCCATTGGAATCACATAGGGAATGCCGCCATCGCTGCCGATCAGCGCGTCGACGCCATAGACGGCGCGGATGTTGGCCGGCGTCAGCACTTCGCCCCACGGTCCCCCAGCATGGATACGGCCGCCGGCCAGCATGACCAGCCGATCGGCCAGGCGTGCCGCCAGTGCCAGATCGTGGATCGCCACGAGCATGGCGGTACCACGCGTGCGTGCGATCTCGCGCACCGTTTGTATCACTGCCACCTGATGGCGCAGGTCGAGATCGCTGGTGGGTTCGTCCAGCAGCATCAACTGCCCCTCCTGGGCAATTGCACGCGCCAGCATCGCGCGCTGGCGTTCACCGCCGCTGAGTTGGTCGAGCGGGCGCATGGCCAGTTCCTGCAGGTGCAAGCGTTCTAAGGCCGCCAGCGCAATTGCGCGGTCATGCGCGCTGCTGCCGGGACACCGATGCGGGGCACGCCCCAGCAGCACCATGTCGTGCACACGCAGCGCCATGGTGCTTCCGGTGTGCTGCGGCACCCAGGACACCCGCCGCGCCAGCTCGCGTGGCGTCATGCTCTGTGCGGCGCGGCCATCGATGGTGATACGACCTTCGTGACGACCGGCGATCTGGTTCACGCAGCGCAGCAGGCTACTCTTGCCGGCGCCATTGGGACCGAGCAGCGCCACGACCTCGCCGGGTGCCACACACAGGTCGATGTCGTCGAGGATGACGCGTTCGCCGTGACGGTAATGCAGCTTCTCGATCACCAGCATTACAGTTCTCCCTTGTGACGGCCCGACAGCAGCAGGTGCAGAAACAGGGGCACGCCGATATATGCCACCACGATACCGACCGGAATGATCACCGGTGCGAACAGCAGCCGGCCCGCCATGTCGGCGGCCAGTACCAGTGCCGCGCCGACGGCGGCCGACAGCGGCAGCAGCCAGCGGTGATCGCCGCCGGCCAACAGGCGGGCGATATGTGGTGCAACCAGGCCGACGAAGCCGATCACGCCGGTAAAGCTGACGATGGCGGCGGTGCTCATCACCGCTGCTATCGTCACCGCGATGCGCACCCGACGTACTGAAAATCCCAATGCCGCAGCGGTGTCGTCGCCGCCAGCGGCGAAGGCGTTCAGCGCCCAGGCATGCGCCAGTAGCACCGGCGCACAGGCCAGCACGGCTATGCCAGCCACCGCGACCTCACGCCAGGTGATGCCATTGAGCGAGCCGAAGCTCCATTGCACGATGGCGGCCAGCTGCTGCTCGCTGGCGACGAATTGCACGCTGGCGGTAAGCGCACCGAACAGATAGGTCAGACCGACCCCACCCAGCACCAGCATCGTGGCAGAGACGCCACGCAGCGAGGCGAAAGCCAATACCATCGCCGCGCAGCCGACCGCGCAGGCGAATGCGGCTGCGACGATCACGTAAGGCCCCCAGGCATAGCCAGTAGCCCCGGCCAGGATCGCCAGCGATGCGCCGAAGGCGGCTGCCGGCGAAATGCCGACCGTGTAGGGACTCACCAGGGGATTGCGCGTGATGCCTTGCATGGCCGCACCTGACAAGGCCAGGCCGGCGCCGGCCAGCAAGGCCATGGCGGTGCGCGGCAAGCGCAGTTCCAGCAACACCGCGCGCTGGGCTTGCGCCACGTCGATGGGGACCAGGGTGGACAACAGGATGCGCAGCGCCTCACCCGGTCCCATGTCGCGTGCGCCCAGGCACAGCGAGGCCAGCATCAGCATCACGACCAGGGCCGTCGCAGCAGCGGCCAGTATCCACCGCCGACGTTGCTCCTGCCGCAGACGCTGCTGCAACGCGATCGTCGCGAGCGTCATCGGCGCAGCTCCGCCAGCGAGACCGAGTAGCCGCCCGGCGCCGGCACGTTCTGGAACTGCTCCAGCCAGACTTTCATGGCCTGCTCGGGATCGACGTCGGCGAAGCGCTCGGGATACAACCACTTGGCGATCTGCAGCGCGCCGATGATCTTGGAGCAGCCGCCGGCCAGGTAATAGCTGATGTGGTAGATCTGTCCGCTGCGCACCGCTGGCAGGTTGCCGAATCCGGGTCGCGCGGCGATGCCGTCCAGCACCTGCCGGGAGAACGCGCGTGGATGCGGCAGGTATTGTGCCGGCTCGAGCTTGACGATCGCTTCCGGCTGGCGCGCGATGACTTCTTCCGGATCGACCGCGAAGCCCTGCACGGTGCCGCGCGCCGTCGACTGCCCGGCGATGGCGACGTCGCCGAATACGTTCTCGCCACCGCCCAGTTCCACCATGTCGTGCCAGCCTGATCCCCTGAGCAGGGTCTTGTAGTTGCCGACCTCTTCGATATAGACGCGCTTGCGCTTGACTCCCTTGAGGCGTTGCAGCAGCAAGTCGCGATAGCCGCGATAGAAGGCATTGAGCTTTTCCGCACGCTGCGGCTGGCCGAACAACTGCCCCAGCAGGGTGACGTTCTGCTCGTGCCTCAACACGTCCCAGGCGGTCACCACCACCACGGCGATGTTGAAATGCCCCAGTACCTCGGCAGCTTTCTGCCAGTCGCTGTTGCGTGGCAGGAAGACCGCTTGTGGGTGCATGGCGACGATGGCCTCGTAGTTGGGACTGGATTGGCCCTGTCCAGCCAGCATGGCCGGCGTGACGGTGGGCCAGTATGACTTGCCCCGCGCCGAGTCGATATCCACGCCCACCACCGCCGGCATGCCGCCGACGGCACGGACGAACTCGGTGGTGTAGCGGTTGAACACCACCACGCGCGTCAGCGGCACCGACAGGCTTAGTTCGCGGCCTACGTCGTCGCGGAAATGCAGTTGACCAGCCTGCTTCCCGAGGATGGCTGGCAGGGCGTCTTGCGCCTGTGCGTGCGCTACGAGCAGCGTTGCGTATGCCAGCAGGGCAGTTGCCAGCCATCGGGAGAAAATGGCAAGGCGGCTGGCCTGGCCGCCGTATTGCATCGAATCAGAACGCATAGTTCATTGTCAGCGTGTAGCTGCGCGGCGCGCCCAGTATCCACTGGGTCGACGAGTTGGCGTAGGTCGAGGCCGCATAGATCTTGTCGGCCAGGTTGTCGACGCGCAAGTCAAACTTCAGGCGTTCGCTGGGACGCCAGGCCAGGCCGGCATCCAGCACCGTGTAGGCCGGAAGACGGTTCTTCTGGGCGTTGTCGGAGTAGCGGTCGCTGACGTAGTGGGCGCCGGTGCGCACCTCCCATTGCGGCAAGAAGGCCCAGGCCACGAACAGGTTGCCGGTGCGCTTGGGGACGAACTGCGGCAGGTAGCCGTTGTACACCGTCACCGTATTGCCCGACGTGGTCGAGAAGTTGTCGAAGCGCGCCTGCAGTACCGAGGCGTTGGCTTCGATGCGCCAGTCGCGCGTCGGCTTGAAGGCGATCGTGGCTTCCAGGCCGCGCGAGGATTGTTGGCCGACCGTGTCCGACAGTAACGGCGTGCCGACGTTGGAGGTCAGCAGGTTGGACTTGATGATGCGATAGGCTGCCAATGTCCAGTCGAGCTTGCCGTCCCACAGCGACTGCTTCACGCCGACTTCCACCTGCTTGCCGCGCGACACCGCATATTGCATCTGCGAGGCGCTGATGCTGGCCAGCGATGTGGCGGGATCGGAGGCGACCGCGTATTGCGCGTACAGCGAGGTGTTGTGCACCGGCGTAAACACCACTCCGGTGTTCCATGACATGGCGTTGATGTTGCCCGTGGCGCTGGTGCCGCTGAGCATGTCGTCGCGCTTGCTCTGGTAGTTGTCGCCGCGCACGCCACCGGTGAGCGACCACTGGTCGGCCAGTTGGTGGCGGTCCTGCAGGAATACCCCAGCCTGGTCCAGCGTGACGCGGTACAGGTAGCGCATGGATGCCGTGGTGCCCTGCACGAAGCTACCCGACGAGGACGAGTTCGCACTGATGGTATTGGCGCCGGGGAAGTTGCCCGCGCTGTTGGTATTGTCGTTGCGATCGTAGGTCGAGCGGTTGAGGTCGAATCCGACTACCAGTTGGTTCTTGCGGCCCAGCAGATCACCGTTGATGGTGGCGTAGCCATGGTCGCCGTACTGGGTCTGGTAGCCGAGGATGTCGCGATAATTGGAGCGCGCGACGTTGCCGGTGACAGGATTGTAGGCGTAGGTATAGGTTTCCTTGTAGCGGCGCTCGTGCTTGATCAGATAGACGTCGTTGTTGAACACCACATCCGGCGTGAGCTGGTAGCGTGCGCGCAGATACGTGCGATTCTCGGTGAAGCGTACGTCGGCGTCGTCGACGTTGAAGTTCTTATAGCGCAGGCTAGGTACGTAGCTGCCGTTGGCGATGGGCGTACCTTCATAGCTGCCGGGATTGATGTCGCCGTAGTCGTTGGACAGGGTCAGCGTCAGGGCGTCGGTGGCCTTCCACGACAGGGCTGCAGAGACCGTGAGGCTGTCGTTGCGACCATGCTCCATCCAGCCGTCCGAACTGGTGCGACTGGCGTTGATGCGATAGGCCAGGCGGTCGTTGATCGCCCCGGTGCTGTCGATGGCCTGGCGCCACGTGCCGAAGGAGCCGGCCGACAATTGCACCTCATTGGATTGCTTGCTGAAGTCAGGCTTCTTGGGCACCACGTTGACGGCACCGCCGATGAAACCGGTGCCGTACAGTACCGAGGCCGGGCCGTTTAGGAATTCAACGCGCTCCACGTTCCATGGATCGAACGGGAAAGTCACCACACCGCCGGCGTTATAAAGCTGCATGCCGTCGTAGAGCTGCGAGATCGAATTGGGCCCGTAGAAGCCGCGCGCCGACAGCGAGTTGTTGCCGTTGCCGGAGAATGGCACCGAGGTAATACCAGGGGCGCGTGTCTCGGCGTCCAACAGAGTCTGGTAGCCGCGCTCGCGGATGGTGTCGCCGGAGATCACGGTGACGCTGGCCGGTGTCTCCAGCGGTGTCAGCTCAAGTCGGCCGCCGGCGGTGCTGGGCTTGTTGAGATCGCTCTCCTGCTGGGGCGAGACCACGATCTGGGGCAGCGCGGAATCGCTGCTGGCCTGGTTCTGCGCCCAGACGTGGGTAGCACTCATGGCGGCGCAGGCGCCGGCCAGTGCGACGGCCAGGCGCTTGCGCGAGGGCCGGATGGCGATGGACGAATGGAACTGAGCGGCGAGTGCCGTCCTCCCGATGGGTTTCTTCATTGACGCTTCCTGTTGGTGGCTGCCGTTTCATGTGCAGCAGCCGTTTCTTGTGGAGCGCGCCTCCCCGCGCGCTGCGATCAAGGGAGCAGGAAACGACGGTGTTTGCAACGGCCGGGATGAGACCAACGCACGAACGACGGCGCGCCATGGTCGCAGGAAATCCTGCGCCGTCAGGCAGGCTGTTATCTGATCCGGAAACGATATGGTCTTGCCAGGCAGTCGCGACACACCCCGGTCGCCTGCATCCATCCGTCCTGGCCGGTATCCGGGCTAACAGGACCGATTGCCACGCCTTCCCATATCTCTTGAGCAGATACAGTGGACCTTGGAAGCAACCTGCCGCAGGACATGCGGCGCCTGTTTTACCGTTGCGGGGGCAGCACACGTTGACCGCCGGCGATGCCGACGCGTGTTTCCCGTTTAACTGCGGCCGGGAATCCGGCCGCGAGCACCAAAACGCCGGTATGGTACCTGTTAAGACCGCGAATAGGCAATTCAATCGCTGGCGGCTCCAATTATTCAGGTCAGCTTCTGGCCGAGGCTGTGTAAAAACGTTGGGGGTTTTTAATCAATCTAATAATCGACCTCTCAGATCAAGCCGTATTCAATTTTCTCGATTCCGGGAGGGGGCTCCCTACCCATGATTTCCTAGGAGATTTGCTTTTTTACACAGCCTCGGCCTTTATCGGACCTATTTCTCGTCCCAATTTCCGATTCCACTGGTTCATGCTGCGATGGCAGCAATGCCAATAGCGTCTTCCAATCGGTTGTGTAGTGCGATATTACTTTCTCGAGGCGCACCGCCCAGCGATGGGGGCCGGCGGCGCTGGCCAGGCCCATGGCGTCGAGGTGGAAACATTTGTTGGTGCTGTCGAAGGCGGCTATGAGCCGGCCGATGGCATCTCGGACACGCTGCTGGCAAAGAGCGTCCCCTGGCGAGCCTGCCCCTGTACCAGGTCCATAAGCATGTTGCCGGCTTTCTTGAGGAATTCGGGACGGTAGACTCGACGCAGCCGCATCGAGCGGCCCTGGAAATCACGCGCAAGTCATAGGTTGGCTCGTACAGCGATGCAGTCCGGCCGTTGTCGTATTGCGGCTCGGCCAGCTTGAAGCGCTCTGTCTCGACGAAGACAGATACGGCACGCCACAGGTGGAGACCTGTGCTCACAGCTTTTCAGCGACGCGGGTGGCATAAGTGGTCGCCGACTCCTCTATCTCGTGTAGTCCTGATACGCGTTCGCCATAGGAGCGCGATGAGACGACCTGCGGTGCATCCCGCCGCCGGGTGGGGAGACCGGCGTGCGGCCGGTGCTAGATGTGCAGGCCCAGCAGTCCTCGGCGAACTGGATGGCCGGCACGGGCTGTAGGGGGGGGGGCTCCTTGGCGGGATTGGCGCGGGGTAGGTGAGGCGTGACATGTTGATAACGGGCAACTACAATCGGTCATAAATACTGTATATGTATACAGTATAAATCACTTTTCCGGCCCTGCGCGCGCGGTTGCCCCCACCCCGCGCCTGCCCGCTATATAGGTCGGTTTTGACTCAAATTTGCGTCAGACGCGGAGGCGCGCCCAGTCTGGCCTGGCGCGCCAACTGGCAGACATCGGATCTGACGCATTTTGACGCACTTAGAAGGCATTTTTTCTTTGCACTAGTCGAGCCAGCTACCTTCTTCTCCAACTTGGCCGAACTAATCACTCTCCAAAGCGCCTCCACTTTCTAATATCTTCCACCCGTTTGGAGACAAGATATTCCTGCGACCTGGCGTACAAAAGAGGCCAGATCGTTCCACTGTTCTTGCGCTCCCCAACCTCGAAAAGGGTCCAGGCCTCAGCGTATGCAAGCCATTGGATTTGTGCTTGGTCAAAGAATGCCAGTTCCTCATCATCAAGATTGGATCGAAGATTCTCGATGGCAACATTAAGTTCATCACGCGCTCTCTCTAGGGATTCGCCCGCAGCAATATTCATTTCAGTCTGCGTAAGGGGGGCGTTCGGATGCAAAACCCCGGAAATAAATTCATCCGCAGCTTTCAAGAAAAGCACGCAATTTTCGAAGCAACGTGCTATTTCCTCAGCATCTATGACATATGCCGAAGCAATTTCATGACAAATGATGTGGCGAAGTTCAAATGTTCTTTCTACGTCTTTAAAAACCGTGTCAGCGACTAACAAAATGGGCCTAGCGGTCTGGCCTAAGACCTCATGTGCCCAACGATCTTGCACCGTGCGCAGTTCATTCAAAAAGTCAGCGCCGATAAGAGACTTAAAAGCCTTCTCTATGTGCGCCAAGCGGCTCAGGGGCACGTTGTGGGCGATGAGCTCTCCGACAGTGATCGTTTTTCCGTGAATCGCTCGTACCAAAGAAAAGTCTAACTTTGTTGACTCGAGCAGCTTGTCCGCGTTCGACAGGAATGGCTCACCTGAGTCAATCAAATCTCTAATTGCCATCCGAAAATAGCCTTCCAAGCACCCTATTAGGGCCACTGGAAAATAGCGGCGCAATTCATGCTGGTCCGGCGTCGTTTGCGAAAAAGCATTATTGATCGATGAAAGCCGCGATGGTAGTTCCGCTATTGCAGTTCCAAACTGACGTCGTTGCCTTACGTCTGATATCTCTTGAATAATATCTCGTACGTTCCCCATTTCGTTCCTCTCCGATTGAAGTTCTCGGTAGCTTTAAAAGCCCTAAGACGGACCACATAAATAACACTTCCACTGCCATTACGCTGTAGCCCGCGCAAGCTGTTCCCGCCGCTCGATCAGGAAATCCATCAAGACCCTTGTTTTGGCCGGCATCTGTGCCCGTGACGGCACATAGAGGTAGAAGCCCGGGAACGGCGGGCACCACGGCGCGAGCACCCGCACTAGCGTGCCCTCGGCCAGATGCTGGCGCACGCACAGGTTGATGTGCTGCACCAGTCCGACACCTTGGAGCGCTGCGCGCAGCATGCTGTCGTCATCGTTGAACACGGCATTACCTTTGGGATCCAGCACCACGGTGCGCTTCTCTGTATCGGGTGAAGTGAATGACCAGCGGTCGATCGTGCCGCTGGACGTGAATCGATAGGCTAGGCAGTTGTGCTGCATCAGATCGGCTGGTGTTTGCGGTACGCCATGGTGCTTGAAATATCCTGGCGAACCTACGATGGCCATCTCCAGTGGCGGCGTAATCGGCACGGCCACCATGTGCTCATCCAGGCTCTCTCCCAAGCGGATACCCGCATCCAAGCCATCGGCCACGATATTGGAGAAGCCGTCGTCCATGACCAGTTCCAGGCGCAGCTTGGGGTAGCGCGCGAGGAATGTCGCCATATGCGGCTCGACCAGCAACCGTGCCGCGATCCGTGAAGAGTTCATGCGGATCAGGCCCGAAGGCTCGGCGTGTGTTTCGCCTAGTTCCGCAACTGCGCGCTCGATGGCGCTCAGTGCGGGCTGCAGGACATCCAGCAGCCGCTGACCTTCCTCCGTCAGCGACATGTCCCGCGTGGTGCGGTTAAGCAGACGCACATTCAGATGCTGCTCCAACGCCTTCAGGTGCTGGGAGAGGGCGGCGCGCGTCACCTCCATCTCCGTAGCAGCCTTGGTGAAGCTGCAATGGCGGGCGATGTGGGCGAACCACGTCAGGGCGGAGGCAAGCGAGGGTTCTATCGGCATTTGTTTAGTTTGGCTAAACACTGATGTATTTAAAAGCGTATTTATTAATACCAATCCTATACCTACTATTACATCCAGTCCACGTCATCTGTGTGTCCTGTCAATCACTACCGGAGAACCCCATGTCCAATGTCACTTTCAAGAATCTCAACGGCCAAGGCATCACCATGGCGGCCGTCGTCCATTTCCCCGCAGGCTTCGATGCATCCAAGAAATATCCCGCCGTGGTTGTTTCGCATCCAGGTGGTGGCGTGAAGGAGCAAACTGCCGGCCTGTACGCTGGAAAACTGGCTGAAAATGGACTCATTGCCATCGCGTTCGACCGTTCCTACCAGGGCGAGAGCACCGGTGAGCCGCGCCAGTTGGAGAATCCCTACGTCAGCACCGAAGACGTGAGTGCAGTCATCGATTACCTGACCACGCTGCCCTATGTGGATCAAGACAAGATCGGCGCCATGGGCATCTGCGCAGGCGCCGGCTACAGCGCCAACGCCGCCATCAATGATCGTCGCATCAAGGCGCTGGGCATGGTGAGTGCCGTGAACATCGGCCAGATGTTCCGCAATGGCTGGGAAAACATGGTCAAGGACGCTGATGCGCTGCCCTACCTAGAAGCGGGTTCCGCGGCCCGCACGGCCGATGCCAATAAAAACAGCATGGTCACCATCCCGCTGGCTCCGCTGACGGAAGAAGACGCACCCAACGCCGAGTTGCGCGGTGCCTGGGAGTACTACCATACGCCCCGCTGCGAGCATCCCAACGCCCCCGGCTTCACGCTGGCGCGCAACCTGACACAGATTATCACCTACGACGCCTACAACAAGGCCGAAGCCTTCCTGACTCAGCCCATTCTGGCTGTGGCCGGCAGCAAGGCGGGTAGCAAGTGGATGAGCGATGACCTGATCGCCCGTGCTGCCAGCAAGGACAAGACGCTGCATGTCGTCGAAGGCTCCGATCACATGGATCTGTACGACGTGCCGCAATACGTGGACGAGGCCGTATCGAAGTTAGCCCCGTTCTTCCAGGCCAAGCTGAAATAAGCCCATCACTAACCAACACGGAGCCATCCATGAGCAACGTCAAGACTGTCTCTTATCGCAACCTGGGCTGGCAAACCGCCGCCGACATCTATTTTCCACCGGGCTTCGACGACAAGAAGAAGTACCCGGCTATCGTCAGCACGCACCCCATCGGCAGTTGCAAGGAGCAGACCGCCGGAAACATCTACGCCAAGGGGCTAGCCGAAGCGGGCTTCATCGTGCTGGTGCATGACGCGAGTTTCCAGGGGGACAGCGGCGGCACGCCGCGCTTCATCGAAGACCCGGCTATCCGGGTCTCTGACATACGCTTCGCGGTGGACTACCTGCAATCACTGCCCCATGTAGATGCCGAGCGCATTGGTGCCATCGGCGTGTGCGGCGGTGGCGCCTACACGGTGCATGCTGGCATCACTGACCACCGCATCAAGGCGCTCGTGTCCATCACCGGCGTCAACTACGGCCGCCTGATCCGCGAAGGCTTCGCCCAGTTTAAGCCGCGCGAATTGGCCGCTAATATTGCGCAGATGCGCACGGCACAAGCCCAAGGCGCAGAGCACGATGCAGCCAACCTGCTGCCCGAGTCCGTGGACTCCGCCAAGCAGGCCGGCATCACCGACATCGATGTGCTGGAGGCCACCGACTACTACAAGACCACCCGCGGCCAGCAACCCAACGGCGCTACCAGCCAGTTGATGTCGTTCAGCGGCGCCGCGTTGGGCTGGGATGCTTTCACCAACGCCGAAGTGCTGCTGATCCAGCCGCTGATGGTTGTGATTGGCGATAAGCCCGGAGGCTTTGGCGCCTACCGCGACGGCTGGGAGATCTACAGCCGCGCCGCTTCGACCAACAAGCAAATTGTTGTCGCCGAGGGCTGGTCGCACTACGACCTCTACGACAAGCCCGAGCCGGTGGCCATCGCCATGGCCAAGGTGATTCCCTTCTTCAAGGATAACCTGTAAGGCCTTGCGGCACTTCAGCAGCGGATGACTGCGGCCACTCCAGGGGGACGCGAAAGCGTGTGCCGGAGTGGAGGAATATGGAAAGAAACCGATATGAAAAACATCCTCATCCTTGGTGCTAGCGGCCAGATCGCCCAGTGGGTGGTCAATGCGCTGGCAACTGACCAGAACGTACACCAGACCCTGCTGCTGCGCGATCCTAAGAAACTGACGGGTCGAGAGCCTATGAATTCCAAGATCGTGATCGGCAATGTGCTGGACAAGAAACTGCTCAGGAGTGCTATGGATGGGCAGGACATCGTCTATGCCAACCTGACTGGCGAAGACCTGGACAAACAGGCCCAGGTCGTTATCGCCACTATGCAGGCCAAAGGCGTCAAACGCCTAGTCTTTGTGCTGTCATTGGGCATCTACGACGAAGTACCAGGCAAGTTTGGCAAATGGAATAACGCCACGATCGGGGGGAATCTCAAGCCTTTTCGCCGCGCGGCCGACCTGATCGAAGCCACGGGCCTCCAGTACACGATCCTGCGTCCGGCCTGGCTGACGGACGAAGACGAGCAGGACTACGAAATCACGGCCAAGGGTCAACCTTTCAAGGGCACTGTGGTGTCGCGCAAGAGCGTGGGCGACCTGATCGCCAAAGTCATTGCGAATCCCGAACTGCATGTGGGCGAGAACCTTGGCGTGAACAAGCCCCACAGCGACGGCGACAAACCGTACTTCATGTAAAGTGAGATCGAAGACACTCAAGTGCTTTGCATTCCTCCCTGGTGGCTTTAACGGGACGAAACTGGCCACTATTAAATCGCTGGGGTGGTGCCTGAATCGGCGAACTGGTGGTTCCGTTAAATCGCCGAGGAGGCTCCTTTACGGAGAATACTCGGACTCACCGAGAAGGCGTTTTCGATGCGCAGCGTAGTTTGCCCATGCTAGCCGAGTAAGTTGATCTGCTCCACGTTATGATAGCGCTCATCGAGGCGTAAAATGGGGAGGGCTATGAGGGCGCGTTCGCTCGTAATACTTGACAAAGCCGTGGCAGCGATGGTGGCCGCGATAGAGATTTATAACAAGCCGGTATTTATGTATCGAGAAGAAACCTTTGCTGTGCTCGCCATAAATGCCTGGGAACTCCTGCTCAAGGCAAAATGGCTGAAGGATCACGGCAACAAACTTGCCAGCCTGTATGTCCCCGATACGAGTGCTGCTAAACAGGCAGTATCAAAGAGTTCTTCCAAAACCCCGCGGCCACGCTATAAGACCAATCGAGCAGGAAACTCCATGACACATAGTCTCGATCATTTTGTCAAAGGCCTCGTTGCCAGCAAGGCCTTGGACTTGGAGGTGGAGCGAAATCTGCTGGCACTTACGGAGGTCCGAGATAATTCTATTCACTTCTACAACGACAACCCTAATTTGTCGGAGCGTCTGCAGGAATTAGGCACGGCCGCAGTAAAAAATTTTGTGATTGCGAGCCAGGATTGGTTCTCAATGGACTACGCTGATTACAACTTCCATCTCATGCCGCTGGCCTTCTTCAATCCCGCCGCCGACGCAGAAGCGATTGTATTGACAAGAGAGCAAAGGCGTGTCGTCAGCTACATTGAGAACATGGAGACAAACAGCGAGAGCAAGCGACACTATGCGGTATCAGTAAATGTGAGCTTGAAGTTTGTTCGCTCAACTGCTAGCCACGCTATGGCTGTGCAGCTTTCCAATGATCCAGATGCGATGCCAATCCATATGACTGAGGACCAAATAACGGCCCGCTACCCACTCAGTTATGATCGGCTTCAGAAACGCTGCCGAGAGCGATACAGCGATTTTCTAGCGAATGACAAGTTTCACGGACTCAGAGTTTCAGTCGCGCAGGATCCCAAATATTGCAGGGTGCGCGAACTGGATCCAGGCAACCCCAAAACCTTGAAGAAAGTATATTTTTCTGAGTCAATTTTGACTTTCTTCGATAAGCACTATCAGAAGAAATAAGGGCGAGCGGACGTTAAACGATGCCCCTTACTAAAGCCTACAGTCGCATGTAGAGAATTAAAGGGCGTTGTAATGAATAAGAAAAAGAGGGGGAAAGATGCTTAAAGCAGTAAAGCAGCGATGGATTTATTTGGGCGGCTTGTTCAAAGAAAATGTCGGTTGGCAAATAATCGCTACCTTGTGGGTGCTATGGGGAATTGCTGCCTTCTATAGAGACGAAATTGCCTTACTTGGAGATGAGCCGGGATTCAAGGTTTTAAATTTTATTTTGTCCATTTCGCCGGTATGGCAGGGAATGCTTGTTGCTGCTTTCCTTCTTGCTTGGCTATTCGAATCTTCCTATCGAATGTCTCAACGGCAGGAAATAGTCCTTGATGAACTCAGTAAAGTGGATCGTAACGATTTATGCCGTATGTTGAACGGTTTTTATTACCAAAACACGTTTTACTACAAAGCGGAGGTCACGCTATGTAAGAGGTTCCAAGGGAAATTTGAGATTGAACAGCTGAGAGATGTTTATACAGAGATTGAAGTAAGGGCTCCAAAATACGCTTGGGCCACGATCCGCTTGAGGTGGTCAAATAGCGATCAATTGAACGCCAAATACCAATTTTATATTCAAGATGGAAACGGAAATCTTCATCAAATAGAAAATATTTACGAAGACCTTCCCGTTTTCCTGAATGATAAGTCTACTTTCTCCCTTAAGCTGGATTGGGATGAGCGGTATGTCATTGAGGAGCATGCAGACTTGCTGGTCACTATAAGTTCCTGGCGGAAATAGTGCGATCTGCAGCGGAATATTTTCCTGAACCAACGGACATAGCTGAATTGGCCTACTGTATGCATAAACATGGGGGGCTGGTGTCAATCTGCGGCCCGTTGCTTGAATGTGCCTTTGCCTCCTAATTCGCTGGATCGAGTCCTGCCTAGCAGCCTAGGTTGGTATCGGAACGATTCGAGAATGCTAGCAGCGCAAACTTTTTTGCGGAAAAAATAGCTTTTTGCGGAACTACGCTGCGGCCGCTTACGATCCTACAATTGGCCTTAAAGCTTGTAGTGGTGCCTGAGGCCGGGGTCGAACCGGCACGCCCCCTTCCGGGTAAGCGGCGGATTTTAAGTCCGCTGTGTCTACCAATTTCACCACTCAGGCGCTAGTGGATGCCGGCAATGGCTGCCGGAAAAGG
>Ga0213872_10000483_pt1 | contig 32024 bp, 22 predicted proteins | sample VelepicomBERX_R2_FD_160071 | JGI IMG/M metagenome (GOLD analysis project Ga0213872, IMG submission 160071) | Rhizosphere microbial communities from Vellozia epidendroides in rupestrian grasslands, the National Park of Serra do Cipo, Brazil - RX_R2 | ecosystem: Host-associated > Plants > Roots >...
CCAGATCACCACACAACAGGCCAACAGCGATGGCGCTGATTTCAGCGTCACCGTCTCCGCCAAGAAATTCCAGGACATCCTGCGGGCCATCCCCGATGGCGCATCGGTCAGCCTGACGCAAGACGACAGCCGCCTGACGGTGAAAGCCGGCAAGAGCCGCTTCAACCTGCAGACGCTGCCCGCACAGGACTTCCCCAAGCTCAACATCGACACCAACGTGAAGACGGTGGTGAAGCTGCCGCAAAGCCAGCTCAAGCACCTCTTGAGCCGCGTGCAGTACGCCATGGCCCACCAGGACATCCGCTACTACCTGAACGGCCTCTTCCTGGTGACGGGTGGTGGTGAGCTGAAGCTGATCTCCACCGACGGCCATCGCCTTGCCTTCGTCTCGACCCCCATCGAGAGCGATATTCCGCACAACGAAGTGATCCTGCCGCGCAAGACCATCATCGAGCTGTACAAGCTCCTGGCGGACATTGACGACGAAGTCACGATCGAAATTGCGCAAAATCAGGTAAAGTTCTCTTTTGGCCAAATCGTCATCCACTCGAAAGTCGTCGACGGCAAGTTCCCCGACTACAACCGCGTGGTGCCGAGTGGCAATGACAAGCTCGTCCCGCTCGACCGCCAGCAGCTCTTGTCGGCGCTGCAGCGTGCTGCGATCTTGTCGAACGAAAAATTCCGCGGTGTGCGGCTGGTACTGAGCGACGGCATGCTCAAGATCATCTGCAACAACAGCGAACAGGAAGAAGCCCAGGAAGAGCTGGAAATCGCCTACCAGGGCGACCCGCTCGACGTGGGTTACAACATCGGCTACCTGCTCGACGTATTGACCAACATCGACGCAGAAGCCCTGGTCTTCGCGTTTGGCGACCACCCCACCAGCAGCACGCTGGTGACGGTACCGAGCGAGCCGAACTTCAAGTACGTGGTCATGCCAATGCGCATCTGACCGCAAGTCAGGCTCCAGTAGAGAGCGCAGCAAGCCAGCCGGCCCACGGGCCGGCATAGACTTTTTTTAGCGGGATACCGCTACGGGTAGTGAAGATGAGCGATCAGGATTACGGCGCAGATAGCATCAAAGTGTTGAAGGGCCTGGAAGCAGTACGCAAGCGCCCCGGCATGTACATCGGTGATACGCAAGACGGCACCGGTCTGCACCACATGGTGTTCGAAGTGCTCGACAACGCGATCGACGAAGCGCTGGCCGGCCACTGCGACACCATCAAGGTCATCATCCACCCCGATAACTCGATCTCGGTTGAAGACAACGGCCGCGGTATCCCTACCGCCATCAAGGAAGACGACGAATTCAAGCGCTCTGCCGCTGAAATCGTCATGACCGAACTGCATGCCGGCGGCAAGTTCGACCAGAATTCGTACAAGGTCTCGGGCGGCCTGCACGGCGTGGGCGTCTCGGTGGTGAATGCGCTGTCGGACTGGCTGCGCCTCACCATCCGCCGCGACGGCAAGGTGCACAATATGGAGTTCCGCCAGGGCGCCGCCGTCAAGCCGCTCGAAGTGGTCGGCAACACCGAGCACCGTGGCACCGAAGTGCACTTCCTCGCCTCCACCGAAACCTTCGGCCTGATCGAATTCCACTACGACATCCTCGCCAAGCGGATTCGTGAGCTGAGCTTCCTCAACAACGGCGTCGGCATCGAGCTGATCGACCGCCGCAATGGCAAGGAAGAAAGCTTCCGCTACGAAGGCGGCGTCAAAGCCTTCGTCGAGTACATGAACCGCAACAAGACCCCGCTGCACAGCCACGTCTTCTACGCCCTGGGCGAAAAAGACGGCATGTCGGTCGAGTGCGCCATGCAGTGGAATGATTCGTACCAGGAAACGGTACAATGCTTCACCAATAACATCCCCCAGCGTGACGGCGGCTCCCACCTCACCGCCCTGCGCCAGGTGATGACGCGTACGCTCAATGGCTACATCGAGCAAAGCGAGTTCGCCAAAAAAGCCAAGGTCGAAACCGCCGGCGACGATATGCGCGAAGGCCTGACCTGCGTGCTGAGCGTGAAGCTGCCCGACCCGAAATTTTCGAGCCAGACCAAGGACAAACTCGTCTCCAGCGAAATCGGCCCGGTGGTGAACGAAGTGCTCAACGAAGCACTCAACGCCTTCCTGCTCGAAAACCCGATCGACGCCAAGACGATTTGCGGCAAGATCGTCGAAGCCGCTCGCGCCCGTGAAGCCGCCCGCCGCGCCCGCGAGCTCACCCGGCGCAAGGGCGTCATGGATGGCCTCGGCCTGCCCGGTAAGCTGGCTGATTGCCAAGAGCGCGACCCGGCCCTGTCGGAGATCTACCTGGTGGAGGGTGACTCCGCCGGTGGATCGGCCAAGCAAGGCCGAGACCGTAAATTCCAAGCCATTTTGCCGCTGCGCGGCAAGGTGCTGAACGTTGAACGTGCGCGCTTCGACAAGCTCATCAGCAGCGAACAGATCGCCACGCTGATCACTGCACTCGGCTGCGGTATCGGCCAGGACGATTTCAACCTCGAAAAGCTCCGCTACCACCGCATCATCATCATGACCGATGCCGACGTGGACGGCGCCCACATCCGTACCCTGCTGCTGACATTCTTCTACCGCCAGCTGCCTGAGCTCGTTGAGCGCGGCTACATCTACATCGCCCAGCCGCCGCTCTACAAGGTCAAGCACGGCAAGCACGAGCAATACCTGAAGGACGACCAGGAACTCAACCAGTTCCTGCTCAAGCAAGCCCTCACAGGCGCACGCCTGGTGCCAACGGCAGGCGCCGACGCCATCGAAGGCGACGCCCTCGACACCATTGCCCGCCAGTATCTGCTGGCCCAGGCCGTCATCGAGCGCGAAAGCCGCCTGATCGACCCGACCATCCTCTACGCCCTGCTACGCGCCCCAGTGCTCGACCTGAAAACCGAAGCCGCCGCCCAGCAAGCTGCCAAGGACATCGCCGCAGCCGTCGCTGATTCCGCGTTTACTTTCACCCCTGCGCACGACGATAAGAACGACACCTGGGTGCTCAAGATCGCCCGTACGGTGCACGGCAATATCTCGATGCAGTACATCGACCAGGACTTCCTGCTAAGCGGCGACTATGCCCAGCTACGCCGCACCGCAGACATGCTGCAAGGCATGCTGAGCGCCGACGCGACGGTCGCCCGTGGCGACAACGTGAAGCCCGTTACCGCCTTCGGCGATGCGCTGGAATGGCTGCTCAACGAAGTCCGCCGCAACATGACCATCCAGCGCTATAAAGGCCTGGGTGAGATGAACCCCGAGCAGCTGTGGGAAACCACCATGGACGTCACCGTCCGCCGCCTGCTCAAGGTCCAGATCGAAGACGCCATGGCGGCCGACGACATCTTCACGACCCTGATGGGCGACAACGTGGAGCCGCGCCGGGCGTTTATTGAGACGAATGCGTTGGTGGCGCGGAATATTGATGTTTGATACGCTTGTTCTAAACCAAGCACGTTGCTAAGACTTCGCTCTAGACCTCAAAGCAACGAGGCCCCACTTTTCGCCTACATAGCGTCGAGAAGTGGGGTTTTTTCATCACCAAATAGATTCAATTCATAATGCTCAGTTGGTGCTGATGAAGTGCATCAAACTTGGAGCATGATGACAACTTTCTTCTGTACGCGATCCACAATGAACGCAGTAGAAATCGAAGCCGCCATCTCTGACCTCGCTCTTCAGCCTTTTGACGCGAACGAGTTTCCGTACGCCTTCTTAGCTGCGTTCGGTAACAAGGAAACAACTCTCAAGCGCTTACGCACCGGAAATAACAATGCTTCGGATGTACGTGGCGGTGTGCTTCAGCGCAACAATATCCACATCGCAGTCTGCGATGCCGGTACCGTAGGTGAAACGCTTAAAGCGCTGCGTAGCAGTCCGGCCACAGCCAAGGCCCGCGCCAAGTTCATCCTCTCTACTGATGGACAAACCCTTGAAGCCGAAGAACTAGCTGCGGGCGAAACTGTCGCCTGCGACTACCCGGATTTTCCCAACCATTTCGGTTTCTTCCTGCCGCTAGCCGGCATCTCCACTATCAAGGAGATCAAGGATAACCCCATCGACGTGCGCGCCACTGGCCGGCTCAACAAGCTGTACGTCGAGCTGCTTAGTGAGAACCCAGATTGGGCTACAAGTGAACGCCGCCATGACATGAATCACTTCATGGCGCGGCTGATTTTCTGCTTTTTTGCTGAAGACACCGATATCTTCAATGGCGAGGGCCTGTTCACTCATACGGTCGAGCAGATGAGCGAACGGGACGGCTCCAACACCCATGAGGTGTTGCAAGCCATTTTCCGCGCCATGAATATCAAGATTGCAGAGCGTGACAGTGCGGAACCCCGTTTGCCCAATTGGGCCAATGGCTTTCCCTACGTGAATGGTGGCCTGTTCTCGGGCAACACCGACGTGCCGCGCTTCACACGCATGGCCCGCACCTATCTCCTGCATGCCGGAAATCTGAATTGGAAACAGATCAATCCCGATATTTTCGGCAGCATGATCCAGGCCGTGGCCGACGATGAAGAGCGCGGTGCTCTGGGCATGCATTACACCAGCGTACCCAACATCCTGAAGGTGTTGAACCCGCTATTTCTCGACGACCTGCGAGCGCAATTGGCCGAGGCCGGCGACAACGAACGTAAATTGCTGAACCTGCGAAAGCGCATGGCGCGCATTCGCGTTTTTGATCCGGCTTGTGGCTCCGGTAACTTCTTGGTCATCGCTTACAAGCAGATGCGCGAGATTGAAGCAGAAATCAATCGCCGCAGAGGAGAGCCGCACTTACGTAGCGAAATTCCACTGACAAACTTCCGGGGCATCGAACTCCGCGACTTCCCTGCGGAAATTGCACGTTTGGCGCTAATCATCGCTGAGTTCCAGTGCGATGTGTTGTACCGCGGGCAGAAGGATGCTCTGGCTGAATTTCTGCCTTTGGATTCGCAGAACTGGATTATCTGTGGCAACGCATTACGTTGGGACTGGTTGAGTATTTGTCCGCCGACGGGTGCCGACGTGAGACTCGTAACCGACGACCTCTTTGGAGTTCCTGTCAAACAGGCGGAAATTGATTTCGAGAATGAGGGAGGTGAGACATATATCTGCGGTAATCCGCCATATGTTGGTCGGAAATATCAAACTGAAGAACAGAAAATAGAACTAAAAGCAGTTTTTAAAGGACGAACAAAAGATACATTATCGTTGGATTATGTTACTGGTTGGTTCATTAAGGCCGCGGACTATATGGCTAAGACAGTTGCTGATGCTGCATTTGTAACCACAAATTCCATTTGTCAGGGCATACAAGTCTCTGTAATGTGGCCACCCATATTTGATGATGGTGTGGGAATCCGATTTGCATATCAGTCTTTTAAATGGGCAAACCTTGCAGCGCATAACGCTGGTGTAACAGTTGTAATAGTAGGGTTGAGCAAAAAGAAAGGAACGACTAAACGTCTCTATATTGTTGACGATGGTCCTACCGCAAGCATTCGGGAAACGGTAAATATCAATCCGTATCTCGTCCCAAGCGCCGATGTTTTTGTCTTACCTAGAACAAAAGTACCAGATGATCGTACACCGATGCAATTCGGAAATCATCCATACTATGCAAATGAATTGATGCTCGAACATGAAGATGCTCAAGCTTTAGTTCGCGAAGCACCACTCGCGTCGAAGTTTATACGACCATTGTATGGTTCCAAAGAATATATTTCCGGTACACCGCGTTCATGTATTTGGATTACTGAGGACATGGTCGCCGAAGCAAGGAAAATTTCTCCAATTTTGGAGCGCATTGAAAACGTTAGATTGGCAAGAAAGGCTAAAGTTTCCGATGTTCAAGCCAAGAAATTGATTGAATTCCCGCATCAGTTTCGTGACCAATATGAGGCTCAAAAAAGTCTTTTAGTGGTACCCATCGTCAGCTCCGAGAATAGGCAATATCTTCCTGTTGGTTTGTTAACATCGGATGCTATTGTTCATAATAAAGCATTCGCCCTCTATGATGCCCCCCTTTGGAACATGGCGCTAATCGCCTCTCGTCTTCATTGGGTGTGGATTGGCGCAGTGTGCGTTCGTTTGGAAATGCGTTTTTCGTACTCCAACACGCTTGGCTGGAACACCTTCCCAGTGCCGCTACTTACCGAGCAGAACAAAGCCGACCTGACAGCCTGCGCCGAAAATATCTTGCTCGCGCGCGAAGCGCATTTCCCCGCGACCATCGCGGATCTGTATGACCCTGACAATATGCCTGAGAACCTACGCCATGCCCACGAGCGCAACGACGAGGTACTGGAGCGCATCTACATCGGTCGCCGATTCAAGAACGACACAGAACGCTTGGAAAAGCTGTTCGAGCTGTATACGAAGATGACCGCAGCGACTAAGGCCAAGCCTGCAATCAAATCAGCATGGGGGAAGCAAGCATGAGCGACCACCCTGTTAGCCTGTCCCAAGCCCCAGAAGGCTATGCCGACTGGCTGGCCGATCTGAAGGGCCGCATCCACTCGGCTCAGCAACGCGCGACGCTGGCCGTCAATCGCGAGTTGGTGTTGTTGTACTGGCAAATCGGTCGCGACATTCTGGCGCGGCAAGCTGAGCAGGGCTGGGGCGCCAAAGTGATCGAGCGACTGGCGCAGGACTTACGTACGGCCTTCCCTGAGATGAAAGGATTTTCCCCGCGCAACCTCAAATACATGCGCGCGTTTGCGGACGCTTGGCCGGACGCTGAGTTTGTGCAACAGGCTGTTGCACAATTGCCTTGGGGCCACAATCTGGTCTTGCTGGAAAGCCTGGACACGGAAGCGAAGCGTCGGTGGTACGCGGACAAAGCCATTGCACACAATTGGTCGCGCAATGTGTTGAACATGCAAATTGAAACACGCTTGATGGAGCGCAGCAGCGCGGCGGTTACCAATTTTGACGTCAACCTGCCGAAACCGCAATCCGACCTCGCACGCGAATCGCTGAAAGACCCATACCGCTTCGACTTCCTCGGTTTGACCGACGAGGCCCACGAGCGCGACATTGAGCACGCCTTGGTGAAACACGTCACCGAATTCCTCCTGGAGCTGGGCGCGGGCTTTGCCTTTGTCGGACGACAGGTGCTGCTCGACGTGGGCGGGGATGAGTTCTTCATCGACTTGCTGTTCTATCACCTCAAGCTGCGTTGCTATGTGGTGGTTGAACTGAAGGGCGGCAAGTTCAAACCAGAGCATCTCGGGCAGCTCGGATTTTATCTGACGGCTGTGGATCGTCAGGTGAAAAGCGAGCACGACAACCCTACCATTGGGCTCTTGCTCTGCAAGAGCAAGAACAAGGTGGTGGCTGAATATGCGCTGGCTGACAAGAGTCAGCCTATGGGTATTGCCGAATACAAGCTGCTCGAATCGCTCCCGGCCGAGCTGCAAACCAGCCTGCCCAGCATTGAACAAATCGAACGCGAGCTGGCCGGCAGTGGCACGCTCAAGGATGAGGAAGACGAATAACAATGACGAATCCAAGCAACCCGACCAATGCCTACACCGTACCATCGGTGTCCATCGCCACGGCGCGCACTGGCGCGTCCAGCAAAGCCAATGAGCTGGGCATGCGGGCCATGCAGGAACGCGCCTATGCCAAGCGCGGCGAGCAATACCTGCTGATCAAGTCGCCGCCGGCATCAGGTAAGTCCCGTGCCTTGATGTTTATCGCGCTCGACAAGCTCAACAACCAAGGCTTGCAGCAGGCCATCATTGTCGTGCCGGAACGGTCTATTGGTGGCAGCTTTGCCGATGAACCCCTGACCCGCTATGGCTTCTATTGGGATTGGCAGGTGGCCCCGCAGTGGAACCTGTGCAATGCCCCTGGCGTGGATGAGCCGCGCATCGCCAAGTCGAAGGTGGAGGCGGTGCGCAAGTTTTTGGAAAGTGCCGACAAGGCGCTGGTCTGTACCCATGCCACATTCCGTTTTGCGGTGGAAGAGTTGGGTATCGAAGCATTCGACAATCGGCTAATCGCCATCGACGAATTCCACCATGTCTCCAGCAACCCGGACAACAAGCTAGGTAGCCAGTTGGGCGAGTTCATGGCCCGCGACAAGGTGCATCTAGTGGCAATGACCGGTTCCTACTTTCGAGGTGACAGCGAAGCGGTACTCGGCCCGACCGATGAAGCCCGGTTCGAAACGGTCACTTACACCTACTACGAGCAGCTCAACGGCTATCAATGGCTCAAGTCGCTCGATATCGGTTACTTTTTCTACACGGGCGCTTACGTCGATGCCATCGCCAAGGTGCTGGATCCTGCACTGAAAACCATCGTCCACATCCCCAACGTGAACGCTCGCGAAAGCCTCAAGGACAAGCAGCGCGAGGTGGACGAGATCATGCACGGTCTGGGCGAATGGAAGGGCGTTGACCCGAACACGGGCTTCCATTTGATCGAGGCCGGCAACGGCCGCACACTGAAGGTGGCGGACCTAGTGGACGACAGCGACCCGGCCAGGCGGTCGCGCGTGCTGGGGGCACTGAAAGACCCGGCACAGAAGGACAACCGCGATAACGTGGACGTGATCATTGCGCTGGGTATGGCGAAGGAAGGTTTCGATTGGATCTGGTGCGAACATGCGCTGACCGTTGGCTACCGGAGCAGCTTGACCGAAATCGTGCAGATTATTGGTCGCGCCACCCGCGATGCGGAGAGTAAGGAGCGTTCACGATTCACGAATCTGATCGCCGAACCCACTGCCGAGCAAGCGGCGGTGGCCGAGGCCGTGAACGACATGCTGAAGGCAATTTCCGCCAGCTTGCTGATGGAGCAGGTGCTGGCGCCACGCTATGAGTTCACGCCCAAGAACGCCGGCCAGAGGGTAGGCTTTGACTATGGTGAAGGTGGCTATAAAGAAGGCGGGCACAATATCGGCGTGAACAAGGATACTGGCGAAATTCACGTCGAGATCAACGGGCTGGCGACGCCCCAAAGCCCAGAGGCTACGCGCATTTGCAAGGAAGACTTGAACGAGGTCGTTACCGGCTTCCTGCAAGACAAAACCGTGCTGGAGCGCGGCTTGTTCGACAAGGAAAACACCTTACCGGAAGAATTGACTCAACTGCGCATGGGCAAGATCGTGCGCGAACGCTACCCGGAATTGAGCGAGGCCGATCAGGAGGCGATCCGGCAACACGCCATTGCTGCGATGAATATCACGCAACAAGCCAAGCTGGCCTTGGCACAGGCCGATGCAAACGGCGGTGGTGCGGCACTAGGCAATACGGCCTTGCTCGATGGCGTGCGCAAGTTCGTCAACGTGCGTGACCTGAATATCGATCTGATCGACAGCATCAACCCATTCGATGCCGCGTATGCAGTGCTGGCAAAGGCAATGGACGAAAAATCGCTACGCCAGGTGCAAGCGAGTATTGCCGCTAAGAAGGTGAACATTCCTGAAGAGGAAGCCCGCGAGCTGGCTAGGCGCGCCTTGCAATTCAAGACAGAGCGAGGCCGCTTGCCGGACATCAATTCCGCTGACGCATGGGAAAAGCGCATGGCAGAAGGCGTGGCCGCGTTGGCACGTTACCGCGCGCAGGCGAAGGCGGCGCAGGCACAAGGGGAGCCTGAAAATGGCTGAAATGGACGACGACGAGCTGCTTGATGCATTAGGCGTAGAGGTCGCTCCGCTCAAGACATCTAGCCGCACGCCGCGCGAGGAGCGCATCATCGCTGGGTTCGAGGACATTCTGCGCTTCCATCAAACCCACGGCCGGGCGCCGCTGCATGGCGAAGGGCGCGATATCTTCGAGCGCCTGTATGCAGTCCGCCTGGATCAGATTCGGAAATTGTCCGAAGCGCATGCGCTATTGGCAGACCTCGATACCGCTGGCCTGTTGTCGGGTGTAGTGGCTTCGTCGACAGACGTGGATGCCATGGACGAAGATGCCCTACTGGCCGAGTTGGGGATACAGGGCGAACCCGCTGATGAGAACGATATCACCGTGCTGCGTCACGTTCGTTCCCACGCTGAAAGACGCGCAGCTGAAGAAGTTGCTGATCGTACCCGCTGCGCCGATTTTGACAGGTTCCGACCTTTGTTCGAGCAGGCGGAGCGCGAGCTGGCTGCTGGTGTACGCAAGACGCTCAGATTTGGGCGCGACGCTAGCGTTACTGACGGAAATTTCTTCATCGTTGGCGGTCAGCTCGCCTATGTGGCAGAAGTCGGCGACCCCATCAAGGCCCCGAACGGCGAAAGCGATGCGCGCCTGCGTGTCATCTACGCCAACGGCACCGAAAGCAACTTGCTACGTCGCTCGTTGCAGCGGGCACTTTACAAGGACGAGACCGGCCGCCGCCTGAGCGAGCCAGATATGGGGCCACTATTCGGCAATACGTCTGAGCCAGACGATATCGAAACCGGAACCATCTATGTATTGCGCAGCCTTTCCAGCCATCCATTTGTCGCCGAACATCGAGAGCTGATTCACAAAATTGGAGTGACCGGTGGTAGCGTGGAGACGCGCATTGCTGGCGCTGAAAAGGATGCCACCTATTTGCTGGCTGGCGTGACGGTGGTGGCAACGTACAAACTCCACAATTTGAATCGAATCAAGCTAGAAAACATCTTCCATCGTGTGTTCGGTGCGGCTCAGATTGATCTAACGATCGAGGACCGTTTTGGAAACCCAGTTAAGCCAAAAGAATGGTTTCTCGTGCCGCTACATGTGATTGATGAGGCCGTACGTTTTGTTCAAGACGGTTCGATTACGGCGGTTGAGTATGATCCTGAGAGTGCCCGCCTAGTCAGTCGCTAGCGCCAAGCGCAACTGGGCGGTGGGTCTCTTTCTTAACTTGGCTCCTCATTCCCACATCCCCCGCATCCGCGCATTCAAATCCACCAACGCCTTCCGCCCCACCTCTGTCGCCGGCCCGCCCAGGCGCTCGGCCACGGGCCAGGTTTGGCGTTCGAACTTGGGTAGCACACTCTCGGGGATAAACCGTGTACGGCCGGCGTAGACGTGGCGGTCGCCGTAGCCGGTTTGTTGGTTCACGTAAAAGCGCTGCGGCACGATCACGTCGAGGTGGTGTTTGGCGCGGGTCATGGCCACGTAGAAGAGGCGGCGTTCTTCTTCGATTTCGGCTTCGCTGCCGGTGGCGAGGTCGCTGGGGATGCCGCCGTCGACGCCGTTGAGCACGTAGACGGCGTCCCATTCCTGCCCCTTGGCGGAGTGGATGGTGGAGAGGATCAGGTAGTCCTCATCGCGCAGCGGGGGGCCGGCTTCGTCGCTGGTGGCGTCGGGCGGGTCGAGCGTCAGCTCGGTGAGAAAGTGCTGGCGCGATCGGTAGGTGGCGGCGATTTTGCCCAGCTGGTCGATGTCGCCGCGGCGGATCATGGCGTCCTCAAAATTGCGTTCCAGCTCGGGCTGGTACCAGCTCGCCACGGCGTCGAATTCGGCCGGCCAGGCGGTGGTCTTGGGGAGTAGCGCCTGGGCGATGTGCTGGAATCGTTGCCAGCTGGCCGATGCAGCGGGCGGCACGGTTGTATTGAGAATGCCGTCGAGCACGTCTTGCATGCCTGCGAGGCCATCGAGGATGCCGGCGGCGGTCTTGGGGCCGATGCCGGGCATCAGCTGTAGTACACGAAAGCCGGCCACGCGGTCGCGCGGGTTTTCGAGCCAGCGCAGAATAGAGATCACGTCTTTGACATGCGCAGCGGCGAGGAACTTGAGCCCGCCGAATTTCACGAAGGGCACATTGCAGCGGGTGAGCTCGATCTCCAGCCGGGCGCTGTGGTTGGACGCGCGGAACAGCACCGCCTGGTGCGTGAGCTTGATGCCGGCCTCGCGCCGCTCCAGCACCCGTTTGGCCACGTATTCGGCCTGGGCGGTTTCGTCGGCCAGCGTCACCAGCTGCGGGCGCTCGTCGGACTGTTTGTCGCTCCACAGCTCTTTGGCAAAGCGTTCCTTGGCGAGGCCGATCACGGCGTTGGCGGCGTCGAGGATCGGTACAGTCGAGCGGTAATTCTGCTCCAGCTTGATGAGCGTGGCGGGCGGGTCGAATTGCTGGGGGAAGTCGAGGATATTGCGCACCGTGGCGCCGCGAAAGGCGTAGATCGACTGGGCATCGTCGCCCACCACCGTCACGCCGGCGCCATTCGGCTTCAGCGCCATCAACACGGCGGCCTGCAGCGGGTTGGTGTCTTGGTATTCATCCACCAGCACATGCTGAAAGCGGGTGCCGAGCTCGTCGGCAATGGTGGGCTCGGTCACCATCTGTGCCCAGTACAGCAGCAGGTCGTCGTAGTCGAGCACATGCTGCGCCTGCTTGGCGGCCACATAGGCGCGGAACAGGCGCTTCAGGTCGGCTTCCCATTCGGCACACCAGGGGAAGCTGCGCTGCAGCACGTCGGCAAGGTCCGCCTGGGTATTCACCACGGCCGAGTAGATAGCAAGGCAGGTGGCCTTGGTGGGGAAACGCTTTTCGGTGTTGGCGAGTTCCAGCGACTGCCGCACCAGGTTCATCAGGTCGGCGGCGTCTTCGCGGTCGCTGATCGTGAAATCCGGGTTCAGGCCGATCACCGGGGCGTACTCGCGCAGCAGCCGCGCGCCAATGCCATGAAAGGTGCCGGCCCAGCTCAGCCGCGCATTGGCAAAGCGCGGGTTGCTGGCGTCCAGCTGCCGCACGATGCGCTCGGCCCGCCGCGCCATCTCGTCTGCCGCCCGGCGCGAAAAGGTCATGAGCAGAATGCGGTCTTCGGCCACCCCATGGGCGATCAGATTGGCCACGCGGTGCGCCAGCGTATTGGTCTTGCCCGAGCCCGCTCCGGCAATCACCAGCAGCGGCCCGGGCAGGGCAGGCTGGCCCACGCCGAACTGCGCCGCTTCGCGCTGCGCAGGGTTGAGCTTGGCGAGGATGTCGTGGGAGGCGGGGGCGGGGTCAAGGGCGAGCATGGGCGTTCGTTCTTCTCGGCAGTGGGCGGGCCATCACAGGCCGCCAGTCTAGCGAAAAGAGAACGAATGTTCACCTTGGGCTGACGAACGTGGGGTGTTAGTTGCCTATCCCCTCTCCCCAGCCCTCTCCCGCGGGGGGAGAGGGAGTTGAAGTGGTTGGTGGGGGGGCAGTTCAGGTCTGATCTGACGCGCTGTTTTCGATGACTGGACAGTACCGTGGTACAGGACTGTCGTTGCGCACTCCCTCTCCCCTCGCGGGAGAGGGTTGGGGAGAGGGGGCGAAGGCTGATGCGTCCAGTTCGCGATTGAACTAACGCGCCGTTATCCATGACTGAATGGCACTACGGCGCGGGTAAAAGTTGACGCAGGTATTGGATGCGCATAAGTTATGCGCATCAATCATCTGTATTACCCGCCATGCACGCGCTCTACGACACCGCTGCACCAAAACGAGCCACCAATCTGACCGTCAACGCCGATCTCTTGGCGAAAGCACGCGAGTTGGATATCAACCTTTCTGCGACGCTCGAAAGCGCGTTGGCAGAGGTCATCCGCGAGCGTCAGCGTGCGCAATGGTTGGCCGAGAACAAGGCTGCGATGAGTGCGTATAACGCCTATGTCGAAGAAGTCGGCGTATTCAGCGACGGCCTGCGGCGCTTTTGATTGATGCCTCAGTTCACCGTCTACCGCAATCCGAATCCAGAATCGAAAGCGCGCATTCCCTACTTGCTGGATGTTCAGAGTGATCTGCTAGCCGATCTGTCGACACGTGTTGTCGCGCCGCTCGCGCGGGCCTCGGGCATGAAAGGTCACGCAATCAAGTCGCTGATGCCGACGTTTGAGATCGAGGGAGAGTACGTCGTCATGCTCACGCCGCAACTCGCCGGGGTTGCAGGAAAGGTGCTCGGTGAACCGGTGGCCAATTTGATTGAGCACCGGGCCGATATCGTTGCTGCGCTGGATCTGCTGATTACCGGTATCTAATACCCTACCGGTCAAATCAGAGACTCTCCCTCCGTCCCCGGCGGCTCCCACAGCTCCACCTTGTTCCCTTCTGGGTCGATCACCCAGCCGAACTTGCCGAATTCCGATTCGTCGACCTTATCGAGCACATTGCAGCCTTCTTCACGCAGGGCCTTCAGCAGACCATGCAGGTTGGCCACACGGTAGTTCACCATGAAAGGCGCCTTGCTGGGGGCGAAGTAGTTGTTCTCCACCGCGGAGATCGACCACACCGTGCTGCCACCCGTGGGCGTGCCTTCGTCGTCGACCCAGTCAAACGCCGTGCCGCCCCAGGCTTGTACGTCGATGCCGAGGTGGCGCTGGTACCAAGCCAGCAGGGCCTTGGCGTCGCGCGCTTTAAAGAAAACACCGCCAATACCGGTCACGCGCTTCATGTTGTTCTCCAAAATGGCTTCATTGAAAGGTACGCACACTCATTCTATCGGAGCGTAGTCTTCATCCACTCGCTCGACCATCAACGCCTCAACATCCCAAGCTTCCAGCTTCTTCGCGACGGCTTCCCGCACCGCCTCAAGCTCCGGCGTATCTTCAATATTGTCGCCCAGCAAAAAGCGAGGTGTTCGCGAGGTGAGGAGGATTTGAAACTCGCCGGTTTCGGGGTCATTGGCGTAGATGTCGACCGCTAGCTTGACTTTATCGACGCCAAACCAGGCAAACCAGCCCCAGTCTTCCTGGCCGGCTTCAACATCGCCATAGTCTGCTTCGAGCATGGGGAGCAGCTGGTCGAGCACCACATCGCCGCCAATGCAGCATGGATTGATGTAAAGGTCCGGGTCAGCGATGTCGACCCGTTTTCGAAAGACTACGATGTAAGGCAAGGCCGTCCTCCTGTCTCTATTGATCTTGTCACCACAAGCAGGTTCCACGTGAAACCTGCAGCTGCGTGCTGTCAGCACACACTCAATTCGCTGCCCGCCCAGCCAAAAAGCCCGCAATATGCCCGCGCAGCCGTTCGCCTTCAGCAAAATACCGCGCCAGCCAGGCATCGTAGTTGTCGGTGCCTTGCTCTTCCATCGCGGCTTCGAGCTCGGTCGCGGCGGTGCGCAGGTCGGCGGCCGCCAGCGTTCCGGCGATGCCCTTGGTGGTGTGCACCATGCGCTTTACGGTGATATGGTCGCCCGCTTGTAGCGCGCTACGCAGCGCATCGTCGTTGCTCTGGCTGTTTTGGATGAAGCGCTCCAGCAAGCGCAGCAAGAGCCCGCCGCGTTGGGCGACTTGCTTCCAGACTTCGTCGACGTTCATGAGCGGGGCGAGCGCGGCGAAGGCGTCAATGCCGTCGATGGGTGTGGCAGCGGCGACGGGCTTGGGTGCAACCGCGGGTTTGCTGCGGCCGTTCTGGCACCAGTGCGCCAGCACGCGGTAGAGCGCATCGGGGTCGATGGGTTTGACCACATAGTCGTCCATGCCGCGCGCGAGGCACTGCTCGCGGTAGCCGGCAATGGCATGGGCTGTCATGGCGATGATGGGCACATTGGGCTGCTGCGTGCCTTCGCGCAAGCGCTGCGTGGCCTCGTAGCCATCCATCTCGGGCATCTGGATATCCATCAAGATGGCGTTGTAGGGCTGCGCTTCAGCCATCTGTACGGCTTCGACGCCGTTATTGGCGACGTCGACCTGGTAGCCGGCGCTCAGCAGCAGCTCGGTGGCGACTTGCTGGTTGATGCTGTTGTCTTCCACCAGCAGCACGCGGTTGCGGCCCGATACGGCGGTTTCGCCCTGCGGCAGTGCGCCGGGGGTAAGCGAGCGCACGGGTGCGGCGGCATTGGCCACGGTAAACGGCGCAGTCAGGCGGAAGGTGGTGCCGGCACCCGGTGTGCTGGCCACGCTGATGGTGCCGCCCATCAGCTCGGCGAGGTTCTTCGAAATGGTCAGCCCAAGCCCCGTGCCGCCGTACTGGCGCGTGGTCGAGGTATCAGCCTGCGAGAAAGCCTGGAACAGCCGGTCGATCTGCGCCTGCGTCATGCCGATGCCGGTATCGCGCACTTCAAAGGCGATCTCCACGCCATGGCTGCTGCGCAGGCGGACGGAGGCCAGCAGCGCCACTTCGCCTTGGGCGGTGAATTTGATTGCGTTGTTGACAAGGTTGACGAGGATCTGCGTCACGCGGTTCGGGTCGCCCACTACCGCCGCTGGCATATCGGTGGGCGCGGGGATGAGCAGCGCGATACCCTTGGCGCGCGCCTGCTCGGTAAAGAGATCGCGTACGCGGCCCAGCACGTCGTTCAGGTCGAAGGGGATGGCTTCGAGCTCCAGCTTGCCGGCATCCATCTTCGAAAAATCGAGGATGTCGTTGATGACGGTGAGCAGCGATTGCCCGGCCGCGCTGATCTTCTGCAGGTAGTCGAGCACCTTGGGCGGGGCGTCGAGTCGCAGCGCCAGCGTGGTAAAGCCCAGGATGGCGGTCATCGGCGTGCGGATTTCGTGGCTCATATTGGCGAGGAACTCGCCCTTGGTCTTTGCTGCGAGCTCGGCCGCTTCCTTGGCGATCTGTAGCTCGGCCACGCGGCGGCGGGCCGTTACGTCGTGGATCACACCTTCGTAGTAGAGAATGCTGAGGGTCTCATCACGGTAGATATAGCCGGTGATCGAGAGCTCCAACGGGCTGCCGTCGCGTCGGCGGGCCTGGAATTCTGCATTGCGGATGGCGCCGTAGCTGTCGAACTGCGTCACCAGCGCGGTGCGCAATGCGTCGTGCAGGAAGGGCTCGACGTTCTCCAGCCCTGCGTGTTCCAGCAAGCTGGCGGGGTTGGCAAAGCCCAGCATCTTGGCGAGCGCCGGGTTGGCGAGGATCAGCCGGCCCTCCGGGTTCGCGCGGAAGATGCCGTCGGCCGCATTTTCAAACACCGCACGGTACTGGGCTTCGGCTTCGCTCAGCTCGGCCTCGGCCTGCTTATGTTTGGCGACTTCCACCACCAGGTCGGCATACAGCAGGGCGTTCTGCACCGAGATGGCGGCTTGCGAAGCCAGAATGCCCAGCAAGCCCATGCGGCTCGGCGGGAAGGCACCCACCATCTGGTTGTTTTCGAGGTAGAGCACACCTGTCATCTCGCGCCCGTGGCGGATCGGCATGCACAAGAGCGAGCGGCAGCTGTGTTGCTGGATATACGGGTCGATGGCAAACAGCGGGTCGGTATTGGCATCGGCCAGCACCACGCTCTCGCCCGATCGCACCACGTATTGCACCACCGTGCGCGGTACTTCCTCGGTTTTTTCCAGCTGCAGGCCGCTACGGCGCAGCGTGCCGCCCTCGGCGGTGATTGACGCCGCCACCATCAGGTGGCCTTGGCGGTTCAGCATCACGCAGCCGTATTCGGCACCGGCGCTTTCCACCAGTACGCGCAAGAGGCGGTCGAGCAGGTTATCGAGCTCGATCTCGCCCGAGATCGCCTGCGAAGCCTTGAGGATGGACGCAAGGTCGAGGTTGCTGACAATGGCGCGGGTGGACGCCGCAAAGTAAGACGGCCCCTGCGACACCGTCTGCTTCAAAGGGTCGTCGAGGCTCGACGTGCTTTGGCTGGTGATGGTGGTGATGGCGAGCTGGGGGAATTCCCGCTCCAGCGCCGTCGCCTTGGCCCGCGCACCCCAGGCCCAGAAGCCGCCGCGCGCACGGCGCAAGTGGCTGATGGCGAATTCGGGCTTGCGGCGGCCCAGCCAGAAGCGCCCGGCCAGCTCGTGGGCGAGGGCCTCGTGGTGCTGGAAGCCCGCTTCGAGCGCGGATTCGATCGCTGCGTCGTAGCCGTCCATCGCGTCGAGGTCGCGGCCTTCGATGCGCGCGCGCTCAGCGTCGATCAACAGCAACTGGTGCTGGAAATTGGCCGGTGCATGTGCAGCCCAATTTGCCATCAGCGCCTGGTTGGCAGCGAGCCGCGTCAGTGCATCGGGCACCGTAGTGTGCACAGCGGCGAGGATCAGCGATTCGTAGAACACCGCTGCGGCTTCGACCAAGGTGCCCTTCACATAGACCATCAGTGGATGGACGGCATCGGCGGCGGCGAGCGCTGCGGTGTAGTCCTGCTGTAGATAGAGCCGCAGCGACTCGCCTACATGGAAGAAGGCCAGCGCCGAATAGCTATGGTGGGCATGGCAGTCGCGGATAAACGCGTCATCGTCGAAGGCGGCTTCGTCTTCTGCCGAGGCGTTCAGCGGTGCGTCGTGCAGCTTGGCCATCAGCCATCGGGCCGCCAGCAGGCAGTCGGTCGAGAGCTGGTGCTGGGCTTTTTGGGTAAAGCGCAGATGGCTGTTGATATCGACGGTGATCGCGGGCAGGTTCTCGCCACGGTAAAAGCGGTTCAGCGTGCGGCCGTAGAAGAGGATGTAACCCACGAATTGGAATTCGCCCGATGCGAGCCCCGCCAACTCACCTTCGTCGTCAAACGCATCCGATTCGCGCACTGGCCGCGACCAGTGGCTGAGGAACATGCTGAGAATCAGGTTGATCTTGCAGATCAAACTTTGGCTGCGGTAGCGCTCCGCAAGGCGCAAGCCCAGGAGGCCGTATTCATAGCCGGTGGTAAAGCGGCCCAGGCTTGCAGCGATGCTGTTGCCAAAGCTCGCATAGCCCTTGGCGGATTCCGGCACGTTGCCGTAGCGCATCGATAGCGTCGTCATGCGCGCCAGCGTCCAGGCGTACAGATCGTGCCGGCCGGTGAAGTAGATGGTGGTGTGTACGGCCATCAAGAGCTTCATCACCACGATGGTGTCGGCATCGGTCATGGCAGGCAGATCGAGTAGCGCCATCACTGGCCGCCCAGCCAAGCCGTTTTCCACCGCATCCAGCTCTGCTTGCAGCGCGACCGCGATATCGGTGCGCGATGGAAAATGCACGTCAAAGAGCTGCAGTCCATGCGCAGCAGCATCTACTGCTTCATCATTCAAGCCCAGCATGGTGCGCTGGGTAATCAGCTGCACATAGGCGAGCGCGCGGTCGGCCGTGCTGCGGCCATGTGTCCATACCTGGTCGATCAGCCGTTCCGATTCCGGGTAGTCGCCATTCAGGTAATGCAGCTCCGCGCCTTCGCGGTGCAGGTCCAGCGTCAGCGTGTATTGCGCATCCCAATCGCCCGGGTAGGCGGCAAAGCTTGCTTGCACATAGCCCAGTGCGGCGGTAAACGCAGTCGCTGCCTTGGCCTTGCGCGCGGCTTGCAGGTTGAGCTCGGCCAGTGTCAGCCGCTCGGCGTCGGTGTCGATCAACGCACGACCCGCGTTCAGGTGGTCGACGATCTCAAAGAGGTCTTCTTGCCGCATCTCGCGCTGAGCGGATTTCAGCAGCAGGCGGCCGATGGTGAGGTGCATGGCCGGCCGCTCGGTTTCGGGGATCTGCGCATAGGCCGCTTGCTGTACCCGGTCGTGCAGGAACTTGAACTCGGGGTAGATCAGCGACGAATCGGCGCGGGTCGGGTCAGAGAGCTGCAGCGTCGAGATTGGTAGCACCAGCCCTTCCTGCATGGCCGGCATGATATTGGCCTGGGCGCTGGGCAGCGTGGTGTCGCAGGCGGCCGCCAGCGATTCGAGCGAAAACATATTGCCGATACAGGCCGCCACCCGCAGCGTGCGCTGGGTGATGGCGGGCAGGGTGCCGAGCTTGGCCAGCAGCAGGTCGACCACATTGTCGGTGATGCCCGCCTGGCGAATCGCCTCGATATCCCAATGCCAGCACGGCGCAGTGTCGCCCCCCGCCGCGCCGAACTCCACCAGCTTCTGCTGGTACAGCGTGGTCAGGAACTGCCCGACAAAGAAGGGGTTGCCGCCGGTCTTGGTCTCGACCAGCTCCGCCAGCGGCTCGGCGCGCTCTGCATCGCAGTGCAAGGTGTCTTGTACGAATTGCCGCAGGTCGGGCCGCGCCAGCGGCTTCAGTGCAATCTGCTGGATGCGGGTGCCGAAGGCGGCAATGCGGTCGAGCTGCGAGATCACCGGGTGGTCGGCCGCCACCTCGTTTTCGCGATAAGCGAGGATCACGAGGATATGGTGGGTGTGCTCGTCCACCATCAAGGCGTCGAGCAGGCTCAGCGTCGCCTTGTCGGCCCACTGCAGGTCGTCCAGAAAGATGACCAGCGGATGCGTGGGGCGGCAGAATACCTGGATAAAGCGCAGGAAGACGGCATTGAAACGGTTGCGCGCCTCGCTCGGGTTCAGTGCCTCCACAGGCGGTTGCGGCCCCATGATGTGGGCCATATCAGGGATGGCATCGACGATGATCTGGCCGTTGTCCTTCAGCGCATCGGCCAGCCGCTGGCGCCAGTAGGCAAGCCGCACGTCGTTTTCGGTCAGCAACTGCTTGGCGAGATCCTTGAACGCGCCGATCAGCGCCGAGTAGGGCGTATTGCGCTGCAGCTGGTCGAACTTGCCGCTGATCATCATCGCGGCCTGGTGCGTGATTGGGTTGTACAGCTCGTGCACAAGGCTGGTCTTACCCGCGCCCGAATAGCCCGACACCAGCACCAGCTCACGCCCGCCGTGGCTTACGTTCTCGAATGCCTCGGTCAGCTGGCCCAACGCCTGCGCCTGGCCATAGCGTTTTTGTGGCAAGGCAAAACGGTCGGGGATATCGCCCTGGCCGGGCGAGAATACAGCCTGCGTCGCGGCGCCCGAGAGCACCGCGATGCAACGTTCCAGATCGGCCTTAAGGCCCGCTGCACTGTGGTAGCGGTCGTCGGCCGATTTCGCCATCAGCTTGCCGATCACCTCCGCAATGCAATGCGGCAGGCCAGCGCGGACTTCGTCGGCCGGTGGCGGCCAGTGCGTGAGGTGGCGGTGCACGATCTCCAGCGCATCGTTGCCGTCAAACGGCAGCGTGCCGGTAAAGAGCTCGTACAGCGTAATGCCGAGCGAGTAGAAATCGGTGCGGTGATCGAGCGGCCGGTTCATGCGGCCGGTCTGCTCGGGCGAGATATAGGGCAGCGTGCCTTCGAGCACATCGAGGCTGCGTAGCTGCGGCTCTTCGTGCGAAAAGCGGCTCGAAATGCCGAAATCGATGATCTTCAAATCACCCGTGTCGGGGTTGTAGACGATATTCGACGGGTTGATGTCTTTGTGGATCACCTTGCCGGCATGCACCGCGACGAGGCCATCGGCGATCTTCACCGCAATGCCAACGAGCTCGGCAAACGACCAGCTGTGCTGTTTGGCGAGCTGGCTCAGCGAGGCGCCGCCGACGTCTTCCACGATCAGGATGGGCTTGTTGCGCACGTAGATCAGCTCATGCGAGCGGATCAGCCGGGGGTGCGACCAGCCTTGGGTGATTTCGAATTCGCGCTTGAAGCGGATCACATCCTGCGGCTGCGGAAAATCCCCCTTCAACACCTTCAGGATCACCCGCAGGCCGTCACGCTCGCGCCGGGCACGATACACCTGTGTGCTCGCGCTCTCGTAAATCGCCTCCAGCTCCGCAAATCCTGCAAACACACCCATAAATCACCATGATGATGAGGAATCCCGCCGTCTACAGGCGCGGTTAATTGCATGCCATTGCACCCAAAACCCGCACAGACGCGGCGAGATGCAATTCGCATGATGACTGGCTGGTAGTTTAGTGCATTGCCGCAATTTGCGTTCGGCCGGTGTGGCAGTGGGCGCGGCTTGAGCATTCTGCAGACTCGGGTAGCATGGGGCGGTTCCACGTGGAACACGCTGCGATGCGGTGATCCAATTATCCATAATGTGAAATAACGCTACATGAGCCAAGAACAGATCTACGCACCAAGCCATTCCGCTACCCTGGACGCCCCGCCTGAGCCCCGCGCCAACTTCTATTTGGTCGGGTTGGGCGCCGTGCTGACATTTGGCAGCCTGTTGATCCCATTTACCATGCCCCTTGCGGGTGGGTCAGCCTATCTGGTGGGCAGCACCCTGGCCGAATGCCTGATGGCGTGGCTGATCGTGATGGGCATTGCCGCCGTCGTCATGCGCGGTCGATCGCCCAATACCCGCGCCATCGCGCGGATTGTCCTCGGCGCCGTGCTGTCGATCGGCGTGACTGTCAAAGTCGTCGTTGCCGTCAAGCAAGAGCGAGAATCACGTGCCGCGCAACACGATCTGTATTCGCATATGCACGATTCGATTCAGCACCCAGGCAAAGCCTACGTGCCTGCCGATATCGGGCATTCCAGCAACCGCGATGTCGAATTCATGCATGGCCTCCAGCAATTGCTGGTTGAGAACTCAACGCGGCAGCAAGCGATACTGGCACGACAAGCCGCCCTGCCATTGAAGGAACTCATCGCCGCCAAGACGCTCGCCAGCCTGCCCGCCATTGCATCGTCACGCGAAGCGCTGGCCTCGTTACGGCAGATCAATGCAGACCGCAAAGCCACGGTCGAGCAATTCATCAACGAGATGACGCACTATCTCAAGGTCGTCGATGTGGATGAGACAACCCGCGCCGGTACGCTCAAGGGCTTTCATACCGCTATGGATATGCAAAAGCCCAGGCTGGATGCCTTTATCGATGTGGAGAACGACCTAGCAGACCAGCTGTCGGAGATGCTCGACTTTGCCGAAGCCCAGCATGCGCACATCAAATTGGTGAACAACCAGTTGATGTTCATGAACCCGGCCTTGCTCGCGCAATACCGGGCCAAGATTGAGCACCTGCGTGAGCTGGCCGCGCGTGAGAAACAAACCATGGCAGACCTGCAGGCCGGGCAAAAGGTGATCGACGATCGCTTGGTAAACGATATGAAGCAGACCGCGCCACAATAAGGCCCGCGGCGGTAAGGCAATTGTCATGCATGCGGAGTAGGGTGGTGCGCTGCATCTCGCCGCACCCACCTCACCAGGATACGCCCCACCATGCAGTCACGCCCCCAAACCGCCGGTGAAGAAATCGCCAACAGCGCGGTCCACGGCGTGGGCCTCTTGGCTGCGATCGCGATGGCCCCGGTGCTCATCGTCACGGCCGTGCACCATAGCACCACCGGCGGCATTGTCGGCGCCGGCATCTTCTGCGGCACCATGGTGCTGGTCTTTCTTTCGTCCATGCTTTACCACATGGTGCGCGAGGGGCAGTTTCGCCAGCACCTGTTGAAAGCCGACCACGGCGCCATCTACCTTTTTATCGCCGGCAGCTACACACCCTTCGCCCTGCGCGCCGCGCATGACCACCCACTCGCGTGGTATCTGCTTGCACTCGTGTGGTCGGTCGCGCTCGGCGGCGTCATCCTCCGCGCCTGCGGGCGGCTCACGCACCCGCTCTGGTCTACGGGCTTCTACCTGCTCATGGGTTGGCTGGTGCTGATCGCCGCTTACCCGCTCGCCTCGCACCTCGCCGCCAACAGCGTGGCCTGGCTGGTTGCGGGCGGCGTGGCCTATACGGTGGGCGTGGTCTTCTTCCTCACCGACGCGCGCCTGCGCTTCGGCCACGCCGTATGGCACGGCTTTGTGCTGCTCGGCAGCGCCTGCCATTACACAGCCGTGTGGGCCGGCACGTACTGAACCATTAGGCATGTAGGCCGTGGACGTCGCGTAGGTCGAGTAGCGATTAGGGCGTATCAGCGAAGTAGATACGCCGCATGGGTCGTCCATCGATGCCGGGTTTGCAGACCATTCATCCGGCGTATCGACTTCGCTGATACGCCCTACCGCGCAGAGGTTAATCCTCGTAGAGCGCCATGGTCTCGCCGTCGCCCGCCCAGTCGTGCGGATAAACGCCCCGTTCCACCCACCGATGAAACGTGGAGTGCGGCCAGTCAGACACCCTTGCCACCAGGCCGTGCTTGTAGGGGTTGATATGCACATAGTCCATGTGTGCACGGTAATCCACTTCGTCGCGAATCAGATGTTCCCAATAGCGCCGTTGCCAGATGCCCCGCTCATTGCGCCGCAGGTGTACATCGGTGCGGCGCTCGGTCATCGGTATGGCCTTTGAAAACAGCATCTTGATGAGGCGCAGCCGGGTGGCGAAATCAGCATCGCCCTCGGGCAGCTCGATGATGCAATGCATATGGTCGGGCAACACCACCCAGGCGTGGATTTGGAATGGATGCAGCGTGCGAACCTGCGCGATGGCCGTGCGGAGCGCATCGGCATGACGCACTAACAAGTTGTTACCCGCGCGTTGCAATAGATTGATGGTGAAGAAGTAAGTACCGCCAGGGTGCCAAATGCGGCGATAGTCCATATGGGGGGCGCAATCAGAGAATAAGTCCGGCGTATCGACTTCGCTGATACGCCCTACATGATCAAGCCCGAATCGCGTCGGTGCATCGTCGCGCAGGGTGCGTAGGGCGTATCAGCGAAGTCGATACGCCGGATCGATAGCCTGCAAATGCCGGCTCAGGTTAGCTTTCTACCTACGGCGCATCACCCACCGGGTGACGTACCACACCGGCTTGGCTTAGAAGTGCGCAACCGCATCCGGATTGTTATCAATTTGCGGGCAACCATGAAAATGCTCAGGAATCTTCCCGCCGCCGACTTCCGCCCATGCCGCTTCATCCAGCACCAGCATGTCGGTTTGGTCCACATCCACAGTGGCCAGCTTTTGCTCGGTAAACAACGTCATCTTTGATTTCTCCTCAAGGTTAAGTACCCCCACCGGCGTTGTCCGTAGGGCGTGTAGGGCGTATCAGCGAAGTCGATACGCCGGATGGATAACCCACAAATGCCGGCTCAGGTTGGCTTTCATACGGCGTATCGACTTCGCTGATACGCCCTACTGGGCTGGGCTATAAGCCTTAAATTGGCGAATGCGGATCGTTATCAAGTTCCGGGCATCCGCGAACATGCACTGGAATCTTCCCGCCGCCGATTTCCGCCCATGCCGCTTCATCCAGCACCTGCACGTCGGTTTGCTCCACATCCACGGCGGGCAGTTTTTGCTCGGTAAACGTTGTCATCTTCGATTTCTCCTCAAGGTTAAGTACCCCCACCGGCATCGTCCGTAGGGCGTGTAGGGCGTATCAGCGAAGTCGATACGCCGGATGGATAACCCACAAATGCCGGCTCAGGTTAGCTTTCATACGGCGTATCGACTTCGCTGATACGCCCTACTGGGCTGGAATTAATGTGGATTGTTATCGACTTGCGGGCAGGGATCACCGCCCGACACTTCATCCCACATCGTTTCATCCAACACCTCTACTTCAGTTTGGCTTACATCCACGGCGGTCAGTTTTTGCTCGGTAAACAATGTCATCGTCGATTTCCCCATAAAGATCAGGCGCATCGGTTGATGTGCCTTGCATTTCATTCACCATCATTCAACACATCGCAGCCAGGCTGCGCCACCAATGTAGCCGCAAGCTGCTGCGCGGAGCAAGGCGTGTACCCGCAGTCCATGTGCCATGCGCACGCATTTGTAACCTGTTGATACTTATCCCCATCTGCGGTCCCCTTTACCGTGTGCTTCCATACATCGGGCAAGCGCACAGCTTTGCTTGCCCTGTCGATTTGGTTTCATGCACACGATGGCCCGTCTTCATTTTGCCTATTGCTTCGACTCTGCCCGCTTTGGCGAGCAGCCTGCCTTGCTGGCGAATCAGCAGGCGGAGGTGTGGCTGAGCTATTTGCAGGCGCAGGCGATTTTGTCGGTGCGTAACCCGACGGCGGCGATGCAAGAGGCTCTGGTGGCGGTGCGCTTTGGGCGCGACTGGCTGGCGGGCGACCCGTTTGAGGCCGACCGGGCTGCCAAATGCCTGCTGCTGTGCCTGTTGCGGCAATGTGCCGCCGTGCCCTCGCTCGGGCGGGTGGGCGAGCCGCCGCACCATGTGGTGCTCAAGCTTTTGCTGGCCGATGCCGGTTGGTCGCCGTCGATGATCGCAACCTTGCTGTGCGGTGATGATTTGAACAGCTATCTGCGCGAGACGGCGCTGGATCGGATGTCGCCGATGATGGGCGGCCTGTCGGATTTTGGCGGCTGGATCAGCTACACCCGCGCCCAGGCGCTACGCAGCGCGCTGGATGAGGTGAAGGACTATTTCAATGCCATCGGCCGCCGCCAAAAGGCGCTGCTGGGGCATATCGTGCCGGAATGGGGTACGCGCGCCAGCCTGATGGCCTGGCAGGCGTATGCCAGGGCGCAGTCGATGCTGGAGGAGGTTACGAGCCCGGAGAAGGCGCTGTTTCTGATTCTGGATTAGCGCGCAGCCCACTGCACTATGTAGATGCAATGGGCCGCATGGACTAAGCAAGGGGCCAGAGTTGGTTCAGGCAGCGCTCGTCACGGGCGTTGGCACTGCGAGGTGTGTTTTGAGCGCTTCGCAGATAGAGAGGGCCAGTTCCTCCTCCAGCGCGATGGGCGAGTAGAGCGTGCGGTCGTATTGTTCCGACCAGGTCAGGGTGCCGGTGTCGTGGTCGATCAGGCGCACATTGGCGCGGATCAGCCGCTCTTCCATCCGCACGCTGGCTTCGAGCGTGTGGGTGGGCTGCAGGGTCGATGTGCTGGCGGCCTCGGGGGCGAGGTGCGAGATGACTCGGCCACCCAGGGTCTGGAAGAGCTGATGCACCAGCTCTTCACCCAGCCCCTCGGCGAAGTGGCAACTGTCGGCGCAGCCTTCGGCATGCTTGGTGATGCAACGGATGGCCGATACGCGCACAGTGGGGCGGCGGGTAGCTTGGGTGGGCGCAGCCTCGGCACGGGTGATCTGCGGCATATAGTTGCCGAGCGGAATCGTAAACCGTACGGCGGGGGTCAGTGGCTCGTGCGTGTAATAGTGCTGCAGCTTGTCGCGCAGGCGGCCGATCTGCACCCGCACAATGGGGTCTTCGCCGGGGTTGTAGGTGCTGGGGTCGCGGTCGAAGACGCCGATGCCGATGGCGTACTCGTTCAGCTCGCGCACCTGGCCGTCGAGCGTGCGCTCCACCAGGTAGCGCAACAGGCGGCTCATGCGTTGCGAGCGGGTAAAGCAGGCACTGCCGAGCATGGTTGCCAATGCGCGGTGGACTTCATAGGGCTCGATATGGCCGAGTTCGATGGATTTCGGCGCTGGGGTGCGATGCGCGGTTGCGGCAGCCGGGGTGTCGCATGCGGGTGCCACGGAATGACGCGGGTTTGCCAGGGTAGTCGAGTTCAATCTATGCTCCTTGGGCGCTTGAATTCTGCGCGGTTCATGGCCTTGCCCGGAAAACCGTTGCGTCACACTTCGCTGCTAGGCTGTCGGGGTGTCGGTTGGGGTGCAGTCACAGTAGCGGCAGGTGCATTTCCAAACCTTCTGATTACCTTCTGATTTGCAACCGTATGATTTTCAACGATTAATTTTTCTGCCAAATCGGTGCCGGCAGTGTGATGCCGGGTTTGTGAAAACGTGATCAACGAGAATTTCAGGCTCGGCGAATGGTTCGTCAGCCCCGCCAGCAACTCCCTTTCGCGTGATGAAACCCGCCATCAGGTGGAGCCGCGCGTCATGGATGTGCTGGTCACCCTGTGCAATCGGGCCGGCGAAGTCGTCAGCACCGAAGACATCCTCATGGCGTGTTGGGGGGCGACGATTTCGGGCGATAACCCGGTGCACAAGACCATCGCCCAGCTGCGCCGCGTGCTCGACGACAGTGCGGTGGACCCGCGCTATATCGAAACCATCCGCAAGCGCGGCTACCGGGTGGTGGGTGAAGTGGTGCGTGCCGACGGCAGCACAGCGCAGGCCGTCGATGGCAGCTGGACTCGTGGCTCTCCCTTTCGCGGGTTGGAAGCCTTTGACGAAGACCACGCCACCGTGTTTTTCGGCCGCAACGAGGCCATCACCCAGGTCTTGCGCGCCCTCGGCACGCAATCGGCCGCTGGCCGCGCGCTGGTGCTGGTGCTGGGCCCGAGCGGCTGCGGCAAGACTTCGCTGATCCGCGCGGGCGTATTACCGGCCCTGATGCGGCCACAGGGTTTCGATGGCCTGCAGGTTTGCTCGGCCAGCACGTTTGACCTCAGTGAAACCGCCGGCGGCAACCTGCTCTCGGCCCTCGGCGACGCCATGCTGAAATGGCGCGTGGGCGATAAGCCGGCCTTTATGGCGCAAAACGGCGACGCGCTGAGCCAGCAATGGGCGCAGCACCCCACCACCGCCATGGCCGAGCTGAAATGGGTGCTCGAAGGCGCCGCCAAGTCGACGGCGAACCTGCTGCGCCTCGCGCTCTTTGTTGACCGCATTGAAGCGCTGTTTGCCCGTGACGATGTGAGCGATGCCGCACGTGAATCCTTCCTGGCCGTGCTCGATACCCTGGCGCGCAGCGGCCATGTACTGGTGATCGCTGCTTGCCGAAACGATTTCTACCCCCGCATTGCCGAGTCGCCCCTGCTGATGGCCGGCAAGGCGCAAGGCGCGCATATCGACCTCTACGCGCCGGCCGTCGGCGATATCGCGCAGATGATCCGCCTGCCGGCACGTGCGGCGCACCTGTCGTTTGGCATCGACCCCAAGACCCAAGCCAAGCTCGACGACCTGCTGTGCGACAGCGCCGCTGCGAGCCCCGATGCGCTGCCGCTCTTGCAATACACGCTGCAAGAGCTCTACCGCATGCGCACACCGCAAGGTGAGCTGACGTTTGATGCCTTCCACCACTTGGGTGGTATCGAAGGCGCCATCGGCCTGCGCGCCGAAGAGCTGATCAACGACCTGGCCGACGGCCCGCGCGAGGCGCTGCCGCGCGTCTTGTCGCTGGTCGCAACCGTCTCGACCGACGAAGAAGTGGTCACCAGCCGCCGTGCGCCTTGGTCAGCGCTGCAAAACGACGATGAACGCACGCTGGTGACCGCCTTGGTCGACGCCCGACTTTTCGTCAGCGAACTGGTCGGTCGCGAGCCGGGCTTTGGCGTGGCGCACGAAGCGCTGCTGCGCCGTTGGCCACGCGTCATCGCCTGGGTCGACGCCCACCGCCAGTCGCTCAAGGTGCGTGCCCGTGTCAACGCACTTGCTGCCCGCTGGCAGGCAGAGGGCAAACCGGGCGACCTGCTGCTGCCACCGGGCAAGCAGCTCGACGAAGCACGCAAGCTGCTCGACGTCTCCGCATTTTCGCTGGCCCCACACGAGCTAGAGCTGATCGCCGCCTCCACCCGCAAGGCCAAGTTACGTGACCGGCTGCGCCAGGGCGTGCTCGCGACTATTATCGGCTTGGCCGTGCTGGCAGGCGTACTGGGCCTTAACGCCGTCGCCGCCAAGAAAGTGGCCGAGCGCCAGCGGGCGGAGGTGGAAGGGTTGCTGGGCTATATGGTGGGCAACCTTGCAGACCGATTGCGCACGCTGGGGCGGTTGGATTTGCTGGACGGCGTCAGCAACAAGGCGTTGGAGTACCTGACGACTTCATCCAGTGACAACTTGAACTCGGCCTCGATCATTCAGCGGGCTAAGGCGCTGGAAGTGATTGGGGAGGTGCGGTTCGCGCGGGGGGATGCGAAAGCGGCGCTGGAGGCATTCGGTTCCAGTTACAGCATGCTACAAGCCTTGTATCGCAAGCAGCCAAAGGATAGCGAGCTGTTGAAGAGCTTGGGCGTGACGGCGTTCTGGTTGGGCAATACGCAGCTCAGACAAAATCAAATGTCTGAAACACAACGTTATTTTGAAGCGTATCGCGACTACAGCGATGCCTTTAGCGCGCTGAACCCAGATGATGTGGATGCGTGGATCGAGCAATCCTACGCACACAACTCACTCGGGTCGCTCGCCATGGCGCGTGGTAACCCAAAGCGCGCAGTGGAAGAGTTCGATCTCTCTATTTCGCTGAAAAGCCGTGCGCTTGCCAGAAAGCCAGATGACAGCAGGCTTTCCGGAGACTTGGCGAATAGCCTTTCATGGGCTGCGACGGCGAGCACGGACCTAGGTCGGCTGCAGAGCGCGGTTGAGTTGTCCGCGCAGGAATTAGCTATCGCGAAGAAGCTGTATGCGGAGATGCCCGGGGAACAACTTTGGGGGAAGCGTTTCGCCCTTGCGACGGAACACAAGGCAAACATCGACGAGATACTTGGGCAAGATGCACTTGCGATTTCAGAAGGGCAGGAAGCCGTTCGTGTCTTTGATCAAATGATCAAAATGGAACCAGAGAACCGTACGTGGCAGGGCTGGCGAGCGCATGCGGAAATGGAGGTCCAGTCTCGGTTATTGCGTCGCGATGCGGCCCAGAGTGTGTTAACGGCACTGCTCAGTAGCGCCGAAAAGATTGCGGCGCTACGCAAGTCTGACCCGCATCAGTTGGACTGGGCACAAACGGATGCAATGTTGCACGTACAGCTCGCCGATGCAAATTTCCGGATACGACACTATCCGGAGGCGCGAGAGGCGGTGTTGCACGCACAAGCCGTACTGGAGCAACTCTACCAAGAAAATCGTTCAGAACTGTGGACCCACGAAGCGCTTGCAAGAGCAAGGCTGATGCGGGCGCAGATCGAACGGGCTACAGGCGATGCCGAGGTCGCCCGTGGCGAATGCAAGGCTGCCTTCACCCTGCTGGACCAAGATGCCAAAGCCCGCGTCAACACAAGGGCAGTGGCGACCTGGGTGAGCGCAGGTGTGTGCCTCGGCGAAAAAGACGCGGTTGCGGAAGCCGAAACCTGGCTGGCTCATATCGGCTTTCGCGATGCAACCTATCTGGCTTCTCTAACCCACAACCCCTCTTGAGGAGTGCACTACAAAATGGCCCAACCCACTGCAAGCGCTGTCGTAACAGTTACCAAGACCGACAAGACCATCATCACGCAATCTGTGACGAATGGCGTACCGCGAGGCAGCATCGAAACCGCAACAATTTATGACGTGGTGACGGTGTCGAACCCGCTGTCCGTAACACAACCAAATACGCTGCTTACCTTTACTCTGTCCAGCAATACTGCAGCATCCATCACGATTGTGGGTGCGGACATCTCCGAAGGTGGCGATCAGATCATCGATGTAACCGTTCAACCAGGTGGCCGCAGCATCACCATGACGGACCTCTGTACCGTGGCAGGAACGATCCACATTTTCCTGCAATTTACGGATAGCGCAGGGGTTGGCGTAAACGGCTTTACGTTCGAGCACGATCCTGAAGTCGACAATAACCCAAAGTAAACAGGGTATAGTGTTTCCGACATTACGAAACTCAAACGCGTGCCTCACGCATTGATTCTTCGCTAAGTTGCAAACAAGCCCGACGATTCACGATGAATCGTCGGGCTTTCTTATTTCTCACTGATTCATACTGTGCAACACCGAATCCCCGACAAGACCGGGTAAAGTATCCCCCGGCGGCAACTCACGCCGCGCATACCTACAACATTCAGGTAGGGACGACGCACCATGGAACAAAACCCATATACATCCACGCAAGTCGAGTCCGTGAGGTCGCTGGTGTGGATGACCGTACACTCGACGCCGTCGCCGGCGGGCAGAAGCTGATCATCTAAGGCATTTTGCTGAATTTCGTGACCGTGGGCCTGCGCGGGTCGGGCGGCGCGGCCACGCTTGGCCTGGTTTGCGCGCTGATCGCGCTTGTCATGTCCATCGTCGGCCTGTTTCGCCTGTGCAAAGGCCTCGGCTATGGCACGGGCGTGCAGATTCTGTGCTTGGTCCTGTTGTTCGTGCCGCTCGTTAACATCATCACGTTGATCATCCTCAGCACCCGGGCCACGCGCATGCTGCGCGAGAACGGCATCGAGGTGGGCTTGCTCGGCGCCAAACGCTAACGGCGTGTCGTGCATCGCGAGGCTTCGCAGGCCAGGTAGGGCGTATCAGCGAAGTCGATACGCCGTATGAAAGCGCACCAAGCCCGCATTTGCGACCCACCCCTGCGGCGCACCGACTTCGCGGGGGCGCGCTACACAGGCTATGCTGCATCTGTGTCCCCATACGGAATGTGCGATGCGTCGATCTCTTTTGCGCTGGTGGATGTTGGCTGCTGCAACGGCAGCCGCGTGGGCCACTGACACACCCGGTTTCGACTGTGCCAAAGCGACTGCGGTCGTCACCAAGCTGATCTGCACCACCCCCGCACTTGCCGCACAAGACCGGCAACTCAACGATCTCTACACCGCCACGCTCGCCCAACCCACGGTCGACGCTGCCAAGCTGAAGCAAGACGAAGCCGACTGGCTGCGGCAAACGCGCAATGCGTGTACCGATGTGGCCTGCATCGGCAAAGCCTATGAAGACCGCATCGCCGCCATCCGGGCCATGAGCC
>Ga0213872_10000484_pt1 | contig 31963 bp, 29 predicted proteins | sample VelepicomBERX_R2_FD_160071 | JGI IMG/M metagenome (GOLD analysis project Ga0213872, IMG submission 160071) | Rhizosphere microbial communities from Vellozia epidendroides in rupestrian grasslands, the National Park of Serra do Cipo, Brazil - RX_R2 | ecosystem: Host-associated > Plants > Roots >...
CATCCCGAACAGGACCGTGAAACGCCTTAGCGCCGATGATAGTGCGGCATTCGCCGTGTGAAAGTAGGACACCGCCAGACGCCCCATACGAAAGCCCAGACCACAAGGTCTGGGCTTTTTGCTTTGCCGTGCCCTGCCAGGGAGAGTGCCTATCCCTGGACAAATCAGGCTACAATTCATGGTTAGTTAGTATTGAATGTGACTGGTAATGATGAAGCCGCACCCCCGCAATGCCCGTATCAAAGGTTCGGCCTTGCGTCCGAACCGATTCATTTTTGGCGATGCTGTCGACGAGCAAGGATTGGAGCCTTGCGAGTACTTGGTGCATACCGAGTCGCCGATGTTCGTCTGCCGCTTGGTCGGCAATGATGAAACCCCGTTTGATGGCGACGATCAGGAAGCTTTCGCCAGCGCGTTGTTGTTCGACGAGACCGACAATGTGTCGATCTATGTCTGCAATCAGGGTTTTCGTCTGTTCGATTTCTTCTTTCACGATGCCACGCCAACGGCGGCTGAACTGCAAGCCATCTGCGACGATGCCATGCAGACCTATCTGGACCTGCAAGATATCTACCGACAACGCGACGAGGGTTTGCCCGCGCGGGAAATACGCGTTTTCCCCATGACGCCCCTGCCTCCGGCTGGGCGTGTGGCGGCGGTGGCCAATTTGAAATCCCTGGCGCAGGAAGCCTGCGAGCGCCCCGTGAGCAGATTGCGCCTGACTGGCCTCGTGCAGCAAACCATGGCCGGCGGCGATCAGGCGGTACTGACCGAAGCGCAGTTGGGGCTGCAGACAGCGCCCGCGGCGCGCGAGCTCTTGTTGGCGACGGCGCGTGATTGCATCGCGTATCCGGAGGTCGTGCACAAAGACGGCTCCATTCTGTCGTTCGAGCTCTGGGCCATGCCGTTTGCCTTCTCGCGCGCGCAAGGCGGCGCCTGGTGGCATTTTCCGCTCATCGAGCGGGCGGAACCCGTGTTGGCCGACGCATTGGGGCTCGCGCCCAAGGCAACGCTGTGGATGTCGCCGACCGCCTTTACGGTCGAGATGCTCAACGAGCGCGCTTGCCAGGATTTGGTGCACCTGGCACCGGTGATGGATGCCGGTTGCGACTACGCGCCGATGAATCCGGACGATGCGCGCGCGACCTATGAGGCCGCCCGGCGGACGCAGGATCCGCGGTTAATGCTGAGCTTTATTCCCTTTTTGGTTGAGCGCGGGGCCTTGCCGCAGGAACAGGCGCGCCGCTTTGCCCGCGGCGCGTTGGATGCGGTGATGCCGCTGGTGCAGGATGCGATCGGCGCCGAGATGGAGTACGGCGAGGCCGAGCTGTTTGCGCCGTTGCCCTGGTGGGAAGCCTTGGCGGCCGGCATCGGCGGCATCAACCGCAAGCGTTTGGCTTTGACCTTGGCGCTGGCCTCCGCACACGCCAGTCGTGGCGCGCCGCTGCAAGCCGAGGCGGAGTATCAGCCGGAGCATCAAGCTTATGAGGTGTTGCTACGTCGAAGCGGGCGCGAGGACGTGGTGGCGCGCTTGCCGTGGATGCTGGTGCCGGATGTGGCTCCCGATCGCGCCCGCGCCTGGAGCGATCTGTCGCATTGTCTGGAAGAGGCGGGTATTCCATTGGCGGAGCGGTTGTCGCGATTGCATTGATGCGGCATGAAGCATAAAAAAACCGGCTGTCGCCGGTTTTTTTTGCCTTAGCGGTCGATGCCGCCCAGGCACAGGTATTTGATTTCCAGATAATCCTCGATACCGTACTTGGACCCTTCGCGACCCAGCCCCGACTGTTTGACGCCGCCGAAAGGCGCCGTCTCGTTGGAGAGAATGCCGGTGTTGACCGCCACCATGCCGTACTCCAGGCCCTCCGCCACGCGGAAGATGCGGCCGAGATCTCGGGCGTAGAAATAGCTTGCCAGGCCGAACTCGGTATCGTTCGCGAGTTGCAGCGCCTCCTCTTCCGTACTGAAGCGGAAGATCGGCGCCAGCGGACCGAAGGTTTCCTCACGCGCGACTTTCATGTCGCGTGTGACGCCGGTGACCACGGTGGGCTCGAAGAAGCTGCCGCCCAATGCGTGGCGTTTGCCGCCCAGCACCAGCTTACCGCCCTTGCCGACGGCGTCGGCGATATGTTCCTCGACTTTGCGCACAGCGTTGGTATCGATCAACGGCCCTTGGTTGACGCCGGCCTCCAGGCCGTTGCCCACCGAGAGTTTGCCGACCGCGGCGAGGAATTTCTCCACGAACGCGTCGTGCACCCCGTCCTGAACATAGATGCGATTGGCGCAAACGCATGTCTGACCCGCGTTGCGATACTTGGAGATCATCGCGCCCTCGACGGCGGCATCCAGATCGGCGTCGTCGAACACGATGAACGGCGCATTGCCACCAAGTTCCATCGACACCTTTTTGACGGTGGTGGCGCATTGGGCGATCAGCTTGCGGCCCACTTCGGTCGAACCGGTGAAGCTGAATTTGCGCACGGCGTCGGCGCCGGTCAGCACGGCCCCGATTTCGCTCGAGCCCCCGGTCAGCACCGAGAATACGCCTGCCGGCACGCCGGCGCGCTCGGCCAGCACGGCGATGGCCAGCGCCGACAACGGCGTCTGGCTTGCCGGGCGCACCACCATCGGGCAACCGGCGGCCAATGCCGGCGCCGCTTTGCGCGTGATCATGGCGTTGGGAAAGTTCCACGGTGTGATCGCGGCGGTGACGCCGATCGGTTCCTTCAATACCAGGATGCGCTTATCGCCTTGACTGGTCGGCACGGTGTCGCCATAGACGCGCTTGGCTTCTTCGGCATACCACTCGATATACGAGGCGCCATAGGCGATCTCACCTTTGGCCTCGGCCAGCGGCTTGCCCTGCTCGGCGGTCAGGATGATGGCCAGATCTTCCTGGTTGGCCATCATCAGGTCGTACCAGCGGCGCAGGATGGCGGCGCGTTCTTTGGCGGTTTTCTTTTTCCACAAGGGGAACGCGTGCTCCGCCGCGGCCACGGCGCGCAGGGCTTCGGCTCGGCCCATCTTCGGCACCGTGGCGATGCATTCACCCGTTGCTGGGTTGGTGACCTCGATCGTGGCGCCGTCGTCGGCATTCTGCCATTCGCCATTGATATAACATTGCTGGCGCAATAGAGCCGGATCTTTCAGATTCAACATGCCATGACTCCTCTTAGGCCTTCAGTGCCTGTTCCAAAATGCCCAACGCCTCATCGAACACGGCATCTTCGACCGTCAGCGGGAACAGGAAGCGCACCACGTTGGCGTAGGTGCCGCAAGTCAGCAGAATCAGACCGCGACGCAGCGCCTCGGCTTGTACTTTCTTGGTGAAATCGGCATCCGGTTCGTGGCTGCCGGGCTTCAAGAATTCGACCGCCACCATGCTGCCCAGACCGCGCACCTCGGCAATCTGCGGCACGCTGTGCTTGAGCGCGCGCAGTTTCTCCTGCAGTAGCGCGCCGAGCGTATTGGCGCGCACCGTCAGGTTTTCTTCCTCGATGACGTCCAACACGGCTTCGGCGGCGGCAAGCGCGAGCGGGTTGCCGGCGTAGGTGCCGCCGAGCCCCCCCGGCGCGGGCGCATCCATTAGTTCGGCGCGGCCAACGACGGCGGAGAGCGGGAAGCCGCCGGCCAAGCTCTTGGCCAGCGTGATCAAGTCCGCCGCCACATCGTAATGTTCCATGGCGAACAGCTTGCCGGTGCGGGCGAAGCCGGCCTGCACTTCATCGGCGACGAGCAAAATACCATGCTGGTCGCACAGTGCGCGCAAGCGGCGTACGAAGTCGGCCGGGGCCGGGTAGAACCCGCCTTCACCCTGCACCGGTTCGAACAGAATGGCGGCGACGCGGCCCGGGTCCACGTCGTATTTGAACAGTTTTTCCACGCCGGCGATGGCGTCGTCAACGCTGACGCCGTGCAAGGCATTCGGGTAGGGGGCGTGGTAGATGTCCGACGGGAAGGGCCCGAAGCCGACCTTGTACGGCACGACTTTACCGGTGAGCGCCATGCCTAGTAGCGTTCTGCCATGGAATGCCCCGCCGAAGGCAATCACCGCCGGGCGGCCGGTCGCGGCGCGAGCGATCTTGATGGCGTTTTCCACCGCTTCGGCGCCGGTGGTGAAGAAGGCGGTTTTTTTCGCCGCCGCGCCCGGCGCGCGTTGATTGATTTTCTCCGCCAACGAAATGTAGGACTCGTACGGCACCACTTGATAGCAGGTATGGCTGAATTGTTGCAGTTGAGCGCTCACTGCCGCCTGGACCTTGGGATGCAGATGGCCCGTGTTCAGCACGCCGATCCCGCCGGCAAAATCGATGTAGCGCTTACCCTCGGTGGTCCACAGTTCTGCGTTCTTGGCACGCTCGACAAAAAAATCGCACATGACCCCGACGCCGCGTGGGGTGGCCTGCGCCTTACGCTTCAGCAAATCCGACATCTGGTTCTCCTCTGTTGGCAGTGCCATGTAATTGGTCATTCGATTCTAATAACGCGTTTAGCAAAAAGCTACAGGGAGATGAATAAATTAAACACTTGTTGTATGTCATGCACAGCCCCTAGCATGACATGGCGCCGAGCTAGGGCTGAATGGCCCGATTGACCTGGGCCAGTACGGTTTCGTCCAATTGGCCCGCCGATTGCGCCAGTTTTAGCCTGGCATTGAGAAAACGATAGCGAGCGCCGGCGAGCGCCTTGAATACGTCGCTGTATTCCTGTTGCGCTTTAAGCAAGTCAAGGTTGGTGCGAATACCGACTTCGCGCCCCCGTTCGGTGGCGTCGAGCTTGCGCTGAGCCGAGACGAGCCGCTGCGCCTGGGCACGGACCGAGGCAGCGCCATCGGTGATGCCGAGCCAGGCGCGACGGATTTCTTCGCGGACATGGCGCCGCGTGTCGAGCAGCTTGTCCCGCGCGCTGTCCCGGTGCGCCGCCGCTTCGCGCACTTGCGCACGGAGGCTACCGCCCGTGGATAACGGCATATTGAAGGCGATAGCTACCGAACCGATGCGCGCGCGGCTTTGCTGGCGGATGGCGCCGGTGGGGGCCTGCGTGGTGTTGTCTTTGTAGTCGGCAATCAGCTGGACGGTCGGGAGCCGGCCGGCCCGGCGCTCTTTCAGCGACTGTTCTGTCATGAAGAGGGCCAGTGCCTGGGCGCGGATCGCCAGATTGTTGTGCTCTGCGAGCGTTTGCCAGTCTTCCTGACGGGCAGGCGAGGGAAGCGCCAGCGGGAACGGCGCCGCGAGCGGCTGCGGCGATTGCGCCGGCAAGCCCGTCAGGCGGGCCAGCGCGCTGCGGTGGATCTCCAGATCGCTTTGCGCCTGTATTTCATCCGCCACGGCACTGTCGTAACCTGCCTGCGCCTCCATGGCATCCGCGATGGTCGCCTGACCGATTTCAAATTCCTTCTCGGCTTGGGCCCGGCGGTTGGCATAAGCCTTCAGGGCCATCTGCGTTGCGGTCAGATTATCTTGTGCTTGCAGCACGTTGAAATAGGCCGCCGCCACATCGACCATCAATTGCTGACTGGCGATATCGAGCAGGATGGCCGCCCGTGCTTGGCTGGCTTGTCCTTTGCGAAAGCCGGCCCACTTGCCGGGATCGAACAGCGACTGTGTCAGCTGGACGGCCATGCCGCGTGTCGCTCCGTCCGCGTCGTGAAGAAGCCCGTCGGCCAGCGGTTGATTGATCGTGTGGCTCTGTTGATAGTTGCCAATCAGGCTGATTTGCGGCATGAGTGGCGCGCGGCCCAGGGGCGCTTGTTCGCGGCCGGCGCGATAATCGCTTTGCGCCGCGGCGTAGCCGGCGTCGTGCAAGCGCGCGGCGCGCCACGCGAGCAGCAGGTCGAAAGCCGCGACGGGTGTGCTCATACCGATCACCGCGAAGCAGCAAGCCAGCGAACAGGCAATTTTTCTCACGTCGGCTTCCGGTTGGGCGGAGGATGGTGGATGATGCCCCCGCATCAGGCGCTATGCCGTTAGAATGGTGCGCTGAGCAAAGTGAAGGAGAGGGTAGTGACACTGACTGCAGAAAACAAGGCACAGGTGTTGGCCTCGGCCATGCCGCACATCCGCGAGCTGGCAGGCAAGACGATCGTGATCAAATACGGCGGCAACGCCATGACCGACGATGGCCTCAAGGCCGGCTTCGCCCGAGACGTGGTGTTGTTGCGCCAACTGGGACTCAACCCGGTGGTGGTACACGGCGGCGGGCCGCAGATCAACGAGACGTTGGCGCGCGTCGGCAAGCAGGGCGAATTCGTGCAGGGCATGCGCGTGACCGACCCCGACACCATGGCGATCGTCGAGATGGTGCTTGGCGGCCAGGTCAACAAGGAAATCGTGTCGCTGATCAATCTGCATGGCGGCCAGGCGGTCGGCTTGACCGGCAAGGACGGGCACATGATACGCGCCAGTAAACTGGCCATGCGCGACGAGCAGGGGCAGCCGGTGGATATCGGGCAGGTGGGCGAGGTCGTCGCCATCGAGCCGGCGTTGATCGCGCATCTGGCGGCAGGCGGCTACATTCCGGTCATCGCGCCGATCGGCGTCGGCGAACATGGCGAGGCCTACAACATCAACGCCGACCTGGTGGCCGGCTGTCTGGCGCAGACGCTTTGCGCCGAGAAGCTGATGCTGTTGACCAATACCCCGGGGGTGCTGGACAAATCGGGCGCGCTATTGACGGCGTTGTCCGGCGGCGACATCCAGGCGCTCTTGGCCGATGGAACGCTGTACGGCGGCATGATTCCCAAGATTCAATCGGCACTCGGCGCGGCGCAAAGCGGCGTGGGGGCCGTGCACATCATCGATGGCCGCGTGCCGCATGCGCTGTTGTTGGAGCTTTTGACCGACAGTCACTGCGGCACCATGATCCGGGCTTAATGACATCCCTTCCCATTGTCTATAGTGATGACACGCCTCGCGCTATCACAACGACAATGGGAGATGACATGCATACGGTACGACAGCTGCTCAATGAGAAATCGCACCGGCCCTTGATTTCGGTGAGCCCCGATGCAACGGTGTACCAGGCGTTGCAAGTGATGGCCGACGAAGACGTGGGGGCGGTGCTGGTGATGGAAATGGGCGACGTGCAGGGCATCTTTTCGGAGCGGGACTACGCCCGGAGAATCGTGCTGCAAGGACGTACGTCGATCACCACGCCGGTGCGCGACATCATGACCAGCCGCGTCGTCTACGTGAAGCCGGACAACACCTTGCAAGAATGCATGGCGCTCATGACCGAGCGCCATATTCGCCACCTGCCGGTGATGGAAGACGGCCTGGTGATTGGTATGCTGTCGATCGGCGATCTGGTGCGCGCCACCATCGCCGAGCAACAGTTCTTCATCGACCAGCTGGTGCATTACATCCAAAACGCCTAGTTTTCACTTGCGCGGCATGATCTGGTCGCGCAACGCCAGCAGGGCCGGACCAATGCGTCCGGCCATGTCGTTTTCATCAAAGGCGAAAACCGGTCCGCTGGCGTTCAAGCACATGGCGCCATGACCCGCGACGAGCGGCGGCAGCGCGACCCCGACGGCCATCACATCCGGCTCGAATTCCCCAAACGACGTGCAAAAACCTCTTTGGCGCGCTTCTTCGCCGGCAGCGGCCAGCCTGGCTTCATGGGCCGGCCAGGCGTCGCCGTAGCGCGCGGCCAAGAGCGGCCGCAACATGGCCTGTTCGCTAGGCGGCAATCCCGCATAACAGGCGCGGCCGATGGCGGTGGTGGCCAGCGGCACGCGCGAACCGACGCTCAGTTGCACCGAGACACGGGCTTGGCTGCGGCAGGTTTCCAGATAGACGATATCGGTGCCATCGAGCAGCCCCAGGCTGGTGGAGATGGCATGGGCCTGGGAAAACGCGCGCATCAATGGGCCCGCCACGCGGCGGATGTCGAAGCTGCCGAGCAGGCCGCCGGCGAGCGACAGCCCCGCCAGCCCCGGCCGGTAGCCGCCGCTTTCCGCATCCTGCGCCAGATAGCCTAAGCGGGTCAGCGTGTAACTCAAACGCGACACTGTCGATTTCGGCAGGCCGGTGCGCTGCGCCAGTTGCTGATTGGACAGCGAACCTTCGCCAGGGAGAAAGGCGGCCAACACCTGCAAGCCGCGCGCGAGCGCGGTGACGAAGTGGCGATCTTGTGCCGGCTCGGCGCCGGTCTCTTGGGCAAGCGATTGATTTGTCATGTCGTGCTTTACAAGTCGCTATGAGGATTGATAGTCTGGTTTCGCATAGTAAAACATAATTCTGCAATGCAGAACAGAGGAGAATCCAGATGGCTCAATCCACCCAACGCCCGGCCTTCGCCTGGGACGATGCCTTGCTGCTGAACGATGAACTGACCGACGACGAGCGCATGGCGCGCGATAGCGCGCGCGATTATTGCCAAGAGCAGCTGATGCCGCGCGTGCTCGTCGCCAATCGCGAGGAGCGCTTCGACCGCGAGATCCTGTCGGAGATGGGGGAACTCGGTCTGCTTGGCTGCACCATCGATGGTTACGGTTGCGCGGGACTGTCTCACGTCGCCTATGGTTTGGTGGCGCGCGAGGTGGAGCGGGTGGATTCCGGTTATCGCTCGGCGATGAGCGTGCAGTCGTCACTGGTCATGCACCCGATTTGGGCCTACGGCAGCGAGGCGCAGAAGGATAAGTACCTGCCGCGGCTGGCGACCGGCGAGCTCGTCGGCTGTTTCGGCTTGACCGAACCGGATGCCGGTTCTGATCCGGGCAGCATGAAAACCCGCGCGCGCAAGGTTGATGGCGGGTATTTGCTCAAAGGCAGCAAGATGTGGATCACCAATAGCCCGATCGCCGACGTTTGCGTCGTTTGGGCCAAGGACGATGCCGATGAGATCCGCGGCTTCCTGCTCGAGCGCGGCACCAAGGGACTGTCGATGCCGAAAATCCATGGCAAGTTCAGCCTACGCGCGTCGATCACCGGCGAAATCGTGATGGACGACGTGTTCGTGCCTGAAGACGCGCTGCTGCCGGGCGTGAGCGGCTTGAAAGGGCCGTTTGGCTGCCTGAACAAGGCGCGCTACGGCATTGCCTGGGGCAGCCTCGGCGCCGCCGAGTTCTGTTGGCACGCCGCGCGCCAATATACGCTGGACCGCAAGCAGTTCGGCCGGCCGCTGGCGGCGACGCAGCTGGTGCAGCTTAAGCTTGCCAACATGCAGACCGAAATCACGCTGGGGCTCCAGGCAGCGCTGCGCGTCGGGCGCCTGCTGGACGAGGGCCGCGCCAGTCCGGAAATGATTTCGCTGATCAAGCGCAACAACTGCGGCAAGTCGCTGGATATCGCCCGCGTGGCGCGCGATATGCACGGCGGCAACGGTATTGCCGACGAATTCCATGTCATCCGTCATGTGATGAATCTGGAGGCGGTCAACACCTACGAGGGCACGCATGATGTGCATGCGCTGATTCTGGGGCGTGCGCAGACCGGCATCCAGGCCTTCTGCTGAGCGAGGGGGAAATCATGGCCGGAGCATTGCAGGGCATCAAGGTGCTCGATCTGTCGCGCGTGCTGGCCGGGCCTTGGGCCGGCCAGTTGCTGGCCGATCTCGGGGCCGACGTCATCAAGCTGGAGCGGCCGGGCAGCGGCGACGACACGCGGCAGTGGGCGCCGCCGGCCTTGGAAGACGGCACGGCGGCCTATTTTCTTTGCACCAACCGCGGCAAGCGCTCGTTGACTGTCGACATCGCCACGCCCGCGGGCCAGGAGGTCGTGCGCCGCCTCGCAGAAGAGGCCGACGTGCTGCTGGAAAACTACAAGGTGGGCGGGCTCGCCAAATACGGATTGGATTACGCCGCCCTATCCGCCCTCAATCCACGCCTGGTGTATTGTTCCGTCACCGGTTTTGGGCAGGACGGCCCCTACAGCGCGCTGCCGGGCTACGATTACATCCTGCAGGGCATGTCCGGCTTGATGAGCATTACCGGTCCGAGTGACGGCGAACCGCACAAGGTCGGCGTGGCGGTCACCGACGTTTTTACCGGGCTTTACGCGGCCAACGCGGTCATGGCGGCGCTTTTGGCGCGCGATCGCACGGGGCGCGGGCAATATATCGACATGGCGCTCTTCGATTGCGCGGTGGCCATGCTGGCCAATGTGAATTCAAACTGGCTGGTAGGGGGCCGTGTGCCGCCACGGCTTGGCAATGCGCATGCCAATATCGTGCCCTATCAGGTCTTTGCCTGCGCGGGCGGCAGCCATTTGATTCTGGCTTGCGGCAACGATCGTCAATTCGCCGCATTGGCCGAGTGTTTCGGCCACCCCGAATGGGCGAAGGACGCGCGTTTCGCCACCAATCCGGCACGCGTGCGGCATCGCGACATCCTCGTGCCGCTGCTGGCGGCAGAGTTCGCCCGCCAGCACCGCGACGAATGGTTGCCGTTGCTTGACCGTATCGGCGTGCCGGGCGGGCCGATCAATACCGTCGACGAGGCCTTCGCCGATCCGCAAATCAAGCATCGCGGCTTGGAGGTGCACATGCCGGACGCCGCCGGCTTGGACGTGCCGATGGTCGGCTGTCCGATCAAGCTGTCCGAAACGCCGGTGACCTACGCGCGCGTGCCCCCCAAACTGGGCGAGCACACCGACGCCATCCTGGCCGAATTGGGCTACGACGCTGTTTCCATCGCACAACTGCGCCATGAAAATGTCATTTAAACGTTCGTTTGATTTTTGACGAACCAGGCGGGTTCATTGCATGATTGAGGGCAGATAAGTCCATAAAGTGCAATGCACAGAAGGAGAAACGGTGGAACGCGAATCGATGCAGTATGACGTGGTGATTGTCGGCGCCGGCCCTTCCGGTCTCGCCGCCGCCATTCGCCTCAAGCAATTGGCTGCCCAGGCCGAACGCGAAATCAGCGTCTGCGTGCTGGAAAAGGGGTCCGAAGTCGGCGCGCATATCATGTCGGGCGCCATCATCGAGCCGCGCGCGCTGAACGAACTGATCCCCGACTGGAAAGAAAAAGGCGCGCCGCTCAATACCCCGGCGCGCTCGGACCGTTTCCTGCTGTTGACCCAGAATGAATCGATCCAGCTGCCGACGCCGCCGCAAATGCACAACGACGGCAACTACATCGTCAGCCTGGGTAACTTCTGTCGCTGGCTCGGTGAGCAGGCCGAGGCGCTGGGGGTGGAGATCTACCCGGGTTTCGCCGCCGCCGAAGTGCTCTATCACGACGATGGTTCGGTCAAGGGCGTGGCCACCGGCGACATGGGCATCGGCCGCGACGGAGAAAAAACCGACGCGTGGCAGCCGGGCATGGAGCTCTGGGCAAAGCAAACGCTGTTTGCCGAGGGCTGCCGCGGCTCGCTGACCAAAACCCTGGTGCAGCGCTTCAAATTGGATGCCGGCAGCGATCCGCAGACTTATGGCATCGGCATCAAGGAGCTGTGGCAAGTCAAGCCGGAATTGCATGAGCCCGGCCAGATCACCCATACCATCGGCTGGCCGCTCGACCGCAGCACCTATGGCGGCTCGTTCCTTTATCATCTTGAAGACAACCTGGTGGCGGTAGGTTTCGTCATTGGATTGGATTACACCAATCCCTACCTGTCGCCCTATGAGGAATTTCAGCGTTTCAAGACGCACCCGGCAATTCGCGGCGTGTTCGAGGGCGGGCGCCGCATTGCCTATGGCGCGCGCGCGCTGTACGAAGGCGGCCTGCAGGCGCAACCGAAGCTGACCTTCCCCGGCGGCGCGCTCATCGGCGATACCGCCGGATTCCTGAATGTGCCGAAGATCAAAGGGTCGCATGCGGCAATGAAGTCCGGCATGTTGGCGGCCGAAGGCGTGTTTGCGCTGTTGTCGAGCGACACGCCGGCCGACGGCGCCGAAGCGTCCGGCTATGCGCGCGGTTACCGTCAGAGCTGGCTGTACGACGAGCTCTACCGTGTGCGCAATATCCGGCCTTCTTTCCGCTATGGGTTGTGGGCCGGCATGCTCTACTCGGCGCTCGATACCTATCTGTTCCGCGGCCGCGCGCCCTGGACGCTGCACCACAAACACAAGGACAGCGAGTGTCTGGTCCCCGCGGAAGAGGTCGAGCCGATCAGCTACCCTCGACCCGATGGCGTGCTGACCTTTGACCGCCTGTCGTCGGTGTTCCTGTCCAACACCAACCACAGCGAAGATCAGCCGATTCATTTGCGCTTGAAAGACGCCAGCGTGCCGGTCGCGGTCAACTTGGCCAAGTTTGCCGCGCCGGAAACGCGCTACTGTCCGGCGGGCGTTTACGAAATCGTGCAGGAGGGCGGCGCGCCGCGGCTGCAGATCAACGCGCAAAACTGCGTGCATTGCAAGACCTGCGACATTAAGGACCCGACCCAGAACATCGTCTGGAGTGTGCCGGAGGGCGGTGGCGGGCCGAATTACCCCAATATGTAAGCCATGCGGACGGCGGCTGTCGGCTTGCCGGCTTGACAGCCCCGTGCCCGCGCGTCAGGATAGACACATGATGACTTCGTCCTTTTCCCATACCCGTTATTGGTATTGGTACCGCAGCACCGCGCGGCGCCAAGGGATCTGTCTGTTCTGACGAAGCAAAGACAACATACCGACAAATGCCGCCTGAGCTTGGGCGGCATTTGTTTTTTCACACGATGACGACACAGATGCTCTCCCGGGGCCGCGGCCGCAGAGGGGATCTCGATCATGGATGAATTGACGGGCGACCGGTTGGTCGCAAGCGACTCGACGCACCCGGACCACGTGCCGGCGCTGTGGGCGGTGACCCTTGTCACCGACGTGCAAGCGCTGTCGGCGGGCAGCCGTCCCTATGCCCAGGTTGCGCCGCAGATTACGCGCTTGCGGCACATGGAGGCCGGTCAAGCGGTTTTGGAGTCGGCGCTACCCGAAATCCGTTGTTTGGCCACGCTTCTGGCGGCCGGGCGCCGTGACGCGCGCGCCGTGCGTTCCCCGGACCACTTTACCGACGATGCCGACTGGCTGGCCGCGCGCGCGTATCTGCTGGGTTTGACGCATGTGGAAGTGACGCTGGGGCAAATGGGGCTGCTCGATCAAGCGAACCGGCGCCTACGCGAACTGGGCGCGCGCGCGGGGCTCGCGCGGCAGACGCTGTTGCCGGTGCTCTGCGCGGCATGCGATGCGCCGGCGCAACCCATGGCGCTACGCGGCTGGGGACCGCTGCCGCCGGCCGGCGCCAATCAGGGCGGATGGCTGCGCCAGCGCTGCCGGTCGCGGCTGGCCGCTCTCTTATCGGCATTGGCGCCGCGGCCATAAAAGAGGGGCATCCAGCGGATGCCCCCAGTGGCTCTGCGCGAACCAAAACTCGGGCAGCGTGCCCGTGCTGCCAACAACCTGAATGCCCCCGGGAGAGGGATCAACCGGGTTCAAGATGATGACTCCCCACCATGCTAGCCGGTCACCCGCGGCTTGTCCGCAGAAAGCCCGCCCCTGCTTGAGCCATGTCAAGAGCATCGTTGCCGCCACGGCAACAACGCGCTGTTAACAAAGCGTTTTCATGGCAAACGGACGCTATCTTTGGCACAATGCGCATCCTTGCCGAGATTCTTTATCATGCGGAACGAAGACTTGCTGCTGCTCGTCAGCCGCTCAATGCCCTACGGGAAATATAAAGGCCGGCTGATCGCCGACCTGCCGCTGCATTATCTGTCGTGGTTCGCGCGTCAGGGTTTTCCCGATGGGGAAATCGGCAGGCTGCTGGCGCTCGCCTTCGAGCTGCAGCACAACGGCCTCATGGCCCTTTTGGATCCTCTTAGAAAGCGTTAAGCATGGCAATTCAATGGTTTCCCGGTCACATGAACAAGGCGAAGAAGGCGATTGCCGAGCGCGTGCCGGATATTGATGTGGTGATTGAGATGCTGGACGCGCGGCTACCCGCCTCCAGCGCCAATCCAATGCTGGCGCAACTGACGCGCAACAAGCGCGCGCTGAAAATCCTCAATAAGCAGGATCTGGCCGATCCGCAGGTGACGCGCTTGTGGCTCGAGCATTACAACGGTCTTGCCAATACCCGGGCGCTGGCGCTCGACGCCGGCGACCGCGCCCCGGCGCAAAAGCTGATTGCCGCCTGCCGCGAGCTGGTGCCGCACCGCGGCGGACTCGACAAGCCGTTGCGCGTGCTGATCTGCGGCATTCCCAACGTCGGCAAGTCGACGCTGATCAATACCATGACCGGCCGCCGCGTCGCCAAGACCGGCAACGAGCCGGGCATCACCAAAGCGCAGCAGCGCATTCTGCTGGCCGACGATTTCGAATTGTTCGATACCCCGGGCATGCTGTGGCCGAAGATTTTGGTCGAGGAAGGCGGTTATAACCTGGCCGCCAGCGGCGCCATCGGCCGCAACGCCATGGATGAGGAAGAAGTCGCGCTGGTGTTGCTCGGCTATTTGATGCGGCGCTACCCGGACGCGCTGTGCCAGCGCTACAAGCTCGATAGCATTGAAGGATGGCAGGACATCGATGCCCTGGAGGCCATTGGCCGCAAACGCGGTGCGATGCTGGGGGGCGGCCGGGTCAACATTCAGAAGGCAGCCGAAGTGGTGCTGACCGATTTCCGTTCCGGCGCCACCGGGCATATCACCCTTGAGCGGCCGGAGGAATGGACGGTTTGGTTGAAGGCCGCGCGCGAACTCGAGGCGCGGCGCCAGGCGGAACGCGCGGCGCGCGAAGAGGCGCGCAAGGGCAAGGCGGCGGAATAAGCTGTCCGGGCCCTAGACCGTTTCGCCGCGCATGTCGAACCAGGTTTGCAAAATCGCCTGGGCGGCGACCTGGTCCAGTACGGGTTTTTGCTTGCGGCCTCTGAGGCCGGCTTCCTTGAGCAGGCTTTCGGCCAAGAGCGAGGTGTGGCGTTCATCGACCAGCCACACCGGCAGCGCGAAACGGCCTTTGAGACGGTTGGCGAAGCGGCGCGACAGGCGCGTGAGTTCATGTTCGGTGCCGTCGGCGTGCGTCGGCAGCCCGACCACCAGGGCCTGCGGCCGCCACTCGTCGATCAGCGCCGCGATGCGCGCGAAGCGTTCGTCGTTGCTTTCCGTGTCGATGGTGCACAGCGGATGGGCGATGCCGAGCAGCCCATCGCCCACGGCGACGCCAATGCGGCGCTCGCCGAAATCAAAAGCCAGTGCGCCGCCTTCAGGCATGACCGATGTCCCCGGACAGCAGGGACGGATCGAAACCCAACAGCGCCATGGCCGCGTCGTAGCGTTCCTCGGCCGGCAGATCGAACATGATGGCGGGGTCGCTCTGCACGGTCAGCCAGGCGTTGCTGGCGATCTCCTCCTCCAGCTGGCCGCTTGACCAGCCGGCGTAGCCGAGCGTCACCAGAATGCGCGCCGGTCCCTTGTGTTCGGACACGGCGATGAGCACGTCCTTGGAGGTGGTGAGCATTATGTCGTCGGTGACGCGCAAGCTGGACTGCCAGTCGCTGATCGGGCTGTGCAGCACAAAGCCGCGGTCCGGCTGCACCGGGCCGCCGAACAGCACGGAAGTGGCCGCCAGCGCGCCGGGCTCCATCGGCAGGTCGATCTGGTCGAAGAGCTGGGCCATCGCGATGCCTGAAGGTTTATTGACGATCAGTCCCATGGCACCGTGTTCGCCGTGCTCGCACAGATACACCAGCGCGCGGGCGAAAAGCGGATCAGCCATATTGGGCATGGCGATGAGAAACTGGTCTGCAAGCGATAACGGGTTCATCTTTGCATTATGGCACAGGCTGGGCGGCCGGGACGGAGTCAGGCTCCACACGCCGCGGCAAGCCTTGTTAAACTGTCGGTTTGGAGCGTCTCGCAAGCGAGGGTGTCGTGCGGCTAACGCATATAAAGCTATCCGGATTCAAGTCGTTTGTCGATCCTACCACCATCCCGGTGCCGGGCCAGTTGGTGGCGGTGATCGGCCCGAACGGCTGCGGCAAGTCGAATGTGATCGACGCCGTGCGCTGGGTGCTGGGCGAGTCCTCGGCGAAACAGCTGCGCGGCGAATCGATGCAGGACGTCATTTTCAACGGCTCCACCACGCGCAAGCCGGTGTCGCGCGCTTCGGTCGAACTGGTTTTTGACAATGCCGACGGCCAGCTCACCGGTCCCTGGGGGCAGTATGCCGAGGTGGCGATCAAGCGCGTGCTCACACGCCAGGGCGAATCCACCTATCTGATCAACAACCAAGTGGTGCGGCGGCGCGACATCACCGACCTGTTCCTCGGCACCGGCGTGGGCGCGCGCGGCTACGCGGTGATCGAGCAGGGCATGATCTCGCGCATCATCGAGGCGCGGCCGGAAGAGTTGCGCGTCTATCTGGAAGAGGCCGCGGGCGTGTCGCGCTATAAGGAACGGCGGCGCGAGACCGAGAACCGGCTGGGCGATACCCGCGACAATCTGTCTCGCGTCGACGATCTGCGTCAGGAGCTGGCGCGCCAAGTCGACCGGCTGGCCGAACAAGCCGCGGTCGCGGCGCAATACCACGATCTGCGCGCGGCGCTGACGCATAAACAGAATCTGCTGGCGCTGGCGCGGCGCGAGGAAGCCGCCAGGAACGAGGCGGACGCGCGCGCGGAACTCGCCCGGCTGGAGAGCGAGGAGGCGCGGCTGGGCCAGGCGCTGTCGGCGCTGGAGGCGGAAATCGAAACCGTGCGCGACGGCCACTTCGACGCCGGCGACCGGGTCCAGGCGGCGCAGCAGCGCGTCTCCGAAACCAACGCGCAGCTTGCCCGGCTGGAAGAGCAACAGCGGCACCGGCAGGAAACGCGCGCGCGTCTGGAGCGCGACCTGGCGCAAGCGCGCAACGATCGCGCCATGCTGGCCGACGAGCAGTCCGGCATCGCCGACGAGCGCGGCGAATGGCAACAGCAGTGCGAGGTGCTGCGGCTGCAGATGGAAGAGGCGATGCTGCGCGTGGAGGAGGACGGGGTGCAATTGCCGGATGCCGAGGCGGCGTACGCCGATAGCGAGGCACGGCAACAGCAGTTGACCGAAGACTATGCCGAGCAAGTGCGCCGGCGCGACCTGGCCGGCCAACGCCTCACGCATTTGCGCGAGGCGCGGCGTCAGGCGGCGGAGCGGCTCGAGGCCTTGCGCCGGGAGCAGACGGCGCTCAATCTGCCCAGCGCCGAGGCGCTGGATGACGCGGCGCGGGCGGTGGAAAACGCCAAACACGCGCTCGACGCGGTCCAGCAGCGCGTGGTGGCGGATGAGGCCAAGTTGGCCGACTTGACGCGCGAGCGCGAGAAACTGGACGAAACGTTGACGCGTTTGCGCGGCGAGACGGCGCGCGCCGAAGCCGAAGCCTCTGCGCTGTCGGCGCTGCTGTCGCGCGAGCAGGATAGCGGCGCGTTGTCGGATTGGCTGGCCGCTCACGGCCTGCAGGACGCGCCGGTCTTGTGGCAATCGTTGACGGTCGAACCGGCATGGCATGACGCGCTGGAGGCCGTGCTGGCCGAGCGGCTGACCGCGCGCGCCGGCAGCGTGCCGACACAAGCGCCCCCCGGGCCGCTCACGGTGATCGATGCCTCGTCGCCGGCGGCGCCGGTGCGGCCGCATGCCGGCTGGCAGACGCTGCGCGACCAAGTGCGCGCGCCGGCCCCCTTCGATACGGCGCTCGACGACTGGCTCGTCGGCGTGTACCTGGCCGAGTCGCTGGAAGCGGCGCTGACCGAGCGCCCGCGGCTTGCCGCCGGCGAATGGCTGGTGACCCCGCAGGGGCATCGCGTCGGCAGGCATGGCGTGCAATTCCATGGCGAGGCCGGCGGCGACGGCCTGATGGCGCAAAAAGCCCGGCTGGAGGACGCGGTGGCGCGCGCCGCGGCATTGGCGCCGCAGTTGGCGGCGGCGCAAGGCCAGCGCGAACGGGTCGCCGGTCAGATGAGCATGCTGGCCGAGGCCGTGCGCGCTCAAAAAGGCGCCACGACGCGCTTGGACGGCGAACTCAATGCCGCCACGGTGGCGCATGTGCGTCTCGATCAGGCGGCGCGGCAGGGCAGCGCCCGGCGCGACGCCATCCTGGGCGAGGAGGCGGTGCTGGCCGATCTGCTCGCCACCAGCGATGCACAGATGCAGGAAGCCGGCGAAGAGGCCGAAACGGTCACCCTGGCGTTGGAAACGTTGGACGAGGCGCTGGCCGACGCGCGCGCGGCGCGCGGCCGGGCGCAGGACACGCTGGCGCAGGCGCGGGAACGCCGGCAGCAGACGGAGCGCCAGACGCACGATATCCGCCTGCGTCTGCAGGCCGCCGAACAGAAGGTGGCGGAGCTGTCGCGCCGCGACGCCGAGCGTGACGAGCGCGATGCGTTGTTGGCCGAACGGCTGGCCACGCTGGCGGAGGAATCGGCGATGCTCGAAGAGGACGACGTGCAGGAAGCGCTGCAGACCTTGCTCTTGGCGCGCGAGTCGGGCGAGGGCGCGCTCGCGGCGGCGCGCGATGCGCTCAATGGCTTGGCCGAGCGCATGCGCGGGTTGACGCTGCAGCAACACGAGATCAGCCAGGCGCTGCCGGACTTGCGCGCCGCGCGGCAGACCGCGCTGTTGGCGCACCAGGAGGCGCGGCTGGGGATGGAGCGCTTTGCCGAGGAATTGCGGGAGGCCGAAGTCGACGAGGCGGCGCTGTTGGCGGATTTGAGCGCCGGCGTGAAGCCCGCGACGCTGATGAACGAGATCGCCCGCTTGGCGCGCGCGGTCGACGGGCTCGGCGCCGTCAACCTGGCGGCGCTGGAAGAGCTCGAACAGGCGCGCGTGCGGGGCGAATACCTGGGCGCCCAAGCCGATGATCTTCAACAGGCGATCGAGACGCTGGAAGCCGCCATCCGCAAGATCGACGGCGAATCGCGCGCGATCCTGCAAAGCACCTTCGACGCGGTGAACGCGCAGATGAGCGAATTTTTCCCGACGCTGTTCGGCGGCGGGCGCGCCGAACTGATGTTGACCGGCGAGGATTTGCTCGACGCCGGGGTGCAGATCATCGCCCAGCCGCCAGGCAAAAAGAACAGCACCATCCATCTGCTGTCCGGCGGCGAAAAGGCGTTGACCGCCATGAGCCTGGTGTTCTCGCTATTCAGTCTGAATCCGGCGCCATTCTGCCTGCTCGACGAAGTGGACGCGCCGCTGGACGATGCCAACACCAGCCGCTTCTGCGATTTGGTCAAGCAGATGTCGGCGCGTACCCAGTTCCTCTACATTTCGCATAACCGGCTGACGATGGAAATGGCCGAGCAATTGGTTGGCGTCACCATGCAGGAAAAAGGCGTGAGCCGCGTGGTGGCGGTGGATATCGTCGAGGCGCTGCAAATGCGCGAGACCGCCTGAAAGGCCGTTATAATGGCTGTCTTTTGCGCAACGGACGACCTGCCATGACCATTCGCATTCAGCGTTGGGAACCGGAAAACCAGCTTTTCTGGCTAACGCACGGTCGCCGCATCGCCCTGCGCAACTTGTGGTTGTCCACCGGCTCGCTGCATTTGAACTTCAACATCTGGATGATGTGGAGCATGGTGGTGGTCAATCTGCCCGCCGTCGGCTTTCTGCTTACCAGCCAACAACAATTTCTGCTGGTGTCGATTCCCGGTTTGATCGGCGCCATCATGCGCATTCTCTATTCCTGGGCGTGGAGTTGGGTCGGCGGCGGCATGTGGATGGCGCTCTCCACGCTGTTTTTGCTGATTCCCGCCCTGGGCGTGGCGCACGTGGTGCAAGACATCGCCACGCCGTTCCCGATGCTGCTGTTCGTTGCCGCTTGCTGCGGCATCGGCGGCGGCGCATCGGCCTCGCATCTGCCCAACATCAGTTTCTTTTTCCCGCGATCGGCCAAGGGCTTCGCCATGGGCATCAACGCCGGCCTCGGCAATTTGGGCGTGTCGGTGTCGCAATTGGTCGTGGCGCTGCTGATCTCCGTCAATCTGTTTGGCTGGTCCGGCGGCGAGCCGCAGATCTGGGGGCAGGGCGGCGACGTGCACGCCGTGTGGCTGCAGAACGCGGGGTATTGCTGGACACCCTTTATCGCCTTGATGGCCATCGTCTGCCTGCTGTACGCGCACGATATGCCGCGGCTGCGCCTGACGCCGACCGATCAGCTCACGGCCATGAAGCACCCGCACACCTGGGCGATCTGCCTGTTATACCTCAGCAGCTACGGCACGTTTCTTGGCTTGTCGGCGGCGTTCCCGTTGCTATCGCATGCCTTGTTTCCGTTGCATAACGCATTGGCCTACGCTTTCATCGGCCCGATGTTGTGCGCGCTGCTGCGCCCGCTTGGCGGCTGGCTCGGCGACCATATCGGCGGCGGCATCACCACGATGATCAGCAACGTGCTGATGGCCATCGGCACCATTGGCGTGTTGCTCGCCATGCCGGGCGCCGCTGGCGGCGGATCGTTCTGGCTGTTTCTCGCCATGGTGCAGGTGATTTTCATCGCCGCCGGCATCGGCAACGGCTCTTCGTACCAGCTGGCGCCCAAGGTTTTCATGCACGAAGCGCTGCAACAGGCCGAGGCGCGCGGCGAAAGCGCGCAAGACGCCTATGTGCGCGGCGGCCGCAATGGCGCGCTGGCGATGAATATCAGCTCGGTCGGCGCGGCGTTTGGCGGCTTCTTCATTCCGAAATCGTTCGGCAGCGCGCTGTCCTGGTTCAATAGCTTCGTGCCGGCCTTCGCCTTGTTCTTCGTGTTTTACGTTCTCTCCACGTTGGTCGCCTGGCTGTGCTATACCCGCCCGGGCGCCGAAATGCGTTGCTGACCGGCATGCGGCGGCATTCTCCCCTTGGCGTGGCGATCGGTCTGTCGCTGTTCGCGCATGCGTTGTTGCTGGGGCTGTGGGCGGCGCGCCCGCCGCGGCCAGCGGCGCCGTTGCAGGTGGTGCTGCAAGCCGCGCCGGATGCCGGGCTGGGGGCTGTCGGTCCCCAGGCGCGAACGCCGCGCGCCGGCGCCGCCCATCCCGCCGTGCCGGCGGCCAGAACCGCCGAACATGCGCCCGTCGCGGCGCCGGGGCCCCAGCCCGCCACCGCGTCCCCTGCCGCCGCCCCCGCACCGTCTGTGACCGTCAGCGCGGCGCCGCCGGCACCCGCGGCCGGCTCGGCGGCAGCGAGCCCGGACGGCGGTAGCGGCACGGGCGATGGCCATGGCGGCGGGACGGTGACGCCCGCTCGCTATTTAGGCGGCACGCCCCCTTATCCGGAGCAGGCGCGGGAGCGGGGCGAGACGGGTCGGGTCGGGGTGCTGGTGACTATTGCGGCGGACGGGCAGGTGCGCGAGGTGGCGCTCTTGCGTTCGAGTGGGTTCAACGACCTGGATCAGGCGGCGCTCGATTATCTGCGCCACGGTAGATTCACCCCGGCGCGGCGCGCCGGGGTGGCGGTGGATTCACAACTCAAAATGGCGATGCCATTTCACTTGGATTATTGACCTAGGGCTTCGATGGTCAGCCGCAGCGTCACGTCGTCGGCGATCGCCGGCAGATAGGTGGTCATGCCGAAGTCGCTACGCTTGATCTGCGCCACGGCGTTGGCGGCGTATTCGTCCTTGCCCACCATCGGGTTCTTGCCGCCGCGGTAGTTGGTGATCGTCAGCGTCACCGGCTTGGTCACGCCCAAAAGGGTCAGATTGCCTTCGACCCGAGTCAGCTTATCGCCGTCGAACACCAGTTTGTCGGCTTTGTAGGTCATGGTCGGGTACTTGGCCACGTTGAAGAACGCCTCGCTCTTCAAGTGCTTGTCGCGTGCCGGCCAGAACGTTTGCAACGAATCGGTGTCGACCGTCACGTCCACCACGCCGCTATGCGCCGCCGTATCCAGCGTCACCGTGCCGCTGACGCGGGTGAAGGTGCCCGATTGATTGGAAAAGCCCATGTGATTGATGTCGTAGGCCGCGTAAGTGTGCGACGGATCGACGGTGTAGGTGACGGGGGCGGCGAACGCGACGGCGCTGGCGGCGGCCAGCAGGCTGGCGATCAACAATTTCTTCATCTTATGTTTCTCCATGGTGTGACGGTTATTTGCCTGGGAAGGCGACGTGGAATTTGATCAACACGGTATCGGCCACCGTATCGGTGTCGGCCCAGTCCCCTTCGCCGACCTTGAAGGACAGCCGCGACACGGCCAGCGCGCCGTCGGCCACGGTCAGTGCGCCTTGGCGATTGACGACGAACGGCGCCGAGACGTCGCGGGTGATACCTTTGATGGTCAGCTTGCCGTTGAACTGGAAGTGATTGCCGCCCAGCGGCTTGATGCTGGTGGTGACGAAGCGCGCCGTCGGATAGCGCGCGGCGTTGAACCACTCGGGGCGTTGCACTTGCGCGTTGGCGTCGCTGGTCGGCAGGCTGATGCCGGCGATCTGAATGGTCAGATCTGCTTTGCCTTGGGCGGGCTTGCCCGGGTCGAGCACGATGTCGCCGCTAAAGCGCTTGAATTGCCCCTGCATGGGGATGTCCATTTGCTTCAGGGTGAAATCGATGCGGCTGGCGCCGCTATCGACGGGCGCGGCAAAGAGCGGCGTGGCGGCCAAGAGCAGCCAGGCGGCGAGGGTGAGCTTCATTCGGTTTCTCTCCAACGATCATCAAGAACCGCCGAGACGCATGCGATGAAGCATGCCGTCGCGGTCGAGGAAATGGTGTTTCAGCGCGAACAGCACATGGCCGCTGACTGTCAACGCCAACAGCAGATTGAGGCCGCGATGCAGCCATTTCAGGTTTTCGGCCAGCGCCGGATCGGCGGCGACCCAGTCGGGCAGGTGAGCGATGCCGAAGAATACGACCGGGATGCCGTACGCCGAGCTCATGGCCCAGCCGGACAACGGTACCGCCAGCATCAACGCATACAGCGCCAGATGGCCGAGGTGGGCCAGACGCTGCTCCCCGGCGGACATATGGGCGGGCAGCGGCGGCACGCGGGTCGCGGCGCGGGTCAGCAGCCGCAGCGCCAGCAGCAACAGGATCGTCAGTCCCGCCGATTTGTGGCTCAGGATCAGCTTCAATCGCAAGGGCGAGAGCGGCAGGCTCCAGATTTTCAGCCCCACGGCGAACGCGACCACGATCAAAAGGGCCATCACCCAGTGCAAAACGACGAGTGGTACGGCGTAACGGGGATTATTCGCAGGCTTCATCGGATACCTCGTTCAAGGCCATGGCAAACGCATCGCGCAGGCGTTTCAACTCCGCGGCGCACCGATCGTAATCCTTGGGGTCGAATGCGGCGAATGCCTGGCGCATATGCTGCAAGTGCGCCGGAAAGGCTTCCTCGAACAGCGCCTCGCCGCGCGCGGTCAAAGCGACGAACACGCTGCGCCGATCGTGCTCCAAGGTCGTGCGTTGCACAATGCCCTTATCGCACAGGCGATCGACCACGCCGGTCAGCGTGCCTTTGGTGATCAGCGTCTTTTCCGAGAGGTCCTTGCAACTCATGCCTCGGGTATTGCCCAGGGTGGCGACCACATCGAACTGCGGCGGGGTGAGCCCCATCTGCCGGACGTGGTGGGCCGAGAATTGCTCGAAGGTCTGATAGGTTTGGGCCAGCAGCCGGATTAGCGGTAGAAAGGGCTCCCGGGGCGTTTGACTCATAGCGTCTCCGAATTTGATTATGGTGATGATAGTTCGTATTAGAACTAATTGCAAAATTCCTTATGCATGAATATCTAGCACAAATCATGAACAATGTATCGACGGCGTGGAGACGCGGTGGCATCCTGGGGGATGAAAGGCCGAGATGACAGGCTTTTCCGTCCGATTTCATTGACACAGGTGTCGCGCGAACGACGATTCGTTATACTACCCACGGATTTATTCGCCCTTGCGGACTGGCTGATGAGCGAATTACAACTAGGTTTATTGGTGTTGGGCGGATCAATCGTCGCCCTGGTATACGGTTTCAACGTGGTGCAGGAGTGGCGCTTCCGTCGCAAAATGCGACAGTCTTTCGTACGCACGCAAGACGATCCGCTGTTGACCGTGCCGAAGAACAATGTGCGCGACGGCGTGCGCGCCGACCGGCTGGAGCCGGTGCTGCTCGACGCCGGTCGCGTCGACTTGCCCGAACCGGAGCCGTTCGAGGTCGAGGTGCCCGACGACGAGCCGGTGGCCGAGATGGTCGCGGAACCGGCCGAGGAGCCGTTCGACGCGGCCGACCACCAGGCATTGGTGGTCGCCATGCTCGATCCCTCGCTGGACTTCATCAGTGAAGTGGTCTTCCACCAGCCGCAGGAGCTGGTCAGCATGCCGCGCTTCAACGTCGCCAAGCGGGTGCAGATCATCGGCCGTACCGAGCGTGGCCTGTGGAAGTCGGCCGAGGTGCTGCCCGGCATCCGTTATAAGCAGGTCAACATCGGGCTGCAGCTGGTTGACCGCGGCGGTGCCGTCACCGAGCAGGAGCTGGCGAGCTTCTGCCAGCAAGTCACGCGCTTTGCCGAGGAGTACGGCGCTGCCGCGAGCTTCCCGCAGCGGCAGCAAAAGCTGGTGGCCGCGCGCGAGCTCGATCGTTTCTGCGCCGACGTGGACGTGCTCATCGGCATCAATGTCGTGCCGCGCCAGGCCATCGAAGGTACTCGCTTACGCAGCTTCGTCGAATCCAGCGGCATGCAGCTCGAACCCGACGGCGCTTTCCATTATCTCGCCGACTCCGGCAATACGCTGTATTCGCTGATGGCGGCCGATCAGATGCCGTTTACGCTGCATACGCTGCTCGACAACAGTTTCCCGGCGTTGTGCCTGCTGTTTGACGTGCCGCGCGTGGCGGGCGGCGTCGAGGTATTCGACCGCGCGATTCAGTTTGCCCGGTTGCTGGCGCAGGAGTTCGACGCGCAACTGGTCGATGACAACCGCCGTCTGCTGACCGACGTCGGCCTTGGCCGCATTCGCGATCAATTGAAGACCATCTATGGCAGCATGGACGACCGCGGCATCGCGCCCGGCAGCGTCGCCGCCCTGCGCCTGTTTGCCTGACCCACCGGGCCGACCCCGCGTCGGCCCGCTCATCCGACCGTCCTGACATGATACCGACCGACGATATCCAGCGTGCCGCCGCCTTGCGCGCCCTATTAAACCGCTATGGCCGCGAATACTACGAGCTTGACGCGCCCACGGTGCCCGATGCCGAGTACGATCGCTTGATGCGCGAGCTGATCGCGCTGGAGGCGCGCCATCCCGCATTGCGCGCGCCCGACTCGCCCACGCTGCGCGTGGGCGGGGCGCCGCTGGCGGCTTTCGCGCAAGTGACCCACGCCGTGCCGATGCTGTCGCTCAACAACGTGTTCTCCGACATGCAGGTCGAGGACCCCAGCGCGCGGCACGCGGAGCTGAGCCAATTCGATGAGCGCATCGCGCGCGAGTTGGCCGTGCTGCCGGTCGAGTACGCGGTCGAGCCCAAATTCGATGGCCTGGCCATCAGTCTGTTGTACCGCGACGGTGTACTGGTGCAGGCCGCGACCCGCGGCGACGGCGTGACCGGCGAGGAGGTGACCGAGAACGTGCGCACGGTGAAGCGCCTGCCGCTCAGGCTTACCGGCGACAACGTGCCGGCGCTGTTGGAGGTACGCGGCGAGGTGCTGATGTTCAAGGCCGACTTCGAGCGGCTGAATCAGGCACAGGACGCGTTGGGCGAGAAGCGTTTCGCCAACCCGCGCAACGCCGCCGCCGGCAGCCTGCGCCAACTGGATTCGCGCATCACCGCCAAACGGCGCCTGTCGTTTTACGCCTATGCCATCGCCCGTATCGAGGGCGCCGTCTGGCCCGAGACGCATCAAGCCGAAATGGATTGGCTGGCCGCGCTCGGCCTGCCGGTGGTCGAGCATGCATTGCGGCCGGTCGTATCCGGCTTGGCCGGCCTGATCGGCTGTTACGAAGCCATGCTGGCGCGCCGCCCCAGCCTGCCGTACGACATCGACGGCGTGGTGTACAAGGTCAACCGGCGCGACGAACAGGATCGATTGGGGTTCGTGGCGCGCGCGCCGCGTTTCGCCGTCGCGCACAAGTTCCCCGCCGAGGAAGCGCTGACCGTGGTCGAGGCGATCGAGGAGCAGGTGGGCCGAACCGGCGCCATCACGCCGGTGGCGCGGTTGACGCCGGTCTTCGTCGGCGGCGTCACCGTCACCAACGCCACGCTGCACAACCAGGACGAAGTGCTGCGCAAGGACGTGCGCGTCGGCGACACCGTGATCGTGCGCCGCGCCGGCGACGTGATACCCGAAGTCGTGTCGGTGGTGCTGGACAAGCGGCCAATGCGCGAGGCTGCCGGCGTGGACTTGTTTTCGACGTCGCTTGAGCCGGTGAGTCCGCCCTACCGCCTGCCGAGCCAGTGCCCGGTGTGCGGCTCGCACATCGTCAAGCAAGAGGACGAGGCGGTGGCGCGCTGCTCCGGCGGTTTGTTCTGCTCGGCGCAGCGCAAACAGGCGCTATGGCATTTCGCCTCGCGCCGGGCGATGGATATCGACGGCCTGGGCGACAAGCTGATCGACCAGATGGTCGAGCGCGGCATGGTACATACGCTGGCCGATCTGTACCGGCTCGACGCCGAGCGTCTGGCCGGCATGGAACGCATGGGGCAAAAGAGCGCCGACAACCTGGTGGCCGCGATCGAAGCCAGCAAGCACACGTCGTTGGCGCGCTTCATCTACGCGCTCGGCATCCGCAACGTCGGCGAGGCGACCGCGCGCGATCTGGCGCGCCATATCGGCGATATCGGCGCGCTGATGGCGCTGGCCGACGGCATCGACGATCCGCTGGTTCGCGGCAGGTCGCTCGACACGTTGATGGCCGTACCCGACATCGGCCCGGTGGTGGCCGAGTCGATTCTCGATTTCTTCGCCGAGGCGCATAACCGCGAGGTGGTCGACGCCCTGGTGGCGGTCGGCGTGCATTGGCCGCAAGAAGCGGTGGCCGATAGCGGCCCGCAGCCGCTGGCCGGCAAAACCCTGGTGCTGACCGGTACGCTGCCGACCTTGAGCCGCGACGAGGCCAAGGCGCTGATCGAGGCCGCCGGCGGCAAGGTGGCCGGCAGCGTTTCGGGCAAGACCGATTATGTGGTGGCCGGCGAAGCCGCCGGCAGCAAGCTCGACAAGGCGCAAGCGCTGGGCGTGGCGATCGTCGACGAAGCCGGCTTGCTGGCCTTGCTGGAGCGCGGCGCATGACGGACATCGCGGTGGACGAGGTGTACGAGCAGGGTTGCCGGCACATGGCCGCCGGACAGCTCGATGCGGCGCTGACCGCGTTCGACGCCGCCGTGGCGGCGCGCCCGGACGACTGGCAGGCGTTGGCCAACCGTGCCGTGTGTCACCATCGGCTTGAGCACTACGATCTGGCGCTGGACGATTATTGCGAGGCGCTCAAGCTGCAGCCCGATGCGCCGGGCTTACTGATCAACCTGGCGGCGCTGCTCAAGGAACTGGGGCAGCTCGATCCGGCCGAGGGCCTGCTCGCGCGCGCGATCGAGCTCGATCCGAATCACGCCGACGCCTGGAGCAACCTGGGCCTCGTGCGGCAGCATCAACGCCGTTATGACGACGCGGCCGCCTGCCATCTGCGCGCGATCGAGCGCGCGGGCGCGAGTCCGGCGCGGTGGACCAACCTTGGCAACGCGCTCACCGGCGGCCTGCATCTGAGCGAGGCCGTCGACGCTTACCGGCAGGCGCTGGCGCTCGATGCCGATTTCTCCGACGCGCGCTATAACCAGGCGATTCCGCTGTTGACGCTGGGCCGTTACCTGGAGGCTTGGCCATTGTACGAGGCACGCTGGCAGGTGTTCCTGACACCGCGCTTTCAAGGCCAGCGCTGGCAGGGCGAGGCGCTCGGCCGGCGCACGCTCTTGCTGTGGAGCGAGCAAGGGCTGGGCGACAGCCTGCAGATGGCGCGCTTTATTCCACAGGTGCGTGCCGCGCATCCCGAGGCGCGCTTGCTGTTGTCCTGCCCAAAGAGCTTGCACCGGCTGTTCAGCGGCCTCGGCGACGTCGAACTGGTAACGCCCGAGGCGGCGCCGGCCTTCGATTGCCAGCTGCCGCTGGCGTCACTGCCTGGCGTGCTGGCCGCCCGCATCGACACGTTGCCGCTGGCGCCGTATCTGTCGGCGCGCGCGAACGACATGGCCGCGTGGGCGGCGCGCCTGCCGCCCAAACAGCCTGGCCGGCTGCGCGTGGGTCTGGCTTGGCAGTCCGGCGTCTGGGGCGTCGGCGCGCGCGACTTGATGCGGCAGCAGAAATCGATCGACCCCGAGGCGTTCTCGCCGCTATTGCCGCTAGCCGATTTTGTCTGCCTGCAACCCGAGCCGTTGCCCGATTGTCTGCAGGAACGGGTGTTCGCGCCGGTCATTCACGACTTCGCCGACACGGCCGCCATCATCGCCCATCTGGATCTGGTGCTGTGCGTCGACACCGCCGTCGCCCATTTGGCCGGCGCCATGGGCAAACCGGTCTGGGTGCTGATGCGCCATGAAGGGGCGCCGTTCTTCGGCGCCGAGGGCGAGTCCGCGCCGTGGTATCCGAGCGCGCGGGTATTGCGTCAGCCCGCGCCCGGCGACTGGAACGCCGTCTTGTTGCGTGTTGCCGGCGAATTGGCCGCCTTGCGCGCGGAGGCATCATGACCTTGAGCGACTGGCGCGCCTGTTTCGACCTCGGCAACCAATGCTACGCGCGCGGCGATTATCCGCAGGCGCTCGATCACTATCTGCAGGCGCTGAATCTGAATCAGGGCTCGTGGGAGGTGCGCAACAACTTGGCGGTGCTGCTCAAGCTGCTGGGCGAGCGCGCCGTGGCCGAGACCTGCCTGCGCGAGGCGCTGGCGCTCAACCCGGATTATCTGGATGCCTGGATCAACCTGGGCAATCTGTACCGCGGCCTGCAACGTTACGACGAGGCGCATCAGTGCTTCGACGCCGCGTTGACGCTGGCGCCGCGGCATGCCGAACTGTTGAGCAACCTCGGACTGCTGTTCAAGGAGCAGGGCCGGCTCGCCGAGGCCATCGACAGCTACCGCCGCGCGACCGCGCTGGCGGACGCGCCGGCGGAGGCCTTTTTCAACGGCGCCATCGCGCTGATCCAGTCCGGCGACTATCGCGAAGGCTTCCGTTGGTACGAACAACGCTGGCGCATGCCGCGGATGCAGGCGCTGCGCCAGCCGCTCGACCAGGCGATGCCGGAATGGCGCGGCGAGCCGCTGGCCGGCAAGACGTTGCTGGTGTGGCACGAGCAGGGGCTCGGCGACATGATTCAGATGGCGCGCTACCTGCCGTTGTGGAAGGCGGCGCATCCCGGCTGCCGGCTGGCGTTGCGCGTCGATGCGCCGCTCGTGCCGTTGCTGACCTGCTTGGCCGGCGTCGACCTGCTTGTCAGTAGCCAAGCGGCATTGCCGCCCGCCGATTATCACTTGTCCGCCATGTCGTTTCCGTTCGTCTGGGGGACAATGCCGGAGAGCATCCCCAGCCGCGCGCCGTACCTGACGGCGGATGCCGCGTTGACGCAACGCTGGGCCGCCCGCCTCGGGCCGAAAGGACAACGGCCGCGCCTCGGCGTGGTCTGGCAATCGGGCGACTTCGGCGTCGGCCTGGGCGAGATCGACCGCCAAAGCCGCAGCCTGCCGCCCGAAGCGCTGGCGGCTTTACTCGACCGCATCGACGCCGATTGGCTCTCGCTGCAGGTCGGCGGCGATGCGCTGCCGCCCGCGCTTGCCGCGCGGCTGATCGCGCCCGGCGCCATCGGCGACTTCGCCGATACCGCGGCGATCCTGACGCAATTGGACGCGTTGATCACGGTCGATACCGCCGCCGCGCACCTGGGCGGCGCGCTCGGCGTGCCCACTGTGGTGCTGATGCGCGCGCTGGGCGGCAACCTGTTCCCCGCCGACGGCGAGCGCATGCCGTGGTATGCGTCCATGCGCCTGGCGCGCCAGACGCGCCTGTTCGACTGGCAGCCGGTCATCGCCGACTTGCCGCGTTTGCTCAGTCAAGTTTGCCCGCTTCCAGGAATTGGTTAACCCAGCTTACTGGTATAGACTAGACTTAGCTAAGGAGGCGCCATGACGACTGTAAACATGTTCCAGGCGAAGTCGACGTTGTCAAAATTGGTCGAAGCAGTGGAAAGCGGCGAGACGCAAGAGGTGATTATTGCCAGAAACGGCAAAGCCGCTGTGCGTATCGTGCCGCTGCAGAATTATCGCCAACCTGTGCGGCTCGGGCTGGCCAAGGGTGAGTTCACCGTGCCCGACGATATCGACGAGTGCAACGAGGAGGTGTTGGCACTGTTCGAAAAGGGGGGGGAATGAACGTTCTGCTCGATACGCATATCGCGCTATGGGCCATCGTCGACGATCCGAAACTGCCCAAAGCCGCGCGCGAGATGCTGCTTAGGCCGGAGGTGCGGGCTTATACCAGCACGGTGTCGCTGTGGGAGATCGCCGTAAAGCACTCGTTGGGAAAATTGCCGGTTTCCAGCCAGTACGCGCAAAGCGCGTTTAACGCCGCGGGCTTTGACAGCCTGCCCATTCTGCCGGAGCACGTGACGAGAACGGAAGAACTCCCTTGGATTCACAAGGACCCGTTCGATCGCATGCTCATTGCCCAAGCGCTCACCGAGCCTATGCGTCTATTGACGGTTGACAGCAAGTTCGGCGGCTATCCCGGTCTGATCCAATTGCTGTAACACAAGTGTAGCGAGTGTTCGCGAAGCAACGCACGGGATCGGGGGCCAGCGGCCCCCGCCTCCGTTATAGCGTTAGTCCGCGGTGAGAATCATGCAACCCGCGACCCGTCTGGTGCGCACAACCTCCGGGAAATACAGCCAAGATCGCTCCGAATCGACGCGCAGCGACGACCATGGCAGACGGCTATCGATGATCAGCCGGCAAACGTCGGGATCGGCGCGGCCCGCGTGCGGCGCGCACAGTTCCGAAATCAGAGAAAACAGCGGCAATTGCTGGAGGTCGCGGTTTGAAACGGCGGTGTGGGTTACAGTACGATGGCGGGTAGCCATATCAACTTCTCCTTCGTTAAGGGGTTACAGAGTTGGTTTGGTCAGCGGGTCCGGGGTGCTGAGAACGCCCCGGGCCCGCGCCCTTTGCGGCGTTGTGCCGCCCGACCACCTTAATCCAGTGACACGGGCAAAAACAATATGGCATGCCCGTCAGGAAATTCTGAAAATCAGACAGCGACGGTCGCCCCCTGATGCTGGAATGAGGCAAATAACGTCGGAAAAACAGCAAATAATCGGCAAAGCGCTAGAGCCGCTGACGGCGGCACGCTAGAATACGCCCGGTCAAATTCAGAAAGCGATACGCGCCAATGAAGAAAATTACCAAAGCAGTGTTTCCGGTGGCCGGCCTCGGCACGCGTTTCCTGCCCGCCACCAAGGCGAGTCCGAAGGAAATGCTGCCGGTGGTCGACAAGCCGCTGATTCAGTACGCCGTCGAAGAGGCGGTGGCGGCCGGCATTACCGAACTGATCTTCGTCACCGGGCGCAACAAGCGCTCGATCGAGGACCACTTCGACAAGGCCTACGAACTGGAAACCGAATTGGAAATCAAGAGCAAGCACAAGCTCTTGGACATGGTGCAAGGCATCATCCCGAGCTCGGTCACCTGCGTCTACACCCGCCAGCCCGAGGCGCTCGGCCTTGGCCACGCCGTGTTGTGCGCGCAGCCGGTGGTCGGCAACGAACCGTTCGCCGTGATTCTCGCCGACGACTTGATCGACGGCACGCCGGGGGCGATGGAGCAGATGGTGCAAGTGTTCGACGAGACCCACTCGTCGGTGCTGGGCGTGGAAACCGTCGATCCGTCCGAAACCGGTTCTTACGGTATCGTCGAGATCGACGAACAGCCGAACGGCCGGCGCAGAGTGAAGAGCATCGTCGAAAAGCCGCGTCCCGAGGAGGCGCCGTCGAATCTCGCCGTGGTCGGCCGCTACATCCTGACGCCGCAGATCTTCGACAAGCTGATCAACACCAAGCCGGGCGCCGGCGGCGAAATCCAGCTGACCGACGGGATCGCCGCGCTGCTCAAGGACGAAGAGATCCTGGCGCTGCCGTTCTC